>Ga0208848_1000172_pt1 | contig 12788 bp, 11 predicted proteins | sample NGESurshal072012_2_FD_184455 | JGI IMG/M metagenome (GOLD analysis project Ga0208848, IMG submission 184455) | Arctic peat soil microbial communities from Barrow, Alaska - NGEE Surface sample 210-1 shallow-072012 (SPAdes) | ecosystem: Environmental > Terrestrial > Soil > Wetlands > Peat ... | reverse complement strand
GACGATCCGCACCACGTCGGCGGCGCCGATCGCCACGTTGCGCGCCATGCCACCGGTGCCACCGTTTCCGGGCGCGCAGTAAACGCGTTCCACGAGGTCCGACTGGACGCACTTCCACACGAGCGCGTGCTCACGTGCCCCCGATCCGACAACAAGGACCTTCACGGAGGGCTTATTGAAGCGGGTATCCCATCAACCCGTTACCAGCCCGGCGATGGCGGCCGGGTTCATCCCGGCCGCGACTTTGTTTCTTCCCAACTCCCAATCGTCGCCTGTAGAAATCCTTAAGACAAGCCCATCGATATACCGGAAGGAGAGCAGACCCTGCGGCGCCACCCGCGCGGTCGATGCAATCAGCAAGTCCCATCCTTATCGCCGCTCTGCGCGCAGAGGGAACCATCCGGGTTCCCTCTCATTCTTCTATTCCCACTCAATCGTGCCCGGCGGCTTCGATGTGATGTCGAAGACGACGCGGTTGACTCCCTTGACCTCGTTCACGATCCGGTTGCTGATCCGCGCGAGCACCTCGTACGGCACGCGTGCCCAGTCTGCGGTCATGGCGTCCTCGCTGGTCACAACGCGCACAGCGACCACGTTGGCGTAGGTCCGGAAGTCGCCCATCACTCCGACAGTCTCGAGCGGCGTGAGCACCGCGAACGACTGCCACACCTGCCGGTACAGGCCGTTGCGCTTGATCTCGTCCACCACCACCCAGTCGGCGTTGCGAAGGATCTCCAGTCGCTCGGCGGTCACCTCCCCCAGGCAGCGAATCGACAGGCCGGGGCCCGGAAAGGGCTGGCGATACACCATCTCCTCGGGCATGCCGAGCTCGAGCCCGACCGCGCGCACCTCGTCCTTGAACAGGTAGCGCAAAGGCTCGATGAGCTGGAACCTGAGGCCGGGCGGAAGGCCGCCCACGTTGTGGTGGGTCTTGATCTTGACGGCCGTAGAGGAGACATCGGGCGCCGTCGACTCGATGACGTCGGGATAAAGGGTGCCCTGGGCGAGGAAGTCGATGTGGCCCATGGTCGTCGCCTCCGCCTCGAAGACAGAGATAAACTCGCGGCCGACGATCCGCCTCTTCTGCTCGGGATCAATCACCCCGCGCAGCGCCTGCAGGAACCGGTCCGTGGCATCCACATAGCGGATGTCCATGTCGAGGTTGCCATGCATGACGGCGAGGACGCGTTCCGGCTCCTCCTTGCGAAGCAGGCCGTTGTTGACGAATACACAGGTCAGCTGGTCGCCGATGGCTTGGTGCACGAGGGTCGCCGCGACGGCGGAGTCCACGCCGCCTGACAGTGCGCAGATCACGCGGCCGACGCCGACCCGGGCGCGGATGCTCTCGGTGGCCTCAGCGATGAACGATCCTGCCGTCCAAGACGCGGCGCAGTGGCAGACGCCGTACAGGAAGTTGCGCAGGACCTCTCGTCCACTGGGCGTGTGAACGACTTCGGGGTGGAACTGGATTCCGAAGATGCCCTGGCCGTTCGCAAACGCGGCCACCGGCGAGTTGCCGCTCGAAGCCAGCGAGTGAAATCCGGGCGGAAGCTCGCTGACGTGATCGCCATGGCTCATCCAGACCGGGAGCTCGTCGTTGAGGCCTTTGAAAAGCCCGCTCGGCTCCCGCACCGCGAGCAGCGCGGGCCCGTACTCGCGGGCGTGCCCCGGGTCGACCTTTCCGCCCAGGTGGTGGGCGATCAGCTGCATGCCGTAGCAGATGCCGAGCACAGGGACTCCCGCTCGCAGGGCCTCCGGGTCGACCTGCGGGGCACCCGGCTCGTAGACGCTTGCAGGCCCTCCGCTGAGGATCAGCCCAGCCGGGGCGCGCTTCTTCAACTCGGACCATGGCGTCGTCCCCGGCACGAGCTCGCAGTAGACGCTCGCCTCGCGCACGCGGCGCGCGATCAACTGGCTGAACTGGGATCCGAAGTCGAGGACCAGGATGGTTTGCTGCTGCGGTCCATGCTCTACGAGCCCTGCGCGCGCCCGGCCCTTCACTTCTTCGCGGGTCTGGGCGGCCGCGGCGACAAGGGGCCCCCGCGAATTCAAGGTGAAGCCTCCGAATTCGTGGGGATTGTCCTGCTCAGTTCAGCTTGTCCCCATACCTACATGTTGAGCCTGCTGAAACACCTTGCCCTCGGAGGTGATCGCCGGCGCGATCACCATCTCCACGTGCTGGAACTCCGTGATGTCGCGCGCGCCACACACGCCGAGAGCCGAACGCAGCGCCCCCGCGAAGTTCTGGGTGCCGTCGTCGACGCGTGCGGGCCCGAGCAGGATCTCGCGGAGGGTCGCCTTGGTTCCGACGTGTATGCGGGTGCCGCGCGGGAGGTTGGGGTCGGGCGTAGCCATGCCCCAGTTGAAGCCCTTCGACGCTGACTCTTCGGCTCCGGCGAGCGGGGTCCCGATCATCACGGCGTCCGCCCCGGAAGCGAATGCCTTGCAGACATCGGCTCCTATGCGCATGCCGCCATCGGTGATCACGGCGACGCGCATGCCGCCCCTCCGCATGTACTCGTCGCGGGCGGCTGCAACATCAGCGGTGGCCGTCACCTGCGGCACGCCGACGCCCAGTACGCCCCGCGTGGTGCAGGCGGCGCCTGGACCGACACCCACGAGGATGCCGGCGATGCCCGTCTCCATCAGCTCCAGCGCGGTTTCGTAGTGGACGCAGTTGCCCACGACGACCGGGATGTTGCAAGCACGGACCAGCTGCTCAAAAGAGAGCTGGTGATACGACTGAGACGAGTGGCGTGCGGTGAGCACCGTCCCCTGCACGATGAGAAGGTCGGCCCCGGCCTTCTGCACCACCTCGGCGCGTTCCTCGGCGCGGACGGGAATGCTCGAAACCGCGCACGGCACGCCTGCCGCCTTGATCGCCTTGATGCGCTCAGTGATGAGATGCGGCTTGACCGGCTCGCGATACACCTCTTTGAGCACCGCGTTGACGTGGGACTTGTCAGCCTCGGCGATGCGCTTGATGATCGGGGCCGAATCCTCGTATCGCGTGTGCACGCCATCGAGGTTGAGGACCGCGACTCCACCGAGCTTTCCCATCGCGATGGCGAAGTCGACGTCAACCACGCCATCCATGGCCGAGCCCCAGATCGGAAGAGGGATCGTGAAACGGTCGCCCATCGAAAAGGAGATGTCGACCTCTTCGGGATTGAGCGTGACGCCACCGGGCACGAGAGCGACCTCGTCGAATCCGTAAGCGCGGCGCGCCCGCCGGCCGATCCCAATCTCGAGGCCAGACTGCTCCCCGGGAACCACTCCGCGGGTTTCGAGTCGGCTCTGATTCAGGGTGTGTTTACTCCAATGGTGGCGGGGTTCAATGAATTATACGGAATGCCGGGGGCGCATACACTTTCCAAGTCGTGGGTCTGGGAATTAGCTGTCAAGGCGCAGTCTCGGCGGCCGGTGCCAAGGAGACGACGAGCCCGCGAGAGAGTGCATCGCTTAGATGCGTGACCGAGCGCCACAGGAGGCGACGGACGCATCAGCGAAGCCCGGCCGACTAGGCCGGTGAATTGGCCAGTGGCTTCCCGGACGCACCACTAAAGATGTACCGGACGCTCGAATACCTGCGCGGAATCTCTGACGGCGACGCCCGCAGACTTCGCGCGCGCGGCATCCAACACACCAATCGGCTATTGCACCGCACCTCGCTCAGCATCGACCGCGAGCGGCTGTCCAAGAGGTCGGGCATCAGTACCGACCGCCTCCTCGAGTTCGCGCACCAGTGCACGCTGCTCGAGGTCTCGGGCATGGACCGGTTCCTGCCGATCATCCGCCGGCTCGGCATCAACTCGATGACGGACCTGCGCGCGCAGGACGCGCGCGTCCTGCACAACAAGCTGGTCGATGCCGTCGGGCTCGCCGGCGCGCCGAGCTTCTCCGACGTTCAGTACTGGATCAGCCAGACGACCGCGCTGGACATCGTCGAAGAACCAGAACCGTCGAGACCCATCGCCGTGGTGAGCTAGCTCAGCGCCACCCGACCCGCTCGCGAAGCCGCGCCAGAGCGACCACACCTTGCGCGGCTCCGACGCCCGTCGTCCAGGCGCAATCGCGCCGCCAGGCCTGGCGAGAAGCCTCCTGGCTGGGTGGCTGCCTCGACGACCCTGCCACCGAGGCGCTGTTCGATCGCGTCACCGACGGAACGTGGCAGGTCTTTCCAGTGGACGCGAACTTCCGCCGCGGGAGGGAGACTAGAGGAAGACACCTCGGCGCAGCTTCAGGTTGTCGTAGACGCCCTGTTGGATCACCTCGCGAACATCGTCGGCCAGCGCCATGACCAGGTTCTGGTCATCCGCCGCCTCCGGCGGATGCTCCTCGACGTGGATCGGTGCGTGGAACTGGATCCGCCACTTGCTGGGTAGTGGAATCATGCCCAGCGGTCCCAGCAACGGCCAGAAGGGCGTGATCGGAAAGTAGGGTAGGCCGAAGAACTTCGCCACCGGGGCGATGTCCGCCACCATCGGGTAGATCTCCTCCGAGCCGACAACCGAGACCGGGATGATCGGCGCGCGAGATCGGATCGCGGTCGCGACAAAGCCACCACGGCCGAAGCGGCGCAGGCGGTACCGATCCTTGAAGTTCTTCCCGGTTCCCCTGACCCCTTCGGGAAAGACCAGGACGACCTCATCCCGCTCGAGCAGTCGCCGCGTGTCGTCCGGATGTCCAACTGTCTGTCCAGTGCGGCGCAAGAACCAGCTCAGCACCGGCATGCCCATGACCAGGCTTGCGACCAGGGCACGCACGTGTCGCGGATGCGAGTGCTCGGCGAATACCGCTGTCTTGATCATCGTCCCGTCCCAGGGCAGGACGCCGGCGTGGTTTGCCACGAGCAGGGCGCGTCCGGTCGCGGGAACGTTCTCCACCCCGGTTGTCTCCACGCGCCAGTAGTCCCGGTACAGGACCATGAAGACCGACAGCAGGGACTCGGTCCACTGAGGGTCGAATCCGAAGTCGTCGACCGCGTAGTTCGCTCCGCGGCGCGCGAGCTCCTGCTGGCTGTAGAGGAACCGGACCACCTCCATGATCCGGTTGATGTCGATGACGTCGTGCCCGGTCAGCTGGCGGAGGCGGACCGCCAGCTCGCTGAGCCCTTGCAGAGCCAAGAGAGGCGCCTGGCGCTGAAGGCGCCGGGCGCGCCTAGACAGCTGTAGGCCCGATTGCGCTTGCACGATCTCTGCCGGTTTGCTGTCCTTACGCCGCTGTTTGGGCGACTTCGCCTGGATCACCTGTGCGCCTCGAGGATCGGGGCGGTGCGGTGACCGTTGCGTGCCTCACGCCGCCGGCGCTGCAAGTAGACCTGCAGCTCGTACTCCTGGGGCGGCGAGGGTGCTTCGACCACTTCGAGGTCTTTGCCCCGGGCGAGGCCTTCCATAACGGCGCGCGAGGTGTGGACCGGCGACCAACCGAACTCGGTCTCAAGCCTGGAACAGTCCATCACCGAACCGAATGCGATCACGTCGGCGAGATGGGTCTGGACGTCGACTCGGGTCATCGCCCGCAGCGCGAGGCGCGCTATCCAATGGGCGTATGGGGGCAGGATGGGGGCGGGCTGGCCGCCCATGATCGCGATCGCCTGGCTCAGCAGGACGACACCCTTCGCCCCAACGTTGAAGACGCCAGGGTGCTCGCCCAGCACAGCGCGCACGATTGCGTCGGCCGCGTCGTCTTCGTGCAGCAGCTGCAGGCGCGGGTCAAAGCCGGTGAAGGTCGGCACGATGGGCAGCGATAGATAGCGCGCGAGAGTGGTGTCCTCGCTGACTCGAAACCCGAGCCGCAGAACGCTGACCCCGCAGGACTCGTTGCGCAGCGCGAACTCACTGACCAGCTGCTCCATGTCGAGCAGGTCGCGGGTGATCGAGGATGCCGGCCGCTCAACGCTCGTCATGTCTTCCGAGAAGAAGGACGGATCGGTCGGTCCGGAGCCGTAAATCGCCTGGCTTGACTTCACGACCAGGTGACGCACCCGGCTCGTTGGCGCCGAGCACCCGACGAGGACGTTCATCGTCCCGATCACATCGGTCTCGTGGATCGACCGCTCGTCGTGGGGCGAGTCGACCATGACGGCAAGGTGCACCACGGTGTCGATGTGCATCTGGCGGACAAGCTTTCCGATCGCCGCATGCCGGGTGTCGGCATGGACGAAGTCCATCTCTTCGAGGGCACTGATCGGATCCGCCACGTCGCACCCGAACAGATGAGGCACATGAGGAGCGAGCCGGCGCGCGACCTCTGCGCCGAGGGGATTGGAGACGCCCGTGACCAGAACGCGGTTAGGTCGGGGGGAAGTCATCGCGCTCTCAATCTAACCCAGTGGAGCTGAAGCCCGGCGCCGTGCGCACGCAGGGCGCACTTTCAAACAATTCCGTGCGTCCCCAGGCTCGACAGCTACGACTCCTGACAACCTGGATGCCAAAGGTGGGTTCCGTGGGGGGATCCTGATCCCCCCGCGCACTTATGACCCAGTGGAGCTGAAGCCCGGATTCATTCCGGGCGTCCCCAGGCTCGACAGCTACGACTCCTGACAACCTAGAAGTCAAAGGGGGGTTCCGCGGGGGGATCCTGATCCTCCCGCGCCTTTTATGGGTATATGCCTCGCACTGTCGTCGCGTTGGCCACCCTCTGCACGGCGAGCGCGTAGGCGGCCAGGCGCATGTCGATCCGCTTGTTGACCGAGGTGTGGAGAATCTCGTAGAAAGCCCGGGTGATGACGTGGTGCAGCTTGGTGTTGATCTCCTCTTCCTCCCAGAAGAAGGCCTGCAGGTCCTGCACCCATTCGAAGTAGGAGACGATCACACCGCCCGCGTTCGCGATGATGTCCGGCACCAGGAAGATGTTCCGGTCATGCAGGATCGGGTCGGCCTGAGGAGAGACGGCCGCATTGGCTCCTTCTGTGACGAGTCGCGCGCGAATTCGCCCCGCGTTGTGCTCAGTGATCTGATCCTGCACCGCAGCGGGGATGAGAACCGTCACTGGTAGCTCGATGAGCTCATCGTTGGTGATGTTGTCGGCCTTTTTGAAGCCGGTGACCCCACCGCGAACCTGGCGGTGCTCTTCCAATGCCGCGAGGTCCAGACCGTGCGGGTTGTACACGCCTCCTTTGGAGTCGCTCACGGCCACCACCTTGAGCCCTGCCTCGGCGAGCAGCCGCGCCGTCGATCGGCCGACCTGGCCGTAACCCTGCACGGCGACGGTCGGAGTCTCCTCATCGACGTGTAGGTACTTGATGGCTTCGAGCGTCAGGTAGGTCGCACCGCGGCCCGGGGCATCGACGCGCCCTTCACTGCCGCCCACGTCCACCGGCTTCCCGGTGACCGAGGCCGTCACCGAATGTCCGGAGTGCATCGAGATCGTGTCCATGATCCAGGCCATCACCTGCGGGTTCGTACCCATGTCGGGAGCCGGGATGTCCTTTTCGGGACCGATGAGGATCGCGATCTCGGTCGCGTAACGGCGGGTCAGGTGCTCGAGCTCTCTCAGCGAGAGCTTGCTCGGCGTGCAGGCAACCGCGCCTTTGGATCCACCGTAAGGAAGGCCGACCGCCGCGCACTTCCACGTCATCAGCATCGCCAACGCCTTCACCAGGTCGAGGTCGATGTCGGGGTGGTAGCGGATTCCGCCCTTGGCGGGGCCCCGGCTGATGTTGTGCTGAACGCGCCAGCCCGTGAACACCTGGACCGAATCGTCATCCATGCGGACCGGGAAGTGCACTGTCAGCTCGCGCTTGACATCGCGCAGCCCGCGGCGAGCATCGTCGGAGAGTCCGATCACGTCAGCCGCGGCGTCGAACCGCTGCTGCGCGGTCTGGAAGGCGGAGGCGCGGGTTTCGACCGCCATTTCGGGACTTCCGATACTACTCCTTGGCCCACGAAGGAGACCTGAAGGTGGTCGCGCCGCTGGCCGCACAATTGGGACCATGAAAGCCCCACGAATGAACTCCACCAAGTCCGAGGCATCGCCGTGACTTCGAGGGGACCCCTGGATCCGAGGCTGCACTGCGAGTTCGCGGCGGCCCCTCAGTAGATGTCCCGCCGGCAGCTGCTCAGCATCGTCGTTGTTGCTGCAGTCGCGCTCGTCACCGGTTTCCTCGTGGCGGGACAGCTCAAAGCCCAGCTGCTGACGCCCTCCAACCAGGTCGCCCGCTATCAGACCCTCGTTCGCAGCGTGCAGGACCTCGAGGCGACCAACGCTGCATCCCGAAGCCAGATCGCCGCACTTCGGGCTCAGATCAACGCGCTGGAATCCGCAGCGGCCGGACGCTCCGCCGCCACGCAGACCTTGCAGAACCAGGTCGCCGACCTTCGCGCGCATGCCGGGCTCACCGCCTTGCACGGCCCTGGCGTCGAAGTCGACCTGGCCAACGGCGTGCCGGGACCCGCCACCGGGGGTCAGGCGAGCTACCTGGTCAACTACCAGGACGTCCAGGACATCGTGAATCTGCTTTTCGCGCAGGGCGCCGAAGCCATCGCCGTCGACGGGCGGCGGATCACGCCGCTGACCGCTTACTCCGGTTCGGAGGGCCAGGTCGCGATCGACCAGGGCCCGCCGCTGTCGTCTCCAATCACGGTGCGAGCGGTCGGAGACCGCAACCGGATGGTGGCCGCGCTCGACGATTCCTCTGCGCTCCCGGATATCCGGGCGCGCCAGGTCCAGTTCCAGCTTCACCTGACCTTCTTCGGCAGCCCGGACCTCGGGCTGCCGGCTTACGACTCGAGTTTTCAGATAGCCCATGTCAGCCCGATTTAGAATCCCCACGAAAGATCCAAACGAAGTCGGATGCTTCGCCGTGAGTTCGCGGGGACCCCTGGCGCCGGAGGCTTCGCCATGAGTTCGCGGGGACCGCTGTTGAACAAAGCCTCATCCCGCCGGCGATCGTCGGGCCGCGCGTTCAGCGTCTGGCTGATCGCTCTGCTCGTGGCGCTCGTGGCGACGGTGCAGATTCGAAGCGAGGCCGAGGTCCAGCGCAGCCTGGTCGGCATCGACCCGGCATCGCTCGCATTCCTCATCGACGACCTCAACCGCGCCAACGACTCGCTGCAGGCCGAGGCGACAGACCTCCAAAGCCGCCAGACAACGCTCCGGTCCGGCACCAGCGGGGCCGCGGACCAAGTGCTGAGCGATGAGGCCAAGCGCCTGCGTGCGATCGAGGGCCTGGTGCAGGTTCACGGCCCGGGGGTCGTGATCGTGATCGATGCCGCCGGCCTGACGGCGCTCGACCTCCAGGACGCGCTCAACAACCTGGCGGCTGGAGGCGCCGAGGCAACGGCGGTCAACGACCGGCGGGTGGTCGCCGGCGTAGCCATCGAGCAGACGGGGGCCGGCGTTTCGATTGACGGCGTGGTCGTCGCACCGCCATGGACGATCACCACTATCGGCGATGCCAACCGCCTCTCCGAGGTCGCGGCCCTCATGACGCAGCAGCTGCGCGCCGACCGGCGCGTGCGGCAGGCGACCTATCGCGTCGAGGCCGACGTGGCAATCCAGGCGGTGGTCAGCGAGCGGCCTTTCGTTTACGCGATCGGTTCATAACGCAAGGGAGGTCAGGCGACCTCACCACGGTCAGCGAGCGGGCTTTCGTTTACTCGATCGAGGTGAAGAGGGTTCGGTGGCTCCCAGATTCTTGAGCTGGGCCGAGATGCGATCCAGCCGCTCATTGATGCGATCGATGTCGGTGTGGCTCGGTATCCGCAGGCGCCTGAGCGCGCCCGCCATTGCCTCGTCCGCCCTTTCTTCGAGGTCCTCGCGCCGGCGCTCCATCTGGGTCTTCAGATCCGATGGCACGTTGAGGGTCTTGCGCACGTAATCGAGGAGCGCCTGTCCCCGATCGTGGATGACCTCACCCCCCGCGTCGACCAGGCGCCCAGGGCCATGCTTTTCATGGGAGAGGACAAGCTGGGAAAGGGTCAGCTGCGTCAGGTCGTTCCCGTTGTCGCGGTCGACCACCTTAATCTCGTGCCCGCTGCGCACGAGCTCCGCGATTCCTTCGAGCGTGATATAGCGGCTCGTGCGCGTGTCGTAGAGCTTGCGATTTGCGTACTTCTTGATAAGGTGTCGGTCAGGGGCTGTCGTCAAGGCCGGGCCCATTCTAATGCGCTGCGTTATGTGCTCCGTCGGGCGTTGTTCACGGAGGTCGAGTCATGGCAACAAGAAAGCGGGCGTCTTCACGATCCAGGCGCTCCAGCCTGGTAGGCCGAGCGGTCACTGCCGGCAGAAAGGCTCTCCACGAGGCCGAGAGGCGAGTACCGCCTGACATTCGCCGGCAGCTCGAGCGCTCGATCAAAGACGGCCAAAAGACACTGATGACCGCGATCGACCAGCTCCAGGTCCAGGTCCGTCGAACGGCCAAGCAGGCCGACGTCGACAAAGCATTGAAGCGACTCGAAGGCTTGAGCAGGCAGGTTCAGAATCTGGCCCGCGACGCGTCATCGCGCGGGGCGGCTCGCGTCTCGTCCACGACCCGCCGTGCGTCAACCGCAAAGCGCCGTGCCTCCAGCACCGCAAAGCGCGCCAAGAGCTCCGTGAAGCCCACCAGGAGCACCGCCACGCGCACCGTGAAGCGCGCGGCAAGCACGGCGAAGAGAACCGCACGATCAACCACGAAGCGGTCGACCCCATCGTCATCCGGCACGACGGCCCGGAAGACGGCGCCCCGTCGGTCGTCGCCGCGGCCCACGACCACGGCCAAGCCCGAGATTCGCTACATCCCACCGACGGAGCCAGAGACGATGCCCGATTCGGGTGATATGGGCGGGGCCTAAAGCCTTCCGAAGACGCGGACTCCGCCCAGGAAGACGGCTCTTGGGCGGAGTAAGGGGCGGGCTGCTGCCGGCTCGTCGATCGGGTCCTGGTCATAGACCTGCAGGTCGGCCAGCATGCCCGGATCGAGGGTTCCCTTTTCTGATTCCTCGGAACTCGCGAATGCGCCTCCGGCGGTGTACGCGCGCAGCGCGGCCAGCAGGCTGATCCCGTTCACCGGGTCCTCGACGGCGACCTGGATGCCCGGCCACGGGTTGGGGTCAGCCGCGACCGGCAGGTCTGAGCTGAACGCGACCGGAACACCAGCACGAAGCAGTCGCGCGTGAGGCGCAAGGTCAGTGCGATCTCGAACCGGAAACAGGATCGCCGATGCGACGCGCCCGAAGCGTGCCGCCATGGGCTGCATGACGGCCACCATCCGCAGCTTCGCCATCCGGGCCTGGAGATCCGGCGGGCAGATGGTGCAGTGCTCGACCCGATGACGCAGGTGGTCGCCGCCTGCGGCCTCCACCGCGTCGCACATCGCCTCGATCGCAGCGTCGCCGATGGCGTGCGCGGCGACCTGCAGGCCGGCATGAGTCGCGCGAGCCACCAGCTCGCGCAGCTCGGCAGGCGTCGTGCGCCACGTCCCGCCGCCAGAGCGCATCGCCACGCGCTCGGCCCCGCCGTCGACGAACGCCTTGATGGGCCCGGCCTTCACGAGCGCGCCGCCGAAACCCGCTTGAATCCCGAGACTCGATGCGGCTTCAAGCAGCTCCCACGACAGAAACTCGTTGACGCGAACCCGCAGCCGCCCGTCTTCAGCGAGCTCCTGATAGGCGCGCAGGTCATCCGCAAAGCCCCGGTTGACAGCGGCGCCGACGGACGTGATGCCGCGCGAGAGCAAGAGCCGCTGAGCCAGGAGAATTCCTTGCGCGCGGCGCTCCCGGGTCGGTGGAGGCTGGACGTCCGCGACCAGGCGCATCGCCGACTCGAGAAGCAGCCCGTTGGGCGTGCGGTCGACGTCGCGGTCGATCCTGCCCCCGTGAGGGTTCGGCGTGTCAGACGTGATTCCGGCGGCGGCGAGCGCCGCCGAGTTCGCCACTCGCGAGTGGCCGCCGCGTTCGTCGATGAACGCGGGTCGCCGGCCCGTCACGCGATCAAGCTCACGTCGATGGGGCTGACGGCGTTCGGCGAGCTCGTCTGCCCGGTAGCCCATACCCTGCTGCCATTCGCCTCGCGCAAGCGTCCGCGCATGGGCCCTCAACCGTTCGGCGACCTCCGCTACGCTCCGTGCGCCGCCCAGGTCGGCACCGAAACGAGTCAGCCCGTAATACACGACGTGCGCATGCGCGTCGTTGAAGCCGGGCAGCACGGCGGCGCCGGCCAGATCGACGACGCGGGTCCGCGGGCCGCGCAACCCCATCAGCTCCGGTCCGCCGCACGCGACGACCCGGCCGCCGGCGATCGCAAGGTGACTTTGTGTCTTGAGGCCCAAGCGCCCGAGCGTGCGGATGCGGCCGCGAGCAAGGATCAGGTTGACTCTTGTCCCACCGAAAGATCCCCCCGAACTCGCAGGCTTGTCCGTGAGTTCGCGGCGGCTCCGATCAGAGGCTTGGCCGTGGGTTCGCATAGGCCCCTCTTTTACTCTCAAGCAACGCTAGATTAAGCGCGTGACGGCAATCGACCTGCGCTCAGACACCGTGACGATGCCAACGCCGGACATGCGCCGCGCGATGGCGACAGCGCCGCTTGGGGACGACGTATTCGGTGATGATCCGATGGTCAACCAGCTCGAGGAGCTGGCCGCGAAACGGCTCGGCAAGGAGTCGGCCGTGTTCCTGCCGAGCGGGACGATGGGCAACGTGGTCGGTGTGGCCGTCAACACCCGCCCGGGCGAGGAGATGATCGCCGACGCGGATGCTCACGTCTTCCTATATGAGGGGGCCGGTGCCGCGACCATCTCCGGAGTCCAGATCCGGCCGGTGGCGACTGAAGCAGGCGTGATGACGCCGGCGCAGATCGATGCCGCG
>Ga0208848_1000171_pt1 | contig 12812 bp, 9 predicted proteins | sample NGESurshal072012_2_FD_184455 | JGI IMG/M metagenome (GOLD analysis project Ga0208848, IMG submission 184455) | Arctic peat soil microbial communities from Barrow, Alaska - NGEE Surface sample 210-1 shallow-072012 (SPAdes) | ecosystem: Environmental > Terrestrial > Soil > Wetlands > Peat ... | reverse complement strand
GCCGTGACAAGATAAGAAAAAACGCGCGGGGGCGCGGGGGGAAAGCCATGATCGACCGGCCACTGATTATCAAACTGCTGTGCGTCGCGCTGGTCGCGGCGGTCATGCTGCCGGTCGGGCACATGATGTTTCCATACGTCAGCCACGTCTTGAGCGGCATGCAGTTCCAGGCGATCGAGGCGGTGATCAGCGCCACGGCCGGCTTCGGCCTCTCCGCCATCGTCGGCTAATCCTCCGTATGCAATTTTTGGATCGGTTTTCCCGCAGCCTGAGCACACTGGCGATCGCGGCCGCGCCGATGCTGTTCGTGCTGCTGTGGAGCACCGGCTTCATCGGCGCGCGTTTCGGGCTGCCCTATATCGAGCCGATGACGTTCCTGACGGTGCGCATGGCGTTCGTGGTGCTCATCATGGCGACAATCGCGCTGGTCGGGCAAATTCGCGGACTTGCGCGCTGGCCGGACACGCCGGAAATTGGCCACAGCCTGGTGGCTGGCGCGCTGGTGCACGGGCTTTATCTCGGCGGCGTGTTCATTGCCATCAGTCAGGGCGTGCCGGCCGGCATTTCGGCGCTGATCCCGGGCCTGCAGCCGATCCTCACCTCCACCATCGCCAACCGCTTCATGGGCGAGACGGTGACGCGCCTGCAATGGCTTGGCCTGCTGCTCGGCCTGATCGGCGTCGCGTTGGTGCTGCACGACCGCGCCATTGTGGCTGCCGGCTCAACCATTGGCTGGGTCGCCAGCGTCGGCTCGCTGTTCGGCATCACGCTCGGCACGCTCTACCAGAAGCGTTTTTGCGGTGCCATCGACTGGCGTACCGGCAACACGGTGCAATATGCCGGCGCGCTGGCGCTGTTCGGCCTGGCCGCCTTCGCCTTCGAGACGCGCACGATCCACTGGAGTGGCGAACTGGTCTTCGCCATGGCCTGGCTGGTGCTGGTGCTGTCGATCGCAGCGATCGGGCTGATGTATTGGCTGATCCGCCGCTCGGCGGCGACCGGCTTCGCCAGCCTATTCTACCTGGTGCCGGTGGTGACCGCCTTGCTCGCGTTCATGCTGTTCGGCGAGAAGCTGGACGCGTTGTCGGTCGCCGGCATGGTGGTCTGCGCCGCCGGCGTCGTGCTGGTCAACCGCAGCGTCGGCGGTGTGAAGCCGGTGGCAGAGAATTAGGCCGCGCATAGCTCTCCGCGCGGACGTCGCGTGAGCTTATTTTTCAGGCGCCTCGTTGAGCGCCGAAACGATCGTCCGAAATCGCTCGACCGAATAATGATGCACAACCGCGCTATTCCGCCCATCGTTGATCTCCCCATAGCACTTGCTCGCCTGTTCAAATCTAGGAACGGCACCGCATGCTTATTGACGAGAATCAATGACAGGGCCGGCAGCGTTGCTATTCGAAACCATTGGTCCTGTTTCGCGTGGAGGATGACGATGGTCTCGCGACGGCAATTGCTAGTTGTCATGGCGGCAGTAGCGGCGGCAACATCTGTGCGTACGCCAGCCTACGCGCAGCAGGTCGTGCATATCGCAAGAGATGCGCCCGAGAGAATGGCCATCCTCGATGTGGCCCGCGTTCCGGTCGAGCGCCGGCTCGGCATCAAGGTCGTTTTTGTGGTCGAGCGGATAACGCTCTTCGGCGATTGGGCCTATGCCGCAATGCATCCGCGCGATGCCGCGGGAAATCGCATCGATTACCGGCGGACGCTTTTTGTCAAAGAATTCGATCCCGAACAGGACAGCGATTTTGTCGGCGTCCTGTTGCTGCGGAACGGCGCGTCCTGGTCGCTGGTCGAAGAGGCCTTCCTGCCGACCGACGTCTTCTGGGAGGAATGGGAGACGAAATACAAGCTGCCACGCGCGATGTTTTTGACCGAATAGCGGGCCGAAGCGATCGCGCGCGCATCTCCCACGCGCGGCCGGCGTGGTTTTGGTCGACCGCGGTGCCGGTGGCGGTTTCTGCTAGTCACCTGTCTTGAAGTTCCGATGGAACTTTTGACGGAAAAAATTGCAGCGCCGGATATTTCAGGCTGGCGCGAAAATCAAGAATCAGAACTAATAGTGCTTGCCAAAAAAATCAGCCGGCGTCCGATAGGTCAACCACGTTTTGGAGGGCATTCATGTCCATTGAGAAGGCGACGCTTGCGCGGCCCGCACGGGTCATCGTTGTGGGCAATGAAAAGGGCGGATCGGGCAAATCCACCGTCGCCATGCATATTGCGATGGCGCTGATTAAGTCAGGCCAAAGCGTCGCCACCATCGATCTCGATTCCAGGCAGCGAAGCTTCACCCATTATATCGAGAACCGGCGCGCCTGGGCCCAGCACGTTGGCCGCGACCTCGAAATTCCCAACCATACTTGTTTCGATCCGCAAGTCGATTATCCGACCGAGGAGGACGAGGCCGCAGCATGCCAGGCTCTCAGCGAGGCCGTCGATGCATTGACGCAAAGCCACAGCTTTATCGTGATCGACACGCCCGGGCATGATTGCGATCTGATGCGGCGGGCTCATGCAATGGCCGACACCTTGATTACGCCGCTTAACGACAGCTTCGTAGACCTCGACGTGCTGGGCACCGTCGATCCCGAGACCCTCGGCATCACCGGCACCAGCCACTACGCCCAGATGGTGGAGGACGCGCGTTCTCAGCGCCAGCTTCTCGACGGTATGACCCCGGATTGGATCGTCTTGCGCAACCGCCTTTCGACGCTTGGTTCACGCAACAAGCGTCTGGTGGGCGAGGGGCTGCAGGAGCTTTCGCAGCAGCTTAATTTCCGCTGCATTGAAGGCTTGGCCGAGCGGGTCATCTTCCGCGAGTTTTACCCACGCGGATTGACCGCCGTCGATGATCTCGATGAAATCACGCTCGGCACGCGCCCAACCATGTCGCATGTCACCGCCCGGCTGGAGATAGAAAACCTGCTCGGTGCTATCGGGTTGGCCGACGCGGTGGCAGGCGGCGAAATGATGGGCCAGGCCCGCGACGCGGCTTGAACCATAGCCCTGGTCGCATTGATCGGGGAAGGGTTCACCTAACGTCTGCGCTGCCCGTTGTGCGCTCGCCTGCGCCGATCAATGTCCGTTATTGATGCTGTGGACGGCTCCTCCACCGGCACGTGAGTGCCATGAATGTGGGCGCTGTTAGTGGCTGTAGAAGCACTATGCCTTTGGCGATGCTTGGGTTTTTCTCTGCACGTACCAGCGATAGAAACTTTAAGAGCAATTTAAATTTGTCCTAGCGCCCAGAATCTCGATATGACACAGTATTAACGTTAATAAACTTAGATTAGGGACTTGGGGGTTCTTGTGCGCCGTTGCATCCTTGTGTGCTTTTTAGTGCTGGCCGGAACGGCGTTAGCCGGGGCGGCCGAGTTGCCGCTCAAGGCCCCGCCACTCATCCCGTTTACGTGGACCGGATTCTTTATCGGCGCACATGGTGGCTTCGGACACGGCCACACGAAGTTCTACGATAATTTTCCGGTTCCTGACGGCGAGCTTGATGCGGACACTAGAACCAACGGCGGGTTGTTCGGTCTTCAGGTCGGCTACAATTATCAAATTGACTGGCTTGTTCTCGGCGTTGGGGGCGACTTCAGCTGGTCCAAGATCAATTCCAAATTTTCCTGCTTCCCGTTCGGCGACCAAGTGTGCTCCGCGAGCGCCGACTGGGTCGCCTCGATAACCGGCCGGATTGGCGTGACCAACGGTCCGTGGCTGTTCTATGTGAAAGGCGGTCCAGCCTGGATGCGCGAGAGCATCACCGATCTGGCGACCACGCAGGGGTCGCGGGCCGGTATCCAGGCGCTCCCCGGCGACCAATTCTACGGTAACGACACGCGATTTGGTTGGACGGTGGGCCCGGGTATCGAATACGCGTTCGCCCGTCACTGGTCGGCTTGGCTCGAATACAACTACTATGATTTTGGCAGCAAGTCGGTGCCCCTCTACGACGGGGGCACTGGTTTCTTCACCGAAGAAATCCATCAGAAGCTGAGCGTGATCCGCGCCGGCATCAACTACCATTTCGACTGGGACACGCCTTCGCGGTCGGGCCCGCTCGGTTACGCTTCGGCTGCAACGACCGACAGGGAGGCTCCAAATCACGTTCTTGCCTTTGCCGGCGCCGATATCGCTAAAAGCAGCTATAGTGGGTGGGTCGGCGGTCTTATCGCGCCGTTCAAAGATCTCGATACTTCAGGCCTGCGGGTCTACCTCATGGGTGAGGCTGGGACCGACAAATATCCCGTCGCCGGCGGCTCCATCAGAGACATCAACTCAAGCGGAGTTGCGCTGGTCGGCTATGGATTCGAAGGTGACAATTACTCGATCAACCTGCTGGCTGGTGCGAACGCCATCAACCACATGCTTTCGGACATCGATCCGGATAACTCTGTCCAGGGCACGGCGATCGGCGCAATGGTGCGGGGCGACGCTTGGGTGAACCCGACCGCCAATACGCTGACCTACGGCGAGGCAGAGTATTCGACGGCATTCCGCACTTACTACACGAAGGCCAAGCTCGGCATCGACGTCACCAATGGAAAGCAGATTTTTCTTGGACCTGAGGTCGTCGCATTGGGAGACGAGCGGTCTAGGCAGTGGCGGGTCGGCGCCCATCTCACGCAAATAAAGTTTGGCAACGTCCAAATCGACGTTTCGGCGGGTTACTCAAATGATAACATTCTCGGTGCCGGCGCCTACACCCATACGGAATTGAGTACAAAGTTTTAAGGTGAGTGCTACCCAAGGCTTATCTTAAACGCGTTCCGAAATTGTTGTCTGGTTGAAAATTCTTTTGTGGTGCAAGGCCATGCGGTTAGGAGTGTGCGTGCCTCACCGCCCGAACTCAATACGTCCGCGCGCCATCGGAATGCTGCTGTGCGGCGCTCCGATTGAACCGGAGTAACGGCCAAGATCTCATGAGCCAAGGTAAAGACGATCTCGCACAACATGAGGCGAGCAATAGTCGCGGGTTTAAATCCGACAATCAGTTGTTGATGCTATACCGCATCAGCAGAAGCACCGGCTGGATGGCCTTTTTCACGCTGGTCGTCGCAATCGGAAGCGCGGCGTACGCCTATTTTTTTTGGCAACAACTGAGTGTCATGCGGGACCAACTGGATGAAATGCAGGAATTATCCAGCACGTTCGCAAAAAGTTTGGATGCCGTGAATACGCAATCCGCCGCTGTCGCGCAGACGATAGCGTCGCTCTCCGAGCTAATTGGCCGCGGTACTGGATCGACTAACCAGTTGACCGCTGCCGCCGAAAAGGTGGCCGGCATCGAGAAGGCTGACCCGTTACTGACGCTGGATCGCCCGTGGGTCGGCACGGACTCTATTTCGGTCACGCCGCTTCGGGCGGCTCGCGACTTAACAATTAAGGCGAACATCCGGAATGGTGGAAGAAGTCCAGCCATTAACGTGCGAATGAATTTTCGGGCCGCAACCCCTGCGGCCAAGGCTAGTCCCGTCGGCGACATCGAAGAGTGCGACAGTTGTGCTCGGTCGATACTTCTGCCTAATGCGTCGACAAGCTACGAGGTGACGATCGACGGCAGCGTACTGTCGGCCGATGAAGTTAAACGCATCACGAACGGGACCGATACGATTCTGCTGTATGGGAGAATTGATTATACGAATCCAACCGAGAGTCATCACACAACGATGGTGTGCATGACTTACGTCCCCAGCCGCTCCGGGTTCAGCGCCTGCGTTAGCGGTAATCGTCTTGATTAGCCCGGATTCAAGTCGCCGCCACCGATAATGTGACGTCGATAACTTTTACCCGTTCATCGGATGGGTCGTGGCCGGCACTCGAAGAGGCCTGGGGGCAAAAGATTCTGAGCTTTTGATGGTCTTTTGAGTTTCAACTTGACAATCGGCGCAGACGTATTTGACGACGTGATCATTATTGCCGACCGAAAAGGTAATCGCAATTACAGCGGTGCACGCCATGTCGCTGTGGCATACAGGGCAGGTCGGCCGCGTCGCGGGCCGAGACGAACATCTATTTCTCATTAGAAATACCTAATCTGAGTTCAAGCCCAAAGCTTCTCTCAACGGACCGCAAAACTCAATGAGGGAATTGAGCGACGTGCGTTAATGGTAAATCGCGCAATATGGTTCGGCGGTTGCTGATATGCGAAGACACGGGCGTGTCGCCGGCTAGCTCGCTCATGAAATTGTTCCTGGAGTTTGGCGTCAACTTCTGATTTATACGGCGCCGTCGAGTTCAGTGCTCGTGTCCCCCTGGTGACGCCACAAAATGAAAAGTTACATATTTGTATTATTTACCGTGCTGGCCATCTTCGTCGGTGGATCCGACTTGCGCGCCGACGGCCTGTCCAAAGAGCATCTTATGGGCGTAGATATTCAGCCTACAGGCCTCGTCCCCCGCTATCCATCGAGCCAAAATTGCTCGCCCTTGACATCTTTATATGCGAGTTGGACCGACGTGGATGGCTCAAGACGAGACGAACCTCATTCCGGTGTTGATGCCGGAAGGCTCGGGGAGCCGATTCTTGCGCCTGCAAGAGGCGTTGTTATCGCTGCTTGGCACGCCAACTGGGGATGGGGTCAGGAGGGCGCTCTCCTCATCCGGCACACAAAAGAGGAACTCGGCCTGCACAATGGCGCCAAATACTATTATTCCGAATTCGACCACCTGAAGTACGAAGACATACGCTCAATTGTCGAAGGCGCGGTCATTGAGCGGGGCGAACGGCTCGCAGCCGTATTCAGACCTGGCGGAAAAAAACGATACTTGCCTGAGGTTCACTGGGAGGTCTGGGAAATAGATGATGATAGGTCCACCACGTGGCACACGAATAAGTTCGGAGGGCGGTATTGGCTCAACAAGACGGGGCATTTGATTGACCCGCTGTACATGCTTTCACTCAACGCGCCGGTGGGCGAAGACGGTAGCGTCGATATTCTGGTTTACGACCCTAAAGCCGACTACGTTGGTTTCCGCGGATTCACTTACATCTTGCCATGCCCCAAAAAGTAGCGCGACCAGAGCGCGGCGAGTAAAGCACTGCTCGCGCTTCTCGGAAGTGAGCGCAGCGTAAAAAACTGGATTGCCCCACCGATCAGGCGGTTTTCATGCGACCTGCCCAAGGCTTAACCGGCTTGAGCGCGGGTTGAAGGCTGAGTTGATGTTGAATCACCAGTCCCGACGACGACCCGAGCAGCTGCGCATCGACCCCGTGATGTCGCCGACGAGCAGCAGCATTCGCACTCTGTAATCTTTGCGACGGTTTGTTGATCATTCGAGTCGTACCAATCGGTCCCTCTGGCACGATCGAAGTCGATTCGACCAGTTGCGTCGGTATTCCGGCCCAACGGCTGAAGGCCGGCAAGACCTCGCCTTTCATCAAGACTGAAAATGCACAAAGCGAGGCCCCGAGCTTCATTTCGGTACCGTAGAGGATAACTGCCATATTGCCGACCGAGCACCCTTCGCCAATTTTAATATGATCGGCCTTCATGATACGATCCTCGAATAGATGGGTCTGGATCGTGGCACCAAGGTTGAGCGCCGCGCGGTCGCCAATCTCGACAAGATCAAATTCGGAGAAAAGGGTGGTTTCCAAGAATACCCATCGTCCGATCTTGCACCCCATCATCCGCAAGCAGTAAGCGATGAATGGCGTGCCCAACAGCGGTGCCATGGCTGCGGCAGCAACGGTCTCGTACAAACCATTCACCACTTCATTCAGCCAGACATAACTGCACCAGAGCGGCTGAACCGTAGGCTTGAATTCGCCCATCATCAACTTCTTGAGAACAGCCACCAATGTGATAGCGACGACAGACAGGGCAGCCGCTATGCAAGGGGTAAGGAGCGCGACCGCCCAAAGCGGCACTGCGGAGTAGGCCAGCGTGATCGCGGCACAGAACGTGACGAGACTCGCAGTGGCGATTAGGCCTGGTAGAAACACCCGCAATACTTCAATAGCAGATCGCAGAAGCACGAGATCATAGCCCGGACTGTAAGTTTGCCGGTCCGTGAAACAGCCGAGCGTCTGCGTATGCGGTAGCTCGAATCCTGGCGAACCAAGCCAACGAGTCCCGTTGGCGGTGCGTCTCACACCCATCGGCGGCGTCGACATGACGCCGATTAGACTATTATCGCCGACGTCGATTCCAACTGGCACCAGCGCGCTATTCCCGATGAACGTGCGCTTGCCAATCCTGTTGCGACGAATCTCGATCACGCCATCATGAACGCGATGGCCGCCGACGATACACGCATCTGCGAGAAAACTGCCGTCGTCGATCTCGAGGAGATCAGGCATGATATGCATGGCTGTCGAAATTTCGACACCGCGCCCGATCTTGGCGCCAAGCATTTTGAGAAATTTCGGTAAGAAGAGCGTTGCATATAACGCAAGCGCGATATGCCGGGTATTGTTCAATAGAAAGTTCAGGAACCAGTAACGCAGATATTCGCGGCTGTGCAGAGGATAGACGCCGGGGAGTATCTGGCCGATTGCAATCCATTTCACGGCCACGACCAGCAGAAGATACCAGATCATCGAGATGGGTGTGGCGGCCAAGGCCGCTGCGATCCCCCATAGCGGCCCTCCAACGTAGAGCGCGTAGGCTACCGCTGCCAAGCCCGGAAGGAAGCTCAGAATGAGAATGTAGCCCATGGCGTAGATGAGCCCGAGATGCAGGAGGCCGAACAAGACACTACGGCCAAACCGTTGCTCGCTTTTGCCCTGCAAATGGACATCCGTGGTCTGGGCGGGAGAACCTTGCACGGCCACGCCGGGATCAACGATCGAGCCGTCTGCCAGGTGCGACATATCGTCGAGCCGCGAACGGTCGCGCATCGTAGTGCCCAGGCCGATGCAGCAATGTGTGCCGATAAAGCATTCGGAGCCAATGGTCACGTTTCCGACGATCAGCCAGCCGTCCTCGATGCGGTAACCGAGAATCTGCGTATCTGATCCGACGCTGGTATCATGGCCGATGGTGACGAGGTCGAAAGCCGTGCATAGCGGTGTGCCAATCGAGCAGTACTTGCCGACTTTTGCGCCCATCGCTCGATAATAGAGACTCATAAGCGGGGTACCGACGAACATCTCTGACCAGGCCAAAGCCTGAAACCGGCTGACGAGCCACCAGCGAAAATAATAGAAGCCCCAAACTGGATACCGTCCGGCTTTATAGCGGCCGATAACCGTCCACTTGAGAACGATGCTCAACAGAAGCCACGAGGGCCAGACAAGAAAGCCGATGGTCGTGGCGATGTCGATCGCCCCTATCAGATCACGCTCGCCGTTGAGCACCTTGAGAACCAGGACGACGGCAAAGACCAGGGGGACAGATACAACCCCGTAGTAGGCGAGGACGCCGACGACTTGAAGTGCCGCGCACGCCAACCGAAATCGTGACAATTGGGCTTTTTCGGCAACAGTGGAATCGATGACCGGCGTTTCGTCGTGGGCAGCATTCGATTCGGTATCGACCCCGATACTCTTCAAATGCGTCGCCAGCAGTCGAGCAGTTCGATGCTCGTAAAGATCTGTGATTGACACATGAAGGGTCCGCAACCGCGACCGCAGTTCGGTTACCACGTGGGCAGCGATCAGCGAGTGCCCTCGGAGATCAAGGAAAAAATCGTCTTTTACGGATATCGGAGTGAGCTGAAACTGCTGCTCCCAGATTTCTACGATCGCGCGCTCGAGATCGGTTGCGGGTGGGACAATCTCCCTGGCTCTGCCGCCAAGAAGCGTGCGTGGAAGCGGCAATTGTTTCCGATCCACCTTTCCACTTATCATTGCCGGCAATTCGTCCAAAACGTCCAGATACCTCGGCACCATGTATTCCGGAAGACGGCTGCGCAACAACTCCGCGACGCTGGCGGGGCTTAGTTCATCGGCCTCAGTCTCGACGACGACATAGGCCGCGAGCTCCTTCAAAGTTCCGAACTCGACAACATTGACAGCCGCGGCACGAACGAACGGATGCTCCATTAGGACTGCTTCGATTTCGGAAAGCTCGATCCTGAAGCCTCTGATCTTGATTTGTCCGTCCGCCCGTCCGAGGAATTGCAGGCATCCATTCTCTGTGAGGCGCACCAGATCCAGTGTACGGTAGATGCTGCTCGGCTCCGCGCCTTGCTCTGCGAAGGGATTAAGAAGGAAGCGTTCGGCGGTTAGTTCAGGCTGGTTCATGTATCCACGTGCAATACTGTCTCCGCCAATGTAGAGTTCGCCGGATTCGCCCGGTTTCACTGCGCGCATTTGTTCGTCGAGAACATAAGTCATGTAGCCCGGCAGCGCCGTGCCGATCGTGACAGGTTCGCCGGGGACGCATTCGGCGGCCGTCGCGACCACTGTCGCCTCGGTTGGTCCATAGGTATTCAGCATGCGGCAGCCCGACACCGCAAATCGATTTACCAGCTCGGGCGGGCAGACCTCGCCGCCGAGAACTAGGAGCCGCACCGACTTGAATTCGGTCTTCATCATGGCCAAGAAGGACGGCACGGTTGAAAAAAAGGTGATCTTCCGCGAATCGATAAATTCGGCGGCATCGAACGTCGATCGCGCAATCTCTGCACTTGGGACAACCAATGTCCCACCGACGGAGAACGCCCCCCATATCTCCTCGACCGATGCATCGAACGCGATCGAGAAGCCCTGATATACACGATCGTCTTGGCTGAGCTTGTACACAGTGCGCAATGCGCGAACAAAGTTGACGGCGTTTCGATGCTCGATGATGACGCCTTTCGGTCGTCCGGTCGAACCCGACGTGTAGATGACATAACATGGGTCATTAGGTGTGATGACGGCAGGTTTCCGGAGCGGAGCCGACCGCGCTTTCCGCGCCAGTGCTTTGCCAAGGATTAATACTTCGGGCGACGCGAGAAATTCCAATCGTTTCGCCAAGTCACCCTCACTGATGACCGCGGCCACGTTGGCGTCTTGCAAAATGCTTTCGATTCGGGCGACCGGAGATTTTGGGTCTATCGGTACATAGCCAGCGCCTACCTTGAGAGTGCCAAGCAGGGCTGCAAATAGGCCGCACGACTTTTCTAGGTAGAGCGCAACTAGCGAGCCGCCGCGGACTCCACAAGACCTGAGCGACATCGCCACCCGATTAGCAGCCGCGTCTAGCTCTGAGTAGGTAAGCACCTCGCCGTTGCACTCGACAGCCGGATGGTCTGGCCGCAATTTGACCTGTCGCTCGAAGAATTCGTGGAGTAGGCGCGGCTCTTCACCGTCAGTATTTGGCCGTTTCATCGCGGCGCTGAGAAAGGTGTGTTTCATGTTATATTTTCAAAACCATCGTATTAGCAGCACAATGGAGCTGCAAACCCCACTTCATCTTCTTCTGAATCCACGAGGCTGATGATCTGAACTTCCGTGGAAATCGCATGTCGCGCCGGATGCTGTATTGCTAGCGCGCCGTGAAAGAGCGTGTGTTTGACTGCAACGTAAAATTTCTCGAATTTGGTCGGCCAATTCGGCGCTTGATTTTCGGACGGCAGATTTATCGGATCGAGCAGGAACTTGATCATTTTAAAATCGAGCGAATGACCGAGCCCGATCATCTTTGAATAAGCCTCCTTGAGAGTCCAAAGACGAATTAATTCGCGGGTCCTTTGCGGAGGCGGCAGCCCACGCACCGAGCGCTGCTCATCCACATGATAAAATCCGTCAATGACTCCTTCGCTAACGTTTCGATCGACGCTCTCAATGTCAATTCCAACGTTAAAAATCGGAGAGACAGCGACGGCGACGAACTCGTCAACATGCGATACGCTGAAGTTGATATTAGTAAGCGTATTAACCAAAATTGGCTTGTCACTCGCCGATCTTCCGAATTGCCAATCCGATGGCGCGATCCGGTAATCCACCGCACGAGAAAGCCCAAGCCGCAGCAGAACCTTTGCAGCTATTGCGCTATAGCGGGCTGACGGATCCTGGAGCCGCGCGAGTGAGGCCCAGTCATCTTCGGTCAGGATTTTCAGGCAGGATTGGGCGTTCATCAAGGTTCTGGTGTTTGCGATCCAGACGTCGATGCGGCCTTTTTGTTCCGCTATGGGTTTGGCGGCTGAACGGTTGACGCGCTTGCCTATCGCTTTACGCCAGCCCTCGACGAAGTTTGGACGGGTTGCCGAGCGACGATTGCGCCGCTGCTTAGTCACAAATTTCGTCCGGTCGCTCCTCTTGTTCGACAGCAAGTGGTTCGACTTGGCGGACGCGTCACGTATTGAATCCATTGAGCGCGAACCTGTATTGAAATTTAGACTGAACTATCTCACATTATTAAACTTTTGCGAGTATTTAACATTTGTATAGTAAATTGGCTTATTTAATGGATTAACCGTCGCAAGCAGCCATTTCATCTTCAGTAGCAGCAACTACATCTTAGAGTCTCTGAGAAGGCTTCTGTATCGACTTGGGATTAATTAACGAGGGCGACGTTCGCTGGAGAAACATCCACCATAAAGAAGCGTGGGTTCATTGGTCGCACGCAACATTACGGTGACGTGTACAGGCTGCAGGAAGGCCGAAAGCTCACCCAAGAGAGACAGGCGCATTGAGATTGCGCCAGCCTTGACCACAAACTCGAAGTCCCCGTTCGCTCGCTCGGTTCTCGGTTTCTCAATCGTATTGGAGATGTTACGGATATTTTCCATGGACAAGGGGCCTGCTTCCGGCGACACGTTTTATCTTAATCATATCGGCGATTGCGTAGTTCCATGACGTTCGGCTCTTCGGCCAACATATTGGCCAAAAGGGCCGATGAAACATTACGATCAATATTTTCGTCGCTATTGAACAAATG
>Ga0208848_1000170_pt1 | contig 12833 bp, 9 predicted proteins | sample NGESurshal072012_2_FD_184455 | JGI IMG/M metagenome (GOLD analysis project Ga0208848, IMG submission 184455) | Arctic peat soil microbial communities from Barrow, Alaska - NGEE Surface sample 210-1 shallow-072012 (SPAdes) | ecosystem: Environmental > Terrestrial > Soil > Wetlands > Peat ... | reverse complement strand
CTAATTTGCTGAGCAACAAGCAAGATCCGAAAAAGCTTAGCTGGTAAGGGAGATTGGGCGCGAAGTGTGCGCCGACATGTGCGCGCTGATCCCACGGTCATTGGGCGCGCAGCGTCCGCCAACATCAGTTCGCAGACAGCGAACGCCCAACGCGCGGTGCCCGACACGACCAACTCCGCAGAAACACCGCGGCAAACCCCGCAGCCCACCCCGGCGTGCGGCAGGGCCGCCTACACCCCCCCAACATCGTCGCCGTCGTCGTCGTCGTCGAACGGGTCGGGGGCCATGGGCGTGCGCGGGCGATGGTGCACATAACTCACGTCGAAGAGCCGCTCGCCAGCCGTCTCGCCGCTGGAGCTGCGCCTGCTGACCACGATGTACGCAAGGGCGATGGCCAGCACGATCACGCCGACGTCGTAGCGTCCCTCGGGGAGGATCTGGTACTTGAAGTGCAGCAGCGCCCGGGTGATGCGGTCGAACCCCGCGACGACGGTGGCGATGATCCCCGCGTCGACCGCGGATGCCAGCCAATAGCGGTCGCGGGTCGCGAGGCCATGGAAGGGGCCGGATGCCGGCTCGACTCGCGGGTCGGGGGCGCGCCGCGCCGCCCGGTAGGCGATCAGCCCCAGGGCCACGAGCAACCCGCCGCTGAGGGCGAAGTTGAAGAGCTGGGCCTCGACGGCGGTGAGGAAGTGCTCCGCCGGCACACCGACGACGAACCCGATCCCCGTCATCGCGGCGACCCAGCCGAGGATCGCCGGCACGTTGGCCTCCCAGAAGGTGCGAACCGGCACCTGCGCCGCGCCGGCGCAGAGGGTGGCGTATACCCGGATCCCCGGGATCACACGGCTCAGCGCGATGTGGCGAGCGTCCGCGTTGGCCATCCGGCGGGTCGCCCTGTCGTAGGGCTTGGTCGCGCGCAGCATGGTCGCCACCCGGCGCAGCTGCCGGGGACCCACCCGCTTCGCCCAGCTGTACCCGGTGAACGAACCGCCGTAGAGGGCCACGCACGCGATCGGATAGAAGATGAACGGGTTCAGGCTTCCCGCCGCGATGAGCAGGCCGGCCACGATGAGCAGGACCTCGTTGGGAATGAACGGCAGAGGCACGCCCGCCTCGTCGACGAAGAGGAGGACGCAGATCAGCACCGTCGCGACGGCGCCATGCAGGCCGGTGAGAAAGTCCACGGGGAGCGCAGATTACAGGGGCGGCGATCGATGTCTGCGCCGCGCGGCCGCCCCGGTCATCGACCCTCCCGCCTGAGTGATACCGTACGTCCGTTCGTCAGCGCGCGAGGAGAGCATGGCCAGCACACCGACGACTGGTGCAGATGACGCGGGGACCGAGCCCTTCGTACATCTGCACACGCACACCGAGTACTCGCTGCTCGACGGCGCGTCGCGCATCGCCGACCTCGTTGGCACGGCCAAGCGCCTTGGCCAGCCGGCCATGGCGATCACGGACCACGGCGCGCTCTATGGGGCGGTCAAGTTCTACACGTCGGCAAAGGCTGCGGGCATCAAACCGATCATCGGTTGCGAGATGTACATGGCGCCGCGGTCGCGCCACGACAAGGAGGGAAGGACCGACCGTGATCCCAACCACCTCATCCTCCTGGCGCGCAACGAGACGGGCTACCGCAACCTCATCCAGCTGGTCAGCAAGTCGCACCTCGAGGGCTACTACTACAAGCCGCGCATCGACAAGGAGTTGATGGCGGAGCACGCCGACGGGCTCATCTGCCTCTCCGCGTGCATCGGCGGCGAGCTGCCCCAGGCAATCCTCGCCGGTGACATGGACGCCGCCGAGGGAGTCGCCCGCCAGCACATGGAGATCTTCGGCCCCGACGGGTATTTCCTCGAGATCATGGACCACGGCATCGCCGAGGAGGAGGCGATCCGCGGCGGCCTGCTGGAGATCGCCCGGCGCACCGGCCTGCCGCTGGTGGCCACCAACGACGCCCACTACATCGGCGTCGACGACGCCGAGGCGCATGACATCCTCCTCTGCATCCAGACGCAGGCGCGGCGCGACGATGAACGCCGCTTCCGTTTCGCCGGGCCCCACTTCTCCGTGACCAGTGGTGCTGAGATGCGCGATCGCTTCGCCGCGTACGGCGACGCGGTGCGCAACACCCTTGCCGTCGCCGACCTGTGCGACCTCGAGCTCAAGCTGGGTGGCAACCTCCTGCCGACCTACTCGCCGATCCCGCCGGGGGAGACGCCGGCGAGCTACCTGCGCGAGCTGTGCGAGGTGGGCCTGCGCGAGCGCTACGGCGACGGCATCACGACGGAGGCGAGGGAGCGCCTCGCGATGGAGCTCGACGTCATCGAGACGACCGGCTTCGCACCCTACTTCCTGATCGTCTGGGACCTGATCCGGGCGGCGCGCGCGGACGGCGTCGTGGTCGGCCCTGGACGGGGCAGCTCGGCCGGCTCGCTGGTGGCGTACGTGTTGCGCATCACCAACATCTGCCCGCTTCGCTATGGGCTCATCTTCGAGCGCTTCCTCAACCGCGAACGCGTCGAGATGCCCGACATCGACATCGACTTCGACGACCGCCGTCGCGACCGTGTCCTGCAGTACGTGCAGAAGAAGTACGGCGAGGATCACGTCGCGCAGATCATCACCTTCGGGACGATGGCCGCCCGCGCCGCCATCCGCGATGTCGGCCGCGTCCTCAACGTGCCACTTCCCGACGTCGATCGTCTCGCCAAGCTGGTGCCGCTGAGCGTGAAGATCACGCTGGACAAGGCGCTCACGGACAGCAGGGAACTGCGCGGCCTCTACGAGAGTGAGGGCTGGGCGCGCCAGGTCATCGACAACGCTCGCCGGCTCGAGGGGATCTGCCGCAACGCGTCGACGCACGCGGCGGGAGTGGTCATCGGCGCCGAGCCGCTCACCAACATCGTGCCATTGCAGCGCTCCACCACGGGTGACCGCAGCACCGCCGTGACCATGTTCGACATGGACGGGGTCTCCAGGGTTGGCCTGCTCAAGATCGACCTCCTCGGGCTCACCAACCTCACGGTGATCGAGGAGGCGTTGCAGACGATCGAGCAGTCCACAGGGACGCGCATCGACATCGACGAGATCCCCCTCGACGACCCGGCGACGTACGCGCTGCTCTGCAAGGCCGACACGCACGGCGTGTTCCAGCTCGAGGCCACCTTCGCCAAGCGCATCCTCATCGACATGCAGCCGCATTCGCTGGAGGACGTCGGCCTGGCGGGCGCCCTCAACCGTCCGGGACCGATCGAGGGTGGCGCCACCGACATGTACACCAAGCGCAAGCGCGGCGAGCTGCAGGTGGAATACCCGGCGGGGCTCCAGGAGCTTCTCGAGCCGGTTCTCGCGGAGACGCTCGGCACCATCGTCTACCAGGACCAGGTGATGAAGATCGCGCAGGCGGTCGCGGACTTCACCCTCGGCGAGGCGGACGTGCTGCGTGGAGCCATGGGCAAGAAGGACAAGGCGAAGATGGCCAAGCAGCGCGAGAAGTTCCTCGCCGGCGCGGCGGTCCACGGCATCGACGCCGCCCGCGGCGCGGAGCTGTTCGAGCTCATGGCGCACTTCGCCGGCTACGGGTTCAACAAGGCGCACAGCGTCGCCTATGCGCTGATCTCGTATCAGACCGCATACCTCAAGGCGAACCACCCGCTCGAATACATGGCGGCACTGCTCAACAGCCGCGGCGGGGACTTCGACAAGTTGAAACAGACCATCCTCGACGCCCACGCCCATGGACTCGTCGTCCACAAGCCCGACATCAACCGCAGTGGCGCCGGGTTCGGGGTCGGCAACGTCGCCGAGGCAGAGATCCTCTTCGGGCTCCAACACATCAAGAACGTCGGCGTCGGCGTCATCGATTCGGTCATTGCCGCCCGCGACAGGGACGGCCCCTTCACCAGCCTCCTCGACCTGTGCATGCGGGTGGAGAGCCGCGACCTCAACCGGCGCGTGCTTGAATCACTGATCCAGTGCGGAGCACTCGACCCGCTCGGCGACCGCCACCGGCTGCTCCGTCAGCTCGACTCGGTCATGGACCACGCCGCGGCGGTGCGCCGCGAGCGGGACCTCGGCCAGACGGCCCTCTTCGGTGACTCCGTCGACATCATGGGCACGCTCATCCCGCACACAACCGCGGCCGCCGACGCCGGGCCCAACGGAGGCGACGAGTCCTGGCTGGCATGGGAGCGTGACCTGCTCGGCATGTACCTCAGCGACCACCCCCTGCGACGCATCGCCGCGACCCTCCAGGAGCGCGTCGACACCTCCATCAACGAGATGGGAGCGCACCTCGACGGTCTTGTCGTCCAGGTCGGCGGGTGCATCCGCGACGTTCGCGCCTTCGTCCCCCGCAAGAGCACCACGGGGCAGCGAATGGCCTTCCTTCAGGTCGAGGACCTGACCGGTTCGTGTGAGGTCGTGGTGTTCAACCGCGTCTTCGAGGAGGTGGCGGAGCTGCTTCGCCCCGACGCGGTGGTGATCATTCGCGGAAAGGTCGAGATCGGCCGCCCCACACCGAGTGGAGCGGACGACGAGGAGCGCGACAACGAGCCCGCCAAGATCCGCGCCGACGCCATCTTCGCCATCGACGATCCCCGCCTCGTCGCCTGGCGGCGCAACAGCGTGGTGCACGTCCGCCTCGGCCCCGACCAGCACGACCTGGTGGGGCCGTTGCACAGGGCGATCGCCGAGCACACCGGCGAGGCGCCCGTGGTCATCCACGTGGAGAGCGCCGAGTCGATCGACGACATCGCCCTCGACGATGACTTCACCGTCGAGCCGGGGCCGGCGATGGAACGGGCCGTGGAGTTGCTGCTCGGTGCCGGCGCGTACCGGCTCGAGACCCTCCGCGTGCGCGCGCCGGAACGAGAGGCGTGGGGAGCCGGACGGCGCGGGTAAGGCGCCGACCGACGCTCAGAACGTGCCGACGGCGTCGAACAACGCGCGTCCGACAAAGAACAGCACAAGGAACACCAGGAAGGCGATCGCGGCACCGCCGTCCATTGCAGCGCCGCGCGGGACCAGGCCCGCGAAGGGGCGCACCAGCGGGTCCGTGAAGCGTCGCACCATCACCACGATGGGGTGCCAGGGATCGGCGTGGAACAGCGAGAACAGCAGCCGGGCGAAGAGGACGATGCAGAAGAACACGATGATCCCGAGCACGACCTGGCGCACCACCTCGAGCACGGCAAGCCCGGGTGACACAGTGCCGACGGTCAGCAGCGAATGGGCCACCTGCTGAAGCACATAGAGCACCGCCAGCGCGAGCAACGGAGAGAAATCGACGCCGCTGAAGGCCGGGAGCACGCGCCGGAAGGGGCGCAGGATGGGGTCGGCGATGCGCACCAGCCATCGCGCGATCGGGTTCCACGGGCTGATCGGCAGCCACGACAGCATCACTCGGGCGAACACGAGAAGCTCGAGGATGGTGAAGAGCAGGTCGACCACGGACGCCAGGGTGTCGTTGCCGATCACGCCGGGGCCGCCACGGTGTCGAGATGGCGGCGCCAGGCGAAGAACACCAGCGGGGCCACCACGAGAAGGATCACCAGCGCCGTCCACTGCGCCTGGTGCAGGCCGAGGCCGAGAACGGGCTCGCTGGCACGGAACTGGAAGAGGATGAGCTGGCTGACCGCATAGAGGGGAATGTAGGCCACGGCGAGTGCGCCGTTGCGCACTCCGCGGCGGCGCAGCGCGAAGAGGATCACCCCGATGAGGATGGTGCCGATGGCCTCGTACACCGCCGCGGGCTGGTACGCGGTGCAGCTGGACGTCGTGCAGAGCTGAAACCCGGTCTGCAGGACCGCGTGGGGGTTGACGTACGCGGTGGCCCAGGGCAGCGTGCTCGCCGCCCCGAGGATGTCGCCGTTGATGACGTTGCCGATGCGGCCGATCGGCTGACCGACGACCGCAAAGATCACCGCCGCGTCCCACATCAGCCATGTGGACAAACGGTTGCGCCACGCGAACACAGTGACCGTGGCGAGCCCCGCGATGATGGCGCCGAAGAAGGCCATGCCCCCCTCCCAGACGGCGATGATGCGTACCGGGTCGTGGAGGTAGTCACCGAGGTTCGGTTGCTGGACCACGTAGTACAGACGCGCTCCCAGCAGCCCGAAGATGATCGTCCAGACCAGGCCGCGCTCCGCCGTGCCGCGGTCCACACCGCGCGGCACCAGGTGGGGCAGCACCCCGTAGCGGAAGGCCACCAGGAAGGCCAGGGCGTACATGACGCCGTACCAGTGCACCGACAGGCTGCCCAGGTGGATCACCGGGTCGATGTCGATGCGGATGATCCCGAGGGCGGCATCGGACACAGGCATGACCATTCAGCGATCATCCCCCACCACCGGGCGGGGGCGCACGGACAGGATCCGGTAGCCGTCGTGAGAGGCGACCCGCTCCACCCCGAAGCCCTGGGCGGCCAGCCACCGCGCCAGCGAATCCGACCCGAGGTGGCGATGCACCACCAGGTGCGCGACCGCGCCCGGATGGAGCCGGTCGAGCCATGCCGTGAGCAGCGGATGAAGCAGGGCAAGGCCGATGCGCACCGGCGGGTTGGAGTAGATGGCGGCGAAGCGCACGCTGCCCGGAACCTCATCGGGCGTCGACGCGACCACGTTGTCCACCCCGGCTCGCGCCGCATTGCGCGCGGTCAGCTCGAGGGCGCGGCGATTGATGTCGACGGCCCACACCCGGGCCTTTGGGGACCGCAGCCCGAGCGTGACCGCGATCGCGCCGTACCCCGTTCCCAGGTCGAGGATGTCGCCGTCGAGGGGAGGCGAGGGCGCGCGCCGCAAGAGGAACATGGTTCCGCTGTCCACGGCGCCGCGTCCGAAGACCCCTGCGTCACTGTGCAGTCGCACCGTGGTCTCGGGCAGCCTCAGCACCACCTCGCGCGGATGCGAGGGCGCCAGCGGGTCGGTGTCGAAGTAGTGAGGCACCGGGATGATTGTCTCCCCGCAGGTGTGGCCGCGGACCACCGGCCTGCGTCGACGTCCGCAATCGACGGCGGTGGCGGAACGGAAACAGCCGGCATTCACTGTGGAACACCGTCGTCATACTCGGCCTGTGACCCAGGCACTCGCGGTACTGCAATGGGCGGTGTCAGCCGGGCTCGCGATGCTTGGTCTGCTCACCCTCGTCTCCTGGTTGCGGCACCGCGGACGCAGCCGCCTGTACCTGGCGCTCGCGGTCGGACTCTTCGGGCTCCTCGCGGTTCTCGGGCAGGTCACCAAGGCCGCGGGCACCGCGTGGATGCCGGTCACGGTGATCAGCCTCGCGCTGCTCATGGGGTCGGCGTACGCGTTTCTCCTCTTCCGTCACAGCCTGATCACGGTCGGGCGCCGCGCCCTTGGACTGTGGACAGGCGCCGTGATCCTGGCCACGGCCGCCGCCATCGTCGCCAACCTCGGCGAAGCGACGTCGCGCCCGGTTCACCTCGCCCTCACCGCCGACCTCATCCTCGTCCTGGCGTGGTGCGCCGTGGTGGGCGAGTCGATCGTGAAGCTGTGGCGGGTGTCGGGCGCGTTGCCCTCCGTGCAGCGCGCCCGGCTTCGCGCGCTGAACGCGGGGTTCACCGGGATCGTGCTGGCCCTCCTCGGTGCCGGCGTGGCCGCCGTGGCTGCGTCCGGCACAGCGGCTGACCTCGCCATCGACAGCGTCGTCCTGGTGAGCATTCCCCTGCTGGGGATTGCTCTTTCGCCGCCGGTCTGGCTGCGTCGCATCTGGCGCGAACGCGAGGAGGTGCAGCTGCGTCTGGCCATCAGCCAGCTGCTGCTGTACTCCCCTGATGAAGCGACTCTCGCCGAGCGCGCGTCGGAGTGGGCGGCCCGCCTTCTCGGCGGCGCGGGGGCGCTGATCGCGCTCGACGGTCGGGTTCTCGCGGCGTCGGGCATCGCAGCCGCTGCCGTCGGTCAACTCCACATCGACATCGACGGCATCACCGAGTCGCCGGGCCTTGCGTTCAACACTTCGCTGGGGACGATCGCCGTGGCGCCGATCCATTCCGAGGCCGGCACCGGGTACCTGGCCGTGCTCGGCGGTCCGTTCACCCCGCTGTTCGGGGATGAGGAGCTGGCCAGGCTCAGCCAGTACGCGGCGTCGATCACGGTCGCACTGGACCGCGTCCACCTGGTGGGTGGGGTGCGCCGCAACGCCGAGCTGCTCGACCTCGCCCACGACGCCATCTTCAGCTGGGACTTCGCCTCTCGCCAAAACCAGTACTGGAACAAGGCCGCGTCCGAGCTCTACGGATTCAGCGCGGCCGAAGCCCTCGGGTCCGACGCGCAGGACCTGCTCCACACGCAATATCCCGTCCCGGTCGACCTGATCCTGACCGACCTCCTGAGGAACGACCACTGGGAGGGCAAGCTGGTCCAGCGGACCAAGGACGGGCGCACGCTCCCCATCAGCGCCCGCTGGGCCCTGCGCCGGGATGCGAACGGGGCGCCCGTCACGGTGCTGGAGATCAACCGCGACATCAGCGACGAGAACCGCGTGGCCGACGAGCTTCGCCGCGCTCGAGACGCCGCGGAGCTGGCCAGCAATGCCAAGAGCCAGTACCTGTCTCGGATGAGCCATGAGCTGCGCACTCCGCTGGCGGCGATGCTCGGCTTCAGCGACCTGCTCGAGATGCGCGCTCCGCGTGAGGACCAGATGGTGGCCATCGACGCCATCCAGCGCGCCGGCGCACACCTCCTGGGAATGGTCAACGACGTCCTGGACATCGCCCGCATCGATGCCGGCCGGGAGTCGCTCTCTCTGCAGCCGGTCGACGTCAGCTCCGTCCTCGAGGAGTGCGTCGGCCTGGTCGGGCACGCGGCCGCCGCCCGCCGCGTGACAATCACCACCCGCCTCGACGGCTCCGGCGACATCTACGTGCGCGCCGACCGCCAGCGCCTCGTCCAGGTGCTCCTGAACCTGCTCAGCAACGCCATCAAGTACGGCGCGGAGGGCGGGCACGTCATCGTCGGCGCCGCTGCCCGGGATGGCTTCGTCGACATCGACGTCATCGACGACGGCCCCGGCCTCGAGGAGGGTTACGCCGCGCGTCTCTTCCAGCCGTTCGAGCGGCTCGGCGCGGAGCGCGGCCACGTCCCGGGAACAGGCCTCGGGCTGGCGCTGTCGCGGCAGCTCGCCGTGGGCATGGGCGGCAGCCTCGAGGCCCGCAGCGTGCGCGGCGAGGGGGCCGCGTTCACGGTGCGCCTTCAGCAGGCGACGGGCACCGACAGGCCCCTGGTCGTCCCGGCCAGGGCGCCCTCGGTGCTGGCGGACGCCGTCGCCGAGCACACCGTCCTGGTCGTCGAGGACAACCTCGCCACGATCGCACTCGTGGAGTCCGTGTTCGCTCTGCGCCCGACCATCCGCCTTCTCACCGCCATGCAGGGCAGCATTGCCGTGGAGCTGGCGCGCGAGCATCTCCCGGAGCTCATCGTTCTCGACCTCCACCTCCCCGACCTCGACGGCGCCGAGGTGATCGGTCGCCTGCGCGCCGATCCGCGCACGGCCGCCATACCGGTCGTCATGTACAGCGCCGACGCCACCGAACGCGAGGTCCAGCGCCTGCTCGCCGCGGGCGCGGTCGCCTACCTCACCAAACCCGCCAAGGTCACCGAGTTCCTGGCCATGGTCGACGGCATCCTCGGCAAGGCCGCCACGACCCCGACGAGAAGCTGAACCGGCTCCGACCTCAGCGGTGAGGCTCAGCCTCCTCGGCGAGACGAAGTGCCGCGGTCGGGCACGCGGCCACGGCACGCCGCGCCAGTGCGACCAGCTCGGGGCTGAGCGGCCGTCCGTCCACGATGGGGTAGCCCCAGTCATCGAGGGTGAGCCGTTCCGGGAGCAGCTCGGCGCACATGCCGAAACCGTCGCAACGGATGGGGTTGACCCGCAGGCGGATCATCCGCGCCTCCCCGTCCAATCCGGCGCGGGCAGCAGCAGCGCGGGGTCGCGGTCGCAGCGGCCCCGACGAAGGTGGGTCGACACGTCGCCGGCAAAGACGCGCAGCCCGCTGGCGAGGAGCGCGAGGGCGCCGTCGGGGTGGTGGCAGGCGCCGCGCCCGGCGATCTGTTCGATCCAGCGGTTGAGGCGGTCGGCGTCGCGCGGCTTCGCCCTCCCGGCCGCCAGCTCGGCGGTGGTCCCCGCGAGGGCGGCCAGTCCATGCTCGCACGGTCCGCACTGGCGGGCGCTCTCCCGTGCCAGGAAACCCATCAGTGCAGCCGTCTGGGTGACCCCGCAGCGGCCGTGTGGAAACACCGCGATGACCCCGGCTCCGAGGGGCACGTCGATGCCCAGACGCAGGTCCCACGCGTCTTCGGCGGCGACCCATCGACCGAAATAGCCGCCCACCAGCACCGCAGCCACCGAGGCGGTGGCCCCGCCGGCGGCACTGATCGCCTGGGCCACGGTGGAGCCCCCGGGCAGCTCGTGGACACCGGGGCTGTGGACGGCCGACGCCATCGTGACCAGCACCGTGCCGGTGGCCCCATCGGCTCCCAGGCGCTGATACATCTCGGGACCGTGGCGGGCGATGAGTGCCGCGTGGGCGAGCGTCTCGACGTTGTTGACGACGGTCGGCCTCCCGTCCACCCCTCGTTCGAACGGACGCGGCGGCACCATGGTCGGCCGCGCCGCGCCCCCGTTGAGGTGGGCGATCGCCGCCGACTCCTCACCGGCGACATAGCGGTGCGGGGCTCGTGCCAGCGTGATCGGCACAGGGAGGTCCCTGGCCGCGCGGCGCTCGTCGATGGCCGCGGTCACGGCCGCCGCCGCGTCGTCGTGCGCCCTGGAGATGTAGACGACGGCGCGCTTGGCGGCCACGGCCTCGGCGGCGAGGAGCAGGCCGTCGAGGACCAGGTGTGGGCGGGTGGTCATGAGCGCCCGGTCCTTGGCACTCATCGGCTCGGTCTCGGCTCCGTTGGCGACCACGATGGCGTTGCCACGCGACCGGTCGCGCGTCGCCGCCCACTTGGTCGCGGTGGGGAAGCCGGCGCCGCCCCGCCCCCGCAGTCCGGCCCGGTCGACGATATCGATGAACGCGCCGCCGCTGTGGGATGGTCGCGGGCCGAGGCGGGCGAGGTGCGACTGCAGGGACTCGGCGCCGTCTGCCGGCAGCGGGCCGTCGAGGAGGCGCAGCGTCTCCGCCGGGGCGATCACGGAGCGGCCACGCCGGTCACGAGCTGACCCGTGATCGAGCCGTCAGGCTGCTGGCCCAGGCTGATGTCGACAGAGGTGCGCCCGCATGTGGCCACGACGTCCTGCACGACCGACGCCGTCGTGTCACAGACGGTGACCCCGCCCTCGGTGATGACCAGGCGGCCGCTGGTCGCCTCGCCGCGGACGGCGACGGCCATCTTCAGCGTGGCGTTGGCTGTATCGCTGAGGTCGACCTGGACGGTGCGACCGTTCTGCACGACGGTGCCCGTCAAGGGATCGCGGAGGTTGGTCGCCAGCGCGGGTACCGGGGCGGGTGTCGGCGTTGCCGCCGGTGAGGCGGAGCCGTTGGCGACGAGCAGCCGGTCGGGCGTGCCCGCCGACTTGGCCCAGCCAGTGTGGAGCGGCCCGGCGGCCGCGAAGCCGGCAAGGGCGACGGTGGTCACGGCGGTGGCCACCAGGGCGAGCCCGCGGACCGCCAGCGGCATGGCAGCGCGGTCGCTGGTCAGCCGCCACACGAGCGTGAACACCACAGCGCCGACGCAACCGAGGGTCAAGACGAGCGCCCATGCCGAACGGACATCGCTGCCCGTGCCGAGGGTGTGCACCAGGGCCAGGGGCCAGGCCGCGTACGCGGCCCAGTGGATGACCCGCCACAGCCGGAAACCGATGCGGTGACGCAGGAGGCTGGTGACCGTCAAGGCCACCATCAGTTCCACCGAGAGCACGCCAAGCCCCAGCCAGATGGGTCGGTACGAGCCGGTGAACGGGACCACCGTGTTGAGCGCCGCGATCCCCGCGAAGGGGTCGATGATCGAGGTGAGGATGTGGATGGCCAGGAAGACGAGCACCAGCAGGGACAGGTTGCGGTGCACCGCCTGGCTCAGGAAGCGCGGCCACTCCCGGCTGTCCACGCGCATGGCGGTGATGATTCCCAGGACCAGGATGGCGGTGAGCAGCAGCAGGCTCACGTACCCGGTGCTGCGCGCCGTGTACCAGAGTGCGGTGGGCCCGGAGGCCGCGATCACGCCGCCAGCTCCGCCGCGACCGGCCAGCGGTTGAGGTGCACGACCACGCCATCGTGGGTCACCAGCCGCGAGGGCAGGCCGGTTGACTCCAACCAGTCGGCGCCGCTCCGGCCGCGCACGATCGCCGCGGTGCTCGCCGTGTTGGCGTCGACACAGCTGGCGGCGGCGACGCTGATGGTGCGGTAGGGCGAGTCTGCGGGCGCGCCCGTGCGGGGATCGACGATGTGGTGCACGGGCAGGCCACCCCGCTGCCAGCGACGCAGCGTGGTTGTGGAGGTCGCCAGGCCTCCGCTGTGCACTGTGATCGACTGGCCCGGCGCCTCGAGATGGGCGGCGTGGTCATCGGTGACCCGGACGGGCCAGCCGCCCACAGGTGGCCGTCCCGCTGTCGCGATGTCGCCCCCCAGGCTGACGAGCACGCCGGTGGCGGTGGCGGCATGAGCGGCGCGGGCGGCGCGGTCGGCCCCGAGGGCCTTGGCGGTGGCGCCGAGGTCGAGGACGGTCCCCGCAGGCAGGGTGACCACGGCAGGCAGGTCGGTGATCACGACGTTGGTCCACCCCGGGGCTGCCCGGTGCTTGAGGGCGAAGTCCGCGCGGTCCGGCTCGATGGCCGAGAAGTCGACGTCGTAGCCGATCGCCTCC
>Ga0208848_1000169_pt1 | contig 12840 bp, 12 predicted proteins | sample NGESurshal072012_2_FD_184455 | JGI IMG/M metagenome (GOLD analysis project Ga0208848, IMG submission 184455) | Arctic peat soil microbial communities from Barrow, Alaska - NGEE Surface sample 210-1 shallow-072012 (SPAdes) | ecosystem: Environmental > Terrestrial > Soil > Wetlands > Peat ... | reverse complement strand
CGGCGCGCGCGCTGCCGCGCGAGTGACCGTGGATACGGGTTACGACGCCGTCGGGGCGATCATTCGACGGTTGCTTTCGGGCGCGACCGGCATTCCCGGAAGCAGCGACCGACCAACCGGCGTGCTCGGCTCGGGGTTTGTCATTCGCGAAGATGGCCTCATCGTCACGAATAGACACGTCATCGCGGGTGCACGCACGGTGCGAATACGGCTGTCAGACGCCCGTGAGGTGCCCGCGAAGATCGTCGGCGCTGACGCGGTCACCGATATCGCGCTGCTGAAGGTGTCGGCAGGCAATTTGCCCGCTCTGCGCTTGGGATCTTCCGAGGCAGTTTCCGTCGGCGATGCCGTCATAGCCATCGGTAATCCATTTGGGCTCGGACAATCCGTGAGCGCCGGCATCATCTCAGCGCGCGCGCGCATTCTCGAGGACGACCCGTACATCGATTTCCTGCAAACCGACGCCGCGATCAATCAGGGCAACTCGGGCGGCCCCCTTTTAGCCACTGACGGGACGGTCATCGGCGTAACGTCGGCCATTTTCTCGCCCAGCGGGGGCTCGGTTGGGCTCGGCTTCGCGATCCCGGCGGAGATCGTTGCGGGCGTCGTTGGTCAACTCGAAGCGCATGGCCGGGTCGAGCGCGGTTATATCGGCATCTCCGCTCAGGCAGTGACGCCGTTACTCGCGAAGGCGCTCGGCATGAAAACACCGACGGGCGTGCTGGTAACCGCGCTAGACGCAGAGGGCCCCGCGGTCGGCGCACTCTGGGTGGGAGACGTGGTGCTTCGCATCGGCGGGAGCGCCGTGACCTTGAAAGATCTGAGCAAGATTACTGCACGGCTGCGGCCGAAGTCCCTGGTGGTGGCATCTGTCTTGCGCGCCGGTAAGCAGGAGTCCATTGCGCTGACCATCGGCCGGCTCCCAGACCCGCCTTCCGACCCGGCTCTCACGGGTGATCTGGATACCTGGGTACCCTCTTTGAGACTGGGAGTGGCGAACACGACGCCGGAAATCCGCAAAGCCATCAAGGCCGGCGATGAAGCGAGCGGTCTTATCGTCACTCAGCTGCGCCCGGCGGGGCCGGGCGCATTGGCGGGCCTCAAGGTCGGCGACCTCATCACGCATGCCGGAACTAAACAGCTGATCGGCGTTACGGATCTCGTCACGGTCGCGGCCCCCACCCCTCGAGCTCCCCTGCTCATTCGAGTAGTGCGGGAAGGCACCCCCTCCTTCGTCGCAGTGACGGGTGAAGCCGAGCCCTAGGAGCCTAGGTAGTTTCCACGGGGCTTGCCGACACAGGCACAATGCCGGGCGGTGAACTACAAGCACATCTACCATGCGGGAAACTTTGCGGATGTGGCGAAACACGTCGGCCTGATGTACTGCGTCGGCGCATTGCAGCGCAAAGACGCCGCGTTCTTCGTGCTGGACAGTCATGCGGGCCGCGGGTACTACGATCTGCAAGCCCCGGAAGCACACAAATCCGGCGAGGCGGAGCGCGGCGTGCAGCGCTTGATCGAAACCAGCATCGGCATGCCGACCCTCGCCGGCTACTTCGCGGCGATTCGCGCGCGGCGCGGCAAACGCCTGGCACGTTATCCCGGCTCGCCCGCCTTGATCGCAAGCAGCCTGCGCCCTCAAGATCGCGCGCTATTCGTCGAGCTCCAGCCTGCGGAGGCGCGCGCTGCGGAGCGGGAGATCGAATCCCTGGGCCGGGTCCGCACCGAAATCGGCGACGGTTATGCCGCGCTCAAGGCGTTTCTGCCTCCGGACGAGCGCCGCGGATTGGTATTGATCGACCCCCCCTACGAAAGTCTCGATGAATTGAAGCTGATGCTGCAGGCGTTTGCGGAGGCTTATCGCCGTTGGCCGAGCGGTATTTATTTGATGTGGTATCCGATCCGCAGCGCCTCACAGCGCCGCATGGTGCATGCGCGGTTCGAGGCGCTGCGACTTCCGAAAATGCTGTTTGCGGACCTTGCCATTCATCCCGACGATGCGGGGGTCGGACTCGCCGGCAGCGGCCTGATGATCGTCAACCCACCCTACGGAGCGGACGAGTACTTGACCCACGCCTATGCCGCAATTCACAAGGGGATCGCAACACCCGGAGCCGGCTACGTGGAAGTAGGACGCCTGACTCCGGAGCGAGTGGCACAATAGCCGCACAGCTCCTTAGGGATTGCTCTCTTTCAGGACTCATATATGGATCAAAATTCTCTACGTGATCTCGTCGCCAAGCTGCATGCACAGCTGTCCGATGCTCTTCGAGCGGACCCCGAGTCCAGGGCATCCTTGAGCGATATGATGCAGGACATCAATCGCTTGATCGACAAACCCGCCGATTCGCCGTCCCCGGCGCAACTATCGCTTCCCGACCGATTGGAAAGAATCGCAGTGCAATTCGAGGCCGATCACCCGACCTTGGCTGCGAGTGCGCGACGGTTGATCGACCTGCTCGGCGAAGTCGGTATCTGATCGACCGCGCGGTACTTAAGAGGGCTCCTGGGTCCAAACGATGGAACCCTGCACTCGATGCGCGATCTGCTCGATGGTGCCGAGGTCCGTGGCCGGACCGCGCGTGAGGACCGCAAGGCTGCCGTGACCGGCCACAGGCACGATGACCCCGCGGTACCCCTGTTCGTCGAACTGCACCGGTTTACGCGCATGTTCATGCACCAGCACCATCACGGTCACCGGCCCCGACTCGGTTTGTATGACCAGGTGCGGCACCTTGTGTCCGCGGAATTCACAGCTGTTGGCATAGCTGACGATACCGCCGCCGGCGGCCAAGTGCAGGTGGGAATCGCGCAGCACATTCTGCAGCGCGGCACTCGGCACCGGCACATCGGTGCGCCGCCATGCTTGCGGCTCCTCCTGCATGTGGGTCACGACATCGGCCGCGAGGCTGGATCCCGGAACGCCCAGCCACAGCCCCCCCGCGACCACAACGGCCATCAGCACACCGGCCGCCCAAGCCTGCCATCCCGTGCGAAAGCGCGTCAAGCGCAGCGGCGATTTGGCGCGCAGCGGCGCGACCTCACCCGCTGCGTCCGGAAGGGCCACGCGCAGGGCGCGCTCGAGGCCTGACTCAAAACGCAACAGCCGCTCGGTGAATAGATTGCAGTCTCGGCAGCTTTCGCGGTGCTCGCTCATCGCGGGATCCGCGTGGCGCGGTTGGGCAAGCATCGATTGCCTGTAGCGGGTACAGTCGATCATTCTGGAGGATCCAAGCTCGTATCCTCGCCGCACAACACGCGCAGCTGCTTACGCGCGCGAAACAAGCGCGTCAGTACCGCGGCGCCCGATAATCCCATTTCGCGGGATATTTCGGCGGTGGAGAAGCCCATCAGCACCTGCAGCACCAGCGGCTCCCGGTACTCGTCGGGCAATTTGAATAACGCCGCACGCAATTCAGCGAGGTTCTGCTCCTCGGCGGCGGCCAGCATCGGCTCCTCTTCTGCGACCAATTCATCGACATCCACGGTGGCAAATCGCTTGCGTTCGAAGCTGCGCGCGTATTCCCGGCGGATGATGGTCAAGAACCAGGGCTTGACGGCAGCCTCGTCCAGCAGCGAGTCCTGAGCCTTCCAGGCGCGCAGCATGGTTTCCTGGACCACGTCTTCCGCCAAAGCGCGGTCGCGGGACAACCAGAAGGCGAAACGCAGCAGATCCGGGCGCAGCGATTGGCACATAGCCTCAAAGCGGGCGCGCTTGTGATTTCCGCCAACCTGATCCTTCATGGTTAAATCAGCACCCGGCTTGAGCTTTCTCCCACGCGATATTACCGCGTTACGCCGTCGGCGCCGACGGCGCCGACGGCCGGAAAGCCAAAACGGGGGGAGGCGCGCCGAATTCGCCGGGCTTACGCTCAAGTTAGGAGTCACAGTCGAGATGACCGGAACCACCGCCAATTCATTTCCGAATACCCGTATGCGGCGCATGCGCCGCGATGAGTTTTCCCGCCGCTTGATGCGCGAAACCCACTTGAGCGTGGACGCATTGATTTACCCGATGTTCGTAGTCGAAGGGCGCGGCGAGCGGCAGCCGGTGGCTGCAATGCCGGGGATCGAGCGGCTGTCCGTCGATCAAGCTTTGCGCGAGTGCGAGACCTTGGTGCGTCTCAAGGTCCCGGCCGTTGCCCTGTTTCCGGTCACGCCCAAGGAGAAAAAGACGCTCGATGCGCGCGAGTCCTGGAATCCGAACGGCATCGCGCAAGTTGCGGTGCGCGCACTGAAAAAGGAGTTCCCGGGTCTCGGCGTCATCACCGACGTCGCGCTCGATCCCTACACCACGCACGGCCAGGATGGCCTGATCGACGATAACGGCTATGTGCAGAACGATCTGACCGTGGAAACCCTGGTGCGTCAGGCACGCTCGCATGCGGATGCCGGCGCCGACGTGGTTGCGCCCTCGGACATGATGGACGGACGCATCGCTGCGATTCGCGGTGCGTTCGAGACGGCCGGATTGGTCCACACGCGGATATTGGCGTACGCGGCAAAATATGCGTCGAGCTTTTACGGCCCGTTTCGCGAAGCCGTGGGATCCGCTTCCCAACTGGGTACCGGCAGCAAGCACACCTATCAAATGGACCCGGGCAACTCCGACGAGGCGCTGCGCGAAGTGGCTCTGGACATCAGTGAGGGCGCGGATATGGTCATGATCAAGCCGGGTCTGCCGTATCTCGATATTGTGCGTCGCGTCAAGGACCGCTTTGGCATACCGACTTTCGTCTACCAGGTGAGCGGGGAGTACGCGATGATCATGGCCGCGGCCGGCAATGGCTGGGTGGATGAACGCGCCGTGGCCCTCGAGGCGTTGGTTTCGATGAAGCGCGCGGGGGCGGACGGTATTTTGACTTATTTCGCCAAACGCGCCGCAGAGTGGCTCGCAGAGTGAGTTTGGGGCCTGATACGCCGGATCAATACGGGGTCGTGGGCCACCCCGTCTCCCACAGCTGGTCGCCGTTCATTCACGGGATGTTCGCCAAAGCGACCGCCCAAAACTTGGTATACCGATTGTTCGACATTGCGCCGGATAATTTTCGCCGCGAAGCGCTGCGCTTGTTCGCGAGCGGCGTGCGCGGCCTCAACGTCACGCTGCCGCATAAGCAAGCGGCAGCGGAACTGGTCAACGAACTCACTCCGCGTGCCGAACGTGCGTTGGCGGTGAACACGATTGCCTTTTTCAAGGATACCTCCCTGCTCGGTGATAACACCGACGGGCTTGGACTGACAGCCGACCTCGAACGCAACCTCGGAATCAATCTCGCCAACAAGAGAGTGTTGATTCTCGGGGCCGGCGGCGCCGTGCGCGGCGTCCTCGGTCCCTTGCTGGAGCGCGACCTGGGTGAGCTGATCATTGCCAACCGGACGCCCGATCGAGCCCGAAAATTGGCTACCGAGTTTGCCGACATGGGCCAAATCTCGGGCTGCGGGTTCGCCGACATCGAGGGCCCGCCATACGACCTCATCGTCAACGGCACGTCGGCGAGCCTGCACGGTGAGATGCCCGAAATGCCGGTCGGGCTCGTCGGCGAAGAGACGGTTTGTTACGACATGGCGTACGGCCGCGGTCATACCCCCTTCACGTTGTGGGCGAAATCCTTGCACGCGGGGCGCACGACCAAGGGATGGGGCATGTTGGTCGAGCAAGCAGCGGAATCTTTCTTGCTTTGGCGCGGCATACGGCCGGATACCCAACCCGTACTACAAGCCCTCGCGCAGCACGCATAAAAAGCAGGCGGGCGCCGAGGGGCGTTCTAGCGCATCGTCACCAGTTCTTCGGCGCTCGTGGGGTGAATCGCCACGGTGTCGTCGAAGTCCCGCTTGGTCGCCCCCATGCGGATCGCCACGGCGAATCCCTGCAGCATTTCGTCGGCGCCGGTCCCGATGACGTGACAGCCGACGATCCGTTGTTCCGGTCCCACGCAAACCAGCTTCATGTCGGTGTGCGTTTTTCGTGTCGTCAAGGCGTGGTACATCGGCGTGAAGTCGGCGATGTACACCTTCACAGCGTCCCCATATTGAGCGCGCGCTTCGGCTTCGCTCGCACCCACGGTACCGATGGGTGGGTGAGTAAACACGACGGTCGGAATCATGTTGTATTCCAAACGGCGATCGGTATTGCCGCCGAACAAGCGATCGCTCAAGCGCCTGCCGGCGGCGATCGCAACGGGCGTCAGGGCGGCGCGGCCGGTCACGTCGCCGATTGCATAGACGCCCGGCACGTTGGTGTTCTGGAAGCCATCGGTGGCCACAAAATCGCCGTCATCGATCTCAATGCCGGCTCTCTCCAAATCGAGGCCGGTCACATTGGCGCTGCGCCCGACCGCCCACAACAGACAATCGAAGCCTGAAAATTCCCGTCCGTCCGCCGCCGCCAGGGTCTTCTGGCCCGACTGCTCGCGAATCCGAGCCGGCACGACGTGTCGGTGGATTTCGATGCCCTGATCGCGCATTTCGCGCATCAAGGATTTCCCCAGCATCGCATCGAAGCTCGTCAGCAGATGGTCCTTGCGAATGAACAGCTCCACTTCGCTGCCGAGCTCGTGGAATGCTCCGGCCAGCTCGCAGGCGACGTAGCCGCTGCCGGCGATGGCGACTCGCTTCGGCCGCTGCTCGAGGGAAAAAAAGCCGTCAGAGGTAATCCCGAGCTCCGCCCCCGGCAATTTCGGCACCATGGCCTTGCCGCCGGTCGCGATCACGATGTTCCGCGCCGACAGGCGCTCACCGTTCACTTCGACGGCATCCTTGTCCAGGAAGCGGGCGGCGCCGCGCCGGTAGGTCACGCCCTTGGCTGCCAGATTGCGCTCGTAGATGCCGTTCAAACGAAGCACGTACGCGTCGCGTTTGCGCTTCAACACCTGCCAATCGTTGCCGCCCCCGGTGACGTTGAAACCGTAGTCGCCCGCATCGGCAATACCCAGCGCCACACTCACGGCATTCCACATGACCTTCTTGGGAACGCAACCGACGTTTACGCAGGTTCCTCCCAAGCGGTGCGATTCGATCACCGCGACCTTGGCTCCGAACTCGGCCGCACGCTGCGCACAGGCGAGGCCGCCGCTGCCGCCGCCGATGCTGATGAGATCGAAGGATTGGTCCGACACTGTGAACTCCATCCTAAAAAGCAGTTAAGACCCGATGATATACTGCCCGCGCCCCAAACTTCCGGATGAGGTGCAGTCGTGATCGGTCTCGTCGTGATACTCGCCTTACTCGTTGTCTTGATCGCTTACGTCGCCGGGATCTACAACGGACTTGTGAACCTGCGCGAAAACGTCAAGGTCGCGTGGGCAAATATCGACGTGCTGTTGAAACAGCGTCACGACGAGTTGCCGAAGCTGGTGGAAACCTGTAAGCGCTACATGCAATTCGAGCAGGCTACGCTCGAGAAAGTAATGCGCGCCCGCGCCTCGGTCAGTCAAGCGAGCACTACGGGCAACGTAGCCGCCGTCGGTGCGGCCGAGCAGCAGCTGCGCGTCGGCGTCGGCCGGTTGTTCGCGGTGGCCGAGAACTATCCGCAGCTCAAGACCGATGAAACTTTCAAGCAATTGCAGGGCAGGATCACCGCCCTCGAAGAGTCCATCGCCGACCGCCGCGAGCTCTACAACGACCAGGTCAATCTGAACAACATCCGTGTGAAAGTGTTTCCGGATGTCATGATCGCGCAGAGATTCGGGTTTCAGCCGGCGCAGTTGCTGGAATTCAGCAGCGAAGAGAAGCGCGACGTGGACGTGGGCGCGCTGTTCAGCAGCACCTAGAGATTCAATCCGGCCATGTCCGGCGATCGATTCAAAATCTGGCTCATCATGATCGGCCTTGCGGTGGCCGCGGTGTATTCGTTTTGGTGGGCCTGCAAGGCGTGGGCCAAGAATCGCACCATCGAGGACACGCCGACCTCACGCATCCGCTCCGCGGCGCAGGGCTATGTCGAGCTCAGCGGCCGCGGCACCATGCCGCCGAATGCCGAGAACAAGGGGCCATTGACCGGCATCCCCTGTACTTGGTGGCGCTACAAAATCGAGGAACGCAGCCGCAGCGGGCGGTCGCGTTCGTGGTCCACGATACAGAGCGACACCAGCGAGGCGCCCTTCCTTCTGGACGACGGCACCGGTCAGTGCCTCGTCGATCCGCGCGGCGCCGAGGTCTTTCCCGGCGCCACCGACGTGTGGCACGGCCCGTCGGAGTGGCCGGACGTGCGCATACCGAACGGCACCGGACTCTTCGGCTGGTTGGTCGACGCATGCATGACCGACAAGTACCGCTATACCGAGCATCGCTTGCAGTCGAACGAGCATGTGTGCGCGCTCGGCGCGTTCCGCAGTGTCGGCGGCGTCAGCGTCGAGAACCCCGATGACGTCGTGGCCGAGTTGTTGCATCAATGGAAGCACGACCAAGCCACGTTACTCGCGCGCTTCGACCGCGACCATGACGGAAGCTTGAACAGCGCGGAATGGGAGGAGGCCCGCGCGGCAGCGCGCAAACAGGTCCTTGAAGGACGCTCGGCGGCGCCGCTGCCGCCGAGCGTAAACGTGCTGGGGGACCCCTCGGATGGCCGCGCATTCCTGCTGGCAGTATCCGACGGCGAATCGCTGGCGCAACGATTCCGCCGGCGCGCCCTTGCGGGAGTCGGCGGGTTCGTGGGCAGCACTGCCGCGCTGACCTGGATGTTGACGCACGTCTGATAGAATCGCAGCGGTGAACAACCCACTGCTGGAATTGGAATCGCTGCCCGCATTCGGCCGCATAGAGGCGAGCCATGCGCGTCCGGCCTTGGAAAAGGTACTCGCGGAGAATCGCGCCCGTCTTGCGGAACTGACCGCTCTCCCCTGTCCGACATTCGCTTCGCTGGTCATACCGGTGGAGGAATTGAGCTACCGCTTAAGCCGGGTTTGGAGCCCCATCGGCCATTTGAATGCGGTCGCCAATTCCGCGGCCATGCGCGAGGCATACAACGAATGCGTGCCGTTGCTGACCGCCTATTCCTCGGAACTCGGCCAGAACACCGGCCTGCAGGCAGGATATGCCTATGTGCTGCAGCACGAAGCCAGCGCACTCGATCCCGCGCAGCGCAAGGTGGTGGAAAACGCGCTGCGCGATTTTCGACTGGCCGGGGTCGATCTGCGCTCCGAAGAGAAGGCCCGATACTGCGAGGTCGCGCAGCGCCTGGCGCAGTTGGCGACCAAGTTTTCCGAGAATGTGCTCGACGCCGGGCGTGCCTACACGCGTACCGTCACCGACAGCTCGGAACTCGCGGGCCTGCCTGCGAATGCCGTCGAGCGGGCCGCCGCGGACGCACGCGAGGCAAATCAGCCCGGCTGGTTGTTCATGCTCGATCAGCCCACCTACATGACGGTCATGGCCAGCGCCGAAAGCCCGCAGCTGCGCCGCGACATTTACGAAGCCTGGATCACGAGGGCGTCCGAGCTTGGCCCGAGCGCCGGACGATTCGATAACAACCCCATCATTGCCGACATCCTGCCGTTGCGCCACGAGTTGGCGCGCTTGGTGGGTTTCAAGAACTTCGCCGATTATGCATTGGCTACGAGGATGGCGAAGAGCAGCAAGCAGGTGCTCGCCTTCTTGGACGACTTGGCGCGGCGCTGCCTGCCGGCGGCACGCCGGGAATTTTCGGATCTCGAGGAGTTTGCGGGCCGCAAGCTCAATGCTTGGGACATGGCTTTCTACAGTGAGCGGCTGCAGGAAAGCCGCTTCAAGGTGTCGCAGGAGGCGCTGCGCCCGTATTTTCCGCTGCCCAGGGTGTTGGACGGTCTATATGCGCTGATTCGGCGGCTCTACGGCATCAGCGTGCGCGAACGGCCCGGGGTCGGCGTTTGGCATCCCTGCGTACGTTATTACGATCTGCTCGATCAAAACGAGCGGGTCGTGGCTGGATTCTTCCTGGATCCCTATTCACGCACCGAGAAGCGCAGCGGCGCCTGGATGGACGAATGCGTCATAGCCAAGTCCTTGCCCGCGGGAACCGCCCGCCCGGTAGCGCAGTTGGTATGCAATTTTACCGCTCCCGTTGGCAGCGGACCTGCGCTGCTGACGCATGACGAAGTGACTACCTTGTTTCATGAATTCGGCCATGGATTGCACCACATGCTGACGCGCGTGGCCTACCCCAGCATCGCCGGCATCAACGGCGTGGCCTGGGACGCGGTAGAGCTACCGAGCCAATTCATGGAGAACTTCGCATGGCGTCCGGAGGTTTTGCCGCTGATATCCGCCCATGTGGATACGGGCGAAACGCTGCCCGTCGACATGCTGCGGCGTCTCATGGGCACGCGCACATTCAACGCGGCGCTCGACACGCTGCGGCAAATCGAGCTCGCGAGTTTTGATTTTGAATTGCACGCGAACTTCGACATCGCCAAGGGCGTGAAGGTCGCCGAAACACTCGCCGGTGTAAGGCAGCGCGTGGCCGTCGTGCCGGCGGCTCCCTTCAACCGGATGCCGGCAAGTTTCGCGCATATATTTGCGGGCGGATACGCCGCAGGCTACTACAGCTACAAATGGGCGGAGGTTCTTGCGGCCGACGCATTCGAAGCATTCGACGAGGCCGGGGTGTTCGACGGCGCTACCGCGACGCGGTTTCTCGATTCGATTCTCGCGCGCGGCGGCAGTTTGGACGCGATGGACGCGTTCGTTCGGTTTCGCGGCCGTGAGCCTGACGTTCGCGCGCTGCTCAAACAAACCGGAATCGCGGCGTGAAATGCGCGGCGGCGCTGCTGCTGGCGCTGACGGCGGGGAAAGTCCTCGCTGCGACCGCGTTCGTCAGCGATGAACTCGTGCTCGGCGTTTACGCCGAACAGAACGGCCAAGGCCAACGGCTCGCCACCCTGCATTCCGGCGCCAGCGTGGACACCTTAAGCGTCAATGGAGATTTCACCCAGGTCCGCTTGAGCGACGGAACCACGGGCTGGGTCAAATCCGTCTACCTCACCACCCAAGTACCCGCGATCGTGCGGATGAAACAGCTGGAAGAGGAACTGGACCGCAGCCGAGCGACGACTCCGGAGCTGGCCGAAGCGGCCGCGCGCAATGAAGTCCTGCAGCTCAAACGCGAGCTGGCGAGCAAGCAAGCCGCACTCGACGCCGCAACCCAAGCTGCGGCCGCGCCTGCGGCAGCTGCGGGCTCAGCGGCGCTCGGCGCCGCCGCGCCGGTCGGCGCCATGGCAGGCATTTCAGCGGCGGTTGCAGAGCGCCCTTGGATTGGGGTTCTGACGATGCTCGCGTCGCTCGTCTGTGGCTTCTGGCTGGGCTACGCCACCCTCGCGCGCCGTATCAAGCACAAGTTCGGCGGCATTAAGGTTTACTGAGTCAACCGCCCGCATGCTATTTGACAATAATCCATGATCCGGCGCTCATCCGCCGGCGGAAAAAGGAGAACCACGCACGTAGCGCTAACGATGCTAAGAGCCTAGACTTCCGTGGATGCACGACCTTCGCCGTAACGACTATGACGTTACGAATTCTGTACAAGTGAGCTCCACCGCGGCGGTGACCGTCGCGGTGCGCGAACTATTCACGGCCGCCTTTCCGGGCGAGTCGTTCGATCGAGTCGCCGTTACGTTTGAAGAGTTCGACAAGCTCTTTACGGGCCGTATGCCGGGCTACCACGGCGTCGATACCGTTTATCACGATCGCCAGCACTCGCTCGACATGACCTTGGCGATGGCGCGCCTGCTGGTGGGGTACGAGCGCAGTGTCGAGCCTCGAATGCGCTTCGGCGCCGAGCGCGCGGTGATGGCGCTCGTGACGTCGCTGTTTCACGATGCGGGGTACATCCGGGAATCCGGCGACCGGCAACATCGCAATGGCGCCGAGTTCACGCTGTATCATGTGACTCGCGGCGCGCGTTTCTTGGCCCGCTTCCTGCCGACCATCGGCATGGAAAATTGGGTGCCGATTTCGACCCGAATCGTGCATTTCACCGGATATGAAATCAAACTCGACCAGATCCAGCTCGCCGATGCGCGCGATCGAAAACTCGGTCACCTGCTGGGCACGGCGGATTTGATCGCGCAAATGGCGGATCGATGCTATCTGGAGAAGTGCCGCGATCGGCTGTATCCGGAATTCGTGCTCGGCGGAGTAGCCGCGGCGACCGGTATCGATGGCGCCCTGCAGATTCGCTATAGCTCAGGTTTGGATTTGCTGCGGCAGACGCCGGAGTTCGTGCGCGAAACACGCGTGCAGCGGCTGGAAGGCGAATTCGAACACGCCTACCGGTATGTCGAACCTCTATTCGGCGGCAAGAACCCCTATCTCGAGGCGATCGATCGCAATTTGGGCTACCTTCACAGGGTGCTGCGCACCGAACGTTGGCCTATGTTACGGCGAAATCCGCCGCTATTCACCGCGGGCGACAATCAACTTGGGCGGGTGCGCGGCCTGATGCTGACTCATCTCAAGGCACTCTGGGCCTAGCCTTAAGAGTCCTAAGCTTAAGGCCAATCGATGGCCGCGACGTAGCGCGCGTGCAACGCATCGAGTCGCTTAAGTACCTCAACTTTCCCCAGTAGCGGCGCCGCGGCGATGGCCCGATGCAGCACGGCCGGGGTCAATTCGCGGCGGGCGATTTCCGCAACGGGTGCAAAGCTGAAATGCCAGGGTTCGGGTTGTACGCCCGACAGTACGCCGCGAAACGGGCGGAAAAATCCGAATCGGGGCGCACTGGCTTCCAGCCACTCGGCAAGCGCCGCGAACGGACCGCCCGGCGCGAACTCCCCCGGCGTAAGTTGTACCCGGTACCCCGGCGCGAGGGCATGACGATCGATGAGATCGACGTCGGTCCCCCAGTGGTGCCGGCTCGCTCCGGGGAGC
>Ga0208848_1000168_pt1 | contig 12851 bp, 7 predicted proteins | sample NGESurshal072012_2_FD_184455 | JGI IMG/M metagenome (GOLD analysis project Ga0208848, IMG submission 184455) | Arctic peat soil microbial communities from Barrow, Alaska - NGEE Surface sample 210-1 shallow-072012 (SPAdes) | ecosystem: Environmental > Terrestrial > Soil > Wetlands > Peat ... | reverse complement strand
GCCAGCTGCACAAATACTCCGTGGATCTTTACAAGCGATTGCCCGCTGAAACCGGCCAGGACGTGAGTTTCCACGTCACCGGCAATCTACGGCTGGCGACCTGCCGCGAGCGCATGGATGAATACCGGAAATACTGTGGCACGGCGAACACGATCGGCGTGCCCTTCCAGGTGATCGGCCCTCGCGAAGTCCGCGACCTGTGGCCGCTGGCGGAACTCGGCGATGGCGCGGGCACCCCCAAAATCGTCGGCGCGCTCTACCACCCCGATGATGGTCACATCGCTCCGGCGGACCTCACCATGGCGCTGCGCAAGGGCGCGCGCAGCCGCGGCGTCGAGATTCACGAGCACACCGAAGTCACGGCGGTGAAGCGCAGACCTTCCGGAGAGTGGCATCTGACCACCAACAAGGGCGACATCGTCGCCGAGCACGTCGTCTGCGCCACCGGCAATTATGCGCGGCAGACGGGACGCATGTTCGGCATCAACGTGCCCTCCATTCCCGTCGAACACCAATACATCGTGTATGACGAATCACCCGAATTGAAAGCCTATCGTCAAGGCGGCGGCCGCGAGCTTGCCGTGCTACGTGAATCGGACCAGTCCTATTATCTGCGCGAGGAGCGCATGGGCTGGATTTTGGGTCCCTACGAAGCCGGTGCCCCGGCCCGCTTCGCCGACGGCGTGCCCGACTGGTTCGGCAAGAGCTTGTTCGAAGGCGATCTGGAGCGCTTGCTGCCGCACGTCGAGGCCGCGCAGCGGCGCGTACCGTCGCTTGCCAACTGCGGCATCAAGGACATCGTTAACGGGCCCATCGCCTATACGCCGGACGGCAGTCCGTTGATCGGTCCGGCCTGGGGCGCGCGAAACCTGTGGCTCAACGAGGGCCACAGCTTCGGGATCACCGCGGCCGGCGGTTCCGGCTGGCAGCTTGCCGAGTGGATCGTCGAGGGCGAGCCGGGCATCGACTTGATGGCGGTGGATCCGCGCCGCTACGGTCCCTACACCAGCAAGCGCTACGTGGTGCAAAAGAACGAGGAAACCTATCGCAACGTGTTCGTCATCCATTTTCCGGATGAGGAACGGGCCGATGCGCGGCCCGCGAAGACCAGTCCGATCTATGACAAGCTCGCACGCATGGGCGCAGTGTTCGGGCAGCGCTACGGCTGGGAGCGGGCCAATTGGTTCGCGCCGCCGGGGATTCTGCCTACGGACATCTGGAGCTTCCGCCGCTCGAATTACTTCGAGCACGTGGGCAATGAAGCGCTGCATTTGCGCCAGCATGTCGGCGTCATCGATCTGACCCCCTTCACCAAGCACGAAGTGACGGGGCCCGGCGCGGAGAGCTGGCTCGATGGCTTGGTAGCCAACAAAGTGCCGGCCAAGATCGGCCGGATCGCGCTCTGCCACGCGCTCACCCGCCGCGGCGGCATTCGTTCCGAGTTCACCATCACCAAGATCGCCGAGCAGCACTACTATGTGGTGAGCGCGGGCGCCGCCGAGCGCTACGACAGCGACTACCTGCAACAACACCTGCCGCAGGACGGCAGCGTGACCTTGAGAAATATCACCATGAGCCGCGGCTGCTTCGTGGTCGCGGGTCCCCGTTCGCGGGATGTACTGGCTAAACTCGTGGATGCGCCGCTCGACAATACCGCGTTTCCCTGGCTGACGGGCCAGGTGACCGAAGTCGGCCTCGCCACCGATGTGTATCTGTTGCGGGTGAACTTCGTCGGCGCGCTTGGCTGGGAGCTGCATTTCCCGATCGAGTATGCGCACCACTTGTTCGACGCGCTGTTTGCCGCCGGCGCGGAGTTCAATATGCGTATGGCCGGCATGCGGGCGATGGAATCGCTGCGGCTCGAGAAGTCGTATCGCATGTGGGGCAGCGACCTGACCCCCGACTACACGCCCTACGAGGCGGGACTCGATCGATTCGTGCGCTTGGGCAAGGGCCCGTTCATCGGTAAAGAGGCCCTTGAAAAGCAAATCAAGGAAGGCATACCGAACCGCTTCGTTACTTTCGAGGTTCACGGCGTGACGGATGCGGATCCGCTCGGCAACGAACCTTTGTTCGATCGGAAAGGCAACATCATAGGGCGCGCCACCGCGGGCTACTACGGGCACGCCCTGCGAAAGAGTTTGGGCTTGGGCTATGTCAAGCCGGAATTTGCGGCGGTCGGCGGCGACTTCGAAATCGAGATTCTCGGCGAGCGCAAGCGCGCGACGGTGCTCGTCGATTCGCCGTATGATCCCGAGAACAAGGATCTGAAGGCCTAAGGCAAACCGCGCGATGAGCAGGCAATCATTTTCGGGACTGTCGCTGCTGTGGCGCGGCTTCTCGCACCATCGCGGGTGGCAGAAGCAATGGCGCAAGCCCGTCCCTAAGGCGAGCTACGATGCCGTCATCGTCGGCGGCGGCGGCCACGGCCTCGGGGCCGCGTACTATCTGGCGAAGGAACATGGCTTGACGAATGTCGCCGTGTTGGAAAAGGGCTGGATCGGCGGCGGCAACACCGGGCGCAATACGACGATCATCCGATCGAACTATTTATTCAATGAAAGCGCGGCCCTTTACGATCATTCGGTGAAGCTGTGGAAAAATCTCTCGCAGGTGCTCAACTACAATGTCATGTTCTCAGCCAGAGGCGTGATGATGCTCGCGCATACCGTTCACGACATTCAGGTGTTCAAGCGGCACGTGCATGCGAATCGCTGCAACGGTGTCGACAATGAATGGCTGGAGCCGGCCCAAGCCAAGGAATTTTGCCCGCCGCTCAACATTGAAGACAATATCCGCTATCCGGTGTTGGGCGCCGCGTTGCAGAGGCGCGGCGGCACGGCGCGGCACGATGCCGTTGCCTGGGGCTACGCGCGCGCGGCCGACTCACTCGGCGTCGACATCATCGAGAATTGCGAGGTGACCGGCATCCGGCGCGGCGCCAACGGCGCGGTCGAGGCGTTGGAGACCACGCGCGGCGTGATTCAGTCGCGCAAGGTCGGCGTATGCGCGGCGGGCAACACCAGCGTGATCATGGCGCTCGCCGGAGTTCACGTGCCCTTGGAGAGCTATCCTCTACAGGCCTTGGTTTCCGAACCGGTCAAGCCCATTTTTCCGTGCGTCGTCATGTCGAATACCATTCACGCCTATATCAGCCAATCGGACAAGGGCGAACTCGTCATCGGCGCGGGCACGGACGCCTACACCTCGTACACCCAGCGCGGCGCATTGCACATCAACACGCACACCCTGGATGCGATCTGCGAATTATTCCCGAACTTTCGCCGCCTGCGGATGATGCGCAATTGGGGCGGCATCGTCGACGTGACGCCGGACCGCTCACCCATTATTGCCAAGACGCCGGTTCCCGGCCTGTACGTCAACTGCGGCTGGGGGACCGGAGGATTCAAGGCCACGCCGGGATCGGCGCATGTTTTTGCCTGGACCATTGCACGGGATGAGCCGCATCCCATCAATGCGCCGTTCACCATCGAGCGCTTCCGCGACGGCTACTTGATTGACGAAGCCGCGGCAGCCGCCGTGGCTCACTGAGCGGGACACTCGATGCTGCTCATTGTCTGCCCCTACTGCGGTAAACGCCCGGAAATCGAATTCACTTACGGCGGCCAGGCACACCTGGCACGGCCGCAGCAACCCTCGCAACTCGACGATCAAGCGTGGGCGGAATTTTTGTACATGCGCACCAATGTCAGGGGCGTGTATGCCGAACGCTGGCGCCATGCACGCGGTTGCGGGCGGTTTTTCAACGCCCTGCGCGACACGACGACCGACCATTTCCTGGCCTTCTACAAGACGGGCGAAGCGCAGCCCGCGCTCCCCGTGCCGTCCGCGCCGCACGGGCGCGCGCCATGAGTTCGCCGGCCGAAGGCTTCCGCACGCTAAGCGGCGGGCGAATCGATCGGACGCAGCGCGTGCGATTCAAATTCGACGGCCAATCGTACGAGGGAGTTGCGGGCGATACCCTGGCCTCGGCATTGCTCGCCAACGGCGTGCATCTGACCGGCCGCTCGTTCAAGTATCATCGGCCGCGCGGTATCCTGGCCGCCGGTTCCGAAGAGCCGAATGCCCTGGTGACGGTGAGCCGGGATGCCGCGCGCGTGACCCCGAATCTGCGGGCGACTCAAATCGAACTCTACGAGGGCTTGGTCGCCGAGAGCCAGAATCGCTGGCCGAGCCTGCAGCTGGACTTCGGACGCCTCAATGACACGTTGTCGGCTTTTTTCCCTGCGGGCTTTTACTACAAAACATTCATGTGGCCGCGGAAAGCTTGGAAATCGCTGTACGAGCCCGTGATTCGCCGTGCCGCCGGATTGGGCCGCGCACCCGCGCAGGCCGATCCGGACCGTTACGCGCACCGCTATGCGCATTGCGACGTGCTGATCGTCGGCTCTGGTCCCGCCGGCATTGCGGCGGCGTTGGCGGCCGCCGACTCCGGTGCCCGAATCATCCTATGCGACGAAACCGCCGAGTTCGGCGGCAGCTTGCTGGCAGAGACCAGCGCCTTGATCGACGGCCGCAGCGCGCTCGAGTGGTTGCAGCAGAGCCTTGCAAAGCTCGCGCGCAACAACCGCGTCACGTTGCTCGCACGCACCACCGCCTTCGGCTATTTCCCGCACAATCTCCTCGGTCTGGCGGAGCGGCTCAGCGATCATCTCGCGAGCCCCCTCGAGTTTCAGCCGCGCGAGCGGCTGTGGCAGGTTCGTGCACGATCGGTGGTGCTCGCCACGGGCGCCATCGAGCGGCCCTTGGTATTTCCCGGCAACGATCGGCCGGGCATCTTGCTGGCCGGCGCGGCGCACACGTATCTGAACCGATACGGCGTCCGCGTCGGCACGCGCGCGGTCATCGTGACCTGCGGCGACGATGCCTACCAGGCGGCGCTCGATCTAGAGAGCGCCGGCGTCGAGATCGCCGTCATCGCGGACCTCCGGTCGCACGCGGCAGGCGCCCTTCCCGACGCCGCGCGCCGCGCAGGTATCGAGGTGCTCGCGGGATCGACCGTACTGGGTACCGAAGGTGATTTGCGCGTTACGGCCATCACCCTCGGACGCATGGACGGCGGCAAGGTGCAACCCGGCCGGCGACACGCATGCGATGCGGTGTTGATGTCCGGCGGGTACACCCCGAGTGTGCACCTGCATTCTCAATCGCGCGGCAAGCTCACGTGGAATGAAAGTCTCAAGGCCTTCGTGCCCGGCGCTGCGGCGGAGTGCGAGCGTTCGGCAGGCGCTTGCCGCGGAATTTACGCACTTGCCGGCGTGCTGGCGGATGGTGCGGCGGCCGGTGCCGCGGCAGCCGGCGCCGCCGCATGCGGAGCGCCGGAACGGGATCAAAACCGGCGCAGCTTCGAGGTAGACGCGGCCCCGCGCAGCAGCGAGGCCTACTTGGGCGTGCTGCCGCAATCGAGCCCGCCGAGCAGCGATAAGTCCTTCGTCGACTGGCAGCACGATGTTACGTCGCGCGACCTCGACCTCGCCACGCGCGAAGGCTTCTGGTCCATCGAACACGTCAAGCGCTATACCACCACGGGCATGGCCACCGATCAGGGTAAGACGTCGAATCTCAACGCCATGGCCATCGTGGCCAAGAACCTCGATGTATCGATCCCGCAAGTGGGGCTGACCACGTTTCGCATGCCCTACACGCCGGTCACGTTCGGCAGCATGGCCGGCATCTCGCGCGGCGATCTGTTCGACCCCGTGCGCACGACGCCGATCCACCCGTGGGCGCAAGCGAAGGGCGCAGTGTTCGAGAACGTGGGCTTGTGGAAGCGCGCCCGTTATTTTCCGCGCGCCGCAGAGGACATGCACGCGGCGGTCGCGCGCGAATGCCGCGCGGTCCGCGCCGCCTGCGGCATATTCGATGCCTCGACCTTAGGCAAAATCGAAGTTACCGGCCCCGATGCCGCCGAATTCATGAACCGCATGTATGTCAACAACTGGTCCAATCTAGGCGTCGGCCGCTCCCGCTACGGGATACTGCTGCGCGAAGACGGTTTTGTTTTTGACGACGGCGTGGTGGCGCGCACCGCTGCGGATCGTTTCCACGTGACCACCACCACCGGCGGCGCGCCGCGCGTCCTCGCATTGATGGAGGACTACCGGCAGACCGAATGGCCGGACCTCAAGGTGTGGCTCACGTCGACCACCGAGCAATGGGCCGTGATCGCCGTGCAGGGTCCGAATGCGCGGCGGGTGCTCGAGCCGCTAGTCGAGGGATTGGACATCGGCGCCGCGGCTTGCCCGCACATGAGCGTCGCCCGCGGACGCATTTGCGGTGTGCCCATGCTGCTGTTTCGGGTGAGCTTCACGGGTGAATTAGGGTTCGAAATCAACGTGCCGGCGGACTTCGGCCAGAGCGTGTGGGAGGCGGTCCACGCCCACGGCCAGGCGCACGGAATCACCGAATACGGCACCGAGACCATGCATGTGCTGCGCGCGGAAAAGGGCTACATCATTGTCGGACAGGATACCGACGGCACGGTGACGCCCGACGACGCCGGGCTCACCTGGGCCATCGGCAAGAACAAAGCGGACTTCGTCGGCAAACGCTCTCTGGAGCGCGCATCGATGAAGGCAGCCGCGCGCAAACAGCTGGTCGGTCTGCGCACCAAAGACGCTGGCATGGTGCTCGAGGAGGGAGCGCAAGTCGCCGCAAAACCGGGCCAGAGACCGCCCATGCAGCTGATCGGTCACGTCACCTCGTCGTACGCGAGCAGCGTGCTCGGCCATTCGATTGCCTTAGGGCTAGTCGAAGGCGGCCGGGCCCGTCTCGGGCAGACCTTGTTCGTGCCCATGCAAAGCGGCGAACTCGAGGTCGAAGTGACTTCCCCGGTCTTCTACGATCCCACCGGAGCACGCATCAATGCTTGATGCCGCGACACGCCGCTTGCCGCCGGTGCCGGCAGCCGAGTGGATGAAACCTCTGCCGCCCGCGATGCGTTTCATACTGCATGGCGACGCCCGCGTGCGCGCGACGGCGGCGGCCGCCTGGGGAGCCGCATTTTCCGAAGTACCATGCCGCGCAGTGCTGCAGAAAACGCGTGCGACTCTTTGGCTGGGGCCCGACGAATACTTGCTGTTGGGGACGCTGTCGGGTGACGCCGCGGAATCTGAGATCGCCGCCGCGGACGCGCTCGAGCGCTCCCTGAGCGGCATGCCGCACGCACTGGTCGATGTCAGTCACCGGCAATTCGCAGTGGAAGTGAGCGGCCCCCATGCAGCCACCATTTTGAGCGGCGCCTGTCCGCTTGATCTGGATATCGGTGAATTTCCCGTCGGCATGTGCACGCGGACCGTACTGGCGAAGGCCGACATCGTGCTTTGGCGCACGCGTGGCGATGGGTTTCATCTCGAGGCGTGGCGTTCGTTCAACGGCTATGTCACGGGATTGCTCCGCGAAATAGCCGGCGAGTTCTACGCCCCTTGATCTTATAGAGGAGAGCGACGATGGACGAACAGAATACGCAAACCAGTCACGCGCGGCGTCCCAGCGGCCGCGACGCGAAGCGGGCTGCGCGGGCCGCCCGGGCAGGGGCGTCGATCCCCTACATTACGCGCAAGATCCCGTATTACGAAGTTCTGGGCGAGGAAGGCCTCACGCTGATGGAGCGCAACGCCGACACGATTCTCGAGGAGATCGGCATCGATTTTCGCGATGATCCGGAGGCGATTCAGATCTGGAAGACCGCCGGGGCCGACGTGAAGGGCGAGCGCGTGCGTTTCGCCCGCGGCATGTGCCGTGAACTCGTGCAGCGCACCGCGCCGCGCGAGTTCACGCAGCACGCACGCAACCCGGCGCGCAGTGTGGTGATCGGCGGCAAGAACACCGTGTTCGCGCCGGCTTACGGCTCCCCCTTTGTGCGCAATCTCGACGAAGGCCGCCGTTATGCGCGAATCGAAGACTTTCGCAATTTCGTCAAACTCGCGTACATGGCCAATTCGCTGCATCATTCCGGCGGTACGATTTGCGAGCCCGTAGACCTGCCGGTCAACAAGCGGCACCTCGACATGGTGTACAGCCATCTGAAGTACAGCGACAAAGCGTTCATGGGCTCCGTGACGGCGCCGGAGCGCGCCGCGGATTCGGTCGCCATGGCGAATATCGTGTTCGGCGACGAACTGACCGATCCTCTGACCGGCCGGCCGAAGACGACCATCATCAATCTGATCAACGTCAACTCGCCGATGACGTACGACTCGACCATGCTCGGCGCCGCCAAAGTCTACGCGCGCGCCAATCAGGCCTTGATCATCACGCCCTTCATTCTGGCAGGTGCAATGTCGCCGGTCACGGTTGCAGGCACCGTTGCGCAAACCCTCGCCGAAGCGCTGGCGGGGCTTGCATTCGTGCAGCTGGTCAATCCAGGCGCGCCGGTGGTGCTGGGTAGTTTTGCCTCGTCCATCTCCATGCAATCGGGCGCCCCGACGTTCGGCACGCCGGAACCGGCGTTGGTGCTGTACTCCATGGCTGCGCTGGCGCGGCGCCTCGGTATACCGTTTCGCTCGGGCGGCAGCCTGTGCGCATCGAAGATCCCGGATGCGCAAGCCGCGTACGAGTCGGCGAACACCCTGCTGCCGACCTGCCTCGCCGGCGTGAACTTCGTGCTGCACACGGCCGGGTGGCTCGAGGGCGGCCTCGCCATGGGCTACGAAAAATTCGTCATGGATGCCGATCAGGCCGGCATGATGCACACGCTGCTTGCGGGCGTGGATCTGTCGGAAAACGGCCAGGCGCTCGATGCCATGCGCGAGGTCGGTCCCGGCAAACACTTCTTGGGCTGCGCGCACACTCAAGCCAATTTCGAGAACGCGTTCTACCGTTCACCGCTCGCGGACAACAATAGTTACGAGCAGTGGGAAGCCGAAGGCTCACCCGACATGACGAAGCGCGCGAACGCGCTGTGGAAGAAGCAGCTTGCGGAGTACGTTGCGCCGCCGATGGATCCGGCGATCGACGAGGCGCTGCTCGACTACATGGCGGGGCGCAAGGCGGCCTTCCCCGACTCGAACGTCTGATTCGCCGCGCCCGCGTCAGCGGGCGACGAAGGCACGCTCGATCACGAAATCACCCGGGTCTCCCACGTGCGCGGACTGGCGGAATCCGCGCACGTTCAATAACTCCGACAACTCCGTCAGCATTGCCGGACTGCCGCAGATCATGGCGCGATCGACCGCAGGGTCGAGCGGCGGAACGCCGATGGTTTCGAACAATTTCCCGGTCGCGATCATCGTCGTTATGCGCCCTTCGTGGCGGAAACGCTGCCGCGTCACGGTGGGCACGTAGAGCAGCTGATTGCGCACTTGCGCGCCCAGATATTCATGATGCGTCAGTTCCCATTCGATGTAGTCGCGATAGGCAAGCTCGCTTCTGTAGCGCACGGCGTGCACCAATACCACCTGTTCGAATCGTTCATAGAGCTCCGGATCCTTGATCAGGCTCATGAACGGCGCCAGGCCGGTGCCGGAACTCAATAGATACAAGCGTTTGCCGGGTTTCAAATCGCGCAACAGCAAAGTGCCGGTCGGTTTTCGGCTGATGCAAATCTCATCGCCCGGCTTGATGTTTTGCAGCCGCGAAGTCAGCGGGCCGTCAGGCACCTTGATACTGAGAAACTCCAGAGCTTCTTCGTGATTTGCGCTCGCGATGCTGTACGCCCTCATGAGCGGCTTGCCGCCGACAGGCACGCCCAACATGACGAAGTGCCCATTCTCAAAACGGAAGGAAGGGTCGCGCGTCGTCTTAAAGCTGAAAACCCGCTCGTTCCAGTGATGAACCGCCAACACGCGTTCGGTGCCTATCAAAGCCATTGAATGTTACGCCAAATGTTGCAGCGCGGAAGTCCCGCGAGCTTATTTTCGCACACGTGCTGCGGCGGTCACCAATATCGATTTGTTTGGTAGACATACAAGAAAACGCCGCCCGGGCCGCGTGCCGGCCCGGGCTTGCGCTTAATCGATCAGTTGTTTTCTTGTTGCCGCAGCGCTTTGGCGAAATTCGCCACATCCATGGTGCCGAGTCCGGCAGCGGGATTGTAGCCATTTCTGCCGTGGTAGAACCAGTTGTCGCCGTACGCGATGGGGTGCAGCGGCGCCCCGGTGTTCGACCGGGTTTGGTCGCGCGACGCCAGATTGTAAAGTGGGTAGTTCAGGAACCCAATTCGGCTATCGTCCAAATATTGGCCTAGGAGCGCCGTGACCCCATTGAGTTGCGGCGCCACGAAGCTCGTGCCGCCATAAAACGACGCAATGCTGAAACCGGATACGTCCGACGTATAATAGATGACATAACCCGTATCAGGATCGGCGTTGAATGAGACGTCGGGAACATTACGACCGCGGAAATCCGCCGGAAGCGAATACGTCAACACGCCGTCCAAAATCCAGTTCTGTTTCGGTTCGCTGCGCCGCGTGCCCTCCAAGTCGACTTGGTAGGAGGGGAGCGAATAGATGATGCTCACGCCGCCCCCGCTACCGACGGGAAAGATGCCGCAGGTATAGCGAGTGAGGCCTAAAACCGCGCACAGTCCATCGAGGTAGTCCCAACCCCAAACACGTTCATGCGCGATGTTGACGTCGTAATACGGCGGCGTGCATGCAGCATTGAGGCAATACTCTTGAAGACCGGGGAGTGTCGTGCCGCCCGCCGCTGTCATCGCGGGATCGCTCCCTGGATAGTCCACGCTGAGGGTCAAGCTGCAGGTCGTCGTCGCGCCGGGAATCGCGCCGACTGGGAAACATGGCCAATCATGATTGATGTCGTAAGCCCCGCCATCGCCGGACGCCGCAAACGCCGTCTGTCCCTGAATCGCCGCACGAACCAGAAGCTCATGGAACGCCTGGGTAATACCCACGGTCTTGCCCGTGATCGGGTCGGTGACCGGCGAATTCTCCTGATTTTGATACCACTCCCAGAATCCCCAACTGATCGACAGAGACTGCGCCGAATTCGCTTCGACCGCGACAGCAAGCACATCGACGAAGGCTTGGTTGGTGTTGGGCGCCTGATACACGATTATCTTCGCTCCCGGAGCGATTCCGCCCGATTGCTCGACGTCAAGAGTGGTTTCTACGGAGCCGGATGCGTCGCTGGGGGCACCGGGGCCGCCATCGACATTGACGATGTGAAGGCGATTCGCATCGACGGTGAGTCCAAGCGCGCTCCAATACGCAAACGGATCGCTCGGCGTCAATGCCGCGAACGTAAGAATGCCGAGTGTGCGGCCGCTTCCCGAAACGCCCTTGCTGTACAGGGGCGTTACATCGTATAGCGAGGCAAAGTCGCTCACCGTCAATAATCCGGGTGGATTGCCGGTGGCTGCCGGCGCGCCGCTCTTCACCGGGCGGGCCCGCGCGGTTTGCGGAGCCGCACGAAAGTGCGGACGCAAATGCGGCTGATTGTCGAGTCCGGCGACGGCGACGACCGAGGCCGAGATTTCCGCCGGAATCGTCGGGTGACTCGAGGGAGCATGGAAGGTGTAGCCCGGTACGTTGCCATGTGCCGGCACCGCGTAGCTATGCAGACTGACCGCAAAGGCGCGCTCCATCGCCGCCGGGCGTCCCGTGACGTTGAGCGTGGTCGCGCTGGTCTTTTCAGCCGTCAAGCCGTATTTCTGCAAGTTTGCAATGACTTGCGCAACGTCGGCATCCGGCGGCGCGAAGCGCGCGACGAATTGGGCCGCCGTGAGAAACTTGTGAAACTGCGGATCGCCCGGCGAGTACAGCGATTTCAGAAGACTTTCCGCCCCGGCGGTGTCGGGCAACCCCAGCGCAACAGTGACCGACATCAGCTGGTTGGCAGCCTGTGCCAGCGGCCCGGTATCGAGAGCCTTAGGTGTGGCTTCATTTGGATAAGGCGCAGCAGCGTGTGCCAAGATTGCGCCCAGTGCGCTGAATACTCCGCAAAATAACTTTACATTGTGCGAAACACGTTTCACGGTAACACCTCGTTGAGCGAATATTATGTTAATTGGGCGAGCAGCCGCCGCGATAGAATTTCGGCCGGAGACGAGGACTGGCTATTCAAAGGCGGTCCGTCGGCGCGGATGTGGCGATCGCGCCGATGCCCCCTTTAGATTTCCCACGATGCAGCGGCAACTTTGGCACCGACGCATCTCCCCTGACTTCTGATTTGTTTCGTGACCGATTAAGGTAACTCTTCCGTCTACAGAAAGACAATAAATTATTTCGAATCGGACGACGAGAGCCGGCTCTTGACTGAGGCCCGGGTCAGTACGCGGTTACGGCACCGGCGTGCGGCGCGGCCGGCGGCCGCGGGTTTCGCTTTGGCTCGTGGATTCCTTCGGCGCCGGCAGATCGACGACCTTGCGAAGGTGCGTGTAAGCGGCGGTTTTGTGGGGAATCGCCATGGCCTCGACGAAGTGGTGCTGAAAGCGCGGCTCGATCGCGGTCTCCACTTTCTCGATGCGCCGGACCAAGGTCTCGATGACGCCGCGCGATGCCGCATCCAGCAGCGCAATGCGCGCACCGGTTCCGGCTGCGTTGCCGGCCGAGCGGACGTGGGCGAGGTCGCAGTCGGGAATCATGCCGAGAATCGTCGCGTACTTGACGTCGATGTGGCTGCCGAATGCGCCCGCGAGGCGGATACGATCGACGTGGTCGATGCCGATCCGCTCCATGAGCAGCGCAATGCCGGCATATAGCGCCGCCTTCGCCAGTTGAATTGCCCGCACGTCGGTTTGGGTGATTTTCATCTCGACCGCGCCGCGATGCAGCAAGTAAGCGAACGTCCTGCCGTTCGCGCCGATGCGCGGCGAGCGCACCGCCAGTCTGCCGTCGAGAACTCCGTCCTGGTTGATGATGCCGGCGAGA
>Ga0208848_1000167_pt1 | contig 12934 bp, 8 predicted proteins | sample NGESurshal072012_2_FD_184455 | JGI IMG/M metagenome (GOLD analysis project Ga0208848, IMG submission 184455) | Arctic peat soil microbial communities from Barrow, Alaska - NGEE Surface sample 210-1 shallow-072012 (SPAdes) | ecosystem: Environmental > Terrestrial > Soil > Wetlands > Peat ... | reverse complement strand
GGGCGGCGCGGGGGCGCCTGCCGCACTGCCGCTCACTGCATCATCGACGCTGTGATAATCAAGCCCGGTTGCCGGCAGCTGGCTGAAGTTCGCGCGCAGCAACGCATCGCGGCTGGCGTCTTTCAATCGTGCCACGCGCATTTCGATATTGTGCGCGGCGAGCCAGGCAGCGAACTCTCCCAGGCTTTCCAGCGCCGTGCCGTCCAGATCCGGCGATTCCTCGAGACTGAAAATCACCAACCGTACATCCGGCTGTTTCGATACACGCTGCCGTGCCATCGCCAGCAGCGGATCGGCGTTGGCGAAGAACAACGGCTCTTCGGGGCGTAGGATCAGAATGCCCGGCGGGGACGTCGCCTGCGGAAAGCGCGCGACACTGACGAAATCGTGTGCGCCCATACGGCCGAGCGCAGAGAGACGCGGGCTGGCCAATGAATGCAGCAGCATCGCCAGGCTGAAAGCGATTGCCGCGAGCAAGCCCTCGAGCATGCCGAACGCGATGACTGCGACCACAGCAGTCAGACTGACCAGCCGGTCGCGCTGCCAGCGAAAGTACGGCCGGAAAACGCCAACGCGCAACGACTTGCTGACCGCATGGATGACGATCGCGGCCAGGATAGGATCGGGTATGCGCTCGATCCATGGCAGAAACAGCAACACCAGCGCCAGAACGGTCGCGGCGGCGTACAGGCCGGCGGCGCGCGATTGCGCACCGATCGCTTCGTTCGCCGACGTGCCCGAATACCCTGCACCGACCGGCGTCCCGTGAAATGCGCCCGACACCACATTCGCTAACCCAAGCGCTATCAAGTCGCGATTCGGCTGCGCGATCTCGTCGTGTTTCAGGGCATACGTGCGGATCGAACTATAGGATTCCGCATACAGAATGAACATCAGCGCCAGAGCGAACTCCACCATGGGCAGCCATTGCCCGTTCGCCGGTGTCGCGAATGCCGGCAATTCCAAGGCGAGATCGATGGGGCCGGTCAGCAGCACGCCACGGGACGCGAGCCACGGCGCCGCAGCGATACCGGCGACGATCACGACCAGGACTGCGGGGACGCGCGGAATGCGCTGGCAAATGAAGAGGCCCAGCAGAGCGCCTACGCCGACCGCCAGACTCGTCGGCTGCCAGGCGTCGACATGGCCAAAAATCTCCCCCAGTAGTGCAAAGAAGTTCGTGCCGTGGGTATGCACGGCGACGATATGCGGCCACTGCTTCACCGCGATGACCAACGCCAGCCCGAATGAAAAGCCGCGCAGTACCGGGCGCGCGATCAAGTTCGACATCGCGCCGAGCCGTGCGCTGCCGGCCAGCAAAAACGCAATGCCCGTTGCGCACACCAGGATCGACGCGAACGCGATGCGTTGGGTAACCGCGTTGGCGCCCAGCGCCAGCGTTGCTGCCGCCAATACCGCCGCAGAGGACGACGTGGCGCTGACAATCGCATACCGGCTGCGACCGATGAGGGCGTAGCAAACGAGTCCCGCGAACAAGCCGATCACTCCCGCCTGCGGCGGCAAATTGGCGAGGCCCGAATAGGCAACCGCCTCGGGCAACAGCAATCCGGCAAGCGACAGGCCGGCCAAAGCATCCCCGAGATGAAAATCAGGGACTTTTTTCATTGTTCCTGCCGCCGATGGGCCCGCACCACCCGGGCAGATAATCGGCCTCGCCGCTCTTTGCCAGCTTCAATGCCCGAACCAGCGCGTCGGAAAAGTCATCGGCGAGGAGCTTGGGTTTGATGCGGCGGCGTAGAAAGTCTGCCCACAGGAATTCGCTGAACGGCGTCGTGTCCTTTGCGAAACCGCCGCTTCGGCGCAGTTCACCGGCCAAACTGCGGTAGGGATCGTCCACCAATGCCGAGATCCGCTTCGGCACATCGTCGTAGCTGCGCCGGCGGCCACGCGCGTCGAAGGGGTGCAGCCAGCCGCGGTTGTCCAGATACACCCAGAAGGCGCCGCGCGGCAGCCGCCGCAAGTCGGCAACCACCGTGGTGGCGATATTCTTGACGCCTTCCTGGTGCAAAGCCAACGTCAAGTGATGATGATCGATGACGTAGTACTCTTCCTTTGGACCCCAAATGACGGGAATCAGATGTTTGCCGAGGAAGTCCGCCCTCTTTCGCTCGGGATGATCCTGCCAGCTCTTGCGCTTGGCTCTCACCTCGCGCATCCCGACCGTGATCTGCGTCGGTCGGAGGGCGGAAATCGAAACAGGATGAATGCGCGGTTCTCTGGGTAGGGTCATTGCTCGCTCCTAGCCGCGGCCGCGGGTAAACGGAATCCCCGAGCGCCGCCGGCTTCAACGCCGGTCGATTAATTCTTGCGTTTGTTCATGGGTGCTGTCGCGCGCTCGCGGCGGCGCACCACTTCGGCAAAGATTATCACGCTCGCGGCGTCGCTGCCGGGCGGGCGCGCGATATAGCGCCGCTTTTGACAATGAAACAAGTTCAGCCCGATACTGACTCGGCCGCCGGTGCTGTTTGCCGGGCCCTTGGCGTTGTGCCGATCGATGGGATAAAGAATTTGTATTCGCGGGGAGAACGTCGATGGGGATATCGAGGAATTGCGCCGCCTGGGCCGGTGTCGCCGTACTGATTGGGCCGTTGCGCTTGTTCGCCGCCGACACCGCAGCGTCATCGAACGAATTGGAAACGATCACGGTCACTGCCCAGAAGCGCTTGGAGAGCGAGCAGAGCGTGCCGCTTTCCATGACTGCCTTCAGCGGCGCTGCGCTTCAGCAAAAAGACATCAATACGTTTTTCGATTACGCCACTAAGGTGCCGAATTTGGCATTTGCGCCCACCGGAGACGGCATCGGCACCGCGCGCACGGTCTCGATCCGCGGCATCTCCGGCGACAATGTCACGGGATTTTACATCGACGACACGCCGTTGCCGGACTCGCTCGATCCGCGGGTTCTCGACATCGACCATATCGAAGTGCTGCGCGGACCGCAGGGTACCTTGTATGGCGCACGTTCGATGGGAGGCGTGGTGCGCATCATCACGAAGGAACCGAACCTGAACGATTTCCAAGCCACCGTGCATGGCGGCGCCTCGTCCACCGACCACACGAACCAACCGAACTGGACCGGCGACGGCGTCGTCAATATTCCGTTGATTCAGGATCATCTCGCGCTCCGCTTGAGCGGCTTTTACGACACTGAGGCAGGCTACTTCAAGCGCAGCTACTGCACCGATCCGGCGGCGGCAATGGCGCTTGCTTGCACGCCGCTCGCCGCCACCGGGATCACGACGGTCGACAATGTCGCTGCGGTCAACACCTACGGCGGGGCGGCGAGCCTCACGGTCAAGCTCAACGACTCCCTGACCATCACTCCGCGCGCCTTGCTGCAGAAGGCCACCTACAACGGTTTCCCGATGGCCGATTTTCTCTCGATGCCCGGTAACGGAATCGGCTACCCCGTCCCCTCGGGACCCTACACTCTGCCGACGGGGATGATTCCGTCGAGCCTCACCCAGGCGCGCTGGTTCAACGTACCCGAAGGCGGCTACGACGCGTGGGGGTTGTATTCGATCGCCGTGCACTGGAAGACGGCCATCGGCGAATTGGTCTCCTCGACCGCTTATTTCGACCGCAAAGTGTTCGAAACCGAGGACGAGAGCGACTTCGTCTACGCGGCGATCACGTCGACCGCCCCGGGAGGGGAACCACAGCCCGGCGGAATCATCGAGGAAAAGAATTACCAGCGTTTCGTCCAGGAAGTGCGCTTCGCCTCCGATCTGAAAGGGCCGGTGCAGTTCGTGGTGGGCGGATTCTATTCGGACTTCCACGGCCGCTTGCCGTTCGCCGCGTACTATCCGCCGGCGGAGGTTCCCAACCTTGACGCGACATTGGGCGGACCGAATAACCCGGACTACCCGAATTTGATATTCGCGCAGGATTTTCACACCGACATCCGCGAGCCGGCGGCATTCGGCGAAGTGTCCTTCCAGCCCGTGGAGGCTCTCAAGCTCACGGCCGGCCTGCGCTGGTACCAGGTGAAGATTTCCTCGACCGGCTATGAGGAAGGGCTGGCCACGGGCGGCGGCCCGGCAATTATCAGCCCCTCCGTCACTACCACCGAAAGCGGCGTCAATCCGAAATTCGAAGCGGATTACCACATCACCCCGGACCAGATGGTCTATGTGAATGTCGCCAAGGGATTTAGGCCCGGCGGCCTCGTGCCGATCGTGCCGCCCGGTCAAGCGGGCACGGCAACGGACTGCGTCGCAGCGCTGCACCAGGTAGATCCGAATATCACGATCGCAGACACGCGCAGCTTTAAATCCGACTCGCTTTGGGACTACGAGCTCGGCACCAAGACGGAGTGGCTCGATAACCGCCTGACGTTCGATGCGGCGGCGTTCTACATCAAGTGGAATAATATTCAGCAAGAAATTCTTCTCTCCTGCGGATTCCAGTACACGGCGAATGCCGGAGCCGCAGTCAGCAAAGGCGGCGAAATGGAACTCCACGCGCGGCCGGCGGAACCGCTCGAGGTGTCGCTCGGAGTGGGTTATCAGGATGCGAAAATCACCCAAAGAGGCTTCGAGTCACCGCAGCAAGTCGGCTCGCCCGTCTACCAGGTCCCGGACTGGACCGGCAATGGGTCGGTGTCGTATACGACTCGGCTGACGAGCAGTTGGAAGCTGGTCAGCGGCGCCGACTACTCCTACATCGGCAGAAGCTTCAGCGGCAATAATAACCCCAGCGATCCTCGGTTGCGGCCATCCTACAGGCTCATCAACGCGCGGTTCGCATTCAATCACGGACCGCTCGAGATTGCGATCGTGGGCAAAAACCTGGCAGACGAGGTGGCGAATCTCGGCGACAGCCGGTCGCTGGCGGCTGAAACTCCGGGGCGGCCGCGCCTGTTCGTGAATCAGCCGCGCACCATCGGCGTGGAGTTCAGGCAATCGTTTTAGGCGCCGGCTGCGGTGACGCAGGAACTCGGCCGTATCGTCAAACGGCATCCGGGAGCACGGCGGTTGCTTCTATCTCCACTCGTGCGTCTTTTTCCATCAGTGCAACTACTTGCACCACCGACATCGCAGGAAAGTGCTTTCCCATGGTCGCTCGATAGGCGACGCCGATGTCGGCCAATTGCGCCAGATATTCATCGCGGCTGGTCAGATACCAGGTCAGACGCACGACATGCGCGGGGGTAGCGCCTGCTTCGGCCAGGATTGCGACGATGTTGAGCAGCGCTTGATGCACCTGATCGGCCAATCGATTGCTGTGGAATCGGCCCTCCGCGTCCCAGCCGATTTGGCCGGAAACGGATATCTGTACGCCGCGAACCGCCATGCCGTGGCTGTATCCCTTGGGCCGCGCCCAGCCGGCGGGCTGAAGGACTCGTGGCAGCGTAGTATCCCCGGTCATGCGGGCTCCGATTGCGCAAGTAACTCGCGCGCGATGAAGAAAAAGGGCCAGTTCAAAAACGACGGCGGCGCCACGGCGTGTCAGTTCCCTTCGAAGACGGGCTTGGTCTTGCTTGCAAACGCACGGTAGGCGCGCCGGAAATCTTCTGTCTGCATGCACAGCGCCTGCGCCTGCGCCTCGGCTTCTACGGCTGCCTCGAGCGGCATCTGCCACTCCTGATGCAGCATGCGCTTGGTCATCGCGTGCGCGAACGTCGGCCCGTCCGCGAGCGTAGCCGCGAACTCAACCGCCGCGGCGAGCATCCCCGATTGGGCAATCACCCGATTGAAAAAGCCCCAACTGAGACCCTCCTCGGCCGTCATCGCGCGGCCGGTATACAAGAGTTCGGCCGCACGTCCCTGTCCGATGATCCGCGGCAAAATGGCGCAAGCGCCCATATCGCAACCCGCCAATCCCACGCGGACGAACAAGAATGCGGTGCGCGCTTCGGGAGTGGCGAATCGAAAATCAGCGGCCATCGCGATGATGGCGCCCGCCCCGGCACAGGTCCCGTCCACGGCGGCGACGATGGGCTGTGGACATTCGCGCATGGACATGACCAGATCGCCCGTCAGTCGGGTGAAATTCAGCAGCCCCTGCGGGTCCATCCGGGTCAAAGGCCCGATGATGTCGTGCACGTCGCCGCCGGAACAGAAATTGCCGCCGGCGCCGGTGATTACGACCGCCTTGACGGCTTCATCCGCGGCGAGGCCGCGGAACAGATCTCGAAGTTCCGCGTAGGATTCGAAAGTCAGCGGGTTCTTGCGCTCCGGGCGATTCAACGTGATGACGCCGGCCCGGCCTTCGATCCGCCACAGGAAATTCTCGGGCACATAGTTTGCGAGTCTCATACGAGGTTCTCCGCTCTCAGGCGCTCTTATGCCGTACATGAATCTTAAGATCACGCAGCAGCCCGGCGAGCTGTTGCTTGCCCTTGGACGGCAGGCCCTCGAATAGATCGATGATCCAGCGCTCGTGCTCCGCCGCCATTCTCTTGAAGATACGCTGCCCGCTTGGCGTCAGCGTGACGCGAAAAGCCCGGCGGTCCCTCGAGTCGGTCACGCGCGCGACCAGGCCTTCTTTCTCCAGCAAATCGGTAATGCCGGTTACATTGCCGCCGGTAACCATCAGGCGCTTCGACAGCTCACCCATTTTGAGCCCTTCAGGACGTCGCTCCAGCTGCGCCATGAGATCGAAACGAGGCAACGTGGTTGCGAACTCGCCCTGCAGACGCTGCCGAATATGGTTCTCGATCAGTGCCGAGCAACTCAGCAGCCGCAGCCACAGCCGCAATGAATCGTGATGATCGTCCCGCGCTCGCGTTTCGCCGTCGGGCGACGGCGGCTCATGCGGCTTGCGGCGGATCGCGCTGGTTGCCATGTCACGTGACCTCGCCGCCGGCCACCGCGATGCTCTGCCCGGTAATGCTACCGGTGCTGCGCAGGCACAGCCAGCGAACCGTGTCGGCGACCTCGTACGGGTACCCGACCAAGCCGGCGGTGCTGGCGACGTTTACGATGCGTCCGAACCCGGCCTTCAACATGTCGGGTAGGCACTCGCGCATGCAGAGAAAGGTGCCCGTCAGATTCACCGATAGCATGGACTGCCACAGCGCGTCGTCCGTGGCGCCGAGCGGGCCGCTCAGCGCTTGGCCGGCATTGTTCACCAGCACCGTGATCGGGCCGATTGCCGCGCGCGCCGCGCCGATCGCCGCGCGTACGGATTCGGCATTCGAAACATCGGCAACCTGACAGCTACGGCGAACTGCGCCCAGCGCCGCAGCGACGCCGGCGAGGGCCGGCTGCGAGCGGCCGAGCAGCGTAATGTCGGCGCCGGCAGCGGCGAGAGTGCGAACGATCGCGGCGCCTATGCCGCGACCGGCGCCGGTCACCAGTGCGTGAAGACCTGTGAGTGGACCGGGCATGCGTGCCTTAGACCGGGCCGACAGCTTGCGCGGCCCGCTCAAGATTGCGTTCGAGCTGAGCCTTGCCCGAAAGATAGGGATCCGGCCAGGCTTGTTCTTCGTATTTCTGTTCCGCCGCGGCGCAGAGCGTCCAGGCAGGATTCGACAAGTGCGGTCGCGCCAGCGCGCACAGATCCGCCCGTCCCGCAGCGATGATCGAATTCACGTGGTCCGCCTCGAATATGTTGCCCACTGCGATGGTTGGAATTCCAATCTCGTTGCGCACCTTATCGGCGAACGGCGTTTGCCACATGCGGCCATACAGCGGCCGCTGGTCCGCCACCGTCTGGCCGGTGGATACGTCGAGTACGTCGGCGCCCGCTTGCTTGAGGGCCCCGGCAATGGCCAGCAAATCCTCTTCCGAAAGACCGCCCTCGGCCCAGTCGCAGGCGGATATTCTGGCCGACAGCGGGCGCTGCGCCGGCCAAACGGCGCGCACCGCAGAAAAAATCTCCAGCGGAAACCGCAGTCTCGCCGCGACATCTCCCCCGAATTGATCGTGACGTTGATTCGTGAGCGGCGAGAGAAAGCTCCCCAACAAATAGCCGTGGGCGAGGTGAAGCTCCAGCATGTCAAAGCCCGCATCGAGGGCGAGCAGGGAGGATCTGACGAATTCGCCGCGGACCGTGTCCATGTCGGCGCGGGTCATCGCTTGCGGCGTTTGGCTGATGCCCGCCATATAGGGCAACGCCGAGGGCGCGAGGAGCGGCCAATTATCCGAGCCGAGAGGGTAATCCATACGCTGCCAACCGAGCTGCGTCGAGCCTTTGCGGCCGGAATGGCCGATCTGCAGGCAAATCTTGGCGCTCGACTGAGCATGAACGAACCGCACGATCCGCCGCCATGCATCCCGCTGCACTTCATTCCACAACCCAGTACATCCGGGAGTGATGCGCCCCGACGGCGAGACGCATGTCATCTCAGTGAACAACAGTCCGGCACCGCCGACCGCCCGCGCGCCGTAATGCATGAGATGCCAGTCGTCGGGCACACCGTCGGTCGCTTTGTACTGCGCCATCGGCGAGACGACCACACGATTGGCGAGCCGCATGCCCGCAAGCTGAAACGGCAGGAACATCGGCGGCCGGACCACATCGTGAACGCCGCTGCGCTGCGCAAGCCAGCGCTCGTAACCCTCGACGAAGCTGCCATCCCGCATTTTGAGATTTGCGTGACCGATGCGCTGACTTCCGGTGAGCAGCGCATACGCAAATTGTCGCGGTTCGAGATTTGCATACCTTGCGACATTCTCGAACCACTCCATCCGATTGCGCGCTGCGCTCTGCAGTTTGAGCGCTTCAAGGCTCCGTTCCGCCTGATACTGCCGCAGGCCGCCCTGCACGTCGGCGGCGCTCGCGACCCGGCTCACGAGAGACATGGCGTCTTCCATCGCCAATTTCGTGCCGGAACCGATGCCAAAATGCGCCGTGTGCGCCGCATCGCCGATCAAGACGATATTCTGATGATGCCATTGCGCGCACAGCACCCGGTTGAAATTCAGCCAGGCGGAACCGCGCAGATGATTCGCGTTGCTCATCAGCCGGCATTCGCCCAAATACTTCGCGAATAGAGATTCGCAGAAAGCGACCGATTGCTCGGCGTCGCAGCCGTCGAGGCCGTGCGCGCGCCAGGTCTGCTCGCGCGTCTCGACGATTACCGTGGAGAGGTCATCGCTGAACTGATACGCATGGATCTGGAACCAGCCGTGCTCGGTCTTTTCAAATGCGAAAGTAAAGGCGGCAAATTTTTGGCGCGTGCCCAGCCAAATAAAGCGGCACTTGCCGACGGCAATATCCGGTTGGAATACCGCCGCATGGCGCGTTCGGACTTTGCTGTTGACGCCATCGGACGCGACCACGAGATCCGCATCGGCGAACGGCTCCAGTTCGTTGATTTCGGCCTGAAAGCGCTGTTCGACGCCGAGCGAACGCGCCCGCTCTTGAAAGATATTGAGCAATCGGCGGCGGCCGATCCCGCAAAAGCCATGCCCGCTCGAAGGCATCATCTCGCCGCGAAAATGCACCTCGATGTCGTCCCAATGATGAAAATCCCGAATGATCGCATCATGCGACTCGGGGTCCGCCTCCCGAAAACCCGACATCGTCTTATCCGAGAATACGACGCCCCAACCAAACGTGTCATCGGGTCGATTGCGCTCGTAAACCTCGACTTTCACGCCGGGCAATGCCTTCTTCAAGAGGATTGCGCCATAAAGGCCGGCCGGGCCGCCGCCTATGAACACTACTCGTCTCATGGGAGGACAATAGAGCGAGATACTTTAGATGTCAAATATCTAGACGACCCTCGATGGGGCGGACAACGCTCGACGGGGCGTCACCCGCCGCCGTTATGCGGCGGCCGCCAACGCCTTGGATAAGGCGATGCCTTCGTCGTCGGCCAACGCGGCGATCCGGAGCGCGCGGACTCGATCTGCCGCATCCGCGGCCCGTTGCCACCCATGGACATTGGCCAGGATTGTCTGGAAGCTGGCGGTGCCGCGCTCGTGCGTTGCGCCGTAACCCTTGATCAGTTGCTGACACTCGGCGATCTCGACGCCCAATGCGTAATTATCCCGCGCCACGCGCCCGATGAGCTCCAGCCACCCGGCGATTCGAACTTGTTCTTGCGAGTACCGAAGAGTTTTTGGACGCCACCGGCGCAGTCCCGCAAGCCAGTAGAGCTGCAAGTATCCGCCGATGCTGGAGGTCGCGATCTGCCGGCCGCCCGTGAGGCGGGTGATCCACCGCCGCGGCGCCTTCGAACGAAGAAGCCAACTTCCCAGCCCGACGGGCATCGTGCCGCATATCTCCTCGACCCTGGGTTTCATGAACTCCGTGACTTGAACCAGCTGGCCGCGGGACGGCCGAACCTCCTGCAGCACGCGTTTTGCTCGTGCCGTGCGAATTTTCAAGTCCGCGACGCGGATCGTATCCTCGAAGGACATCCACAGCGCCAGTCCGCGCGCCACGGTTTCGGTCAAGGCGCATCCATTCGACGCGGCCGGTTCCAATGCGATCACTGCATCGAGTCTGTCGAGATAGAGGCTGGCATACGCGATGTCCTGATAGTCGATCATGCGGCGCACGCCTACGCGCGCGAGGTCCTGCGCCGCGGCCGGTACGCGCGCCCTGATTCGCTCCTCCAATGAGGCCGCCAAGATTGGGCGCGCCTGCGTAACCTTAAGCGGCGTTTCGGCCGGCGGGGAACCGCCGGCCGGCGCACCCGCGGCCGCGCGCCGCGCGGCTTCGAACGTTTGAGTGCTCGATGCAGCCTCGATGCCGCTCGATCGGATCGCTTCGACATAGCGTTCTGCGGCGAACGGTAGGACACCGGCACCACAGAGCGCGCCCAGCATTGCGGCGCTGATTACGCTGCCGTTGGCTTCCGCCATCGCCTGCATATCGAACTCGATGTAGCGCTTCGCCTGCTCGCGCGCGAGCGCGCGCACACGGCCCGTGTCAACGCGCCCGTCGGCCATGTGCGATTTCTCCTGGATCGCGTAAATACGATGAGACGAGGCGATGAGAGTGGTGCGGTCGGTGACCAGTCCTCTTTGTATCGCGCGGCCGGCTTCCATGATTTCCGATGCGATCACCACATCCACGTCTCCGGGATTCGGCATCAGCGCAAATACCGGCCGCCGTTTATTTGCGGGCAGACCTGCAAGCGGGAAGAACTCCAGATAATAGATGGTCGCTCCGGTTCGCTGCGCCACACCGGGCACGGACGTGGCCTGCGCCAGATAGCCGGACCGCCGCGCCACATCGATGAGCCAATCCGATACGACGCCGCCGCCCTGCCCGCCCAATGCGGCGATGGTAACCGTAATGGGGCGCAAGCCGGTCACGGCGGCGGCTCCGCGGCGATGCTTGCGAGCCGGCGATCGAAGCGACGCTGCAGGAACTCGATGACCGAAGAACGAAATCGAAATTTGAACCGATCCCAAGCGCTGGGGTTGGTAATGACATCCGCCCGGTAAAACGACGGACACAGCACCGCGGCATGTGCGACTTCACCGCACACGCCGCAACCGACACAGCTGTTATCGACGTGCGCGACCGGATCGAGCCGCAGCGGATCCGGATTGGCCTTGACGGTCAACGAGGGACATCCGGAGAGCCGAATGCACGAGTGATCGCCCGTGCACAAGTCGGGATCGATGCCGAAACGCTGACGCACCACCCGTTTGCCTTGTTCGGCCATGCGCCGCAGAACGGGCGCCACGCGCCTGTTTCGATTCAGTTCGCACTCGCCTTCCGCGATAATGACCTTGGGTCCCTTGTATGCGGTCGTCAATGCCTCGCGCAGCGCGTCGATGCCCTCCTGCATTTTGTACGTTTGAACCGTCCGCACCCATTCCACGCCCACGCCGCGCACCGCGCGCTCGATCGGATTCCTGCTCTTCCGATTCTTGACATCCGCCCGGGAAGAAGGGATGTATTGGCCGCCGGTCGCCGCGGCATATCCATTGTCTACGATGACCGTGACGGAATCGTGCTTGTTGAACACCGAATTTCCGATGCCGCTGGTCAGACCGTTGTGCCAGAAGCCGCCGTCACCCATGATCGATATCGTGCGCTTGCCGCCGTGGCCGCCGCTCAAGGCGGCTGCGCTCGCGGATCCCAGACCGTAGCCCATGATGCTCGCGCCCGTGTTGAAAGGCGCCAATGTGGCGAACGAGTGGCAGCCGATGTCGGCACTGACATGGACGCTGCCCAATTCCTTCTGCACGATTTTCATCGACGAGAAAAAGGGCCGCTCCGGACAACCGGTGCACAAGCCCGGCGGACGCAGCGGCACGGCTTTGCGCAATTCGTCCATCGGCAGCAGCGGCCGCTCGGTGGATGCCTCCGGCGCCAAACCACGCGGCGCCCATTGCGCAAGGAACCCCTTGATGCCGGCGCTTACGACGGCGCCCGTGTACTCCCCCGCCATAGGCAACGGACCCTTGCCGACGACGCGCGCTTGAATATCCGCATTGCGCAGAAACTGATTGACGCTCTGCTCGATGTATTCCGGCTGACCCTCCTCGACGATCAGCAGCGCACGCTTGCCCAGCGCGAATTTGACGAACTCTTCCGGGACAAGGGGATAGGTAACGTTAAGCACGTACAAAGGAATCCGCGACTGTCCGAAGACGTCCGCAAGCCCCATCAATTCCAACGACCGCAACACGGTGTTGAAGAGTCCGCCCTGCATGACGATGCCTACGTCGTCGAGATCGCCCGCATGCATCTCGTTCAAGTGATTCTCGATGATGAATCGCACGGCGGCAGGCCATCGTGTGGCCACCTTTTCCTGTTCCTGCGCGTAAGTTGCCGGCGGCAGAATGATCCGGCCCGCCGACCGTTGTGGATTCTCGAGCGCCTCATCGATGCTGAACCGCGGCGCGACGTTATTCTTGGCGATGAAGGAGCCGTGCATGTGACAGGCGCGAATTCGCAACATCAGCATCACGGGCGTTTGGCTGGCTTCCGAGAGCTCGAAGCCATGCTCCACCATATCGACGATGAGGCTGGTGTCGGGACGCGGATCCAGCAG
>Ga0208848_1000166_pt1 | contig 12938 bp, 11 predicted proteins | sample NGESurshal072012_2_FD_184455 | JGI IMG/M metagenome (GOLD analysis project Ga0208848, IMG submission 184455) | Arctic peat soil microbial communities from Barrow, Alaska - NGEE Surface sample 210-1 shallow-072012 (SPAdes) | ecosystem: Environmental > Terrestrial > Soil > Wetlands > Peat ... | reverse complement strand
ATAGCGGTCCGTGATCGCCCACCGCAGCTCATAACCCCAGGGTTTGTCGACCCGCGATGCTTCTGCTCGCCCGAATTCAGGCTCCAGCATGTTGTCCTGGCAACGTGATGGAGCTAATCGGCGAGAGATTCGGTGACCAGGGGCCCCTCCCGCGACTTAGTCGCGGGGACCCCAGTGGACGGGCCGAGCATCGGAGCGAGCGCATCCGTTGATGCGTGAGCGAGAAGCGGAGGCCGCAACAACGCAGATGGGCCCCATGGGCGCCGAAGAACCGTCGATTACGGTCCAGCATGTTGCCTCAGTCCAACGATGTCTTCGATCGCATTGAGTCGCGCCTCGACCGCCGCGCTGTCGGCCGCCTCCGCGTAGACCCTGATCAGCGGCTCCGTGCCGCTTGCTCGAAGCAGGACCCAGCTGCCGTCCTCGAGATAGAACTTGAAACCGTCGTCGGAGCGCACGCGTTGCACGCGGACTCCCGCGACCTCCTCCGGTTCGTTCTTCTCGAGCGTTTCGAGGATCCGCTTGCGGTCCACGTCGTAGGTTTCGCGGACGAGGTGGATGTCGTGGCGCGCGTACGCGTGCGGCCCAACCCGCAGCTCGAGGTCGGCGAGAATGGCGGACAGGGGTTTGCCGGCCTTGACGATCATGTCCGCGAACAACAGGCCGACCAGGATGCCGTCGCGCTCCGGTATGTGACCGCGGACCCCGAAGCCGCCTGACTCCTCCCCGCCCAGCACCGCCTCTGTCTCCATCATCTTCGGGGCGACGTATTTGAATCCGACAGGAACCTCGAACACCCTGGTCCCAAACTCGGCGCCTAGCTTGTCGACCATCGCGGTCATGTTCACCGTCTTGATCACGGGGCCGCGCATCCCACGCACCTCGAAGAGGTAGAGCATCAGCAGCGCGAAGACCTGCAGCTGGTTGATGAAGCGACCCGTCTCGTCGATGATCCCCACGCGGTCCGCATCCCCATCGGTGCAGATGCACAGGTCCTGCCCACCCACCTTCATGACGGTGAGCGCCGAATCGATGTTGGGTCGAATGGGCTCGGGGCTGATGCCGCCGAACAGCGGGTTCCGCTGGTTGTGGAGCTCCGTCACTGTCGTGCGCCCCCCACCGATCAGGTCGGCCACATACCCGTAGCCCGAGCCGTACATGCACTCGTGGACGATTCGCAGGCCGGCGTCTTTGATCGCGTCGACGTCGACCATGCGAGCGATCTGCGCGTAGTACGACGGGCGAGGGTCATAGGTCGTAACCAGGTCGCGAGCGGCCCTGTGGTCGATCTGCGGCAGGTCTTCGGACAGCCCGTTGATTCGCGCCTCGAGATCAGCGATCACCTCGGTCGGGGCGGAGCTGCCGGTCTCGGGCTTGTACTTGATCCCATTGAATTGGTACGGGTTGTGGCTTGCGGTGATCACCGCCGCTCCGGTCGCCTTGCGGTCGATCACGGTCCAGGAGGCGACCTGGGTCGGCGATGGACGATCGAAGATCAGCGTCCGCACTCCGTTGGTCGCGAATATCTCCGCCACCGTGCGGGCGAAGTCCTCGGAGGCGAAGCGGCAGTCGTAGCCCACCACCGCGAGCGGGTCTTTCGAGCGCGACCGCATGTACTCGGCGGTGCCCTGCGCGACGCGGCGGACGTTCGCGTAAGTGAAATCATCCGCGATCACACCGCGCCAGCCGTCAGTGCCGAACTTGATCTGGGGAATCACAGTCACCGATCCAAGGTTAGCTGTCGGGGTCCCACGAGATCGAGGATTTCGTGGGGTGACTGTCGGGGTCCCCGCGAAATCGAAGATTTCGTGGGGTGACTATAGGTAGCGGGTTTTGCGCGCACGCTTGAGTGCCTCGACCACCTTCCGAACATCCTGCGCTCGAGACCTGGGACACACCAGCAGGGCGTCTTCGGAGTCGATGATGATCATGTCTTCGAGGCCGATCGCAGCGATCAGCCGGCGGTCACCCAGGATCAAGCTGCCTGTGGTATCGACGAGGACGGATTCACCCTCCACCGAGTTGCCGCGATCATCCGCGTGCACGCGGTCACCCAGCTCGGCCCAGTTTCCGATGTCGGCCCATTCGAAGTCGGCAGGAACGAGCAGCAATCGGTCCGTCTTCTCCATCACGCTCCGGTCGATGACCTCGACCGGCAGCCGGCCGTAGAGTCGCGCGGCGCCCGAGTCATCGCCGGCCGCCTCGGCGGCGACGACCTTACGCAGGGCGGCCAGGTGTCGTGGAGCATGGCGCGCCAGCTCCTCGATGAAGATTTCGACGCGCCAGCTGAACCAGGCGAGGTTCCAGTAGTAGCCCCCGGCGCTCATGTACCGCTTCGCGCTGGCAAGATCCGGCTTCTCGATAAAGCGCCGGACCCGAAGCGTGCCGTCGGTCATGCGACCCGGTGCGTGGATGTACCCAAGCCCGATCGACGGGAAGGTGGGTTTCAGTCCCACGGTGACAAGCGCGTCCTTCGTGCGGGCGGCTCGAACGGCAGTTTTCGCGGCTCTTGCGATCTTGGCGGTGCCGTGCACCACGTGGTCAGCGGGAAGCGTCAGCATCACCGTGGACGGGTCGCGCTCGAGCAGCGTCAGAGCGGCCAAGCCGTATGCGCTCGTCGTGCCACGTGCTTCGGGCTCGAGGATGAGATGTTCCTTGTCGACCTCGGGAAGGACGGCCTCGACGATCGTGCGCTGCCTGACCTCGGTCAGGACGAACACCTCGTCGGCCAAGGAGGTGGCTCGGTCGTACGTGGCCCGCAGAAGGGGCTGCCGATGTTCGCCAAGCGGCAGCACGTGCTTCGGAGTCGACCTGCGAGACCGGGGCCACAGTCGAGTGCCCGCGCCTCCCGCCGGGATGACCGCGACGGTCCGTGTCAAGCGCGGTTCGCGGCGAGCTCTTCGGCGAGCTCTTTGGCGCGGGCGGTCGACTCCCACGGCGCATCGATGTCGGTACGCCCGAAATGGCCGTACACCGCCGTCTGACGGAACAGCGGCCTGCGGAGGTTGAGCTCTTTGATGATGCCCAGCGGGCTGAGGTCGAACAGCTTGCTCACGGTAGTCGAGATCGCCGCGTCTGGCACCTTGCCAGTGCCGAAGGTGTCGATGCGGATCGCGACCGGCTTGACGACTCCGATCGCGTACGAGATCTGCACTTCGCACCGCGACGCCAGCCCGGCGGCGACGACGTTCTTCGCCACGTAGCGCGCGCCGTACGCCCCCGCGCGATCCACCTTTGTAGGGTCCTTGCCCGAGAAGCAGCCGCCGCCGTGACGCGCATATCCGCCGTACGTATCGACCATGATCTTGCGTCCGGTCAGCCCGGCGTCCGCCACGGGCCCCCCGACCACGAATCGACCCGTCGGATTGATGAACGTGCGCAGGCCGTCGGCTCGCAGCTCAGCTGGGATGACGGCGTCGATCACGTGCTCCGCGATGTCCGCGCGCAGCTGGTCCGTGTCGATCTCATCGTGGTGCTGCGCTGACAGGACCACGTTGTCCACCCCGACCGGCCTGCCGCCCTCGTCGTAGCGGACGGTGACCTGGACCTTGCCATCGGGTCGCAGATACGTGAGCGTCTTGTTGCGGCGCACCTCGGCCAGCCGGCGTGCGAGCCGGTGAGCAAGGGTGATCGGCAGCGGCATCAGCTCGGGCGTTTCGTCGCAAGCAAAGCCGAACATCATGCCCGAGTCGCCCGCGCCTCCGACGTCGACGCCCTGCGCGATGTCAGGAGACTGCTCGTCGATGCTGGTGACCACGCCGCATGTCTCGGCGTCGAAACCATATTTGGCGCGCGTATAGCCGACCTCGCGCACCGTCTGCCGGATGATGCGAGGGATGTCGACGTAGCAGTCTGTGGTGATCTCACCAACCACGATCACGAGCCCGGTGGTGACGATCGCCTCGCACGCGACTCTGGCCAGGGGATCCTTGGCAAGAATCGCGTCAAGGATGGCATCCGAGATCTGGTCGGCGAGCTTGTCCGGATGGCCTTCTGTGACCGACTCGGACGTGAATAGGGTCGATTCCGCCATGGCTGCGGTCCTCCACTGAATCTCCCGCGCCGGCAAGGACAATCGCTAGAGTCCCCAAGCGCCAGGTTCATACCTCTGGGACGGCCGAATGTTAGCAGTCCGCTTGAGAGCGGATCGGCGGTCTGCCTAGCGCAGTTCCAGGTAGTGAATCCCCGTATGTCGGAAGAGCTTCGAGCCGCGCTCCGCCAGCAACGCGGCGGTCGCAGCCCGGGCCGACTCCATCACCTTGTCAAGATGGTCGCGCTTCATCTCCCACGTGGCTGCCGAGGAGGTGATTGGGCACAGCACGACAAGGCGTGCCCGATCCCGCAGCTGCTCATAGTCCGCAAGCATCTGGTGGTGCAGCGACAGCTGAAGGGTTCGCGCAATGAGCTCGGGCAGGCTGTTCGGCACCACCGCGTACTCGCCTCCGCCCATGAGGCTGATCGCAAGGATCTCTTTCGCGCCGTCTGCGACCGCGATGTTGATCGGCGTGTTGTTGACGACGCCGCCGTCCAGGTGCTCGCGATCAGCGATCCGGACCGAGGGAAAAAGGCCGGGGATGGCGGTGGAGGCGAGCAGCGCGGGCGTCAGCGCGCCTGAGCGGAACACGGCAGGCTTGCCGGCGTTGAGGTCCGTGGCCACCACGGCCAGGGGAATGCGCAGCTGTTCGAAGGTGGTGACCCCCGTCAAAGCCTGCGCTCGTTCGATCAGGCGGCGAATGTTCTGCTGCGGCAACGCGCTCACCTGGTCGCGCCTGAGGCCCGAGACGATCATGCCGAGAGGGTGCGCGCGGAACACGTCCACAGCCTGCCGCGACATCCAGACCTCGCGCAGCATCATGGTTCCCGCCAGCGACGGGTACGCCGCGATCGCACTGCCGTTCAAAGCGCCGACGCTGGTGCCGACCACCGAGACCGGGGGTTCTACGCCGGCCTCGAACAACCCTTGCAGGACCCCGACCTGCGCGGCGCCTCGCGCGCCGCCTCCGCCCAGCACCCATGTGCGCCGAGCGGGCCCGAACGTGGCTTAGCCCCTCCCCCCGCCGGGGGGAGGGTCAGGGTGGGGGGACGGCTCGAGCTGGAACAGCGTTAAGTTCCCTCTTCCCAGGACGAGAGGTAGCGCTCTTGTTCTTGCGTCAGGGTATCGATCTCGATCCCCATCGCGTTGAGCTTCAGCCGCGCCACCTCGGCGTCGATATCCGCGGGCACGTCGTACACCTTGGGCTCCAGCGTCTTGGCATGCTTGGCCATGTACTCCGCGCAAAGCGCCTGGTTGGCGAAGCTCATGTCCATCACCGCGGCGGGATGACCCTCGGCCGCAGCGAGGTTGATGAGCCGTCCCTCGGCCAGGACGTGCAAGCGGCGACCGTCCCCGAGCTTGTACTCCTGGACCGACGGCCTCACCTGGCGCACGCCGGTCGCGAGCTGGTCCAGGGCCTTCAGGTTGATCTCCGAGTTGAAGTGACCGGAGTTGGCGAGGATCGCTCCATCCTTCATCGCCTCGAAGTGCTGCCGGTCAAGCACGTTGACGTCGCCTGTGACCGTGACGAAAATGTCGCCATCGCGAGCGGCCTCATCCATCTTCATGACCCTGAACCCGTCCATGGCCGCCTCGAGTGCTTTCACAGCGTCGATCTCGGTGATGACGACGTCCGCACCATGACCCTTGGCCCTTGAAGCCAGCCCGCGGCCGACCCAACCGTAGCCGGCGATGACGAACGTCTTGCCTGCGAGCAGGACGTTGGTGGCCCGGATGATTCCGTCGATCGTCGACTGGCCCGTGCCGTAGCGGTTGTCGAACATGTGCTTCGTGTCCGCCTCGTTGACGGCGACGATCGGGTAGCGCAGCACGCCACGCTCGGCCATGGCGCGGAGCCTGACCACTCCAGTGGTCGTCTCCTCAGTGCCGCCGATCACCTCTGGCAGCTGATCCTGGCGTGACTTGTGCAGCACGGACACCAGGTCGGCTCCATCGTCCATCGTGAACGCCGGGCGGTGATCGAGCGCAGCCTCGATGTGCTGGTAGTACGTGTCGTTGTCCTCGCCGCGGATCGCGTATGTCTTGATTGCGTGCCCTGACGCCAGCGCGGCGGCGACAGCGTCGTTGGTCGAAAGGGGATTCGAAGCGCAAAGCGCGACGTCAGCGCCGCCGGCTTTGAGTGTCAGCATCAGGTTGGCGGTCTCACTGGTCACATGAAGGCACGCGGCGAGCTTGAGACCTTTGAGCGGCAGCTCTTTCGCAAAACGGCCGCGGATCAGGGTCAAGACGGGCATCTCGCGCGCAGCCCAATCGATGAGGTCTTGGCCCTGCGCGGCGAGGGTCAGGTCTTTGACGTCGCTGCTCTTCGAACTGACTTTCAAATTCGTTGTCTTCTCCTCAGTAAACGATCTCACTCACCACTTTGACGTCGGTCAGGCGCTTTCTTCCACCCAGGTCCTCGAGCTCGATCAGGACTTGCACCCCGAGCACGTCGCCGCCGAGCTTGCGGATCAGGCGGACCGCGGCGGCCGCGGTGCCGCCGGTCGCCAGTACATCATCGACGATCAGCACCTTCTGGCCGGGCTTGACAGCGTCTGAATGGATCTGGAGCTGGTCGGTGCCGTACTCCAGTTGGTAGGACTCTCCGATGGTTTTCCACGGGAGCTTCCCCGTCTTGCGGATGGGGACGAACCCCGCATTGAGCTTGACCGCGATCGCAGCGCCAGGTATGAAACCACGCGCCTCGATGGCGGCGACCAGGTCCGGCCGGCCCTCTACCCAACCCTTCGACATCAAATCGACGACCTCGCGGAAGCGATCCTTGTCGGCGAGCAGAGGTGTGATATCGCGAAAAACGATGCCTGGCTGCGGGTAGCCGGGAATGTCGCGTACGTACTGCTTCAGTTCCTCGGGGGTGGTCATACAACCGATCGGAAGTATTCCAGGGTCCGGCTCAGTCCGTCTTCCAGGGATACCTGAGGCTCCCAGCCGAGGAGAGCGCGTGCGTGCGTGATATCGGGCCGGCGCTGCTTCGGGTCGTCGACCGGCAGCTCGCGGTGGACGATCTCGCTCTTTGAGTGAGCCAGCCGCACGATGGTCTTGGCAAGCTCGAGCACCGTCACCTCGTGGGGGTTGCCCAGGTTGACCGGCATCTCGTCGCCGCGCTCGAGCACGGCCAGCACACCGCGCACGAGATCCGACACGTAGCAGAGGCTGCGCGTCTGGGTACCGTCGCCGTAGACGGTGAGCGGCTCGCCTCTGATCGCCTGGGCCATGAAGTTGGGAACCGCGCGCCCGTCGGACACCTGCATGCGTGGGCCGTGCGTGTTGAAGATGCGGATGATCCTCGTATCGAGCGCGTGCGCGCGGTTGTAGGCCATCGCGAACGCCTCGGCGCAACGCTTGGCCTCGTCGTAGCAGCCGCGTGGCCCGATCGTGTTCACGTTGCCCCAGTAGGACTCCGGCTGCGGGTGGACGAGCGGGTCGCCGTAGATCTCTGAGGTCGAAGCGAGCAGGAATGTTGCGCCCTTGGCACGGGCCAGGCCGAGCATGTTCATCGTGCCGAGCGTGCCGACCTTGAGCGTGTGAATCGGGTTCGCGTCGTATTGGGGTGGTGAAGCGGGAGACGCGAAATGCAGGACGTACCGCACATCGCCGCCGAGGAAGATCCCCTGATTGACGTCGGCCTGCCGAAACTCAAAGTCGGGATTACCGTCGAGCGTCTGCAGGTTGTCGCGCGAGCCGGTGATGAAGTTATCCATCGCAAGCACTCGCAGGCCGCGCTCCAGGAGCGCCTCGCACAGATGAGAGCCGATGAAACCGGCCCCCCCAGACAATACGGCTCGCGGCTTTTGGTCGGTCACTCGCGGCCAATTCCTCGATAAGTGAAGCCCAGGCGGCGCATGACAGGTGGGTCGTAGATGTTGCGGCCGTCGATGACGACCGGCTTTCTCATCGACTGCTTCACGCGGCTCAGGTCCAGGTCGCGGAACTCGTTCCATTCGGTGACGACGACCAGGGCATCCGCGCCGGCGGCCACCTCGTACGCGTCTTCCATGTATTCGATGTCCGGCAGGATGCTCCGAGAGCGCTCCATGGCCGCCGGGTCATAGGCCCGCACCTTTGCGCCCGCGGCGAGCAAAACCTTGGCGATATCGATGCTCGGGGCTTCTCTGAGGTCGTCGGTATTCGGCTTGAAGGCGAGCCCGAGCAGTCCGATCACCTGGCCGGGGAGCTCTTCGAGACAGTCGCGCAGCTTGTCGATGACGAGCATCCGCTGGTCACGGTTGATGTCCATCACCGCGTGCAGCAGCTCGGGGTGATAGTCGAAGCGCTCAGCGAGCGCCGCCAGTGCCGCGACGTCTTTCGGAAAGCACGAGCCCCCATACCCGATGCCCGCGTCAAGGAAGCTCGGTCCGATGCGCTTGTCCATTCCCATGCCCTCCGCCACGAGTTTCGCGTCGGCATCGACGCGCTCGCAGATCCGGGCGATCTCGTTGATGAACGAGATGCGAGCGGCAAGGAACGCGTTGGACGCGTACTTCACCATCTCGGCTGTGTAGATGTTGGGCGTGATCAGGATCGGTGCGTCGAGCGGCGCGTACAGTCGTGCCACCTTTTCGGCGGCATCGCGGTCGTGGCTGCCGATCACGACCCGATCCGGATGCATGAAGTCCTGGATCGCCGATCCCTCGCGCAGGAACTCAGGATTCGACACGACGGCGGCCGAATGGCCGCGGTTGGGCTTACGCAGCACGCTGGAGACCATGTCGCCCGTGAGCGGAGGCACGGTGGACTTGTTGACGACAACCAACGGCCCGTCCATGCAATTGGCGATGGAATTCGCCGCCGCCTCGACATAGGACAAGTCCGCTTCACCCCCTTCGCCTTCCGGCGTGCTCACCGCGATGATGGCGTACTCCGCGCCAGGTACCGCATCCTCATAGGCGGTCGTGAATCGAAGCCGCCCTGCCTTTGCGTTTCGCTCGACGAGCTCATTCAGTCCGGGCTCGTAAAAGGGAACCCTGTTGGCTCTGAGCTGGGCGATCTTCTCGCGGTTGATGTCGACCACCATCACATCGTTTCCGAGGTCGGCCAGGCAAGCGCCGGTCGTCAGGCCCACGTAACCGGCGCCGATCACCGCCACCTTGCTCAATCCGGAGGGATTATCTCTTGAGCAGCATGCCCCTGACTTGGGCCAAGACGCTGTCCGGCCGCCGGAGCACGTCACCTGCTGTGAAGCGGAGGAGCCTTATGCCTGCCATCAGAAGCCGATTCTGGCGGCGATTGTCCTCAACGCGGCTGACGCGATGCGTCTCTCCGTCGTATTCGAGTCCCAGCAGGCACCCACGGTAGTAGAGGTCTGGGCGCCCCAGGAAACTACCAGCCTCGTCACGAAGGGTAACCTGCACCTCCGGGCGGGGTAGCCCGTTCAGAACGAGCAGCATCCGAAGGCGCGTTTCCATCGGAGATTCAGCACCAGTTTCGGCGAGTTCAAGGACGCGCCGCGCCGCGCGTATGCCCTTGCGGCCTGCTCTGCGGGTGATCCAGTCGCTCAGTTCGGTGTGGTGGACCAAGCCACCGTGGAGCGCGATGTCGGCGACAACGACCGCCTCGACAAGGCTCTGCTGCCGGCTGAGATCGAACAATGTGCGGAGCAGCGAGGTTGTCCTGAACCCACGCCGCATCACCACCTCACACTCGTCGACTTCGGCACGACGCAGGATCATCTCGATCGGCCCGCTTGGAGCGACGTCGAGGCCATGCAACCAGGCCGCGGTCCTCCCCGAAAAGGCTGCCCAGGCCGGCTTTCGGAGCCGGACAGCCTCGAGTTCCAGGGCTGGAGTTTCTGAGAGCCCGGCCCATGCGTACACACCGGGTGTAAGCCGGCGCCAGCTAGCGCCCTCGAGGTGCCAGCGCGCAAGGCCCGCGCGCTGCGCCTCGGCCACGGTGAACGGTCCATGAGTGAGCTCCTTTGGTACGACGGGACGTCGAGGCACGAGGCTCAGGATCATCGCCCTCGAGCCGAGGCACAACCCAACCCGTTAAATGTGTTCGAGACCCGCATCCGCGAGCGGATGCGGGTTTCCCTGTCCGGCGGATTCCCGCATCCGACGGCGGATGCGTGCTACGACGGCAACAGAGCCTCATACACTGCGATCGTTTGACGTGCGGTCTTCCTCCAGCTAAAGGCCTTGGCCCGCTCCTGCCCCGCGCGACGCCAGTGTTCTGGCTCTGCGCTCATCCGAGCCGCGGCGCGGCCCAGCGCGTCGGCGTCGCCGTCGAGGACGAGCAGTCCTGCATCGCCAACCACCTCCGGCACGCTCGAGTTGAGAAACGCGGCCACAGGGCAGCCGCACGCCATCGCCTCGAGGCAAGGAAGCCCAAAACCTTCGTAGCGGCTCGGGAAGACGAAACAGCCGGCTGCCGTGTACAGGTCGGCAAGCTCCAGGTCGTCCACGCGCCCGATCATCCTCGCGTCGGGCATGCTCGACGGCGCCTGCCGGCCTGGGTCGCCGGCGACCACCAGCTGCAGCTGCGGCCGGACCTGCCGGGCTGCCGACCACGCGCGCAGCAGGGACGAAGGGTCCTTTCGCGCGTCGAGAGCGCCGACGAACAGCAGATAGCCCGGCTCTACACCCCAGCGCTGCTTGACCCGTTCCTGTGCTCCGGGTCTCGGCTCGAATACCTCGTCCGCCGCCTCGGGGACGACCCGGATGCGCGCAGGGTCGACACCACCGAAGCGCGCGGCGTCGGCCGCCGTCGCCTTGGAGACTGCAACCACGACGTCGGCACGCTTCAGCAGGCGCTTGCCGAGCCAGAACCGGAGGCGCTCACCCCTCATCCGCGGCCCGCCCCAAGCCCACGGGATCAGGTCGTGAACGGTGACGGCCAGTGGGCATGGCGACCGGCCGGGCAGGCGAAGGTCGATTGCGTGATAGAGAGACGGCCGGATTCGCTCGAGGTCCGACCTGAGCGCAACAGCTTCCTCATAGGCGGTGAGCTGGCCGTGATAGCGACGGCGCGAGCCGGCGAGCCCGTAACCGCCCGGCGGCAGCGATGGCTCGTCGAAACCCGCGTCCAGGAGAAGGGTGAGCCTGGAGTCAAATCCTTCGGCGATCAGCCCCTTGAGCAAGCCTCTCGCGTACGAACCAACACCCCGCCCGGCGCTGGGGCCCTGCAGCGGCCGCATGTCCAACAGGACCGACCTACCGTTGGAGCTGTCGCGTTGGGATGAGCTCAAGAGCCGAGCCATCATAATTTGGGCCCTCATGAACAGTCCCCTGGACGTCGTGGTCGTCGGCGGCTGCGGCCATGTCGGCCTGCCCCTCGCCCTGTCGCTGGCCGACTGCGGCTACAAGGTGGGGATCGACGACCTCGACGCCGCGAAGGTTGCCCAGGTCAAGGCGGGCCACGTGCCTTTCCTGGAGGCGGGCGCTGAAGAGCTCCTGAAGAAGCTGCTGCCCACAGGTCGCCTGGACCTGGCCTCCGACCCACGCTCGGTCGGCCGCACCGACACCGTGATCCTGGTCATCGGAACCCCCATCGACGAGTTCATGAACCCTTCCGTTCGCATCTTCGACAAGGTCCTCGACGACCTTGCTCCGCACATCAGGCACGGCTCGCTGATCGTGCTTCGATCGACCGTCTTTCCGGGGACAACCGAATCGGTCGAGCGGCGGCTGCGGGCAGCCGGCGTAGAGGCCGAAGTGGCATTCTGCCCCGAACGCATCGCAGAGGGTCATGCCCTGCAAGAGCTGCGGACCCTGCCGCAGCTCATAGGCACCACGTCGGATCGCGCGTTCGAAAAGGCCAGCCGGCTCTTTGAGCGACTCGGCGTAAGCGTCGTGCGCACCACACCGCTCGAGGCAGAGCTGGCGAAGCTGCTCACGAACACATGGCGCTACATGAAATTTGCGATCGCCAACCAGTTCTTCCAGATCGCCCATCGCTCGGGAGTCGACTACAACCATGTGCTCGACGCGGTCCGCCACGACTATCCCCGGGCCGCGGACCTGCCGGGACCTGGCTTCGCCGCCGGGCCGTGCCTGTTGAAGGACACGATGCAGCTCTCCGCCTTCACCCCCGACCACTTCCCGATGGGGCAAGCCGCGATGCAGATCAACGAGGGATTGCCCAACTACATCGTCGACACGCTCAACTCGCGGAGCCCGCTGCTGGGGCGAACGGTCGGGATCCTTGGCATGGCATTCAAGGGCGAGTCCGACGACCCGCGCGCGTCGCTGAGCTACAAGCTGCGCAAGCTGGCCGCGTTCAAAGGTGCGCGCGTTATGTGCACCGACCCATACATCGACGATTCGTCATTCGAATCGCTCGAGAAAGTGCTACGCGAGTCAGACATCCTGGTGGTCGCCGCGCCGCACCGCGAGTACCGGAAACTTGAGCTCGACGGTCGCGAGGTCGTCGACATCTGGGGGATCACTGGCCCAATACGGTTATGAGAGGAAACGCGATGTTCCCTCTCATCGAGGCGCTCAACAGCCTGGCCTAGCCAGACCTAGGAGCAACCTTTGAAGGTTCTCGTCACCGGTGCGGCAGGGTTCATCTGCGGCTATCTCGTCGCCGAGTTGCTGCACGCCGGCCACGAAGTGGTCGGGGTCGACAACTACAGCAAGTACGGGCCGGTCAAGCGCAGCTTTGACAGCGACCCGCGATACCGGCTCGTCGAAGGAGACGCCAAGGACCCAACGCTGCTGACCGAGCTCGCGGCGGACTGCGACCAGCTTGTCGCGGGGGCCGCGATGATCGGGGGCATCTCCTATTTCCACGAGTTCGCGTACGACCTGCTCGCGGAAAACGAACGGATCTCTGCGGCCACATTTGATGCGGCCATCAGCGCGCACCGCCTCAGCCGGCTGCAGAAGATCACAGTCATCTCCAGCAGCATGGTGTTCGAGTCGGCGTCTATCTTCCCCACGCCCGA
>Ga0208848_1000165_pt1 | contig 12968 bp, 15 predicted proteins | sample NGESurshal072012_2_FD_184455 | JGI IMG/M metagenome (GOLD analysis project Ga0208848, IMG submission 184455) | Arctic peat soil microbial communities from Barrow, Alaska - NGEE Surface sample 210-1 shallow-072012 (SPAdes) | ecosystem: Environmental > Terrestrial > Soil > Wetlands > Peat ... | reverse complement strand
CCAAGTATCCGAGCCATGGGTTGCATTCGGCACATCGGGCAGTGCTCGACTGGTGTGCGGCCAACGGTGAACGGGTGTCCGGGACACGGTGGGAGGTCTACGGTCCTCACAACGACGACATTGCTCAGATCTGGACCGAGATCTACCGGCTCTTGGCCTAGCGACTCTCGGCGGCGTGATGGACAACCGTGACGCCGGACGGCTGCATGTCAAGCCGCGCGTCGCCGATGCGCCTACGCGCTCCCCGTCGTCGCTGCCCTCAACCCGAAGAGAGCCGTGGCCGCAGCGCCGTAGAGCAGGTACAGCATCTCGGCGCGAGGTCCGCGGTGGCGGCCCATCGCCTCAGCGATGGGGATCGGGATCACCGTCGCCGCTCCATAGAAGAAGTGGAGGGCTTCGGCGGGGCGCTGCCCGGACACGACCATGACCAGCCCGATGAACGCCTCCACCGCGGCGGCGGCCGAGCAGAGCCGCACGAACACCCGCACCATCGGGACGGCGCCGGGGCGGGAGCGAGCCACGAACGCGAGGACGACCCCCACGACCGCGACCAGGATGACGGCGAGACCGAGCCGGGCGTGGACGCTCACCGCGGGATCATCCGGCACCGCGAGGGGTGGCCGTCAATCCGGCCAGTACTGCTCCTCGCGGATCTCCTTGTCGCTGAAGCCGCGCCGGCGCATGATGCCGCGACTTCCCGCGATCATCCCGGGGTGCCCGCACAGGTAGATGGCGCCGTGTCCAGGGCCCATCCCAGTGGCGTCGGCGTGCTTGCGGAGCACATCCTCGACGCGGCCCGTCTCCCCCTCCCACCCGAGGTCGTCCCATGGTCGGCTGATGGTTGGGATGTAGGTGAACCAGGGGCACTCGGCGTCCAACGTGCGCAACTCGTCCGCGTAGCCGAGCTCCTCGGATCGGCTCGCCCCCTGCAGGGCAATCACCGGCTGGTCGGGCGCCCACTCCCCGGCTGCCGCGCGGCGGCGCAGGCTGCGCAGGATGCTGACGAACGGCGCGATACCCGTGACGGTGGCGACGAACACGTGCGGCTGGCCCTCGACCGGCGCATCCTTGAGGAAGAGCCCCTTGCAGCGCCGGCGCACCAAGGTGGTCTCGCCGATGGGCACGTCGTGGAGCGGCGCGGACAGCTCTCCCTCGGGGACGCGCTCGATGAACAGCTCGATCTCACCCTCGGCCGGGTCTGAGGCGATCGAGTAGGGCCTCTCCACGATGTGCCCATCGATCTCGAGCCCGAGCGTCACGTACTGCCCGGGGCGGAACGGCAGCTCGCAGTCCGGCCTGATGCGCACCACCCACAGGTCGGTGGCCAGGTCGCGGCGCGACACGACGGTCGCGGTGGCGTACTTGTCGCTGTCGATCATGCGCGCGACAGTGTAGGGAGCCGGGGCCGGCAGGCCGTTTCGATCGAGCCACCACACGGTCCGCCGTGCAGCGGCGAGAGTCTGGCCGTGTCCGATCGCCTTCCACCCCGAACACGGGCCACTCCGGATCCCCTCGGAGAGCCCGCCGGCGCCGCCGAACCGCGCCCGCGGCGTTCGGCTCTGCGCAGGGCGGTGGCCGCGGTGGCGGTCGACCCGTCGCCGTTGCGGGAGTCGCGCGACTTCCGGCTGCTCTTCATCGGCCAGGCGGTGTCGAACGCCGGCACCATGATCACCTACGTCGCCGTCTTCTTCCAGGCGTACGCGCTGAGCCGTTCGTCACTGGTCGTGGGCCTGGTCAGCCTCACCGAGCTGGTCCCGATCCTGTTCATGTCCCTGGTCGGAGGTGCGCTGGCCGACGCCGTCGACCGTCGCCGCATGGTCTGGCTCACCGAGCTGGCGCTCTGCCTCGTGGTCGGCGCGCTCGTCGTCAATGCATCGCTCCCCCACCCTCAGCTGTGGGTGCTCTTCGTGTGCGTCGCCGTGGCGGCGGGCATGGATGCGTTGCAACGACCCTCGCTCGCCGCCCTCGTGCCGCGTCTCGTTCCCCGGGACAGGCTCACCGCGGCGGCAGCGCTCGAAGGCCTGCGCGGCAACCTCGGGCAGATCGCGGGGCCGGCTCTCGCCGGCGTGCTCATCGCCGCGGTGGGGCTGCCCGCCGCGTACGGCGTCGACGTGGCGACGTTCGTGGTGTCGCTCGTCGCGCTCACCCTGATGGGTGCAGTCCCCCCGGCACCCGGCGCAGAGGGCGTTCGGCTTGCGGCCATGCTCAGCGGGCTGCGTTACGCGAGGACCCGCCAGGACCTCCTCGGCTCGTACCTCGTCGACGTGAACGCCATGTTCTTCGGGATGCCCATGGCGCTCTTCCCGCAGATCGCCAGCAGCTTCGGCGGGCCCGCAGTCCTCGGGCTCCTCTACACCGCTCCGTCGGTCGGCTCGCTCGTGGCCACGGTGACCAGCGGATGGACGCTGTCGGTGCGCGACCACGGGCGGGCCATCGCGTGTGCCGCCGCGGCGTGGGGCGTCGCCATCGTCGCTTTCGGGCTGGCGCCCTCGCTGTGGATCGCGCTGCTCGCCCTGACCGCCGCCGGCGCCGCAGACATGGTGAGCGGGCTTTTCCGGATGACCATGTGGAACCAGACCATCCCCGACGTGATGCGCGGGCGGATGGCGGGCATCGAGATGATCAGCTACACGTCGGGCCCCGCCCTCGGCAACCTCGAGGCCGGTGTCGTCAGCTCGCTCGCCGGTGTGCGCGTGTCAGTCGTGAGCGGCGGCGTGCTCTGCGTCGTCGGGACCGCGGTCGTGAGCGCGCTGCTGCCCCGCTTCTGGCGCTACCGCGCCGAGTCCGCCGCGCCCGGTGTCACGCCCGGGTCGGGGTGATCCCCCACGACGCCGCATGGCTCTCCCCCGGCTGGAGAACGATGAGATGGTCGCCGCTGGCGAGGGCGTTGGGAGGACACGACATCGGCTCGATGGCGAGGCCCTGGCGCGGCCGGTCTGCAAGTGTGTCGCCGGTGAACGCCATCACGTACTGGTGGGCTCGGTCCATCCAGAGCGTCAGCGCGATTCCCTCGTCCGGAGCGGTGAACACGACCCGCGCGACGCCGTCGGCGTCGCGGGCCAGGTCGCAGAAGGCGCTGTCAAGCCTGGTCGAACCGATCAGACGCGGTTCTCGGTAATCGAACTCGGTGCCGGCCACCGGTGTGCGGTCGACCGGGATGTGGCGATCGTCGCTGACCAGCCGCGTTGCGGCGGGAATCTGCAACGTGCACGAGTCGATCAGCCCGGCTGAGGCCCGCAGGTAGGGATGCGCACCGATGCCGTAGGGAGCGGGAGCTGCGCCGCGATTGGTGGCGGTGAGCGTGACGCTGACGCCGTCATCATCGAGCGTGTACGCCGCGCGCAGTTGGAGCAGGTGCGGGTACCCCATCTGCGGGATGAGCCGCAGCCCGAGCACGACGCGCTGTCCGTCGCGCTCCTCGAGCGTCCAGTTGTGCCAGCGCGACAGGCCGTGGATCGCGTTGCCGGCGGCGGGCTCGGTGAGAGCGAGCTGGTGGATGTCGCCTCCGAACTCATACCGACCGTCGCGGACGCGGTTGGGCCACGGGATGAGCAGCTGGCCGCGGGCGCCAGCGCACATCTCGTGGCGGGCGTAGCCGTCGAGGAGGTCTCGACCGTCCAGCGAATAGCTGCGGATCCCGCCCCCACCGCTGACCACGACCAGGCGCTGTCCGCCCGAGCGCAGTTCGAGCTGCTCGCCCGACGGCGACAGTGGTGCGGTGAGGTCGGTCACCAGCGCGACGTTAGCCCCTGCGCGGTCAACGGGGGGGACCGGAAGCGGGCAATGTCTAGACTTCGTCGCCGGTGACCCAGATCAGCCCGGCGGACCGCATGGCGCTCATCGAGCGCAACACCTCGGAGGTGATGGGTCGCAGCGACCTTCTGGAGCTGCTGGCCACGCCGACGCCGATACGGCACTACATCGGTTTCGAGATCTCCGGGAAGGTGCACCTCGGCACCGGCCTCGTGTCCATGGGAAAGGTGCGCGACTTCCTCGCGGCCGGCGTCGACTGCCACGTCCTCCTCGCTGACTGGCACACCTGGATCAACGACAAGCTCGGCGGCGACCGCGAGGTGATCCGGCGCATCGCCACGGGCTACTTCACCGAGGCAATGCGCGCGTCGCTTCTGGCGTTGGGGACGGACCCGTCGCGCGTGCACTTCGTTCTCGGCACCGACCTCTACAACAGCCACCCCGACTACTGGACGACGGTCATCGAGGTCAGCCGCAACACGACGCTGGCGCGGATGCTGCGCAGCATCAGCATCCTCGGTCGCGAGCAGAGCGACTCCGTCGACTTTGCCAAGCTGATCTACCCGGCGATGCAGGCGGCCGACATCTTCGCGCAGGGCATCAACCTCGCTCACGCGGGCACCGAACAGCGCAAGGCGCACGTCATCGCCCGCGACGTGGCCACGAAGATCCGCACCAATCGCCTGACCGATTTCGAGGGGCGCACCGTCAAGCCCGCCGCGGTGCACCATCCGCTGCTCCTCGGCCTGCGCAAGCCGCCGGTGTGGCCGCTCCCCGAGGATGTCGACCCGTCGACGCTGAAGATGAGCAAGTCCGACCCGTCCTCGGCCGTCTTCGTTCACGACGACCCCGATACCATCCGCCGCCGCGTGGCGAAGGCGTTCTGCCCCCCGGAGGAGACGCGTTTCAACCCGGTGCTCAACTGGTTCGACCAGCTCGTGTTCGCCCTCGACGAGAGGCCGGTGACGATCGAGCGGGGCGCCGGCAGCGGCGGTGACGCCACCTTCGACACGCACGCGGAACTTGCCGATGCCTACGGCCGAGGGCTGCTCCATCCCGGCGACGTCAAGAACACCCTCGCCGCGCGCCTCATCGATCGACTCGAGCCGGCGCGCGCCCATTTCGCCAGGCCCGAGGTGGCGGCCATGCTCGAGGAGGTCGACGCGGCTCTCGACACTCGCCGCTGAGCGCTTCCGCGTTCAACGCGGGGTGCTCGCCGCGCTCCGGTCGACCGCCGCGAAGGCCATTGCCACCGCCTCGTCCGGAGTGTTGGCCCGCTGGATGCCGGGGTCGGCGCCGCGGGCGCCGGGAGGCCGGATCTCCCATGTGTCGAGCCCGATCACCGGGCGACGGTTGCGCAGGGCAAGGCCGATCTCGCTGATCGTTCCGTAGGCGCCGCCGATGGCGATGATCACCGGGCAGGCGCGCACGATGAGGGCATTGCGCATCTCTCCCATCCCGGTGGGGATGGCCAGCGACACGTCGGCGGCCGCGTCGTCGGCGTTGCCGCCGGGAAGCAGGCCGATGCTGAAGCCGCCGCCGCGAGCCGCCCCTCGCGCCGCCGCCGCCATCACGCCGCCGAGGCCACCACAGACGACGATGCCGCCGCGCGCCGCGATCAACCGGCCGACGCGCTCCGCGATTGCGTCGGTGCTTGGGTCATCGCGGGACGTGCCGCACACACCGATGAGAGGTGGTCGCTGACGGCGCGTCGACGTGGCGATGGTGAAGCTCACCGCAGCCCCACGGCGCGCTGGGCGCGCAGAAGCGTCGCGTCCGCGACCACCCCGGCGCGCTCGGCGCCGTCCGCGAGCACGGTGTGCAACACGGCCTCGTCGGCGCGCCAGCGGCGGTACCGAGCCTGCACCGGTTCCAGGACCTCGTTGATGGCGTCGGTCACCGCTTGTTTGAGGCCTCCGTAGCTGACACCCGTGAACCGCGCGACCGTGTCAACCCGGCTGTCGCCGCGAATGGCGGCATGGATGTCGAGCAGGTTGGCGACGCCCGCGCCGACCGGTTCGACGACCGCGGGGTTGGCATCCGTGGTGGCGCGACTGATCTTACGGCGCACCACGTCCGGGGGGTCGAGCATGAGGATGGCGTGGGCCGGCTTGACGAGAGCCGTGCTCTTGCTCATTTTCGTGGTCGGGTCGTCGAGGCCCATGACGCGCGCGCCGGTGGCGCGTATCAGGGGTTCCGGGATGCGGAACACCTCACCGCGCAGGGTGTTGACCCGCTGCGCGATGTCGCGGCAGAACTCCACGTGCTGGCGCTGGTCGTCGCCGACCGGGACGAATTCCGCGTTGTACAAGAGGATATCGGCGGCCATGAGGTCCGGGTAGGTCAGCACCCCGGCACTCACCCGCTCGCGCTGGCGGCCGGTCCCGGCCTTCGACCTGAACTGGGTCATCCGCTCCAGCCATCCGAGTGGCGTGTGGCATTCCAGGATCCACCCCAGTTGGGCGTGGGCGGGCACCTGGGACTGCACGAAGATGACGCTCCGCCCGGGGTCGAGGCCACACGCCAGGTACAGCGCGGCCAGTTCGAGCACGCTGTTGCGAACCAATTCCGGGTCCGGCACGACGGTGAGCGCGTGCAGGTCGACGATGCAGAAGAAGTTGTCGTAGCTGTCCTGCTCGCTGGCCCAGTGGCGGAGGGCGCCGAGGTAGTTGCCGAGATGGAGCTGGAAGGTCGGCTGAATGCCACTGAACACGCGCGGACGATCGCCGCGCGGTGGCGGGAAGTCGGCGCCGGGGGCGGTGGACATGACCGGCGAAGGATACCGGCCGGGTTCACGGCTACCGCGGGCGACGAGGTCCCGGGACGGTGCCACGTCGCATTGAGGCGCCCGGGCGGCCGCGGGCGCGCCGCACGGCGGCCCGAGCGCCCCCCCCAGGGCCACGTGCCCCCACGAGGCGCAGGTCAGGCCGCCACACCTGGTCGAGGAATCGTTCGATCTCCCCCAGGAGCCTTCCCGGGCGGAAGCGCATCTCGAGGATGGAGCTGGCCTCGACGAGGCGGCCGTTGGGGAGCTCGCGCGACAGCATCCCGGCGTCCGAGAAAGGATGGATCGGGTCGCGGTGATGGCCGATCACCAGGCTGGGCGCGGTGAACGTTTGGCGCTGCTCCCGGGGCGGGGCGGTGCGACCGAAGAACGTGCCCGTGAGCAGCGCGCCGCTCGGCCCGGGGTCCTGCCGCACGGTGTCGAGAAGCGCATCGAGCGGCAGCGGGATGAGCTTCGACGGCACCAGTTGCGCCAGCCGCGACAGCGCTCCCATGAGCGGCTCGCCCATGGTCATGGCCACCAGCAGAGGAGTGAAAGCCGACACGGTGGCCACGAGAGCGTTGTCGAGGACGGGCATCTCCAGCACCATGCCGCGCAGCCTGTGCGGGGCCAGGGCCGCGAGCTCGAGGGTGATGTTGGCACCCATCGACGTGCCCCCCACCACGGCCCGCTCGATGTCGAGGTGATCGAGGAGGGCAGCGACGTCCATCGCGAACTGGCTCATGGAGTAGCGCCACGCCTCGCGGGGACGCGACGAGCCTCCCTGGCCGAGCGGGTCGAGAAGGATGACCATGTTGCCGCGGTCGGCGAGGTGTTCCGCGAGAGGCGTGTTCATGCGGGCCGGCAGGAGCAACCCGGGGAGGTACACGAGGGGGCGGTCCCCGCTGCCGTGGATCGTGTATGTGAGGCGCTGCCCGCGGCTGCCGAACGCGCCCTGTCTGACCTCGTGCGTCACGCGGGCGTCAGTCGTCCGGCTCGTACTTGAACGAGAGGGCCAGGCGCGTCCGGAAGCGGGCAACCTTGCCCTCTTCGACGGTCATGTCCAGCTTGACGACCTCGGCGACACGCAGGTCGCGCAGGGTCTGAGACGCGGTCTCGACGGCGCGCCGGGCCGCGTCCTCCCAGGACTCGGTGCTGACCCCGACCAACTCGGTGACGCGGTACACGGAATCTGCCATGCAGGCTTCCTCCACGACGCTGATGACGACGCTCATTCTGGCGCAGCGGGAGGCGCCGACGAGTGAGCGGACGGCGGGCCCGTCAGGCCGTCGCCCCCTCGATGGGGAGCGAGCTCGGCCGACCGCCCCAAATCCACACGCCGCCGACCACGATGATCATGGCCGCGCACGCGGCTTCCACGGCCACGTCCCAGTGCAGAGAATTCGCGGTCGCCAGCGCCCACAGGGCGCCGACGAACATGCCGGCGTTCAGCGCGATGAAGATCACCGAGTTGTAGCGTCCCATGAACCCCTGCGGAGCGCTGCGCTGGATCTCCGTCGCGCCCCATGTGTCGAAGGAACTTCCTGCGATGCTGCTGACGGCCAGCACGAGGAATGCGAGCGGGACCTCCGTCGACCCGCAAAAGGCTGCCACTGCAACCAGTTCCACCGTGACGGCGAGGAACACGGCCAGTCGTGTCCAGGAGCGCGAGGGGATCCAGCGCAGGGCGATGAGTGCGCCCACGGTACCCCCGACCCCCACACCGGAATACAGGTATCCCACGGCGGCGTCACCCCCGAATCGTTCGTGGGCCGCGACCACGAGCAGAGCCTGGGTGACGGTGATGGTGAGCCCGCTGGCAAAGTTCGCCGCCGCAACCATTCGTATCCCCGGTTGCCGCATCGCTTCGCGCAGGGCTCCATCGCGCGGACGGGGTGACCGCGCTGCCGCGATCGCGGCGGCCGCCGGCATCGTCCTCGGGAGTGTGGCGACGAGGAGCGCGCACACAACGAAGCTCGCCGCGTCGATCGCGAAGAGCGGATCGGGACCCACGTTGCTGAGCAGGAGCGCGCCGATGGCGGGAGCGACAAAGATGCTCGTGCTGAACAGAAGCCAGTAGATGGCGTTGGCGCGTGGCAGCTCACGTTCTCGCACCAGGCTGGGAATCAATGCACCGTGGCTCGGCCGGCCGAGGGCGCCGGCGAACTGGGCAACGGCCACGATCGCGTAGATCGCCCAGATCAGGCTGGCGCGATGGGACCAGATCAGCGCCGCGGTCAGCACCCCTTGAACCGCCGACGTGCTCATGATGACCACGCGCGGAGAGAACCGGTCGGTCAAATGGCCGCCCAGCCAGGGGCCGGCCACTCGTGGAGCGATCCTCGCGACCATGTACCCGGCTGGCGCGGCCGGAGTGCGCGTCACTTCGAAGAGCACGACGAGCAGTGCGACTGTGGTCAGCCAATCGCCGTAAAGCGACAGGCACACGGCCACGTAAAACCGAACGGCGGGCCCTCGTGGTGGACCGGCGCGCTCGGATGGTGAGGCCGGAGCCGCCAACGCGTCAGGTGCCGGCGGCCCCTGAGCCCCCTCACCGGGGGTACCCAAACCTGCGCTTATTGCCATGGCGGCAACATTCGCAGAGGGTCCTCCCCTTGTGTGACGCCGCACGTTACCGGTGCGTCACACCTTTGTCCAAGATCCCGTCACATTGAACGGCTACCTTGGCAAGACTGGTTCCTTCTCGAACTCAGCCCCAAGAACTGCAGCGGCACTGGGTGTCCCAGGTTGCCATGTGTGTCCCTCCGTCCAGCTGAGCCCGCGCCCAGCACTTGGGCAGACTGTGCCGGAACCGCGATTTTCAATGGGCGCGACTGATTCGTTCCCATCGTTCGGCGCGCCCGCTTTACAAACCTGTGCAGATCTTTACATCTGCGTGCGAACCTCTGCTCGCCGCGCTCACGGAGGTGTGGCGATCGTGTCGCGAACCGCTGATGCGGCCTGGTCGACCCCGACGATGCGACCGATGGGACGCACAGGCACTGCCCTTTCGGCCGTACGCCGGTTGCGAGATCTGCTTCCGGAGGAGGATCCCCCGGCGCCCGTTGAATACACCGTGCCGCTCGTCGCGTTTGTCGCGTCACTCAGCCTTTCGTCCGTCGCTCTTGCGATCGTGACTTTCCAAGCAGTCAGCGATCCGACCACACTCCTGATCGGCGGCGTCGTGGTCACGTTCGCCGCGTATTGCAGCGTGCGCATGTCAGAGGGCGTGGACAGCCTCTGGACGGCGAGCATCATGGTGCACCTGGCGCTCACCTTCACGTTCGGGCCGGTCGGAGCGCTCGTCGCGTCTACGACACAGGCGGGCGCCACCGCGGCTCGGATGAAGCAAGGATGGTTCCGCGCGGGTTTCAACGCCGCGAACTTCGTCATGGCCGATCTCTTGGCGTGGATCGTGTACGCCGGATTGACCAAAATGAACCACGGGGTGTTGTGGAGTGCCGTCTCAGCCACATTGGCCGCGGCAACGCAGTGCGTCGTGAACCACGCCCTACTGGCCATCGTCATCGCCCTCGCGTCGCGTGGCAAGGTAAGCGGTTGGGGTGTCCTCGTGCGCTCGCTGAAGTCCCTCATCCTCTACAGCGTCGGGTATGGGTGGGCGGCGTATGGCGCCGTTCTGCTCTACCGCGTTGCGGGCACGGTTGGCTTCACCACCACCCTTCTCCCCATCCTTCTGCTGCAGGGGTTCCTAGTCCTCCTGGCGCGGCGCATCAGGGCGCAGGCGCTGGAGCGGACGGCGCATACCAAAGAGCGGGAGGCGCTCCTCCAACAGGCGATCGACGCCAGCGACGTCGAGCGCAAGCGCATCGCCAGTGACCTCCACGACGGTGTCGTGCAGACCCTGGCCGGCCTGGCGCTCTCGCTTGCGGCACGCGGATCCGGCCCGACGGAGGACGACCCGCAGCTGCTCGAAGCCGCCGGCACCCTGCGGTCGTCGGTCACCGACCTGCGCACCCTCATGATCGAGATCGCCCCACCCGATCTCGAGGCCAGTGGCATGGACGCCGCGCTGCGCAAGTTGCTCGAACCTCTGCCGGGAAAGGGCATCGCCGTCGAGCTCGAGGCGGCCGCCGCCACACACATTCCCGCTGACAAGACCTCCCTGGTGTTCCGTGTCGCCCAGGAGGCAATCCGCAATGTCGTCAACCACAGCCAGGCCACCAAGGTCGTTACCACGCTGCGCCTCGTTGACGGAACACTGACCCTGCAGGTCGCTGACAACGGCCGTGGCTTCTCATCGGACGACCGCTCCCGCCGCCGCGAGGAGGGTCATGTGGGCCTGCACCTGCTCAACAACGCGGTGGAGGCATCGAGCGGCAGCCTGTCGCTGCAGAGTGAGCCGGGCCACGGGACCTCGCTTATGCTGACCTTGCCATGCTGAAAGCTGAGGAGGCGGTGATCCGCGTCCTGATCGCCGACGATCACCCGCTCATGCGCAAGGGTCTAGCCGACATCCTCAACGGCGTCGAGGGGATCGAGGTGGTGGGCGCTGCCGAGGACGGGGCCGCCGCGGTGGCGCTCGCGTACGCCGTGAAACCCGACATCGTTTTGATGGACATCTCGATGCCCGGGATGGACGGTATCGAGGCCACGGAAAAGCTGGTGGAGATGGACTCGCACGTGCGCGTGGTCATGCTGACCTCCTACTCGGAGCGCGAGAAGATCACCCAGGCCCTCGCCGCGGGCGCGGTCAGCTACCTCACCAAGGACGCCCCGCCCGAGGCCGTCATCCGGGCCATTCGTTCCGCGGCTCAGTCCAGCGCGCCCTAGCCACCGGGCCCGGGCCAGTTTCACTCCTCGAACGCGCAACGACTGACGGCACGCCTCGTGTGATGTAGCGTTGGGCCTGCGACCGACGCACCATTGAGAACCAACCTCGACGGAGGACCGACGACATGGCCAGCGAGAAGAATCGAGGCGCGCCGAAGAAGCAGGTGAAGAAACCCAAGGCGCCGTCGACCGCCAAGGCGGCGCGTCGCGAGGCGGCGAAGAAGGCACACCAGGTCGGGCAGAACCCCGGGGCCTGAGCGCCGTCACGTCCCGCGCCTCCCGCGGTGGTCACGCCGGTGCGGGTCGCGTCAGCGGCGCCTCAGGGCGGTGGGCAGGTATCGCGCGCCGGGGCCGGCGCCGGCCGCGACGTCACTGGGGTTGGAGAGCGCGCACCGTTGCAGTGACAGGCAGCCGCAGCCGATGCACGTGGTGAGACCTTCGCGCAGCGCGACGAGCCCCGCGATCTGCTCGTCGAGGCGCTCGCGCCAGCCACGGGACAGGCGCGCCCAGTCGGCGCGATTGGGCACCCTCGAGTCAGGAAGCGTGGCAAGGGCCGAGCGCACCTCATCGAGGCTGAGGCCGACGTTCTGTGCCGCACGCACGAAGGCGAGGCGGCGGAGCACGCTGCGCGGATAGCGACGCTGTCCGCCCTCGCTGCGAGTGCCACTGATCAGGCCCTCCTTCTCGTAGAAGCGCAGGGCCGACGCCGCGACGCCGGCGCGCTCCGCCACCTCGCCGATGGGCAGCACGTCGGTGGTGCGCGCGGTGGCCGGGCTTGACATCAAGTTAACTTTAACTTCTAGGATGGCGGCATGACAAGTGATGTCGACGACGAATCCCAGCAGCCAGTTGCCGTGGTGACCGGTGGCTCCCGCGGCCTCGGCGGGGCGCTCAGCGCGGAGCTGGTGCGCCGGGGCTGGCACGTGGTCATCGACGGCCGCGACGCGACAGCCCTGGCGGCAGCCGCAAGCACCCTCGGCGACACCGCCGTGACCGCGATTCCCGGGGATGTCTCCGATCCCGCCCACCGCCACCTCATCGCCGCCGCCGTCGCCTCCGGCGGCGTCGACGTGCTCGTCAACAACGCCAGCGTCCTGGGTCCAACGCCACAACCGCGGCTGGCCGACTACCCCCTCGAGGCCATCCGGGCTGTCTACGCCGTCAACACCTTCGCCCCCCTCGCGCTCCTGCAGCTGCTCCTCCCCCACCTGGCTCGCCGCCACGGCCGCATCGTCAACATCTCCTCCGACGCTGCGGTCGAGGCGTACGACGGGTGGGGCGGCTACGGCTCCTCGAAAGCCGCCCTCGACCACATCACCGCGGTCGTCGCCGTCGAACATCCGGAGCTGTCGGTGTATGCGTTCGACCCTGGCGACATGCGCACCGACCTGCAGCAGGAGGCGTTCCCGGGCGAGGACATCAGCGACCGCCCCACCCCGGAGAGCGTGGTCCCAGACCTCATGCGCCTGATCACCGGGACGCTCCCCAGCGGGCGATACCGCGTCGGCGCGCTCGCCGGCGCGGATGGGTCGGCATGATCGCGACGGCCGCGACTCCGCGGCCTGAGACGAGCTTCGTGGTTCCTCACCTGCTCGAGGCCACGCTGCCGCCGGAACGCCGGGGCATACCGCGTGACGGAGTGCGCCTCCTCGCCGCCACG
>Ga0208848_1000164_pt1 | contig 12984 bp, 10 predicted proteins | sample NGESurshal072012_2_FD_184455 | JGI IMG/M metagenome (GOLD analysis project Ga0208848, IMG submission 184455) | Arctic peat soil microbial communities from Barrow, Alaska - NGEE Surface sample 210-1 shallow-072012 (SPAdes) | ecosystem: Environmental > Terrestrial > Soil > Wetlands > Peat ... | reverse complement strand
GGACGATTTCAGAAGACGCGCGAACGACTAATCGAACTTTTCGGCAAGACCGCAAGCCTTGCCATCATGCAAGAGAGCACATCCCCCAGCGAAACACCGCAATTAATCGGCTGGACAATTTTCTGTATCTTTCAGGTCGAATTACGCCGCTGGCTGTCGCATGACAGCCCGAATCTACGGGAGGGATTGGATCTGCTGCAGCGGGCACTGATCTTGTTCATTAAGGGTCTGAAACCAACGGACAGCGCGTTGATGCTTCGACGGCATATCGAAAGCAAACCTAGGAATGTTCAAGTTCAAAAAGAAAAGCGGTCAAGAACCTAGAGCCTCCAAGGTCGCGGGCATGTCCGCTTCGGGTCAGAAACGGACGTCGAAGCCTATCCACGCCATGTCTGCTTTTCCTCCAATAGCGGACATTCGTTTGAAGGTTCGGCACGACTCAAGGAATTGAGCCAGGAACGGCTTTCCGGACCGCAGAGACAAAGTGCCCAAAACTGCCTTCAAGCGGCTTCACGTTTCGGCAGAGACCGCACCTCACCGATTTCAACCCGCAAAAGCCCGGAGGTTCGAGGCCTTCGTGACAGCATCAGAGACTTTGGGGACTAAGCGGACTGCGTGGTGGGCCTGAGAGGACTCGAACTGCGTGCCAGGCACGCAGTCCTATCGAACCGGTCTCTGTGAAGCTACCACGTCCAGTTTACCCCCCAAAGCAGACATCCGACGGATGGGTTTGGACGTCCGCTATGTGCCAAAAGCCGACATCTAGAGGGGCATGATCGTGCAGCCCAATTCGCAGGATCATCGCTCCAATTGTTAATAAGTCAAAGAAACTTATAGTTAATGAATTCGTGAAAGCCTGTCGATGAGATGGAAAAACTCCACATTCTAGTGCCGTAAGCGGTCTCGATCGGTCGGATTGGCACAGCGTCCGCGATCAAGGCCACCGGATGCTCGATGATATCCTTGACTAACTTGAGCGCATTCGCGAGCGGCCGGTGTGGCAGCCAATCCCCGATGATGTTCGGGTGTGTTTTCGCACTGCTGCGCCAGCCAATCCAACTGATCGCCGCGCGAATCCAGCAGAGCGCTAGGCAATAACATGGCCGCATCAATCAATCGGTCCGATCTAGCGGTAAATTCAATCGCGGAGGCGTACTGCTCAGAGGTCTTGAGTTTATCTTTTACCGACCAATTGCTGACAAGCGGCGGTGATGCGCGTATTGTGTGCGATCCAGAGGACGGACGGAACAAATACGGCTGCCCCCCGAAGCCGGAGCCGGAAGTTCTTGCCTTTGGTTCATCGACAGCTTCGACGATAACTCCGCAAAGCTTTGATGCCGCCGAGCGACTGCGTCTTCGCTTATTACGTGCTGCTCACACCGAAATCCGATCTACCACATACGCTCGCGAGCTGGCGCGCATCCGCGCGGAACTTCTTGGGTTATGCGGAATATCTGATCTATCCGGTTTAGAAGCAATTTTTGCGGCGTCCGGAACCGACATTCATCTTATCGCGGGACAGCTTGCGGGCGACGTGACATCGTCCGGCCTACTCGTCGTTATGATTGATCCGGCTGAAACTGGTAGTGGCGTGCCCGCGGCATTGGCCGGACAACACTTCAGCGATTGTGCCGCGCTCGGCAGGGAAGTTACAGCGGGCGCGGCCATTTTCGGCGGAAGCGTGATTGACGTTTCTACAGTTGCCTGCCGTGGAGGAGATGGCTCGCCGCGTGCAGCGACTGTCGTCGATGCGGAGGTGGAAGCGTTGGTCGTCGACGCCGTCACGGCTGGACGGCGGGTGTTGCTCAACCTTGTTGACGTATCGAAAACTGGGATAATCGCTCCTAGTATTTCCTGCGCACTGGAATTGCGCCGGCGCTTTCCGGCGGCTGTAGATGTCCTAGTCGACGCCTGTCAGTTTCGTCTTGCTCCGTCGACCCTAAGGACGTACCTGGAACGCGGCTTTTGGGTCGCGCTCACTGGGTCAAAATTTGTCGGCGGCCCCGCTTTCTCCGGCGTGCTTCTATTGCCGAACATCGCGTCGCGAAGAGTGCGCAAGCACATTTTGTCGCCGGCCCTCAGCGCCTATTCCGCCCGCGCCGATTGGCCACGGGGTTGGATGGCGTGCCATTCGCTCAACGATACAGAGAATTACGGCCTCTTATTGCGGTGGGAGGCCGCGCTCGCTGAATTGCGCAGTTTCCGCTCGCTATCGGAGACGGCCATCGTCGCCTTTCTCGAAGTTTTCGCATCAAATGTGCAGCGCCGGCTCACAACGGATACGACTTTTCAGCTATTACGCGTTCCGAAACTCGATCGCCGCGCGCTCGTGAATCCCTATTCATGGGATGAGATACCGACGATCTTTCCCTTTATCCTGTGTCGTCCTAGTCGATCGGAGCGCCATGGCGCACCGTTGACCCGCGAGGAGACTGCACGGGTCTATAAGCTGCTGGCACGCGACAATATCGGCTTTGCCGATGTCTATTCTTCGCCGACGATGGGCGCGATCGCGAAGCGACGCTGCCAGCTTGGGCAGCCGGTTCAGTGTGGCACATTCCACGATGTGCCGGTTAGCGCATTACGTCTATGCGCCAGCATACGGCTGATCGTTGATGCAATATCACAGCAGGGGCGGGGAGCTGAGACCGTGATTGCTGAGGCCCTTTTGGCGCTCGATAAATGTGCATTCCTCACGACGGCAATTGATCAATTGAATTCAGTGTGAAGTAGCGGAACAATCTGAGCACGACTCGATGTCGCTTCCTTCGCGTCATCAGGCGTAGAGCCGAATGTCCGCTTTGGGTCATTAGCGACCGAGCCATTCGGCTCCAGCATCGAAAAATGGTCGCTATGCCTTCGATAGCGACCGTCAGAGGACTCGAACTGCGTGCCAGGCACGCAGCCCTATCGAACCGGTCTCTAGGAGGCCATCACATCCCGTTTACCCATAAAAGCAGATATCCGGCGGATGGTTTTGGATGTCCGCTACGTGCGAAGCGCAAAAATTCATGGGCTAACCTCGCTTGTGTCACCATCACGAGTGTTCCCGAGATACGCCCGAATAACTTCCGGGTGCTTCAGCACGTCGTCGGGGCGCCCTTCAGCCAGCATTCGACCGTAGTCGAGGACACATATCCGATCCGCCAGATCGGCCACCATCTGCATATCGTGTTCGATCCAGATCATCGCGATTCCGAGCTGGTACTTGATGCGCAGGATGAAACGCGCCAGGTCCTCGCGCTCGTCGCGGTTCAATCCGGCGGAGGGTTCGTCCAGCAGCAGCAATGCCGGCTCGAGTGCGAGAGCGCGCGCAAAACCGACAAGTTTCTGGGTGCCGAACGGCAAGCCGCCGACACGGGTGTGGCGATAACGCTCAAGCTCCACGAAATCGATGATTTTTTCCACCGCCTCGCGTTGGTGCAATTCTTCCCGGTGGACGCCGGGCAAGAACAGCATTTCGGAAACGGGATTGGTGCGGATGTGCGAATGCCGGCCGATCAGCAGATTCTCCAAAACCGTCATTTGCGGGAACAATTCACCGTGCTGGAACGTGCGCGCAATCCCAAGCTGCGCGATATCATGCGGTGCGCGGCCGCCAATATGCTGGCCGCGGAAGCGGATGGTACCCTCGCCGCGATAGATTCCGCTGATGCAGTTCAGCACACTGGTCTTGCCGGCGCCGTTGGGACCGATCAGGGCCAGCAATTCGCCCCCCTCGATTGCCAGCGATATGCCGCCGAGCACTACGAGGCCACCGAATCGCAAACGCAGCGATTCAATCGTGAGTTCAGCCATACCACCTCCGACTGCGGCGATATTGCTTGACGCTCCGATAGCTCCGGCGATCGCTGCCGGACGTTTGCCCGAGATAGAATTCCTGGATATCGCCGTGCGCGCGCAGCCGCGCGCCCTCGCCGTCGAGTACAACCCGGCCGTTTTCGAGCACATAACCGTAATCGGCGACGCTCAAAGCGGCGGCAGCACTCTGTTCGACGATAACGATCGTCGTGCCGAGCTCGTGCCGGATCTGCACCAGCCGCGCCATTAAATCCTGCACGATGACTGGGGCCAGGCCAAGCGATAATTCGTCCACCAGCAATAATTCGGGACGGCAGACCAACGCGCTGGCGAGCGCCAGCATTTGCCGCTCGCCGCCCGATAGCAGCCCGGCGGTTCTGCTGCGTAACTCCGCAAGGCGAGGAAAGAACTGGTAGGCGAGATCCTCGCTGTCGCGACGATTGTAATGCGAGGGCGCAAATGGCGCCGTGAGATTTTCGATCACCGTGAGATTGGGAAACACTTTGTCGCGCTCGGGCACGAGCGCGATACCGAAGCGGGTGATCTCGTTCGGCTGCCGGTTTTCGATACGCCTGCCATTGAATGTGACGCTGCCATCCGTCACCCGGGCGTCATCGATGCCAAGGAATCCGGAGATCGCGCGCAGCGTCGTCGACTTACCTGCGCCATTGGTCCCGAGGATGGCGACGATCTGACCCTTTCGCACCGACAGACTGATGCCCTGCACCGCCGTGATGGTGCGGTGATACACGACCTCTAACTTTTCCACCGTGAGCAGCGCGGGCTCGCTCATTTGCCAGCCCCCGCGACCGGCCGATGCTTGAAAGGCCAGAGAAGGAAATAGTGCTGCACCCGGTGCCAGATACCGACGAGCCCGAGCGGCTCGAACAGCAGGAATAAGATCATCACGGCGCCGAAGGCGGCGTAATTGACCGCAAACAGAACGCCGGCATAGCTCTGTGCGTTCGGCAATTGCTGCAGAGCGGCTTCGATCAGATACGGGAACAGTGTCACGAACACGGCACCGAGCAACGCGCCAAGCAACGATCCCATGCCGCCGACAATGATCATTGCGACATATTGAATCGACAGAAAAAGCGAAAACGCCTCGACCGAAACGAAGTGACGATAGTAAGCGAACAAAGCTCCCGCCACGGCCGCCATGGCGGACGAGATCACAAAAGCGAGTAGCTTGTAGGCCGCGATATTGATGCCGAGCGCCTCGGCGACGGTTTCGTGTGCGCGAATGGCGCGCCAGGCGCGCCCGGTCCGGCTGCGCAGTAGATTGATGCAAATCAGCAATGTAGCCACCGCCGCCACCAGCAGGACGAAGTACCACACCCGGCCGTTGGTGATCGCGTAGCCGCCGATAGTCGGCGCATCGATCATGATCCCGGTCGAATAACCGCGTTTACTTTCGTATTCGCCACCGAGATAGACGACGACGAAGTGCAGCGCCAACGTCGATACCGCGAGATAAAGCCCACGCAGACGTAGCGACGGCAGCCCGAAAACGATCCCGAGTAGTGCGCCGACGGCAGCGGCGGCCGGCAGCGTGACCCAGAACGGCGCGTTGAATTCCCGAAACAAGATGCCGGCGGTAAACGCCCCAGCGGCGAGCAAGCCGGCATGTCCGAGCGAAATCTGCCCGGCATAGCCAGTGAGCAGCATCAATGAGAGCGCGCCGATCGCCGCGAGGAACACCTGGCAGGCGAGATCGAGATAGAACGCGGTGGCGAGGAAAGGAAACGCGGCCAGTATGACGGCAAAGGCCAACAAGCTCGCGCGCTCCAGCCGCGTCTGTGTCAGCGCAAGGTCCTGCGCATAATCCGTGCGGAAATAGCCACTGGCCCGGGGCGTCCCTCTAGACACGATCGAGTTCCTCGCGCGTTCCGAACAGACCCCACGGGCGCACGATCAGCATCGCGATCAGCACCAGGAACGGCACAACATCCGACAGTAACGGATCGACATATTGGATCGACAGCACCTCCGCCGCGCCGATGATCAAGGCGCCGACCAAGGCGCCGACCAGGCTATCGAGGCCGCCGACGAGTGCTGCGGGAAATGCCTTCAGGCCGATGACGGTCATCGAACTGGTGAGACCGGAGTCGAGCGCAATCAGCATTCCGGCCATCGAGCCGGTCAATGTCGAGAGCCCCCATGCCAGCGCGTAAACCGCATGCAGATTGATTCCGCGCTGCGCGGCAAGCAATGGATTTTGTCCGGCCGCCCGCATGCGGACACCCCAGCGGCCGAAGCGGAGAAACACAAAGAGCCCGGTGTAAACCAGCGCGGTCGTCACCACCAGGATGGCGGCGAAAGTGGAGATGCGTCCGCCGCCCGGAAGCGCGATCGCCGGATTGTCGAAGCCGAGCGCCTGACCAGGATATTGTTGTTGCGCGGACCAGATCAGCACCATCAATCCGCGCAGCAGTGTGCCGAGTGCGACCGTGGTGAGGACGGCAGCGAGCACCATTTCACCGGTCATCTTCCGCATCAGGAAGACATAGACCAGGATACCGACCGCGAGGCTCAAAACGACCGCGGCTGCAATCGCCGCCACCGGATTGCCGGCAAAACTCGCCGCCGTCGCCAGCAGCAGATAGGCTCCCAGCATCATCAACTCGCCATGCGCGAGATTGAGCACGCGGCTGACCCGATAGATCAGCACGTAGCCGCAGGCGATCAACGCATAGATCGCCGAAAGCACAACGATGTTGACGGCGAGCTGCACGAAATATCCTGCGACGCGGCCTTGATAACGTGCACCCGGCCATCAGGCCGGGTGCTGGATTGGCAACTGCGAGTGGACGGCTACTTCACGTCGTAGGGATACCAGTTCTTCACCAGGGCGACCTTGGAGCCGTCCCATTTGTAGACCCGGTAATACTGCTTGGTGCGGAAGTGGTTGTCCTTGGTCCATTCGATCGGACCGCCGCGTAGGCCCTTGAGATCGACCTTCAGGTTCTGCATCGAGGCCTGGATCTTGGCCGGCGTCGCGGGCCAGCCGGCGCCCTTCAGCGCGGCTTCGATCACCATGCCGGCGATCCAGCCCTCGGTCATTTGCTCGGGCGGATACTTGCCGCCGGCCTTCTGCGCCGCATCGGCGATCTCTTTCTGGATCGGCAGTTTGTCTTCGAATAGCGCATTGGCGCCGACGACATACAGGTGGCTATCCTTGATTCGCTTGAGTTCGCCCTCGGCTTCCAGATGCGACCAAGCGATGTAATCGCCTTTCCAGTCCAGACGACGAAGCGCCTCGAAGGTGCGCACCTGCGTCACCCATGGCGCCCAGGAAAACACCCAGTTGGCTCCCGCATCCTTCAGCTTGGTGGCGAAGGGCGTGTAGTCGGCGGTTGGCGGCGGAATGACCTCGATGGCGAGTGCGGTCATTCCGAGTTCCGGCGCCTGTTTGGCGGCAAATTCCATCTCGCCGCGCGACAAAGGAATCGCCATGGCGGCAAAGCCGATTTTCACCGGCTCCTTGGCTGATTCCTTGACGAAGGCGAGTGCGGCGCGGCTGTCATAGGTCGAGGCGAACGCCGTGGTGCAGAACTGGCCTTCGTTGGCCGGCGGATAAACATCTTTCGGGCAGACCGAGCTGGCGAATACCAGCGGCACGCCGGCGCCCTTGGCCTCGGCCACGACCGGCGCGTAGGTCGAGGACAGGCTTGCGTCGAGCAGCAACACGACATTGTCCTGGGTCAGCAGCTTCTTGGCGTTCGCGGCAGCCTTCGACGGCTCCGCCGAGTCATCCTGGATGATGAGGTTGACCTTCTTGCCGTTGATTCCGCCCGTGGCGTTGACCCGGTCGATATAGATACGAAGCGCATCGACAGCGGGTGCATAGGTGCTGGCCGGCGGCCCGGTGAGCGCGGCGGTGATTCCGACCACATAGGCATCTTGCGCCAGTGCCGGGTTGAATGCTCCAGCCGTTAACGCGGCAGCAGCGACTATCAGTGAACGCATGAGCTTTCCCTCCGTTGGAATTTATCGTTGGTCGAAATTCATCCGCGCGATGGCGCCCGCAAGACATCCCCCACTTCGCCGGCCAGTAGACGTCCCTCGCTGTCGTCATACATGGCCTCGACCAGCGGCTTGAACCGCTCGTACATTTGCGTGCGTTTGATCTTGCGCGTGGGTGTCACCGGCTCGCCTTCTTCCTCCGGATCGAGCGCCTTTGGTAGAATGCGAAACGCCTTGATCTGCTCGACGCGGGCAAATTCGGCATTGGCCTTGTCGAATTCGCCCTCAATCAGCCGCACCACTTGCGGCTTTTCAGCAAGATTGGTGAAGCCGGTATAGGCAATATCGTTGCGGCGCGCCCAGTCCGAGACCATGTCGAAATCGATTTCGACAAGCGCCGTCAGGTATTTGCGACCGTGACCGAACACCACCGCTTCGGAAATATACAAGCTGGCGCGCAGAACATTTTCGATAAACGAAGGCGATATCGTTTTCCCGCCGGAAGTCACGATGAAATCGCGCGCACGGTCAATGAGGCGTAATCCACCGGCCGTCCATTCGCCGATATCGCCAGTGCGCAGCCAGCCGTCTTCCTGCTTGACGGCGCGTGTTGCGTCCTCGTTGTGCCAATAGCATTCGAACAGATCGGGGCTGCGCACCAGAACCTCGCCGTCGTCGGCAAGGCGCACATCCCAACCATCCGGCGCCGCACCGACATTGCCCGGACGCGGAAACTGCCCGCGTTGTCCCGCAATGATGCCGCCCGCTTCTTCCGTTTGACCGTAAACTTCCAGAACGTTGACGCCGTACATCTGCCAAAGCGCCATCGTCTCGGGCGGCAATGGCGCGCCGCCGCAGATGACAAACTCCAGGCCATCGAAGCCGAGTTTGTTGAGAATCGGGCGAAAAACCGCCGCATGACAGGCGCGGTAGGCTGCCTCGTCCGTTCCGGTTGCGGCACCATCCCAAAGCCTACGGACATGACGGCGGGCCAACCGCATCGCGAATTCGTAACTGGTGCGTTTCAGCGTCGAGGAATTGGCAATGCCGACAACGATCTGCGCGGCAAATTTTTGCAGGTAGCGCGGAACGGTGAACAGTACGGTCGGAGCGACCTCGAACATCGTGCTCGCCAGATCCTCCGGATCCTCTCCGAAATGCGGCACCAGCCGCGAGATCAGCGGCAGCGTCACGGCGATGTCGCGGCCGAGAATATGACAGAGCGGCAGGTAGGCGACGGTGCGGTGCTGTTTCTCCCCCAGTGTCGGATAGTGATCGACAAGATTGACGGTGGCGGCGAGATGCTTGCCATGGGTGATGAGCGCACCCTTGGGATGGCCGGTGGTGCCGGACGTGTAAACGATGATGGCCGGATCGCGCGCATGCACTTGACCGACCTGCGCTTCCAGCCAATCCAGATCGCTGTTCGCTGGACCGACCAGCTTTTCGTAGCTCACTAGCTTGGGATGGTCGTATGCGAACATCGCGGAATCGTCGATGACGATGACGGCCCGCATATCCGGCAAGCGGTCGATGATCGGCAGGATCTTGTCGACGTATTCCTGATCTTCCGCGATGAAAATCACCGCGCCGCCATCGCGCAGCTGATATTCGACTTCCGCGGCTGACGCGGTCGGGTAAATACCGTAGACGATCGCGCCCAACGACTGTGAGGCGAGATCGCAGATCATCCACTCTTCGCAAGCGTCCCCCATGATGGCGACGCGTTCGCCTTTCGTCAGCCCGATGCCGGCAAGCGCCTTCGCGGCCCGCGCCACCAGTAATGCGTAATCGCGGAAACTGCGCTCGCGATAAATACCAAGATGTTTGGAGCGGAATGCCACCCGATCCGGAATACTGCGCGCGCGTTCGCATAACAGCGACGGCGCGGTCCGGTCGCGCAAGGCGTCTCGTGTGATCGCTTCCTCGTCGACCATCACTCTGCCCTTTTCGAGCGTTTCCTGAAATATCCTACAGCCAAACCGACGCTGAATTCTATAGCTCTATCAAATTTAAAACGAGCCGATCATTGTCGGCGGCCAAGGCCGTCGAGCACCAGGGAAACGAATTCGCTGCCGATCCGCTCCATGGATGCGTCTTCCTTGCCGTACCAGCTGGAAACGGTGTTCGCCAAACCCAGAATCGCCAGCGTTGTCAGCCTGGGGTCGAGGTCGCCGCGAAACTCGCCCTTGCGCATGCCGTCGCGGATGACCGTTTCGAAGATCTTTTCGAGCCCGCGCGACCATTTGCCCACCCGGCGGCGGCTGCGATTGGGCAGGAATTGGCGTTGCGTGAGGAAGACCCGTACGAAATTACCGCGATCCAGAATGGGCACCATATGGGCCCGGATCAGGCCGGCCAGCCGTTCCCGGGCCTTTCCCGGTCCGCAGGCAATCGCCTGTGCCGCTTCGAAAAAGCCGGCCACCCCCTGGATACAGACAAGCTCGAGAGCAGCCTCCTTGGAAGGCACATAGTAATAGAGGCTGGCTTGGCGGATGTGCAGGATGTCGGCGATATCCTGCGTGGTCGCACCATGGTAGCCGCGCTCGGCAAAGACCTGGGCCGCCGCCTCGATGATCTCGACCGAGCGGCGATGGGTATTTCGCTTCGAAGACGTGGCCGGACGCGCCGAAACCGCGCGCCGTCCCGGCTTGCGCCGCCGGCTGCTTGCGTTGACGGGTCGGGCCGATCTAGATTTCATCTATAAGCCTATAGACAAGGCAAGGCAGCTTACCCGGGAGGCGTCCATGATCAAGAGCCCTAACGGCCGTCCGCCATTTCGCGCCGACCATGTTGGGAGCCTTCTGCGTCCGCCCATCCTGCGGCAAGCCTTCAAGGACTTTTTCGCCAAGCGCATCGACGACGCCCATTTTGCACAAATCCAGGACCAGTGCATCCGCAACGTGGTGAAGCTGCAGGAGGACGCAGGACTCGAGGTCGTGACCGACGGCGAGTTCCGCCGCGGCTCGTATTGGAGCCGCTTCGTCGAGCGTATCGACGGGTTCGTCATCAAACCGGCTGTCTTCAAGTTTCGTGACGACCACGGCCATGAAGTGGAATTCACCGCGCCCTATGCGGCCGCTAAACTCAGCCGGGCGCAGCCGTTGGCGCTCGACGAATTCAGCTTTCTACGCGACACGTCAATAGTGACGCCGAAGATCACGCTGCCCTCGCCTTCGACCATGCATTTCTACCGCTGCTCTGATTTTGCCGACAGCGGCGCGTACGCAAGCGTGGAAGCGTTCTTCGCCGATCTTGGCCGCATTTTCCGCGAGGAGATCGCCGAACTCGCGAAGGCCGGCTGCCAATATATCCAACTTGATGAAGTGGCGATCGCGCTGTTGTGCGATCCGGCGATCCGCAAGAAGGTCGAAGACACCGGACAAAACCCGGATCGCCTTGTCGATCTCTACATCGAAAGCCTCAACGACGCCGTCGCCGGCGCGCCGGCGGGCGTAACGTTTGGCGTGCATATGTGCCGCGGCAACTTCAAGGGACATTATCTTGGGACCGGCGGATATGAATCCGTCGCGGAGCGATTTTTCTCCCACACGAAAGTAAACCATTTCCTGCTTGAATACGACACCGAGAGAGCTGGCGATTTTAAGCCGCTTCGATTTGTCAAAGACAAGGGTGTCGTGTTGGGTCTTGTCAGCAGCAAGACCCCTGTTCTTGAGAGCATCGAGGTCCTCAAGAGACGTATCGGCGAGGCAACGCAATATATCGATCTCGATCGGCTAGCGGTCAGCCCGCAATGCGGCTTTGCCTCAACCGTTGCAGGCAATCCCGTCACCGAGGCAGATGAGCGGGCAAAATTGAAGCTGGTCGTCGATGCTGCTAACGCAATTTGGCACTGAACTGCCTGCCAACCTCGTAAGACTCGAACCCGTCTCTAGTCGACTGCAGTTTTATTTTCGGGGAAACGTAATTTTGTGCATCAGAGACAAACCGCCCATTCTCGCGACTTTTTATAAATGCTGCGACACAGAGACTGTCTCTGCTTAAAAAATGGCCCGTTTCCACGGCCAAAATCGCAGAGACCGGGAAACGTATTCATGTCCTTGAATGCGTTGTGGCGGACGCAGTCGCAGTCGAACCCGTCTCCACTCCCAAATTCCCTGCTAACAGGGAAATTAACAGGGAATTTTTCAATTTTGGGCTAGCTTGCGGCACAGAAGTCATCATTCGTCCAATGATTCAGCGGACTTAGAGCAAAATTCCCTACTTACCGGAACAGGGAATTTTTGCGAAAGAACAGGGAATTTGTTCGCAAGAACAGGGAATTTGAACCGGGTATAGTCCCAGATCGATTTTCGGATAAGGTTTTCGGAAGGGGCACCCCGACCCTGTTTTTCTTGCCAGAAGCTATTGCTAACTTCATTGGTGAAGGAGGCTCACCGTAGCTAAGTCCGCGGGAGTGATCGGTAGGAGCGAGTTTTGGACCAGTCACAGCTACAAGCCTCACACGCGCGGCCAGACGACTCATCCGTCTGGCCTGACCGCATTCACGCAGTATTGAAGCGAAACAACATCAGCCAGGTCGGCTACGTGCCTGACAACGGGCATGCGCGACTGATTGCCTTATGCCAGCAGGACAATGAGATCACGGACGTGGTGATGACCACCGAAGCGGAGGGCCCCGGCCTCGTGCTTGGCGCCACACTCGGCGGCAAACGGGCAGCGCTGCTGATGCAAAGCAGCGGCGTCGGCAATTCCGTCAACATGTTTTCCATATTAAAAAGCTGCGGCATTCCTTGCCTGCTCATTGTGACAATGCGTGGCGAGTTTGACGATTTCAATCCCTGGCAAGTAAGCATGGGCGCGATGACCGAGGCGACGCTCAAGGCGTGTGGTTTTCTGACCTACCGGGTCGAGCGAGCAGAAGATGTCGAAGACATCGTCTCTGCAGGATGCAACATGGCTTACGGCAGCAATCTCCAGGTCGCCATCCTGCTGGCGCAGCGCCTGATCAAGCGCTCGAAGGGAGCGCATTGATGCTCGACCGCCGTGAATTTGTCGTCCACCTGCTGGCCGATCGTGGAGAGCTCTTGGTCGTCACCGGGTTGGGGACGCCGACATTCGACGTGAATGCCTGCGGCGACCACCCGCTGAATTTCTACATCTGGAGCGGAATGGGCTGCACCGCGATGGTCGGCCTCGGCTTGGCGTTGGCGCGGCCGGATCGTCGTATCGCCGTCATCACCGGTGACGGCG
>Ga0208848_1000163_pt1 | contig 13047 bp, 15 predicted proteins | sample NGESurshal072012_2_FD_184455 | JGI IMG/M metagenome (GOLD analysis project Ga0208848, IMG submission 184455) | Arctic peat soil microbial communities from Barrow, Alaska - NGEE Surface sample 210-1 shallow-072012 (SPAdes) | ecosystem: Environmental > Terrestrial > Soil > Wetlands > Peat ... | reverse complement strand
GGCGACGACGGCCGGATGCTGACCATCCCGCCGACGGTTACCTTCGGTCCTTCGCCGCGGGGACCCGACTAGCTACAAAGCTCCCGTCCTAAACTGAGCCCGTGTCCAAGCTTCTGGGGTTGCGTTGTCGCGAGTGCGGCGCAGAGTACGAATTGCAGGCGACACATGTCTGCGAGATGTGCTTTGGGCCCCTGGATGTGGTCTACGACCAGGCCGCCCTGAAGAAGGTGGTGAGCCGGCAGCGCATCGAGCAAGGTCCCAAGTCGATGTGGCGCTACCGGGACCTGCTGCCGGTCGAGGATTCGGCGCAGCTGGTCACGCTGGGTGAGGGGTTGACGCCACTCGTGAAGGCGGACCGCCTCGGGGCTGAGCTCGGACTCAAGAACCTTTACCTCAAGAACGACAGCATGAACCCGACCAACTCGTTCAAAGACCGCGTGGTGTCGGTCGCCATCAGCTGGGCGCGGTCCAACGGCTTCGAAACCATCGCGTGCGCGTCCACCGGCAACCTTGCCAACGCGGTGGCGGCGTATGCCGCGCGGGCCGGCCTCGAGTGCTTCGTGTTCATCCCGGTCGACCTCGAGCCGGCGAAGATCGTGAGCATCGGAGTCTTCGATCCCAACGTGGTCGCGGTTCGAGGCAATTACGACGAGGTCAACCGGCTCTGCAGCCAGCTTGTGGAGTCGACACCGTGGGCCTTCTGCAACATCAACATCCGGCCGTTCTATGCGGAGGGATCCAAGACGCTGACATTCGAGACGGCGGAGCAGCTAGGCTGGAAATTGCCGGACGAGATCATCATCCCGATCGCGAGCGGCTGCCAGTTCGTCCGCCATCGCCAGGCAGCAAAAGAGCTGGTCGAATATGGGCTTGTCCACGAAGATCGCGTGCCGAAGTTCACCGGCGCCCAGGCGCTCGGCTGTGCCCCGGTCTACAACGCGTTCAAATCCGACACTCCGGAGAGGGTGCTGCCCGTGAGGCCCGCCACGATCGCCCGCTCGATCGCTATCGGCAACCCGTCCGACGGGATGTACGTGAACCGGATCGCGCTCGAGACCGGCGGCGTGATCGAAGCCGTCTCGGAAGAGGAGATCGTCGAAGGGATCCGCCTACTCGCCCGGACCGAGGGCATATTCACCGAAGCGGCCGGCGGCGTGACGATCGGCGTCCTGGCGAAGCTCGCGCGGGCGGGGCGATGGAACGGCGATGAGGTGGTGGTTGCCTACGTCACCGGTCACGGCCTCAAGACTGCCGACGTGCTGGCTTCGGCCAACGGCCATGCGCGCCGCGTGGAAATAGAACCGACGCTAAAGTCGTTTCGCGAGAAGGTGAACATCTAATGCCGCAGTTCCGCATCCCAGGCCCGCTGCGCCGTCTTTCGGACGGCCAGACCACGGTGGACGTCGACGCCACTGACCTCATGACGGCGATCGCCGCGCTCGACGCGCGGTATCCGGGTTTCAAGGACCGCTTGCTTGACGAGAACGGCGAGCTGCGTCAGTTCGTCAACGTGTACCTCAACGACGAGGACGTCCGGCTTGGCTCCGGTCTCAAGGCGAAAGTCGGCGCCAAAGACGAGATCTCGATCGTGCCCGCCGTCGCCGGGGGCGCCTTCCGACATTAGACTCCGCGTATGGGGCGCCGCCGGCTGAAACTCATCTTTGGTCCGGCCATGGTGAAGGAGCCGGTGATCTACCAGCTCGGCAAGCAGTTCGCACTGGTAACCAACATCCGCCGAGCCGACGTCACAAAAGACCAGGGCTGGGTGCTGCTCGAGATCTCAGGCGAGCCGGAAGAGCTGGACCGGGGCGTGGCCTACCTCGAATCGCGAGGGGTCAAGGTCGAGCCTGCCGAAGGGGACCTGGTCGAGTAGGGATCGCGGGTTCGTATTCCCCCACCGGCGCTTCGCGCCACCTCGCCGGCAAGCGGGGAGGTGAGTTCAGCGTCTTCTGATCAGCAGGCGTGCGCCCGGCAAAGGCTTGGTCGCAGGAGGCAACGCGGCGATGACCTCGAGCAGGCGCGGCCCGATGTCCCTGGTCTCGGTGCGGAATGGCGCGAAGGCGTCTATCCCGGTCGGGTGGGCGCGAAAGTGGAGCTCGACCTTGCGACCCTGGCGGGCCGGCGCGCGTGACGTGAGGCGGTTGAAGTCCGGCGCGGGCACAAGCCACCACACGACCGGCGCGAGGTCCAGGACGAGCACCACCACGTAGATCCAGGAGGGGTCGGTCGGAATTGAGCTTGCAAAGTAGGTGGCGTTCGACTGCACGAATCCTGACGCTCCAAGTGCGAAGCAAGCCTTGGCCTGCAGCGACGCAAATGCGCTCTTGCCCTTGGCGGCGACGACCAGGTCGCGATGGTCGTCGTCGGCCTCGACATGAAACGGCACCAGCTCGCCGCTCGAGGTGAGCATGGCGTATACGGCGAGCAGGTACTCCCCGATGCGACCGGCCTGGACGTCGCTCAGCTTCACTGGGTGGGAGCTTAGCTCCCATTACGATTGCCGCCGGAATGAAGGGCAGCTTCGACGTCGCGATCATCGGCGCGGGGCAAGCCGGGCTTGCCACGAGCTGGTATCTCACCCAGGCCAAGGTCGACCACGTCGTGCTCGAGACCGGGCGCGTCGCCGAGACCTGGCGCAGTCGGCGCTGGGACTCCTTCTGCCTGGTCACTCCCAACTGGAGCGTGCGGCTGCCCGGCGCGACGTACGTCGGGCCAGATCCCGATGGGTTCATGCCGCTGCCTGAGCTCGTCGACTACTTCCAGTCATGGGCGACCTCGTTTGAGGCCCCAGTCGAGGAAGGCAGCGCAGTCACGTCCGTCGAAGCCACCGACAGTGGCTTCCTGCTCACGCTGCCTTCGGGAAATGTGAAGGCTCGGCAGGTGGTGGTGGCGACTGGCGCGTATCAGCGCGCTTACCGTCCTGCCGGTTGGGAACAGTTCCGCCAAGACGTGCATCAGATACTTGCGGAGGACTATCGGAACCCGGCCGATCTGCCCCCCGGGCCCGTACTCGTCGTCGGCAGCGCGCAGACGGGTTGCCAGCTCGCTGAAGAGCTGCACGACTCCGGCCGGACCGTTTACCTGTCTTGCGGGCGATGTGCCTGGACGACGCGCCGCATCGGAGGCCGCGACTTCGTACGGTGGTCGGCCGATTCGGGGTTCCTCACCCGGTCCTTCAAAACGCTGCCTTCACCTGCTGCGCGATTGATCGGCAACGTGCAGTCGAGCGGCGGTCGCGGCGGGCATGACCTGCACTACCGAACGCTGCACTCCAAAGGGGTCAACCTCGTCGGCCACTTCGCGGGTGCGGTTGGATCAAAGATCTATTTCGCCGACGACGTTGCCGCTAGCGTGGATTTTGGCGACGCACGGGCGAGGGACTTCTGGAAGTACATCGAGAACTGCTGCGTCGCGATGGATCGTCCCGTGCCCGATTTCAATTGGCCGGAACCATTCAGGATTACGACGCCGACCGAGCTGGATGTCAACCAGATAGGACTGGGGACGGTGATCTGGACCAGCGGCTACCGGCCGGACTATGGGTGGGTGAAATTCCCGGTGTTCGACGATCTCGGCTTTCCGGTCCAAACAGATGGCGCCACGTCCGTGCCAGGCTTGTATTTCATGGGCGTGCACTTCATGCGGAATAACAGCTCGACGATCCTGTACGGCGTGGGCGAGGATGCGGAGATCGTGGCTCGCCAAATCGTCGGTGCGCACCAATGAAAGTCGCCGTTGCGATGTCAGGCGGCGTCGACTCGTCGGTCGCGGCCGCATTGCTCCAGGCCCAGGGCCATGATGTAATCGGCGTCACACTTCAGCAATGGCCGCGCGACGATTCCGAGGAAGCGTCGCGGCACGGTGGGTGCTGCTCTCTCTCGGCCGTGGAGGACGCGCGGCGTGTCGCGTCGCTGCTTGGCATTCCTTATTACTGCTGGAACCTCGAGAAGGAGTTCGGCGAGCGGGTCATCGAACCGTTTCACCGCGACTATCTCGAGGGCCGGACGCCGAATCCCTGCGTGCGGTGCAACGCCTTCGTGCGCTTCGACCTCATGCTCGGCCGGGTGCTGGAGCTTGGTTTCGACCGCCTTGCGACCGGTCACTACGCCAGGATCGTCAACGGCACCGATGGTCCCGAGCTCCACACGGCGCTCGATGACGCCAAGGACCAGTCCTACATGCTCTATCACCTCGATCGGGAGCGCCTTGGGAGCATCCTTTTCCCTCTGGGAGGAATGACCAAGCGCGAGGTTCGCGAGCATGCCCGAGAGTTCGGGCTTCCGGTTGCGAACAAAGCCGAGAGCCAGGAGATCTGCTTTGTGCCGCGCGGAGAAACGGCACGCTACCTCGCGAACCGGCTTCCCATCCGTGCCGGCGCGGTCGTCGACTCGAGCGGGCGCGAGCTCGGCACGCATCGCGGCACCGCGCTCTACACGGTGGGGCAGCGAAGTGGCTTCGGCAACCTGAGCGAAGCGGGGCCGTGGTACGTGGTGCGCGTGGACGCGCCCTCGAACCGGCTGGTCGTCGGCCGCAAGCAGGAGCTCGCCGTGCGCGAGGTCGATTTGCGGGATGTCAGCTTCATCAACGGGTCGGTGCGTGAACCCGCGCGGTGCGAGGCGAGGCTTCGGTACCATGCCCCGCCAATCCCGGGCGTGTACCGGGCGGGACGGTTGTCCCTCGACGAGCCGTTTCTCGGTGCGGCGCCCGGCCAGGCCGCCGTGCTCTACTCGGGCAGCCGTGTCCTCGGTGGGGGGATCATCGCCACGGCATCTTGACCCGCCCAAGATCGCGGCCGCAGCGGTGCCGCCGTCCGATGTCGGAATAGAATCCCGGGGTGTCCACAGTTCGCGAGGTCATGAAGGCAAGCCTCTATTCCGTGAACCCCTCGACGACGCTTGGAGAGGCGATCTCGCTGATGGCCCGGCACAGGATCGGCTCGGCTCTCGTCATGGAGGACGGCAAGCTCATCGGTATCTTCACCGAGCGGGACACTGTGCGGGCGATCTCCCACTCGCATGACGCGCCCGACCACCAGGTTTCTTCGTGGATGACGCGCGACCCGAAGACGGTGAGCCCCGACGAGGAGGTCGACACGGCATTGAGGACGATGCTCGACAACGGGTTCCGTCACCTGCCGGTGGTGGAGAGGGGAGAGGTGATCGGCATGGTCTCGATGCGCGACCTGGCGGAGTTAACGACAGACTAAGCACGCGGTAAACTAATCGGCTCCCGCCCCCGATAGTTTCGTGCGCCTATGCGAAAAGTGCGCCCCGCGCGCGCCTGGCGGGCGCGAAGGATTTCTACCGCCTTGGGTCTGTTGGCGCTGAAGCGCTATCTCCCGTACCTGCGGCCGTACGTCGGGCTCGTCGTCGTCTTCGGACTGGCGCAGCTTGGCAGCCTTGCCACGGCCGCATCCATCCCAAAGATCATCCAGTACATCATCGACGGGCCCGTCACACATCACCAGCTGGACCAGCTTGAGCAGATGGCCGGCGTGCTGGTTCTGATTGCGTTGCTGGAGTTCGTCCTCATCTTCCTACGTCGCAACTATTCGGGCGTCGTCTCGCTGCACATGGAGACAGACCTCCGCAACGACTTCTACGCACATCTCCAGGGCCTGCAAGTGGCCTTCCACGACAACTGGCAGTCGGGACAGCTGCTGTCGCGCGCCGTGTCCGACATCGGCACGGTGCGCCGCTTCGTGAGCTTCGGCTTGATCTGGTTCCTGCAGACGATCGTCACGTTCGCGGTCGTCGTCGTACTCATGCTTCAGCTGGACTGGAAGCTGGCTCTGGTCGTCGTGGTGTGCATGCTGCCGATCGCCTACTTCAGCAACAAGTTCCACCAGAAATACAGGCCGATCGCACGGCGACTGCAGGATCAGCAGGGCGATCTCACCACGATCATCGAGGAGATGGCCACTGGCGTTCGGATCATCAAGGCGTTCGGTCGCATGCCGCTGATGCAGAAGCGCTTCGAGGACCAGGCCGCGCTGCTGCGCGCCACCAGCCTCGAAGGAATCAAGGCGCGCGCACTGCTGTGGACGCAGCTCAACTTCCTGCCGAATCTCTCGCTCGTCGCAGTCCTGCTGCTGGGCGGCATCAACGTGGTCCAGGGGACGCTGACCATCGGCGGCCTGATCGCGTTCATGAGCTACGTCTTCATGCTCACGTGGCCGATGGACGCCATCGGCTGGGTGATGTCGATGAGCGAGGAGTGCCAGACCGCCTCCCAGCGGCTGAACGAGGTGCTCGACTCGCGCCCAGAGATCGCCGACCACCCCGGTGCCCGCACCCTGGAGCGCAGCCGCGGACATATCGAGCTTCGCGGGGTCGGCTTCAAGTACCCGAAGTCCAACGAGTGGATCCTGCGCGACCTCAACCTGGTCATCGAGCCGGGTGAGACTGTCGGCATCGTTGGTCGCACCGGGAGCGGCAAGACCACGCTGGCCAATCTCCTGCCTCGGCTGTACGACGTCGACGAGGGCAGCATCCTGCTCGACGGCATCGACGTGCGCGACCTGCAGCTTCGTTCCCTGCGCTCGCACATCGGCGTCGCGTTCGAGGATCCAATCCTCTTCTCGGCCTCGGTCCACGAGAACCTCGTCATGGGCAGGCCGATCACTTCAGACGAGGAGTTGAAGCGCGCGCTCGATGTCGCCCAGGCGGGATTCGTCTGGGACCTGCCCTGGGGTCTCGAGACCCGCGTCGGCGAGCAGGGTTACACACTTTCGGGCGGCCAGCGGCAAAGGCTTGCGCTGGCTCGAGCCGTGCTCGGCGGACCGGCTGTGCTGGTGCTCGACGATCCCCTCTCGTCGGTGGACGTGCACACGGAAGCCGTGATCGAAGAGGCGCTTGCACGAGTCCTCGAAGGCGTCACCGGGCTCCTTGTCGTCCACCGGCCTTCGACACTGGCGCTCGCCGATCGAGTCGCGCTGCTCGACGGCGGGACCATCGCGGCGGTGGGAACTCATACCGAGCTGATGCAATCGAACGACCTGTACCGCGCGCTGCTTTCACAGGAGTACGAGCTGGAACCGCGCGAAAAGGGAGGCTCCGCAGTGAGCTCGCGGGGACCCCAAAAAGGCGCTGAGGAGGTGCCTGCTTGAGCGCGGTGGATTCCGCCGCGCGCGCGGTGGGCGCGCCTCCAACTGACCGGTGGCGCGGCGTCGCCTCGGAGGAGATCGACGAGTTCTCGCCAAGCGTCGCCGGCCTGCTTCGCCGGCGCAGCCGCCGCCTGCTCACGGGACTTGCCCGGCCCTACCGCTGGCGGATCGGGCTGGCAGGATTGCTCATCCTCGTGCGGTCCGCGGCCTACCTCGCACTGCCGTACCTGGTCGGTCTGGGCATCGACAAAGGCATCCGTCCAGGCGGCAGCGGCAACCTTGGAACCCTCGAGGTGATCGTCTCTGTGCTCTTGCTCGCGTTGGCCGTCAACGCCGTCGCCAATTACGCGTTCCTGCGCCTGTCGGGCAGCATCGGCGCGGACGTGCTGTTCGACCTCCGCAAGACTCTGTTCGCCCACGTGCAGGCGCTCTCGCTTTCGTTCTACGAGCGCTACACGTCGGGGCGCATCATCTCGCGCCTGACCTCGGACATCGACGCGCTCAACGAGCTGCTGGCCACCGGACTCACTTCGGTGATCACGTCGCTGATCTCGGTCGTCGCGATCATCGTGATCCTCCTGCGACTCGACACGCGTCTTGGCATGGTCACGTTGGTCGCCATGCCTCTGGTGGTCGCTCTGACGTACTGGTTCCGGAGCAACTCGGCCCGCTCCTACCGAGCGGTCCGTCGCGCGATCGTGCTCGTGATCGTGCACTACGTCGAATCGTTGGGTGGGATCAGGGCGGTCCATGCATTCCGGCGTGAAGCTCGAAACCAGGAGATCTTCGAGGACGTCAACGGCCGCTACCGGGACGCCAACATCTGGTCGAACCGCCTGGCATCGATCTTCGGCCCGGCGATCAACCTGCTCGGCCGGCTCACGACCACGTCGGTACTCCTGTTCGGCGGCTACCTCGTGGTGCAGGGCCAGGTGACGCTCGGAGTGCTGACTGCTTTCGTCCTCTATCTACGGCAGTTCTTCGAGCCCATGCAGGATCTGTCGCAGTTCTACAACGTGTTTCAGGCCGCGGGCGCGGCCCTGGAAAAGCTGGCCGGAGTCATAGAGGAGACGCCCACCGTGCCTGAGCCCGAGACACCTGTGAGCATGGGCGAGGTCAAAGGCGCGATCGCTTTCGAGCAGGTCACGTTCGCCTATCGCGACAAGCCGGTGCTGCACGACGTCGACCTGAGCATCCCGGCCGGGCAGATCGTCGCTGTCGTAGGTGAGACGGGAGCGGGCAAGACCACGATGGCGCGGCTCATGGCGCGCTTCTACGACCCCACGGTCGGGCGGCTGACTCTCGACGGCGTCGACCTGAGGTCGATCGCGGTGGGTGACCTGCGCAAGGCCGTCGCGATGGTGACGCAGGAGACCTTTCTCTTCTCTGGCACTGTGGGAGAAAACCTGTTGTTCGGAAGGCCGGGCGCGTCGCGGGAGGACATGGTAGCCGCCGCACGCGCGATCGGCGCCCACGACTTCATCAGTGCGATGCCCAACGGGTACGACACCGACGTGCGGCGTCGCGGGGTACGCCTTTCCTCAGGCCAGCGGCAGCTCGTCGCCTTCGCTCGCGCTTTCCTGGCCGACCCGAGGGTCCTCATCCTGGACGAGGCAACGTCCTCGCTGGACCTACCGTCGGAGCGGCTCGTTCAGCGAGCGCTGCGAACCCTGCTGCGCGGCCGCACCGCCGTGATCATCGCGCACCGCCTGTCGACCGTCGACATCGCGGACAGGGTGCTGGTGATCGACGGCGGCCGGGTGGTTGAGGACGGCGCGCCGTCCGACCTGCGCGAGGGCACCGGGCGCTACGGCTCACTGCATCGCCAGTGGGTGGAATCCCTGGCGTAATGGATCAGCTCTTGCAGTCCCGGCATTGTCAATGTCGGCACTCAGCACATATCACCACTAGCCCAGATGCAACACCCCGTGATACCGCCGTCCTGTCCAACTCTCTGGTGTGATTCCAACCCTTTCCTTCTCGGACATGTGGCTCACTCCTGTCGAGTCCTTCAGGGGCCGGTAGCCAGGCTACAGCCTCCCACAGCACAGTCTCATTCCGCGGTGACACAGACGCTGTCCGAAGTTGCGGCGTTTGTTACGGAAGACCGGCCATCGTGTAAGCGGTGCTCGGCGCATCAATGGCATGGCTATAACCATCAACGGGACCGCGATCAACCTGGACTGGACCACGATCCTGATCTGGTGCCTTGTAGGACTGGTGGCGGGATTCCTCGCCAGCCGCGTTGCGCTGGGTCACGGGCTGGGCCTCTTCGGTGACATCGTCGTGGGGATACTGGGCGCCTTTCTGGGCGGGTTTATTGCGAGCATCTTCCGCATCAACGTGCAGGTGATCGGCCATCCGATCATCAGCGAGACGGTCATGGCCTTTGCCGGCGCGGTGATCCTGCTGCTGGTCGTGCGGCTCGTCTCGGGGGGCGGGAGGAAACGCCGGGCGACCTGAACGAAGCCCCAGCTGCTTCCTAACTGAGCCATGTGGAGCGCACGGCCTCGCTCCCGACCGTGCGGCCCGGTGGCAAGGTTGCTGCTTTTGTTATGGCCGATCGACGATCGTGATTTGGTCAGGCGGAAGTGGTGCCGTCGCAAGACCGCCCCTTCGGCTTGATGTGATCTCTTTCCGAGGAGGCACTCATGGAATGCGACATCTGCGGCCAGGACGTCAAGAACTCAGAAGAGCTTCAGAAGCACCGGGAGCGAATGCACCCTACGGGCGAGGGTGACAAGTCAATGGACAACCTCGAAAAGCCGGACCTGTTGGGAGACACCCCAGAGGAGTCTGCCGCAAGCGAAACCCCAAAGGCGTCCCACTAGCGCCGCCAGTCGTCGAGGGTCTGCAACGGGAGCGATACCTGGGGTCATTAGTGCCTATGCGGTGGTGGTGTCGAGGTAGAAGCGGCGCCAGCCGACGGTCTCGAACCCAAGCCGGGCAAGGATCGGGGCGGACATGTCGCCGCCCCACACCGCCAGCCCGCTCACTCCAGCGCGGCGAGCAATCTCGAGGCGCTTCGCAACCAGCGCGCGGTAGATGCCGCGACCTCGGAACTTCGGCCGCACCGAACCGCCCTGGAGAATGGCGGCTCTTGGCGCAAACACCCCGAGCCCGCCCGCGCCTGCCGGCTCCCCATCCAACGTCACCAGGAGGAAGTGCCGGTTGCCAGCCGCGCGGAAGTTGAGGCGGCGCCGTTCCTGCATCGCGATGAGCTCGTGGTCGTCGCCCTGGGTGACGGACAAGAAGGCCTCGGCGGCGGCCCCGTCCGCGCTTCTGAACGTGGCGAGGTCGATAAGCGCGTCCCGGATCTCCAGTCCTTCGATGGCCGGAGCTTCAATCGTCGCGTCGATGGGCAGCACCATCACCTCGACCGAAGCGCCGTGTGGGTCGGGCTGTACACCGTGGGTCGCGAGGTGGTCAGCGAAGTCGGGCGGCTCCGTCTGCGGGTCGAGCGTCCACGTCACCGGCAGATGGTGGGGCGAGATAGTCGCCCGTGCTTCTCGGATGACCTCGTCCACTTCTTCGGGCCGGCACCTGATCCACGAGACGTTGTTCGGCCCCGCAATCGGGAAGTCAGGCTGGAGCGTGATCTGGTAGCGGGGCGTGACGATGACCTCGAGCCCCGGCGCCGGCTGGACGCGGTGATGGTTGGCGAACTCGACGAGCGCCTGCGATACTGCCCCCATGGCTACATTGTCGCGAGCGCTCAGCCGCTGGGACGTGATGAGGCTTGCCGCAGCCGCGCTTGGACTGGCCGTGGTTACGCTCCTTGCCGCTTACGTGGTCGGCGTGGCCACCTCGCAAGCCACCCCCGGCGGCGTCGCCTCGGCGGTCGCGCTGGTCGGAATCGCAGGTAGTGGGCTCCTGTATGCTTTTTCCCTTCGAGCCGGCGGCATCGTCGACTAGCCGGTAAATCCCTCTCAGCCACCACGGAGTGCCGATGGACTCCCTCCACGCGATTGGCTTCTACGTGTCCGCCGCTGTCTCGCTTGGTGGCGGGCTCCTGGTGGCATTGCTTCCTGGACGCGGTGCGCGCGGGCTGGCAATGGCGATCGCCGGCGCGGGGATCGTCGGTCTCTATTTCTCACTGTCCGCGGGCTTTGTTGGTCTGGTCGCGCTGGTGTGCTATGCGGGCTGCGCCCTGCTCTTGGCGGCGCCTCACTATCGGGTGATGGACACAATGGTGGCCGGTGCGTGGCGTCAGGCCGGGGCGGTTGCGGCCGCGGGGCTGTTTGTGATCCTGGCCTATGCCGCGTGGCGCGGCGACTTCGCCCATACGTCCCCATTCAATTTCGGCGCCATCGGCAGCGCCGCGGTCGGCAGGCTTCTTTTCGCCCACGACACTCTGGCGACCGAGGCGGTAGGCGCATTGGTGCTCGTCGCCCTGGTTGGCGCGACCGCCGTCTGGCGCGGGCGAGATCGCGGTCGATGAGCGCCGGCCTCGTCTCAGTCCTGTTCGTCGCGGCGGCTCTCGTCGCAGTGGGCGCCTTCATCGCTTCCTGGAAGAGGGACCTGACGGCTGCGCTCGCCGGGCTCCCCCTGATGTTCGGCGGTGCAGGCGTCGCGTTCGCCGGCGCATCAAGATTCGCCGCTGCGGGCGGTTCGCCAGTCTTCGGCCAGGAGGTCGCGGCCCTGCTCGGCGTGGCCGCGCTGGCGCTGGTTGCGCTCGGCGTGGGGATCGCTGGCCGGGGGACCTCTCGCTGAGCCTTCTCCTCGCCGCCGCGAACATCGCCTCCGTGGCATCTGGCGCCGCATCCGGATCGCGCCAGTCGGGATTCACCTTCGATCCTTCGACCACGCTTCCGTGGGCGGTGCCGCTTATCGTCACTGCGCCCCTTGCCGCCTTCGTCATTGCGCTCTCGAGCGTCCGCAACCGGCGGTCGTCTGCGAACCTCGCGATGCTCGGTGTCGTCACCTCGATGCTCGCCACCCTTCTCGTCGGCTGGGGCCTGGCGAAAAAGACGGCGCCCTTCCTCGCCACCTACCAGTACATCAACCTACCGGTCGCTTTCAGCGGACCGACCAACTTCCAGGGCTTTGCGGTCGACATCGTGCTGCGGGTCGACCACCTCACGGTCGCGGCGCTGTTCGTGGTGGAGCTTTGCATCTTCGGGGCCATCGGCTGGCACCAGGTGATGGGCCGGTCGGAGCCCGGCGCGGCGCGATTCCACGCCTTGATCAGCGTGCTCCTGTTTGGCTGCGCCGGCGTCCTGGTCAGCTGGGATCTTGCCGAGCTGCTCGTGTTCTGGGGCATCGCGGGAGCCGCGACGTACCTTCTACTGGCACACCGTTGGGGCACGGAGGAAGCGGCCGTTCGCGCAAGGGTCGCGCTCGCGCTCCCATTCGTCACGGACCTGTCGCTTCTTTGTGGTGTCGCGTGGCTCTACGCGCGATATGGAGCGCAAAACCTGACCACTCTGGTGCCGATCCTGCACACCAACCCTGGTTGGACGGTGCGCTCTCTGGTCGTCGCATCGATCCTGCTGTTCATCGGCGTAGCCGGCCGCCTGGCGTTGTGGCCGCTCCACTCATGGGTGACGCGAACCGCGGTGACGGCGCCACCGGCCGCGTCGGCGGTGGCCCAAGCCGTGTGGTCGGTTCTTGCCATCGTCGTGCTGTATCGCCTGATGCCGATCTTCGCCGCGTCCAACCAGCAGACCGTGAAGGCTTGTTTGTACGCGTGCGGCGTCGCCGCCATCGCAACTCCGCTCTACTCGCTGTTTGGAAATGAACCGAGGCGCGCGATCGCTCTCGTCGGGTCCGGCGTCGCAGCGATTGGGGCCGCCGTCGTCATCCACGGGGTTCAGTTACCCAACTCGACGTTCGCCATCGCAGGAGTCGCGTGCGTGTTCGCCGCCGCGCCCGCGCGTGCCGCGGGCATGCTCGCCGCGTCGGCTATCGCCGGCGCGATGCGGACGGACGACCTTGCCGAG
>Ga0208848_1000162_pt1 | contig 13052 bp, 16 predicted proteins | sample NGESurshal072012_2_FD_184455 | JGI IMG/M metagenome (GOLD analysis project Ga0208848, IMG submission 184455) | Arctic peat soil microbial communities from Barrow, Alaska - NGEE Surface sample 210-1 shallow-072012 (SPAdes) | ecosystem: Environmental > Terrestrial > Soil > Wetlands > Peat ... | reverse complement strand
CAAACCACTGCACCGATCTTGCTATTTCCTCTCATGGCGTTTCTCCGTGGGAGGTTTGTGACGCACTCCAATAGTCCAAGCGAACTTGGGCGCGCGCGGTTTCCACCGCAAGGGCGAGACGTTGAAGTTGGACCTCCAGGAGGCTGCGGCGCGCCAGCAGGACCGAATCAAAGCTGCCGCGGCCGGCCTGGTAGGCGCTGCGCGCGGCCTCGATGCGGCGCTGCGCATCGGGGATGATCGATGCATCAAAGTCACCGACACGTTCATCGTAATGGCGCCGATCCAAGTAGTCTTGGCTGACCTGTGCGTGCAATTCACGAAGCAGATCACGCTTGCGCTCTTCGCCGGCGCGCGACTGTTGAAGCGCTGCCGCTAAGCCGCGATCCTGACGATCCTTGGTGAAGTACGGGAGACCGACGCTGAACTGGATGCCGACGAAGTCCGAAAAGGCTCGCCGATATGCGTAATACACCTCGACGGAATAATCCGGCTTGTACGATTGCCGCGCGAGAGCGACATCGGTCGCGGAGGCTTCGATCTGCTTATCCAGCGTACCGATCACTGGATGATGATCGGAGAGTGCGATCAAGCTGGGTAACGTGCTCGGGAACCCAGGCATCGTGAGCGATTCCGCAATTGGCCGCTGCGCCTCATCGCCGACCCAGCGCGCGAGGCCCGCGCGCGCGCGCAACTCATGGTGCAGCCAATCGTGAGCTTTATCGTCCACCAGCCCGGCGTCCACCTTTGCGGTAATCCAGTCCGACAGGGGCGCCTTGCCGTTGCTGTAGTCCTTTTCCAGCGCCTGCACTTGCAAGGCGGCCTCATTGGACAGTCGCCGCGTCAGCTTGAGGGCCTGCTGCGCCTCATACAGGTCCAGCCACGCGAGTGATGCATCGCGCTTCACCATCCGCTGATCGTTGGACAACGCCGCACGGTCGGCATCGGCGTCGAGCTGCTTGCGGGCGCCGTTGAGCCGGCGTTTATCCGCACGTATAAAGTCCTGACTCAAGCCGATTGTGAACTCGGTGAAATTGTCACGGCTGACGCTGAATGCCTCCGGAGTATCGATTGGCAGTTCTTTCAGGCCGCCGGACAATTTCGGATCGGGCAATTGCGCAGCTGCCACGGCCTGCTGTTCCTCCGCCCGGATCTTTGCCTCGCGTGCCGTGAGTAAGGGCTGATCGAGCGCCGCCAGCCGGGCGGCCTCTTCCATCGTCAGCGGTAGTTCTACTGCCGCGGCGTCAGAATGCAGCGGGATTGCATCGGCGAGCGGCGCCGGCTGCGCGGCGATCGGCAAGAAAACCCAACAAGACGCAAGTGTCCGCAAAGCTAAGCGAAGAAATCTCACATCGCTCTCCCGAGTGAAACGACATCGGCAGACCAGACGGTCTGTTTTCAGGATGTGGGCCTAGAAGGGGCCCGGACGGGAGGCGAGACTTAAAGGCGCAGGCGGCCGGTGCTCAGATAGAGCGTGGAATAAGACGGGAATCGGGAAACCATTGCGCGCAGGATGAGGGAACGAGCGCTCGCAGTACCGATTGTCGGCCATGCGAAGACAGTGATCGCCGCCGGTGGGTCGATGCGCTCCGCATGCCTCTCAATCTTGGGTAATGCGAAAGTTGCGCTAATCGCCGATGCACTCGGTATCCCCGACGCGCAACACGCAACGTCGGCCGGCATCCCTTGGGTTAAATCTGCGCCGCCGCCACCGCACGGTAAGCCAGGCGCTGTTGGACAGCAGAGCTGCGTTGGTGTGGCGTCGGCACACGCCACGGCGGGTATGCCGGCCGATAGGACGCTGACATACAGGATCGAGAGGCTTAGGAGGCGACGCAGCATGGGCGGTGCGGGTGTGACGTTGAGCGACCTAAAATGAATACGAGCAGCCGATATAATATGCCGGCAAGGTAGCATGATTTGCGCCGCAGTGCTCAATTCTCAGCCTCGATCGTGAAAGGATCGGCAACAACCTAGCCCTGCTCCGTGCGGTAGGATTCGAGAATGGCGGTGCTCACGGTTTCGTGATGAGCTTCGAGGGGAATCCCGCCTCGGTCGTCGCCTGAGTGAGCCGCGCAGATGTGGCCGGCTGGGCCGGTCGGGCGAATGACAAGGCCCAATCGCTATAGCGCTTGACAATACGAGATTCCTCGAAATATCGTATGACCATGAAGACACCTCAAGTTATCGAGGCGCTGGGCGCCCTGGCGCACGAACATCGGCTTGCGATCTTCCGGTTGTTGATCGAGCGCGGACCGGAAGGTATATCGGCGGGGCGTATTGCCAACCGCGTAGGCCTCGTGCCCTCATCGCTCACGTTCCATCTGCAAAACCTACAGCGCGCCGGCCTGATCACTCAGCGCCGCAAAAGCCGTCAACTCTTTTACTCGGCGGATTTCACCGCGATGAATGCGCTGGTGGGCTATTTGACGGAGAACTGCTGTGCAGAGAGCGGTGCGGATTGCTCGACGAACTGCGCGCCGGCCCTAGCCGCCAGGTCAGCCAAACGCGCAGTCAAAGTCGCCTAGGCGCCGCTATGCCCGAAACGCTCATGATCCGTGAACGGCCGCCGCGATCGCCCACCGTGGCCTTGCTTGAAGCCGACGGATTGCCCGTATCGGACTTAACCGACGCGCACCTAGAACACTTTTTCTTCACCGGCGCCGATGGTTCGCCGACCGCATTGGCAGGACTTGAGATTTATGGGATCGACGCGTTGTTGCGATCGCTGGTGGTCAGTGCGAATGCGCGAACCAAAGGTACGGGATCAGCACTCGTCCTGCATGCCGAGGAGTACGCGGCCTCACGCCGCGTACGTGCGATTTACCTCCTGACGACAACGGCAGAATCGTTCTTCGAGCGTATGGGATATGGGCGCGTCGATCGGGCCGAGGCACCGCCGTCGATCCGATCGACGCGCGAGTTCGCCGGCCTTTGCCCGGCGAGTTCGGCGTTCATGGTCAAGCGGCTTCAACAAGACAGGTGAAATTATGAAAAGACTTCATGTCCATGTCAGCGTGAAAGACTTATCGGCCTCGATCCGATTTTATCGGGAGCTCTTTGGCGCCGAACCGGTCGTCACAAAAGACGACTATGCCAAATGGATGCTCGAGGACCCGCGCGTGAACTTTGCCATCAGCCGCCGCAATAGCGCGACGGGCGTTGACCATCTCGGCATCCAAGTCGAAGATCGCGCGGAACTTAAGGAAGTGTACGAGCGACTCGAGCGGGCCGAAGGTCCGGTGATTGAAGAAGGCGAGACGACTTGCTGCTACGCTCAGAGCGAGAAAAGCTGGATCGAGGATCCGCAGGGCGTTGAATGGGAGACGTTCCTGACGACCGGCGAGAGCACTGTCTACGGGACCGATGAGGTGAAGCCGAAAGCAAGCAAACCGTGCTGTACGCCCAATCGCGCGGGGTGAGGCATCCGTGAGCGATCGCCTGTACAACGTTTTGTTTTTATGCACCGGCAACTCCGCGCGCAGCATCCTGGCGGAGTCGCTCATCAATCATTGGGGTCGCGGTAAGTTCCGCGGCTTCAGTGCGGGGAGCTTCCCGAAAGGGAAGGTGCATCCGATGGCTTTAGATCTCCTCGAGCGGATGAATCTTCCGGTCGAAAATCTCCGCAGCAAAAGCTGGGACGAGTTCGCCGCGCCGGGCGCACCTGCGCTCGATTTTATTTTCACCGTCTGCGACAACGCGGCCGGTGAAGTCTGCCCGGTGTGGCCGGGTAAGCCGATGACGGCGCACTGGGGTATTGCAGATCCGGCGGCGGTGCAAGGCACGGAAGCAGACAAGGCCTTCGCGTTCCGTAAGGCATTGAAGGAGCTGGAAACTCGGATCAAGCTTTTCACGGCCCTTCCGATCGACTCTCTGGACCGCATGAAGCTGCAAGAGACGCTTCGCGCGATCGGAAAGCAGCCGCCGGCCGAGAACCCTTGAGCTTGCATCAGCGCCTCGCCGCGGAAGGAATCGGGTCGCTCTTGCTGGTGGCAACCGTGATCGGCTCCGGCATCATGGCCGAACGGCTCGCCGGCGGAAATCTTGGCGTAGCGCTCATCGCCAATACGGGCGCGACGGTGGCTGTGCTCGCCACGTTGATCGCGCTGCTCGGTCCGATCAGCGGAGCGCACTTCAACCCGGCCGTCTCGCTCGTGCAGGCGCTGCGCGGTGCGCTGCCCTGGCGCGAGGCATGGGCCTACGCAGCGATCCAGATCGCCGGCTGCTGCGGGGGAGCGATCCTCGCTCACGCCATGTTCGGGTTGCCCCTCATCCAGTCCTCGCTGCATGCTCGGACAGGCCTTGCGCAATGGCTTGCCGAGTTCGTAGCCACGCTTGGCCTCTTGCTGGTCGTTCTGGGTCATCGGCGAGCGGAAGATGCCCCCTGGATGGTCGCCGCGTGGATCGGTGCCGCGTACTGGTTTACCTCATCGACTTCGTTCGCAAATCCAGCCATCACCATCGCACGCTCCCTATCGAACACGTTCGCGGGGATCGCGCCAGCGCACGTACTGGCATTCATCCTGGCCCAGGCACTCGGCGCGTTAGCAGCCATTCCCATCGCTCGTGTTCTCTTCGCGCCACGCAATGTCACTCGCGCCACTGCCAACACCCGAGTTCGAAGCTAGCTGCGTTGGCAAAATTGCAATTTTGGCGATTGCATTGCGTAGCTCGGCTTTAGGGTCGACGTACGTTCGCCCCATGCGCTCAACGAGTGGTCTCCTTGAGAATCCACGCGCGATGCTCCGCCTCGTCGATCCAATTCTCGATCAGGCTCGCGCTGGCGACATCACCCCACTCATCACAAAGGGCGTGTGAGCTGCGCAGGTTGATCACCAATTGCCTATTGTCATCCAGAAGCTCCGCAAGCATGTCCTGGGGGTCGACATACTCCTTGTCATCATCGGCGATGCGCTGAAGCCGGGCCACGTGGCCGATCGAACGCAAGGTTGTCCCGCCGATTTTCCTGACACGCTCCGCCATCGTATCGGTGGCTGCGAATATTTGCGCACTCTGCTCGTCCAGAAGGAGGTGATAGTCGCGAAAGTGCGGGCCCGACACATGCCAATGAAAATTCTTCGTCTTAAGGTATAGGGCGAACATGTCGGCCAAGATCATCGTCAAGGCGGAACTTATCTCCTCGACGGCGCCGGGTTCCAATCCTGCGGATACATACGCTGGTTCAAGCATCCGATGTCGTGATTCTCAAGTGTTCATCGTTCCAATCTCCTGTGGGTTCCGTGTGCCAGCCTCAGCGCCGGCCGTTACCGCGAGATTTCGATGTCCGGCTCGCAAATTTCAAATGACATGCAGCGCATGAACAAGCAAGGCCGATCCGCTGTCGCCTACTTAAACAGCGCTCTATTCCAGCTGTAACGAATTTTGAGTCTCGAAATTTCAGCCGTAACAGTGATGACATCGATTCTGAAGTCGGACGTGGTTTCATGCCGTGTCATCGGAGAAAACCCATGTACGGAATCGTTCGTTACTCGTTCACGATCGTTGCGGCCGTCTGTATTGCGGCATTTACCGGTGAGCGCGCACTCGGGCAGGTGCTGAAGGGCGATGCGGCCTACGGCAGCTGGCACGACGACAGACCGGGGCTGCGGCGCCTGCTCACGCCTCAAGATCTGCCGCCTAATGAAAAGCCCACTTATGGTGTCGCACAAGTTGTACTAATACCCACCGGTGCACGACCGCAAGTGCCGGACGGCGCCATCCGCGTAGCACCCAACGGTGATCTATTCGTCGCCGATACGATGTTCGGTGCGGTGCACGTGTTGCGGCTTCCGCCCGGCCGCGCACAGCCTGTCCGCGACGAAGTTTTCGCGAAGGGACTGAAGCAGCCATTCAGCATCGCGTTTTATCCTCTTGGACCCAACCCGCGATGGGTCTATATCGCCGACAGCGATGGCGTGGTCCGGTTCCACTACAAGAATGGCGATCTCAAGGCATCCGGCAAACCCGAGCAAATGATCTCGGGGATTCCGACGACCCACCACTATGCCTCGCCGCGCATCTTTAACGGACTCGCCGAATGGTCGAAGACCGAGCCGTTGGGCGCCGCCTGGGATACTGAGCAACTGCGTGCCGATGTGCTGCTTCAACCCGGACGACACTCACATGCAAATCGTCGCGACGGAACTGCGCAATCCCGAAGGCGAGCCGGTGCTAGGGAGCTACGATGCGGCCAAAGGGCGCGACTTATACATCGCCAACTGCTCGGCCTGCCATCAAATCAGCGGTGAAGGTGTACCTGATGTGTTTCCGCCGCTCAAGGGAAGTGGCGTCGTCAACAAAGACGATGCGGCGAAACACTCGCGTAGTCCTCGATGGAATGGAGGGCGGCCGGGCGGGAGGCGTTGTCTACGCCAGCACCATGCCGCCGTTTGCCGGCATGCTCGGTGACGCCGAGATTGTCGACATCATCGACTATGAGCGCAGCTCCTGGGGAAATCACGGCAATCCGGTGACCGCCGCGCAAGTGGCTGCGGAACGCGCCAGCCCCAAGTGAACTGCGCGTATTTCACCTGAAATATCCTCGCGCCCCCTGGAAACACGCATTCAACGGGCAGTGAGTAGATTGCACGCGACATCGACAGTGATCTCTACTCAAGGAAATCCCCATGACTACCATCCGAATGTTTGCATTCGTCGCAGCGGTCCTGATCACGGCGTTTCTCTGCCGCGTGATCGCAGACGTTTTCTAATTCCTCTAGCGCAGATCGACGACATGCCGAACATGACTGATGACGGCACGGGTGCCAACCCAAGAGGGCCATCGGGACTCGAACAGGAACCTCCTCTCGGCGCCCATCTGACGACTTCGCGCCGTGGGTACACTCATCATGGCATGTATGTCGGCCACGGCCGCGTGGTGCATTACTCGGGCCTGTCCGGGTTCTGGCAATGCGGCCCGGTCGAAGAGGTTTCGCTGTCTCGATTTGCCGGCGGTCGCCGGGTGCAGATCGTCGATCACGACCGGCCGCCGTATTCGCCCGAGGAGATCGTACGACGCGCCCGCTCGCGCATCGGCGAGAACGACTATCGCCTGCTGCGCAATAACTGCGAGCACTTCTGCAACTGGTGCCTCTGCGGCGTCAGCCACAGCGCGCAGGCCGAACTACGGTTGCAGCTGCCCTTCCGTGTACTCCTCGCCCTGTTTCACACGTAACCGACGCGGTGCATTCTGCAACGCGCATTACATCCATTGGGTCCACGCTCTGTCCATTCATTCAATCAGGAGACTCATTCCATGTCATCGTCAGTGCAGGCCCAGACACCGGTCGTAGAATCTGAATTCGTAGAGATCCCCGGAACCCAGCTGAAAGTCTCGCGGGTGGCGCTTGGAACGTGGGCGATGGGCGGCTGGATGTGGGGAGGAACCGACCAACGAGAATCGATCGCCACCATTCACACCGCTCTGAATCAAGGCATCAATCTGATCGATACGGCACCGGTATACGGCTTCGGCGTGTCCGAGGAAATCGTCGGCGCCGCTCTCGACGGCGTACGCACTCAGGCCGTAATCGCCACCAAGACGGGACTGGAATGGCGCGACGGCAAGGTGTATCGCAATGCGTCGCGCGCGCGAATCATGCAAGAAGTCGATGATTCGCTGCGCCGCTTGCGCACCGATTACATCGACATCTACCAGGTCCATTGGCCCGACCCTCTGGTGCCGGTGGAGGAAACCGCCGAAGCCATGCTTGCGCTTTACGAGCGGGGAAAGATCCGTGCCATCGGCGTCAGCAATTTCTCGGTCGACCAAATGGAGCGATTCCGCCGAGTGGCGCCGCTGCACGTGCTGCAGTCGCCCTACAATCTTTTCGAGCGCGCCATTGAGGACAATGTCCTGCCCTACTGCCACGCCAATCACATCGTGACGCTCGGCTACGGTGCGCTCTGTCGAGGGTTGCTGAGCGGGCGCATGCGGCGTGACACCACATTTGACGGCGACGATCTGCGGCGAATCGACCCAAAATTTCAGCCGCCTCGATATGCCCAATATCTCGACGCCGTCCGCCAACTCGATGAGTTCGCACAGCGCCGCTTCCACCGGCACGTGATTCATCTGGCCGTGCGCTGGATGCTCGACCAAGGTATCAGCGTTGCACTGTGGGGCGGCCGTCATCCGGATCAAGTGGAGGCTGCGCTCGGTGTTGCAGGCTGGTCGCTCGATACCGCACAGCGCGAGCTGGTCGAACGCATCGTGAACGCGGCGATCGTCGATCCCGTCGGTCCCGAGTTCATGGCGCCGCCGCCGCGTGCATAAATGACAACCCACTTGAGATGACTATATGAAGCTTGGATTTATAGGACTCGGCCGCATGGGCGCGGCGATGGCAGCCAACCTCGTGAAGGCTGGACACGACCTCAGCGTCTTCAACCGCAGTCCTGGAAGAGGCGCCGCACTCGTCGATCTCGGTGCGCACGAGGCGGCGAATCTCGCCGAGGCGTGCGGCGGCGACGCGGTGATCACGATGCTTGCGGATGATGACGCGGCATCTGACATCGCGCTGGGCAACGACGGCCTCATCGCCCATCTGCCCAAAGATGCGATCCATCTCTCGATGAGCACGATCAGCGTGGCGCTCTCCAAGAGCCTGGCGCAGGCGCACGCGCAAGCCGGTCAACGCTACGTGCCCGCCCCGGTCTTCGGGCGTCCGGACATGGCGGCGGCTGCCAAGCTATTCATCGTCGCCGCAGGCGATCCCGCGACGCTCGATGCGTGTCAGCCGCTGTTTCGAGCGATGGGACAAAACACATTTCCGATCGGTACTGAGCCGTGGGCGGCGAATCTCGTCAAACTCAGCGGAAATTTTCTGCTGGCTTCCGCCATCGAGGCCCTCGGCGAGGCCGTCGCGCTCATCGGCAAGGCCGGCATCGACCGGCGCGCGTACATCGAGCTCCTCACCTCCAGCATCTTCAACGTGCCGGCGTACAAAACCTACGGCGCTCTCATCGCTCAGGGCCAATTTGAGCCGGCAGCCTTCGCCGCGCCGCTCGGATACAAAGACATCCGGCTTGCGCTGGCTGCGGCCGAGAGTCTGCGCGTGCCCATGCCGCTGGCAAGCCTGCTGCATGATCGATTTCTGAGACTCTTCGCCCAGGGCGGCGACAAGCTTGATTGGTCCGCAATTGGCGGTTTGGCGACCCAGGATGCCGGCGGTCATCCGGCGGTCACGACATCGTTGATGTCGTCTGCCATCTAAGCCGCTCACCCACGCTTCCCGGTGCCCCCATGCTTGCCATAGTCCGTATCGCACTAAGCCGGCCCTACACCTTTGTAGTGGCGGCCCTGCTCATTTTTCTCACGGGCACGCTCGCGGCACTGCGCATGCCGGTCGATATTTTTCCTAGCATCAATATCCCTATCATCGGCGTGGCCTTTCAATATCAGGGCTTGCCGCCCGACCAGATGGCGGGGCGCATCATCACCCCGTTCGAGCGCGCGCTGACGACGACTGTCAATGACATCGAGCACTTCGAGTCGAATTCCTATACCACCTTCGGCATCGTCAAGATCTACTTCCACCCAACCGTCAACATTGCTACCGCCAACGCGCAGGTCACCGCAATAGCGCAGAGCCTGCTCAAGCAGATGCCGACCGGCACGACGACGCCGCTGATCATCAATTACAGCGCCTCGTCGGTGCCGATCATTCAGCTGGCGCTGTCGGGCAAGGGACTCACCGAGCAGAACCTCGCCGATCTCGGGGTCAACTTCGTGCGCCCACGCCTGGTCACGGTGCAGGGCGCGGGCATCCCCTGGCCGTTTGGCGGCAAGTCGCCGCAGGTGATGTTCGACCTCGACACCGCGGCGCTCGAGGCGCGCGGTTTGACGGGGCTCGACGTCGCCAATGCGCTGACCGCGCAGAACCTCATCACCCCGGTGGGCTCGGAGAAGATCGGAGATTACGAATACACCGTCAATCTCAATAGCGCGCCGTCGAAAATTCAGGAACTTGGCGACCTGCCGATCAAGAGCGTTGGCGGCGCGATGGTGTACATGCACGACCGCGGATATTCTGGAAGTCTCGCGGCGGATGCGCCTGACGCCCAAGAAGGTGATGCGCAATTGATTTCTCAGCCGCTCGACTTTCTCGGCGTGAATTACTACAACCCGATCGTATCCATCGAGGGGCGGCCATTTTCTCCGGCCCGCGAAGGTGCCGCCGTCACCGACATGGGTTGGGAAGTGGCGCCCGCGAACTTTACCGACTTACTGACCCGCCTCGATCGCGACTACGACCTTCCGCCGCTGTTCATCACCGAAAACGGTGCAGCCTATCGGGATCTGGTCATTGACGGAGGCGTCAAGGATGAAGACCGGCGCGCCTATATTGAATCCCACATACGCGCCACCGCGGACGCCATCGATCAGGGTGTCGATGTGCGGGGCTACTTCGTGTGGTCTTTGTTCGACAACTTTGAATGGGCCGCGGGTTACACCAAGCGCTTTGGGATCTACTACGTCGATTATGAGACGCAGGTCCGTATATTGAAGCGAAGCGGTTTTTGGTACAAGGATTTAGCGGCCGCGTTCAATCAAATGCACCGCGACAGGAGAGCAAGCGAGGAGCGGACGTGAACTCGCATTCACTGGCCCCTGGCGTTGCCAACATTGGCGGCGCCGGAGCAGGAGTTTGTGGGCTGCCGAGTTGTTCCTGACAGGTTCCTGACAGCTAATCGCGTCCATAATGCGAAGCCGGGGGACCACAGTGAAAAGACAGGCCATACCATGAGCCTTGCGAGTGCGTTGCGGCCGTTAGGCATCGCCCTGATGGCCTTGCTTCCATACGGGCCTGCTTCGGCCGGCAGCGAGACTGGGCTTGCCCTCAGGCAAACCATTCCACTACCCGATGTTGACGGCCGCATCGATCATGTCGCGGTTGACGTCAAAGGCCACCGCGCATTCCTCGCGGCGCTGGCCAAGAACACCATCGAAGTAGTCGATCTAAAGGCTGGTCGAGTCATTAAGACGCTACCGGGCTTCGCAAAGCCGCAGGGCGTGCGCTTCGTGCCGGAATTCAACCGGCTATATGTCGCCACCGGCGTCGATGGGGCGCTCACTACGCTGGACGGCAGCACGCTGTCGGTGCTTCAGTCCGCGCCTGTATCGCTCGGCGCCGACGCGATTGGATACGATCCGCGGACTAAGTATCTGTATGTCGGCTCAGGCGGAGGCGACGCCAACAAGGAAACCGGAGATCTCACGGTGTTTAGTGCCAAAACCGGAGACGAGGTCGGCGCGCTCGTCACCGACGCCCACGCCGGGGGCAGTGTTGTCGAGATCTACGGCGAACATTTGTACGTTCTCGTGCCCGAAAAAGCGCAAGTTCTGGTGCTCGATCGCAAGACGCACGCTCAGGTCGCCAAATGGACAGTCCCGGACATCCAGAAGAATGTTGCTATCGACCTCGACGAGAAAGACCACCGGCTTTTCCTCGGTGTCCGCACGCCCGCCAGCATCGTCGTTCTCGATTCAACCTCAGGTGCTGTCATTGCGTCCATTCCCACCGTGGGCACGCTCGACGGTCTTGCCTATGACCGTGCGAGGCGGCGGATTTACACAACAGGTGGCGAAGGATTCATCGACGTCACTCAGCAAATAGACCCCGATCACTATGAGCGCGTCGCACGAGTTCCGAGCGGGCCGAGCGCTCGCACCTCGTTGTTCGTGCCCGAGTGGCATCGCCTCTACGTGGCGGTGCCGCGCGATAAGGAACGCAGCGCCGAGCTACGCGCGTACGACACAGCCCCCTGATGATAACTACCAAACTAACCGCTAACGAGGCATCCCGCCATGCATCTCCGTCGCACTCTCTTCCGTTGGCTTATCGGCGCCACTACGCTCATCGCTGTGGTTCCTGCTGCCCTTGCCCAAGAGCGCGAGGCACCGCCGGTGCGCGAGGTGCAGGAGATCCCGCTGCCGGGTGTACAGGGCCGTCTTGATCACTTTACGATTGACGCCAAACGCAAGCGGGTGATCTTCTCCGGTCTCGGCAACAACTCGGTGCAAATCGTTGATGTTTTCGCAGGCCGGATGATCCACCAGATCGATGGTCTCGCCGAGCCACAGGGCACCTTGTACCTCGCCGAATGGGACAAGCTCTTCGTCGCGAACTCCGCCAATGGGCACGTGGATGTCTATGACGGCAACAAGTTCACGCTCCTCGACACAATCGACTTCGGAGAGGGCTCAGATCCTGACAACCTGCGCTACGATCCGGTCGCGAAGAAGATCTACCTCGGCTATGGCGATGGCGCCATTGCGGTTATCGATCCGGTGACTAGTAAGCGCCTGCCCACAGAATACAAGTTTGAGGGACACCCTGAGGGGTTCCAGCTGGAAACGAAGGGGCCTCGCATCTTTGTCAATGTTGCGGATACAAAGAATATCCAGGTCATCAATCGCCGAACCGGCAAGATGTCGACTTGGTCACTGCCGAGCGGGCACTCCGCGAACTTTCCGATGGTGTTGGACGAAGCAAATCGCCGTGTGTTCATCGGCACTCGCAAGCCATCTCGCCTTACGGTGTTGGATATGGATTCAGGGAAAGTGGTCACCAGTCTCCCGACGGCTGGCGACATGGATGATATGTTTTACGACGCCGACCGCAAGCGTATTTATGTCGCCGGTGGTGAAGGTTACTTAAGCGTGGTTCAGCAAGTCGATGCGGACCACTACAAGGACATGGGCAAATTCGCAACCGCCCTCGGCACACGCACCGGCGTCTGGTACGCAAAGCGGGACCGACTCTATATAGCGGCTCCGCCAAGCGGGGTCCTGGGTGCTCGACTACTGGTTTTCGAAGCGCAAACCGATTAAGGGCGTTGTGGGGTTTGCCACCGGGATTGAGAGCGAAAAGACGGCGCCCCCGCACCTTCCCGGTCGGCGACTGCGATTGAGCCATTGTGCGCCTTGGCGATCTCGGCAACGATCGCAACCCCTGATCAGAATGCTCAAACGAAGGAACAACGGTAAGCGTGTGGCCGAGGCCCCTGGATTGAATTCTACCCTCTGAGCGATCCTCTGTGACGCGGCGCGT
>Ga0208848_1000161_pt1 | contig 13075 bp, 7 predicted proteins | sample NGESurshal072012_2_FD_184455 | JGI IMG/M metagenome (GOLD analysis project Ga0208848, IMG submission 184455) | Arctic peat soil microbial communities from Barrow, Alaska - NGEE Surface sample 210-1 shallow-072012 (SPAdes) | ecosystem: Environmental > Terrestrial > Soil > Wetlands > Peat ... | reverse complement strand
CACCGAGCTCTCTCGCGTCGTATCCGATCCAGTCGCGCAGCACCTCCACGGTGTGCTGGCCCAGCAGTGGGGGCGGCATTCGGATCGGGCTTGGTTCCCCGTCGATCGTCCACGGCGCGCCGACCTGGTTGATCCGACCGGCCTTGGGGTGCTCGATCTCCACTCGCATGTGGCGTGCTGTCGCAAGCGGGCTTGCGAAGGCCTCCTCGATGTCTAGGATCGGGCCGGCCGGAATCCCAAACTGCTCGAACCGCGTCAGCCACTCCTGGCGCGAGCCGCCCCTGAGGTGGGCTTCGATCGCCCGCACCAACTCAGGCCGACCCTCCTGGCGACGGGCGTTGGTCGTGAACCTCGGGTCGTCCGCAAGCTCGGGGGCGCGGATCGCCTCGCAGAATCGGAGGTACTGCGCGTCGGTCGCCACCGCCACGTTGATGAACCCGTCGCTGACGGCAAAAGTGCCGTAGGGGGCGATAGTCGCGTGGTAATTGCCCTCCTGGCGGGGCACCTCGCCCGTGGCGAAGAAACGGCCAGCCTGGTATGTGAACAGCGCGAGCAGCGAGTCGTTGAGCGCCACGTCGATGCGGCGGCCCTTTCCGGTGGTTCCTCGCTCGACGAGCGCGGCGAGGATCGCATGGGAGGCAAACATCCCGGCCGCGATGTCACCGATGGGAACGCCAACCTTGGTCGGAGGGCCGTCCGGCGTCGCGTTCACGCTCATCATGCCCGACGTACCCTGCGCGATCTGGTCATAGCCTGCCAGCGTCGGCTGGTTCTGGCCGAAGCCGCTGATCGACGCGTAGACCAGGGCCGCCTTCATGCCCTGGAGCTTCTCCGCATCCAGGCCGAGTCGGGTCATTGCGCCGGGCTTGAAGTTCTCCACGAGGACATCACACGCCATGGCCAAATCCTTCGCCACGGTCAGCGCAGCAGGTCGCTTCAGGTCAAGGACCACGCTGCGCTTGTTGCGGTTCACGGAGAGGAAGTAGGACGACTCTCCGTTGATAAAGGGAGGTCCCCACTGCCGCGAATGGTCACCGTGAGGAGGCTCGACCTTGATGACGTCGGCACCAAGGTCGCCGAGGAGCATCGTGCAGTACGGACCGGCGAGCGCATGGGTGAAGTCCAGGACTCGGATGCCGGCCAGCGGCAGCGGCGCAGGGACGTCCACCGCATCAAAGCGTAGACGCAGGAGAGTCAAGTCAGCGTGCCCGCCAACGCCTACTGGAGAATGGCGGAGTCGTGGACATCTCAGCCCGGCGGTCCGTCGGCTCGTGAGCGCCACGCGCGAAACCTCCGACCGCCGCATCGATTTGGCGATCGGCGGCATAGCAGGCCTGTCCGGCGGCCTGCTGGGCGTCGGCGGCGGGTTTGTCATGGTGCCGCTCCAGGTCGTGTGGGCCCGCCGAGACCAGCACCGGGCGAACGGAACCTCGCTGGCGGCGATCCTGCCGATCGCCCTGGTGGCGGCGGCGATGTACTACTTCGGCTCAAGCACCCCACAGACCGATTTGAGCGTCGCCCTCTTCCTTGCAGCAGGCAGCGCGATCGGGGCCCTGTTGGGCGCCCTGGCCGCGCGCCGGATCCCTGAACGCGCCCTCAAGGTGATCGTCGCGATCTTGCTGGTCGGGGTCGGCATGAAGGAGGTCTATGACGCGGTGGTGGCGGCCCCGCAGCTGGTCCTGGTCGGGACGTCCGTGCGTTCATTCGGGCCGGCGGACTATGCACTCATCGCCGCGGGCGGATTGGTGATCGGGGTCGTGAGCGGCCTCGCCGGCGTGGGGGGAGGAATCCTGATCGTGCCGTTTCTGGCCCTGGGATTCGGAATCGGCCAGCGCATCGCCCAGGGCACATCGCTCGTCGCCATCCTCCCCACCGCCGCGATCGGCGCGCTGACATATCACCGGAGCGGCAACGTCGACGTGCGCGCCGCGGCGTGGATGGCCGGCGCCGGCGTGCCGGCCGCGCTTGTCGGCTCCGCGCTGGCGCTGTGGCTTCCGCAGAGGGTCCTGGGCGGCGTCTTCGGCGTCTTCCTTCTGTTCGCGGCGACTCGGATCTGGCCCCGCCGCGCCAGAGCAGACCTGCCTATCAGATGAGGCGCCGCGGCCCGGCCGCCTACTCCGGCTTGGCTGGTTGCTCCGGGGTGGTCACCACCGCGTGATGGCGGAACTGAAAGTCAGCCGCAGGTTGAACTGCCCCTTTCGGCTTCTTTTTCTTCTTAGCTTCCCGGCCTTGTTTGTCGCGTCCTTTACCCATGGGCTCCAGTTTCTATGACTTGGGCCAGTTCGCGCAAGAAGGATTCAACGTCGGTGACCAGGCCGACCGACTGCCAGCTGCCCCGATCGGCCAGCTTCGTGACCACCGCGGGGTTGATGTCGACGCACACCGTTCGGACTCCGGCCGGCAGCATGTTGCCCGTGGCGATGGAATGCAGCATGGTGGAAAGCATCAACGCGATGCGAACTCCCGGCAGCGCCGCGCGCATCAGCCGCTGTGCTTCGACCATCTCCGTGATGACATCGGGCAGTGGCCCATCGTCGCGCACCGACCCTGCGAGCACGACCTCGATGCCGTGCTCGATCGCCGACTTCATCACGCCAGACTTCAGCTGACCGCTCTCGACCATCTGCCTCAGCCCGCCAGCGGCGCGGACTCGGTTGATCGCCCGCATGTGGTGCTCGTGGCCATGCTCGATCGGCATACCACTTTCGATGTTTACGCCCAGCGCTGTGCCGAAAAGCGCGGACTCGACGTCGTGGACGGCGAGCGCATTGCCGGCGAAGAGCACCTGCACGAAGCCCAGCTCGATGAGTCGCGAGAGGTAGCGGCCCGCGCCGGTGTGGACGACGGCCGGCCCGGCGACGACCAGGATCCTTCCGCCTGTCGCGCGGACCTGGCGCATCTCCTCGGCGATGCCTGAGATGAGGACCTTCTTGGGTTTCTCCGCCGAGACCTCGCTGCCCATGAAGCTGAAGATCTCCGTCTGGCGCGATCGCTCCTGCGGCGTCACGCGCACGCCCTGGTGTCCGACCACCACCTCCATGCCCGGCTGGGCGCCCTGGAAGACAATGCACCATGCCCGGCCTGTCTTGTGGTCGACCGCTATGGCGCAATCCATCTCGATGTTGTCGACGCGAACCCACTGGTCGTCGATGAGCACGTCGGTCGGAAGGTTGCTCGTCGAGTAGAAACCCTCGGGAAACACACCCTCTTTGGTGACGGGCTCCACGCGAGCCGGCTGCTCTGACTCAGCGGTCGCGCCAAGCGCTCGAGCCTGCCGGACGATGCGGTCGAGCTCCTCCGCCGAGCCTGCGACGACCTCCATCCTGCAGATGGACGTATCGGTCTTGTGCTGGCCGACCTTGAGCTCCTCGATGGTGAAGTTGCCACCGAGGTCCATCACCATGTCCATCACCTGCGGCAGGATCATCGAGTCGATGATGTGACCGGTCAGCACGAGGCGGGCGGTGTGCTTGCGTTTGTCTAGGGGCTGTTTCTTGGCGCTATCGCTCATGCGGTTACGCCGGCCGCGGCGTTGATCTGCATCTTCAGCGCCTCCGCCTCACGGGCCGGGCTCTTTGCGTACATCACGCTGCGGCTCGACGAGAGGAGGCACGAGGCGCGATCGCCGTTCCACGCACCGCGCACGGAGCCCTCGACGTCGCCGCCCTGCGCGCCGACGCCTGGGATCAGGAACGGAAGCTGTGTAGCACGCCGGACCTCGACGATCTGGGCCGGTGCCGTCGCGCCGACGACCAGGCCGACGTTGCCCGAGGTGTTCAAGCGCTCGGCGAGCTCTGCCACGTGGAGGTAGAGGGGCTTGCCGGCCGCCTCGAGGTGCTGCAGGTCGGTCGCGCCGGGGTTGGATGTCCGGCACACGACATACACCCCGCGATCGGTATAGCGGCTGAACTCCTCGATCGAATCCGTGCCCAGGTAGGGATTGATGGTCGCGGCGTCCATGCCGAGGGTCACGAACACGGATCGGGCATATGCCCGCATGGTGTTGCCCATGTCACCGCGCTTGGCGTCGAAGAGGAACGGGGTATCGGGAGCCTCGTCACGCAGCTCCATCAAGGCCGCCCAGCCGTCGGGTCCGTACTGCTCCCAGAAGGCGCTGTTGGGCTTGAAGCAGCACGCATGCTCCTCGGTCTGACGGACGACCTCCCTGCAGTGCCGGAGCGCGCCGGCGGCGTCGCCCTCGATGCGCTCAGGGTCCGGATCGAGGCCGACGCAAAGGAGCGTATTTCGATTCGCCGAGAGCGCGCGAAGACGATCGAAGTAACTCAAGCAGCCCAATCCTAACGACGGTGGGAGGTCAAAATTGAGTGTGTGGGTCAACCGTTGAGGATCGCGCTGGCGCAGGTCAACCCGACCGTTGGCGACCTCGAAGGCAATTCGCGACTGATCATCGACTGGATCGGACGCGCCCGCGACCAGGGCGCGGACCTCGTGTGCTTCCCCGAGCTGGTCCTCACCGGCTACCCCCCCGAGGACCTCGTCCTGAAGCGCGGATTCGTGCGCGACAACCTGAAGCAGCTCGAGCTGGTGACCAGGGCGACCAAAGGGATCGCCGCGGTCGTCGGCTTCGTCGACGACGACGGCGCGATCTTCAACGCGGCCGCTTTCATGCACGACGGCGAGCTCAAAGCCGTCTATCACAAGGTCTTCCTCCCGAATTACGGCGTGTTCGACGAGCAGCGTTACTTCGAGCCAGGCCATCGCTGCCCGATCTTCGAGCTCGACGGTGTGCGGATCGGCGTCTCCGTCTGCGAAGACTGCTGGTACCCGTCCGGGCCCATGGCCTGGGAGGCGCACCACGGCGCGGAGCTGATGGTCAACATCAACGGCTCCCCCTACCACGCCGGCAAGCGCGCTCCGCGCGAGGCAATGGTCGCCGAGCGTGCTGCGGACTACGGGGCATTCGTCGCCTGGGTCAACACAGTGGGCGGCCAGGACGAGCTGGTCTTTGACGGAAACAGCGTCGTCTTCGGCCCGAATGGAGAGCAGCTCGCACATGCGCCGTCCTTCCTCGAAGAGCTCCTCCTGTGCGACATCAACGTCGAGGCGGCCAGAGGGCGACGGCCAATCGAGACGATCCGCCGCGAGGCGGAGGGCGCGGAGCGCCTCGAGCTCGTGGTGAGCGAGGTGCCCATCAGCTCGACCGCGGCGCGCGGCTCGAAGCCGCCCATCGCGGCGCGCATCGCGAAGCCGCTGGAAGGTGCCGCCGAAATCTACGCCGCGGTCGTGCTCGGCACGCGCGACTACATCCGCAAGCAGGATTTCCACAAGGTGGTCATCGGCCTGTCCGGCGGGGTCGATTCCGCCCTGACCGCGGCGATCGCATGCGACGCCCTGGGCCCAGAGAACGTGATCGGCGTCCGCATGTCGTCGCGACATACGTCTGCCGAAAGCCTGGAGGACGCAGGACTCTTGGCCGAGGCGCTGGCCATACAGCTCCAGGACTTCTCCATCGAACCGCCCCATCGAGGGTTCGAAGAGATTCTCGCCCCCGCGTTCAAGGGCACCAAGCCGGGCGTGGCCGAGGAGAACCTGCAACCGCGCATCCGCGCGACCATCCTGTATGCGCTGTCGAACAAGTTCGGCTACATCGTCCTCAGCACGGGCAACAAGTCGGAGCTCGCGACCGGGTACGGGACCCTGTACGGCGACATGGCGGGCGGGTACGCGGTGCTCAAAGACATCACGAAGACCACGGTCTACGAGCTGTGCCGCTATCGCAACTCGCTTGGTCCGGCCATCCCCGAGCGAGTGCTGACCAAGGCGCCATCCGCTGAGCTGAAGCCCGGCCAGAAGGACACGGACAGCCTGCCGCCCTACGAAGAGCTCGATCCCATCCTGCGCGGCTACATCGAGGAGGACCAGACCCCCGAGGAGCTGGTGACGGCCGGACACCGGCCGGAGACGGTCGCCAGGGTGGTCCGGCTCGTCGACCGCAGCGAGTACAAGAGGAGGCAGGCGCCCCCCGGAGTCAAGATCACGCCCCGCGCGTTTGGCCGCGACCGCCGAATGCCGATCGTCAACCGCTACCGCCCAAATGGCGCTACGCCGGCGCCAGAGCAGGGGCCATCGGCATAATTTCCGTTGATCTCAGGTATAGATAGGAGCTATATGACCGCTTCTTTTGACGTCGTCGTGATCGGAGGCGGGCCTGGCGGCTACGTCGCCGCCCTGCGCGCGGCCCAGCTGGGCGCGAAGACTGCGGTCGTGGAGCGCGATCGGGTCGGGGGGACCTGCCTGGTCCGCGGCTGCATCCCGACCAAGGCCCTGCTGCAGTCCGCCGAGCTCTACACCCTGGCGAAAAGCGGCGCTCCCTTCGGCGTGATCTCCGAAAGCGTCGGCTTCGACTGGTCCGCCGCCCAGCAACGAAAGACGGGCGTGGTCGATCAGCTGGTGAAGGGCGTCGAAGGTCTCCTCAAGGCGGGCGGCGTGACGCTGGTCCGCGGCACGGCCAGCCTGGCCGGAAACGGCGCCGTCGACATCTCCGGCGAACGAATCCAGGCCAAGGACATCGTGATCGCCACGGGTTCGGCGGTGGCGCGAATACCGCTCAAAGGAGCGGAGCTCACGATCGACTCCGACCAGATCCTCGAGCTGAAGGAGATTCCCGGCCGGCTCGCCGTCATAGGCGGAGGCGTTGTCGGCATGGAGTTCGCGGCGATGTTCGCAGCGCTTGGCAGCAAGGTGACGGTGTTCGAGATGCTGCCGCAGGTCCTGCCGATGGTCGACGCCGACCTGGTGGCGGTTTACGCCAAGCACCTGTCCGGCCTCGGAGGGGAGATTCACACCAACGCCAAGGTCGAGCAGGTCGCCAAGAGCAAGGGTGGCCTGCAGGTCCGCTTCTCGTCAGGCGGCGAGGGTGGCTCGATCGATGCCGACCAGGTGCTGCTAGCCGTAGGCCGGGTGCCATACACCCAGGGATTGGAGGCGGAGAAGGCGGGCGTCAAGCTCGAGCGCGGCCGCGTTGTGGTCGATGCGCAGCTGCGCACGACCGCGCAGGGCGTGTGGGCGGTCGGAGACGTGATCGGTGGCATCATGCTCGCGCATATAGCGTCCTACGAGGGTGTGTGCGCCGTGGAGAACATTGCTGCGCATGCCAACCGGACCCCTGACTATCACGCGGCGCCGAACTGCATCTACACCGACCCGGAGATCGCCCACGTCGGGCTCGGCGAGAAAGAGGCGAAAGAGAAGGGGCTCGACGTCAAGATCGGCCGCTTTCCGTTCGCCGCGTCGGGCCGCGCGCTCACGCTCGGGCAGTCCGAGGGCTTTGTGAAAGTGATCGCGGACGCGAGCTCGGGGCGGCTGCTCGGCGCGCACATCATCGGCCCAAGGGCAACCGACCTCATCGCCGAGGCGACGCTGGCGGTCCAGAACGGCCTCACCCTCGAGCAGATCGACCTGACGATCCACGCGCACCCGACGCTGCCGGAATCGCTGATGGAGGCGGCTCTCGCCGCGCAGGGACGGGCGATTCACATCGCTAACAAGCGGTCGATCCCCCCCACCCCGGTCGCAAGCGACCGGACCTCCCCGGCGAGCGGGGAGGTGACTCTCCCGGCGGACCCCCCCACCCCGGTCGCAAGCGACCCGACCTCCCCCGCGACCGGGGAGGTGACTGCTCCGACCGCGAAAATGCAAAATCGAGCGCAGGAGATGACTGCCCCTGTCAAATCTCCGCCCGGGCCAGTTGAATCGCCAATTGCACCCCCCACCGCGATCACGCCCAAGTCGCTCGAGATCACAAAGAAGAACCGCGATTTCCTGCTGGGGCTCCACCGCCAGATGCAGCTCATCCGCCGCTTCGAGGAACGCGCACAAGAGCAGTACACCAAGGCGAAGATCGGCGGCTACTGCCACCTGAACCTCGGTGAGGAGGCCACAGTCGTCGGCGGCATCTTGGCTCTCAAGCTGAACGACTACATCTTCACGAGCTACCGCGAGCACGGCCACGCCATCGCGCGCGGGATCGACCCGAAGGCCGTGATGGCCGAGCTGTTCGGCAAGGAGACGGGCACGTCCCACGGTCGTGGCGGCTCGATGCACATGTTCGACGCCCACCTTCGCTTCATGGGCGGCTACGGAATCGTCGGCGGCCACCTCCCCCTCGCCGTCGGCGGTGGCTGGGCGGTCAAGTACCGCAAAACCAAAGACGTGGTCTTTTGCATGTTTGGGGACGGAGCCACGAACATCGGCGCGTTCCACGAGTCGCTCAACTTTTCGAAGGTCTTCAAGCTGCCGGTGGTCTGGTACTGCGTGAACAACCGCTACGGAATGGGCACGCCGGTCGAGGCCGCCTCGGCTGTGGCGGATATCTATAAGAAGGCGTGCGCATACGACATGGAGTCGATCCAGGTCGACGGCATGAACCTGCGCGAGGTCATGCTGCGGACCAGCGAGGTCGTCGAGAAGACCCGCGAAGACTCGGAACCGAGATTCATCGAGGCCGTTTGCTACCGGTTCAAGGGTCACTCGGTGGTCGACCCGGACAAGTACCGGTCCGCCGAGGACAAGGAGAAGTTTCGCCAGGCCGACCCCATAGTCGCCTTCGAGCACGAGCTCGAGAAGGGCGGCCTGGCCGACGAGGAATACTTCAAGAAGGTCCGGCAGGAGATCGACGCCGAGGTCCAGGAGATCATCCGGTACGCGGACGAGAGCCCGGAACCCAAGCCCGAGGACCTCTACAAGTACGCGTACGCCGATGAGTGGGAGAACCGGCCCGAGCTCCGGGGAGACCCGCTCTGATGGCCACTCGCGCGCCGGCCGCGCCTCCAGCGGGACGCGCCGCGCCCGGTCCCGACGAAAAGCTGTACCGCGTCGCGTTGCGTGAAGCGCTAGCAGAGGAGATGGAGCGCGACGAGAGCGTCTACCTCATCGGCGAGGACATCGGTAAGTTCGGCGGTGCGTATCGCGTCACCGAGGGACTGCTCGACAAGTTCGGGCCACAGCGCGTCGTCGACGCGCCCATCGCCGAAGAGGTCATCGTCGGCTGTGCCGTCGGGTCCGCCATGCTCGGGCTGCGACCTGTCGTCGAGCTGATGACGATCAACTTCTCCCTCGTCGCCTACGACCAGATCGTCAACAACGCGGCCAAGATTCGCTACATGTTCGGCGGCGAAGCCAAGGTGCCGATGGTGATCCGGATGCCGGGCGGCGCGGGACATCAGCTCTCGGCCCAGCACTCACATAGCCTCGAAGTGATCTATGGGCTGATCCCCGGTCTTCTCGTTGTCGCCCCGACCACCCCAGAGGATGCCAAGGGCATGCTGAAGTCGGCGATTCGCAGCGACAACCCGGTGATGTTCCTCGAGTCGATGAGCCTCTACAACGTGCGGGGCATCGTGCCCCCGGGCGACTACACCGTGCCAATCGGCAAGGCGGCGATCCGCCGCGCCGGCTCGGACGTGACTGTTGTCGGCGTGTCGAGGATGGCGGTGCTTGCCAACGAGGCGGCCAAGCAGCTCGAGGAGGAGGACGTGGACGCCGAGGTCATCGACCTCCGATCGATCCGCCCCATCGACTGGGAGCCGATCGTTGAATCGGTGCGCCGGACCGGCCGGTGCGTGGTTGTCGAGGAAGGCTGGGCGACTTACGGCGTGACAGCCGAGATCGCTGCCGGCGTCCAGGAACGCTGCTTCGACTACCTGGACGCCCCCGTGAGGCGCCTGGGCGGCGCACAGGTGCCGATGCCGTACAGCCTGCCGCTCGAGAAGGCGTCGATCCCCACCAGCGAAGACATCAAGCGACTCATCCGCAGCGTGGTCGGACGCAAAGCCGATGCCTAACGTCAATACATGGGAGTGCCCTGCTCTCTTTCCGAGGAAAGGTAATGACTGATGTAAACATGCCGAAGCTCTCGGACACGATGGAGGAGGGCACGATCGTCGAGTGGAAGAAGAAGACCGGCGATGAGGTGAAAGCCGGCGACGTGATTGCCGAGGTCGAGTCGGACAAGGCCACCTTCGACCTCGAAGCGGAAAGCGGTGGCGTGCTGTCGATACTGGTCGAGCAGGGTGTGCCGGCGAAGATCGGTGCTCCGATCGCGACGATCGGCGAAGCCTCCGCCGCACCGGCGAAAGCGAAGGCGTCGCCTGGACCAGCCAAACAGAAAGAGCCAGAGGCGCCGCCAGACGTGGCCGACGAAGAGAAGCCGGTCGCAGCCTCGGCTCCGCCTGCCGTGGTCGAAGCTGCCGAGCCTGAGGCGCCGGCAGACGTGGCCCCCGAAGCGAAGCCGGTCGCAGCCTCGGCTCCGCCTGACGTGGTCGAAGCTGCCGAGCCTGAGGCGCAAGAGCCCGATGAGCGAGCCCCCGAAGCGCCGAGCCCCGACGGCGAGAGCGACATTCGGGTCAAGGCGTCCCCCCTGGCCAAGCGCCTCGCCGCCGAGATGGGGGTTGATATCTCGACGCTGAAGGGCTCGGGACCTGACGGCCGTGTCGTCAAGGAGGACGTGCTCGCCGCTGCAAGCACAAGCCGGCCTGCCGAACGCCGCCGCCCAGCGGCCGCGCCACGAGCGGCCGGGCCGGACGTCGAGGTCGTCGACCCGTCGCGCATGCAGGCGACCATCGCACGGCGGATGACCGAGGCGAAGTCCACGGTGCCCGAGTTCACGGTCACGGTCGAGGCTCGCGTGGACGAAGCCGTGAGCATGCGCCAGCAGCTGAAGGACTCGGTCCCGGGCGCTGACAAGGTGACGATGACCGACATGCTGGTGCGCGCTTGCGCGCTGGCGCTCCGAAAGTTTCCCGAGGTCAACACCTCGTGGGTCGACGGCCGCTTCAACCGCAAGCGCGCAATCAACATCGGCCTTGCTGTCGCTCCGAGCCAGGGCATGGGCCTGCTCGTACCCGTAGTTCATGACGCCGACGCGAAGGACCTGATCCAGATCTCAATCGAGTCGCGGCAGGTGATCGAGCGAGCTCGCTCCGGGCGACCCGGCGAAGGCGACCTGAGCGGCGCCACGTTTTCGATCTCCAACCTCGGAATGTTCGGGGTCGACGAGTTCGTCGCCATCATCAATCCACCGGAGGCGGCGATCCTGGCCGTGGGGGCGATCAAGGACGTCCCCGTGGTCGAAGACGGGCGCATCGTCCCCGGCAAGGTCATGCGCATGACTCTGTCGGTGGACCACCGCGTGTTCTACGGCGCGACGGCCGCGCAGTTCATGGCCGAGGTCAAACGCCTGATCGAGAATCCGGTCACATTGGTGGTGCCGCCAGCCCGGTAGACGGGCATACTCAGCCCGCTGAGCGTGAGTCTCGTGACCTTCGTGGCCGCAGGTAGGTGGGGCCGACCGTCATGCATCCAAGTAGCTCCAGGCGGTGAGTCCGAGCCTCGAAGAGCGCACGCAAAGGAGAGCTGGTGGCGAGAAAGGCAGGTTCGGCCGACCCCGTGGCGGAGGTCTATGGGAGCTTGAAACTTGGTGAGCCAATTGACGAGTTCGTGCGCCGCGTGCGTGGGCCCAGTCAGCTCACAAAGAATCGAGGTCCGACGTGGCTGAAGCTGGTGATCGCCGGCGCCTGCGCTTGCGTCATAGCCGCTCTCGCGGTCTACAGCCGGCGCCGGGCGCGCCGCGCAGCCCCATCTAACTCGACTTAGAGAGGGCCTCCACCGGAGGCGCGGGCGGCTCGATGCGAGCGTCATCCGGCCTGCGGGCCGCAGGCAGCAACAGGTGCAGGCGCAGATTGCCCGACTCGTCGAAGTCGGCCCAGAGCCTGCCCCTCATCGCTGACGCAAGCTCTCGAGAGATGGATAGCCCGAGTCCAACGCCGCCCGCGGCCGCGGAGCGCGAAGGGTCCGCGCGATAGAACCGCTCGAACATCCTCTCGGGATCCGGCTTGCGGGTGCTCGTGGCGTTGGCGACAACCGCCTCCACACCCGAGATGTTCGACAATGCCGAGATCTCGATCGCCGTCCCTTCGGGCGCGTACTTGACGGCGTTGTCGAGCAGGTTGTCAAGGATCTGATGGAGGCGCTCCGGGTCCGCAGCCACCGGTGGGATGTTGGACGGCATGGTGAGGTTCAGCTCCAGGAGCCGCCTGTTGGCGCGCGGCCGCACCATCTCGAGCTCCTGCTGTAGCTGGCCGCCGAGGTCGACCGCGGTGATATGCATGGAGATCGAGCCCGCCTCCACCCGCGCGAGGTCGAGCAGCTCCTGCGCCATTCGCAGAACGCGCTCTGATTCCTCGTGGATGATGGTCGCGGCCCGGGCCCGCTCGTTCTCACTCCACAGGCTGCCATCGACCAGCGCCTGGCTGAAGCCGATCAGGCTGGTTAGCGGCGTCTTCAGCTCGTGCGAGACGTTGGCGAGGAAATCGCGCTGGGTCTTGCGCGCTCGCTCCACGGCCTCGGCCATCCGGTCGAAGGCCGCACCCAGCATGCCGATCTCGTCATACCCGCGGATACCGACACGGCGGGAGTAGTTGCCCGCGGCGATGTCCTCCGCCGCGGCCGCCAGCTTCGTGAGCGGCTGTGTGAGGGAGCGGCTCACAAGCAGGATGAGGAGCATGGCGACCACGAGTGCGGCACCGCCCGCTTCGAGCAGGCGGGTCTCGAGGTCGCCGGCCGCTGCCGTTGCCACCAGTGCCTGCGGCTGCGCGAGCACGACATAGGTCGCGGCCAGCGGGTCTCGCGCGGGCGCGATCTTTACCGCGGCGGCGAAGTAAGGCTGGCCGCCGAGTGTGGTCCTCGCCTCGCCCACGTTGGCCACACGCTTGGAAGCCGTGACCGGTATCAGCGTGCCGAAGGTGTTCGAGCCGCCGCTGTCGAACAGGACACCTCGCTGCGAGTCGAGAAGCAGCAGCCTGATGCCACCCAGGGTGGGAATGACCAGCGAGTTCAGCCGATCCTGGAAATCAAGCGATGTGTCGAGGCGGCAGGTCGCCGCCCCCACGTTGGATACGACGGCCGGCCGAGCGAAGCATTCCTGGTGCTTGACCTGGACCACCGCGGTGAGCACTCCTCGGTCCAGCTGGTCCTGCACGCTCTGGAACTCCAGGTCGCGCACCAGCACCCAGGTCAGGGCGCCACCGAGGAGCAGGCCCAGGGCGATCGACAGGAG
>Ga0208848_1000160_pt1 | contig 13235 bp, 12 predicted proteins | sample NGESurshal072012_2_FD_184455 | JGI IMG/M metagenome (GOLD analysis project Ga0208848, IMG submission 184455) | Arctic peat soil microbial communities from Barrow, Alaska - NGEE Surface sample 210-1 shallow-072012 (SPAdes) | ecosystem: Environmental > Terrestrial > Soil > Wetlands > Peat ... | reverse complement strand
CAAATATTGTTGCTTTATTAGCAGATGCTGGAGCCTGAAGGCGTTTTGCCACACGAGCCTGTGATCCGGCGACACTGCGATTGCGCGGCGTTCCGCAATCCCCAAAAATTCAAGATAGGAGTCTTTGGATCGGCGAAATGCGTCTTGGACAGAGGCAGCCCGTCTTTTGCCCAGCAGGAAACTAATTAAGCTCGTCAATATAGCCATTGCAAATTGCGCGAGTGCCGCCCTAGAGGATTCTCTCCGCCGCCCATTTGATTGTACGTGGATTCCCCTATAGCAGACGGTTACCGACGACCGCAACGGGCACATAGCGGTCGATCAGATAACGTCGAAATACATGCTCAGAGCCGGTGACACCTCAGGAACGAAACATAAAGGACGGCAACGGGCTCAACGTAGAGCTTCGCGCGATCCCCGTGAGTGGAAAATTGGTGATTCGCCGTCACGAGGCTAAACTGAAATCCACCGCAAGCTAATCCTAAGTCGCCCACGTCGCGATCGATGACGTTTCCTCGGTGCTTGACACCGCGGGTAACACGTAGGGCCTATGACAGAAGAAGTCCTCATCGAATTCGACTCAATTTTCTGCGCGAATCCGCGCTGCGTGCTGAATGTTCGACCGGGGGACGCGAACGTGCACGGGAGCGAGAATTGGGCGCAGCTCACCGACGGCATTATCGTTGGCCGCCGGCGAGTGGATGCCGTCATGCTGTGCGATCGATGTGCGGCTAGAGTAATGAAGGAGGAGGTAGTCCTCGTGACACGGCGCGCCGTTTCCGCGGCCTAAGCACGGTCGAGGGCCCGTGGTCGCACGATCTGCGCATCCACACTAGCGCGTCTATCAGGTCATCGATCGGTTCGCGTTTCTTTTGTCAGAGCCCAATAGTCGCCGGGAGCAGCTCGCCGCGGCAACCTGCAAATCAGATGCGTTTGCCGAGAAATGGCAACGCATACAAACTCGCGGCCGCTGACCACTGTGCGAGTTATACGCGGGATACCCACAATCGAGCGGCGGTACGAAACCTCGAAGCCGCCACCCGGATTCTTTTTATTCCCGACTCCAGCAGCTGCGGGCATACTCGTTTGTGGCGTTTAGCTGCATGCGTTTGCAGCAATCCCTTCAGTTCAACAGCAGCATTTATCGAGTACGCACGCTGCGTAGTCGGGGTCGAGGTTGACCGGTTTCTTCAGCGCCCTTCTCGACGAGATCCGCTCCCCAAATCGTTCGACGTTCAGCGCTACTAGCAAGTTGTATCAATCGCGCGCTACGTCTTCATTAAGAATTACTTAACACTGAGGTCAGTTTAAGTGACTGTACCTGAATAATCAAACCCTCTAGAGTCCCTCGCACTGACACCACAGTTGAGACCTCACGATGGCGGAAGCGACCAAAAAATCAGATGAAGGCGTGATCACGGATGCGAAAAAGCGCTACAGCGCGGGGGTGCTCAAGTACCGCCAGATGGGGTACTGGCAGGCGGATTACGTCCCCAAAGACACCGACACGATTTGTCTCTTTCGCATTACGCCGCAAGAGGGCGTCGACCCAATCGAAGCGGCCGCGGCCGTGGCCGGCGAGTCGAGCACGGCAACCTGGACCGTCGTGTGGACCGATCGGCTCACCGCGTGCGACAGCTACCGCGCCAAGGCTTACAAGGTCGAACCCGTGCCCAATAACCCGGGGCAATACTTCGCCTGGGTTGCGTACGACATCATCCTGTTCGAAGAGGGCTCGATCGCCAATATGACGGCGAGCCTGATCGGCAATGTCTTCAGCTTCAAGCCGCTCAAGGCCGCGCGGCTGGAGGACATCCGAATCCCGGTCGCCTATGTCAAGACGTTCAAGGGCCCCCCGACGGGGCTCATTGTCGAGCGGGAGCGTCTCGATAAGTTTGGTCGCCCGCTGCTGGGCGCCACGACCAAGCCCAAGCTCGGGCTATCCGGCCGCAATTATGGTCGCGTGGTCTATGAAGGTCTCAAGGGTGGCCTCGACTTCATGAAGGACGACGAGAACATCAACTCACAGCCCTTTATGCATTGGCGCGACCGGTTTCTCAACGTGATGGACGCCGTCAACAAGGCGAGCGCAGCCACCGGCGAGGTCAAGGGTTCGTATCTCAATGTCACAGCCGCGACGGTGGAGGACATGTATGAGCGCGCGGAGTTCGCCAAGGATTTGGGCTCGGTCGTGATCATGGTCGATCTGGTTGTCGGTTGGTCGACGATTCAAAGCATGTCCAATTGGTGTCGCAAGAACGACATGATCTTGCACATGCACCGCGCAGGTCATGGCACGTACACGCGTCAGAAAAACCACGGCATCAGCTTCCGTGTCATTGCGAAGTGGCTGCGCCTCGCGGGCGTTGATCATCTGCACACCGGCACGGCAGTGGGCAAGCTCGAAGGCGATCCGATGACGGTGCAGGGCTACTACAATGTGTGCCGCGACAGTTACACCAAACAAGATCTTCCGCGCGGCCTTTTCTTTGATCAGGACTGGGCGGATCTGCGCAAGGTCATGCCCGTCGCTTCGGGCGGGATTCACGCTGGGCAAATGCATCTTCTGCTCGATCTGTTTGGCGACGACGTCGTGCTGCAGTTCGGTGGCGGCACGATCGGTCACCCGGCTGGCATTCAGGCCGGCGCCGTGGCCAACCGAGTGGCACTGGAAGTGATGGTCAAGTCGCGCAACGAAGGCCGCGACATCAAAAACGAAGGACCGGACATTTTGCGCCAGGCGGCGAAGACCTGCAGTCCGTTGCAGCAGGCGCTCGATACCTGGGGTGAGATCAGTTTTAACTACGCATCCACCGACACATCGGATTATGCGGTCACGGCCGCCGCGTCGAACTAGGCCCCAAGGAGCGCACCAACATGATGACCAACCCGGTAGGCCGCATCACGCAGGGCCAATTCAGTTACCTGCCCGATCTGACGGACGCGGAAATTTCACTGCAGATCCAGTACGGGCTCAACAAAGGTTATGCCTGGAGCGTCGAGTACACCGATGACCCGCATCCGCGAAACACGTACTGGGAAATGTTCGGCATGCCGATGTTTGATCTGAGGGATGCCGCCGGAGTGATGATGGAATTGCAAAACTGTCGCAAGACTTTCCCGCAACACTACATCCGACTCATGGCCTTTGATTCTACGCGGGGCGTGGAAACGATCGTGATGAGTTTCATCGTCAATCGACCGGACAACGAGCCCGGCTTCGGATTGGTGCGTCAGGAAGCGCACGGCCGCACCATTCGCTACAGCATACACAGCTACGCAACGGACCGTCCCGAGACCGAACGCGGTACGCGATAGGCCCACTCACCAGGAGATCCACGATGTACCGTATTGCTCCGTCCATTCTGTCGGCTGACTTCTCCCGCTTAGGTGAAGAGGTCAAAAGCGTCATCGCCGCCGGTGCCGACTGGATCCATTTTGACGTGATGGACAATCACTACGTACCCAATCTCACCATCGGCCCGATGGTGGCGAAGGCGCTGAAACCCCACTGCATGCGTTCCGACGGCGGCATGGTACCGCTGGATGTGCATCTGATGGTTCAGCCCGTCGACGCGCTTGCTACGGCGTTCGCTTCAGCGGGTGCCGATCTCATCAGTTTCCACCCCGAAGCATCGGCCCATGTCGATCGGACACTGCAGATCATTCGAAGCGAAGGGTGTAATGCGGGACTAGCGTTCAATCCGGCAACACCACTCGACGTGCTCGACTATGTGATCGACAAAGTCGATTTGGTGCTCATCATGAGTGTCAACCCTGGATTTGGTGGGCAAAGCTTCATCGACTCGGCACTGCGCAAAGTCGAGCGCGCCCGCAGATTGATCGACGTCACCGGTCGCAACATCAGACTTGAAGTCGACGGCGGCATCAAGACCGAGAATATCCGGCGCATCGCCGATGCCGGCGCCGATACGTTCGTTGCGGGCAGCGCGATCTTTAGCCAATCGGATTACAAATCCGTGATTAATGCGATGCGAGCCGAGCTAAGACAACTCACGCCAACGAGCATGGTCGCCTGACGTGGTTGCACCCTTGTACCAGATTGCAGGCCAATCGAAGCCCACACCTGATGGATCGACGGATACGCCTGCCGCGGTTACGACGGGTGCACGCACGGTCACGGAAGTGCTTGCGCAAAGCCAGGCGGGCGCGGTCATCGACGAACTCGACCGCGACCTCGTCGGACTGGCGCCGGTCAAGAGCCGTATCCGGGACATTGCGGCGTTGCTGGTGATCGACAAACTACGCATGAATTTAGGGTTACAAGCGCACGCGCCGAGCCTGCATATGTCTTTCACCGGTAATCCCGGGACCGGCAAGACCACGGTGGCGTTGCGCATGGCAGAAATCCTGCACCGTTTAGGCTACGTGCGCAAAGGCCACCTCGTAGCGGTGACGCGCGATGATCTCGTGGGCCAGTACATCGGCCATACGGCGCCCAAAACCAAAGAAGTGCTGAAGAAGGCGATGGGTGGCGTGCTGTTTATCGACGAGGCGTACTACCTCTACCGCCCGGAGAACGAGCGTGACTATGGGCAAGAAGCGATCGAGATCCTGCTGCAAGTGATGGAGAACCAGCGGGATGATCTCGTTATTATTTTGGCGGGATACAAAGATCGCATGGATGCCTTTTTCCGATCCAACCCCGGCCTGAGTTCGCGCATTGCGCATCACCTGGATTTTCCGGACTACCCGGCGGGTGATTTGCTGCGGATCGCGGACAAAATGCTCGAGCAGCAAAACTATCGCTTCGGCCTCGGTGCGCGGGCGGCGTTCGAAGAATACCTGATGCATCGCATCCCGCAGCCGCATTTTGCAAATGCGCGCAGCGTTCGCAACGCCTTAGATCGCGCCCGGCTGCGCCAGGCGAGCCGGCTTTTTGGGGACAAAGATCGAGCATTCACATCGGACGATTTGTCGACGATCGCTGAGGCCGATATCCGCGCCAGCCGAGTCTTCCAAATCGCGGCAGCAAAGCCTTAGGACCAGAAGGAGTTCAACCCATGCACCTTGGACGCACGACACTTTCGAAATTTCTGATCCAGCAGCTCAATGGCATCGAAGGAGCCAATGATTTGGGTGCGCTGCTGGTCGATGTCGCAGCTGCCGTCAAAGCAATCTCGGCAATGACCGCCAAGGGCGCGCTCGGCGGCTTCTTAGGCGAGCTTGGCACCAAGAACGTGCAGGGCGAAACCCAGCAAAAGCTCGATGTGCTGGCCAATGAGGTGATGATACGCAGCTGTGAATGGGGTGGACTGGTCGCCGGCATGGCCTCCGAGGAGCTGGATGATCCTTATCCCGTGCCGAGCGAGTACACCCGCGGCCACTATTTGCTCATATTCGATCCGCTCGACGGTTCGTCGAACACGGATGTGAATGTCTCGGTGGGCACCATCTTCTCCGTATTGCGCCACGATAAGGTGGAGCCTCCGGTCGTGGCCGACTACCTACAGCCTGGTCAACAGCAGGTGGCCGCGGGCTACGCGATCTATGGTCCGGCCACAATGTTGGTGATCACCGTCGGCAAGGGCACGCACGGCTTTACGCTGGATCGGGAAATTGGCAACTTCATCCTGACGCATCCGAACCTGCAGATTCCCACCGAGACCAGCGAGTTCGCGATCAACACCAGTAATGCGCGCTTTTGGGAACCGCCGGTGCACCGTTATGTGACCGAATGTCAGGCCGGCAAGACGGGCGATCGGGGGCGCGATTTTAATATGCGTTGGATCGCCTCAATGGTGGCCGAGGTACACCGCATCCTGATGCGTGGCGGCGTGTTCATGTACCCCAAGGACACGAAGGATCTGAATAAGCCGGGACGACTGCGCCTGTTGTACGAAGCCAATCCGATCAGTCTGCTGGTGGAACAGGCCGGCGGTCGCGCGACCACGGGGCGTCAGCGGCTGCTGGACGTCATGCCGGAGGCCCTGCATCAGCGTGTTCCGCTGATTTTGGGCTCCCGCGGCGAAATCGACCGCATTGAACGCTACCACGCTGAACATGCGAGCGGGGCTGACCGTCCGTACAGCTCGCCATTGTTCAACGAGCGCTCGATGTTCCGGCCCGAAGCACGATATTAAGCCGGATTCCTCACTGAAACCCAAAGGTAAAAGCACACGCCATGTCCACGACGCATCCCATCATCGCAGTCACCGGTTCCTCCGGGGCGGGAACCACCACCGTGATGAGGAGCTTCGCGCACATCTTCCGGCGTGAAGGCATCACAGCACAGGTCATCGAGGGGGATTCTTTCCACCGCTACAATCGGATCGAAATGCGCGAGCGCGTGCGGGTGGCCGATAGCGGCGCGAGCCCGCCGATCAGTCACTTTGGGCCCGAGGCGAATCTGCTGGGTGAACTCGCCGCCACCTTGGCCGAGTACGGCGCGACGGGCGGTGGCAACGTGCGTCGCTATATTCACGATGCCGGCGAAGCTAAAGAACTCGGCGGCGAGCCGGGCACTTTCACTGACTGGCAGCCGATGACGCCCAACGGCGATTTGCTGTTCTACGAAGGTTTGCACGGCGGCTACAAAGAAGGTGATGTAGACGTCGCGCAACATGTGGATCTACTGGTTGGCGTCGTTCCGATCATTAATCTTGAGTGGATCCAAAAACTGCATCGCGACCAGCATCAGCGCGGCTACAGTCAGGATGCGGTCGTCGACACTATTCTGCGGCGCATGCCCGATTACGTGAATCACATCTGCCCGCAGTTCAGTCGTACCCACGTCAACTTCCAGCGCGTTCCGACGGTGGATACCAGCAATCCGTTTATCGCGAAGGATATTCCCAGTGCCGACGAGTCGCTGGTGGTCATTCGGTTTACCAATCCCAAGGGGATCGATTTTCCCTATCTGATATCCGTGTTGCACAACTCGTGGATGAGTCGCCCCAACAACATTGTGGTGCCCGGCGGCCAAATGGGGCTGGCCATGCAATTTATATTTACCCCGATGATCCTTCGGCTGATGGACCTGAAAAGGCGTGCACAGTAGGCAGTGAGTACCCCCGATGAATGCCAGACTTGAGTCAGTTCCCGTCGAACGCACGGAACTCGCTAACGCGTTGCGCTTTTTGGCGACCGACGCCGTAGAAGCGGCAAAAAGCGGCCACCCCGGCATGCCCATGGGCATGGCCGATATTGCTGAAGTGCTCTGGCGCCGATATTTGTGATCGCCGCAACCCCGATCCGCAGCCCCTGCACTTTGCTTGCAATGCCTTGCATGTCGATCCACCACAGGCACTCATGGCGGGTGACTCGGTGACGGATGTACTTGCCGCGCGCGCCGCAGGGCTGCCGGTGGTGTGCGTGCCCTATGGCTACAACGAAGGCAGCGACCCGCGCGCGCTGTCTTGTGATGCGTTTATCGAAACACTGTTCAATTTGCCTGCATTCCTGCTGAGCGCATCGCCTGCGGTCAATTCATTTTCTCAACCCGCCTGACGTCCGGAGCACCCAATGGCACTCATTTCCCTACGCCAACTGCTGGATCATGCCGCTGAACACAGCTACGGCGTGCCCGCATTCAACGTCAACAACCTCGAGCAAATCCAAGCCATCATGGAGGCAGCGGAAGAGACCCGAAGCCCGGTGATATTGCAAGCCTCCGCGGGCGCCCGCAAGTACGCGGGGGAGGCCTACTTGCGCCACATGGTATTGGCCGCGGTCGAATCTCACCCCGGCATCCCGGTGGTTTTGCATCAGGATCACGGGGCCAGCCCAGCTGTGTGCACGCAGTCCATTCGTTCTGGGTTCACGAGCGTCATGATGGACGGATCGTTAAAGGAAGACGCGAAGACGCCGGCCAGCTACGACTACAACATTGAGGTGACGCGCCGCGTATGCGAAATGGCCCATACCATCGGCGTCTCGGTCGAGGGGGAACTGGGCTGCTTGGGGTCGCTCGAGACCGGCCAGGCGGGTGAGGAGGACGGCGTCGGCGCGGAAGGGACGCTGACTCATGAGATGATGCTTACCGATCCAGCCCAGGCCAAGGACTTCGTGGCGCGGACCGGAGTCGATGCCCTGGCGATTGCCATCGGAACGAGCCACGGCGCCTACAAGTTTACGCGCCAACCCACGGGCGACATACTGGACATCGACCGGATCGAGCAGATCCATGCCGCTGTGCCGACCACCCACCTGGTGATGCACGGCTCCTCGAGTGTGCCGCAGGAGTGGCTCACGATCATTCGCGAGTATGGCGGCAACATTAAGGAGACCTACGGTGTTCCGGTTGAGGAGATCCAGCGCGGAATCCGCTGCGGCGTACGAAAAGTAAATATTGACACGGACATCCGCCTGGCGATGACGGGTGCGATGCGGCAAGCCTTTGCCAAAGACCCTAGCGAGTTCGACCCGCGTAAGGCACTGATTGCGGCCAAGAAGGCCGCGCGCGCGCTGTGCAAGGTACGCTTTGAGGCCTTTGGGTGTGCCGGACATGCCGACCGCATTCAACCCATCGCACTCGAGGCAATGGTCAGGCGTTACAACTGATGCGACGCTTGATCTGTGATTAAGTCCGTTCTTTGGGACGTGGATGGCACTTTGGCGGAGACCGAGCGCGATGGTCATCTGGTTGCCTTTAACCAGGCGCGGCAGTGCCGGGTCCTGCGAACATGTGAACTGATTACAGCACTGGGGGAAATGCGATGGACATACACGAATATCAGGCAAAGGAGCTGCTGTCCGGATTCGGCGTGATGGTGCCGCCGGGCGGAGTGGCATACAGTTCCGAACAAGCCGTGTACGTCGCGACTGAACTGGGTGGCTGGCATTGGGCGATCAAGGCGCAGATTCACGCCGGCGGCCGTGGCAAGGCCGGCGGCGTAAAACTCTGTCGCACCTATCAGGAAGTTGCGGCCGCCGCGAAGGGAATGCTCGGCGCGACCCTCGTGACCAAGCAAACCGGCTCCGCCGGCAAGGTTGTGCACCGGTTGTACGTGGAGAAGGCCGAACCGTTCGTGCGCCAGTTGTACTTAGGTTTCGTTCTTGACCGAAAGGTCGAACGCATCCGGGTGATCGCCTCGGCAGAGGGCGGCATGGAGATCGAAGAGATCGCCGCTAGTCGTCCCGAATCCATATTGCAGCAGCAGGTCGATCCGGCGGTGGGGCTGCAGGCGTTCCAGGCCCGCGAACTGGCGTTCGGACTTGGGCTCAACATCAAGCAAGTCAGCCAAGCGGTCACCGCGATCATGGGCTGCTATCGTGCGTTCCGCGATCTCGACGCGACGATGGTCGAGATCAATCCGCTGGTGGTGACCAAGGACAATCGCGTACTGGCGCTGGATGCCAAGATGTCCTTCGATGACAACGCTATGTTCCGCCGTCCTAAAGTCACCGAAATGCGCGACTCCGCCGAAGAGGATCCGCGCGAGGCTCAGGCCGCAGAGTTCGGTCTCAATTACGTAGGTCTCACCGGAGATATCGGCTGCATCATCAACGGCGCGGGGTTGGCGATGGCGACGATGGACATGATCAAGCACTCAGGTGGTGAGCCCGCGAACTTCCTCGACGTCGGCGGCGGCGCCTCGCCAGAGCGCGTGGCGGCAGCGTTCAATCTGGTGCTTTCCGATCAGAACGTGAAGGCCATCCTGGTCAACATCTTCGCCGGCATCAACCGCTGTGACTGGGTTGCGCAGGGCGTGGTGCAGGCGGCCAAGGGCCTGCGCGTGCCGCTGGTCGTGCGGCTCGCCGGCACCAATGTCGAAGAGGGGAGACGCATCGTCCGCGAATGCGACCTGCCCATCATTACGGCCGACACGTTGGCCGAGGCGGCGCATAAAGTTGTCGCGGCTTCGCGCGGCGGAGATCTCACATGAGCATCCTCATCGACGCAAGTACGCGAGTCATCTTGCAGGGTTTCACCGGCGACAAAGCAACTTTCCACGCCAAGGAAATGATCGAATACGGCACGAAGGTCGTGGGCGGCGTTACGCCGGGCAAGGGCGGGCAGACACATCTGGACCGCCCGGTCTTTAACACGGTTAAAGACGCGGTAAAGGCCACCGGCGCCGAGGCCAGTCTCGCCTTTGTGCCCCCGCCGTACGCAGCAGATGCGCTGATGGAAGCCGCCGATGCGGGGCTTAAGCTCGTGTGCATCATCACCGACGGCATTCCGGCGCAGGACATGATGCGCGTCAAGCGCTATCTGCGGCGCTATCCGAAGGAGCGGCGCACGACCATCGTCGGCCCTAATTGTGCGGGCATCATCAGCGCCGGCAAAGCGATGCTCGGCATCATGCCGAGCAACATCTACCTCCCTGGCAATGTCGGCATCGTCTCGCGTTCCGGCACACTGGGCTACGAGGCCGGCGCGCAGATGAAGGCGTTAGGCATCGGCATTACCACCAGCGTCGGCATCGGCGGCGATCCGATCAACGGCAGTTCCTTCCTGGATCATCTCATGCTGTTCGAGCAGGACCCGGAGACCAAGGTCGTCATCATAATCGGCGAAATCGGCGGGCCGCAGGAATCGGAGGCGGCGAAATGGGTCCAGGAGAACATGACCAAGCCGGTGGTCGGATACGTCGCCGGGCTCACTGCGCCGAAAGGTCGTCGCATGGGCCACGCGGGTGCGATCATTTCCGCGGAGGGCGACAGCGCCGCGGAAAAAGCGGAAATCATGAAGTCCTACGGCCTCATGGTCGCGCCCAGCGCCGCTGAACTCGGCTCAACCGTTGCGCTCGCCTTAGCCAAGAGGGCTTAAGCGCGTGCAGCAACCGCTTCGTCGCGCAGACGTGCTTTTGCGACTCGGCGTCGCGGAGCGTCCGTCTTGAACGCTCCTACTGTCCTTGCCGATCCCGCTGCCCCCTTATCCGAGCTACCCGAAAACTTCTCGCGCGCGACGCTGCTGTTCGAGCTGCTGGTCGGCGTGGTGCAGCACTACGAGCCGGAGGTCGCCGCCGTGCTGCGCGAGGAGCGCACGACCGCAGGTTTGCCCGCGGTCCTGTTGGCGCGCACGCTGCAGGCCCAGGGCATCTGGTTCCAGTTGCTCGCGATCGCGGAACAGAACCGCGACATGCGCAATCGCCGCGAGGTCGAGCGCGAACGCGGCTACGAGCAGTTACGCGGCACCTTCGCGGGCGTGTTCGCCTCCGCTGCGGCCGAAGGAATCACGGGCGCGGAGATCCGCGAGGCGCTGTCCGCGCTACGCGTTCGACCGGTGATCACCGCGCATCCGACCGAGGCCAAGCGCGTCACCGTACTGGAGCAGCATCGGCGCATTTACCTGCACCTGCTCGAACTTGAATCGCCGCGTTGGACGGATCGCGAACGGCGGGAAATTATCCGCGCCACCAGTGACGAAATCGAACTGCTCTGGCTCACTGGCGAACTCAAACTGGCCAAGCCCAGCGTCGCGCAAGAGGTGGCATGGGGCCTGTATTTCTTCAATGCAAATCTCTTCGACGTGGTGCCGCAGATGTTCGCCAAAGTCGAGAGCGCGTTCGCGAAACAGTTTCCCGACGAGCCTTTTGAAGTCCCGCTGTTCTTCCAGTTCGGTTCCTGGATAGGTGGCGATCGCGACGGTAATCCCTACGTTACCAGCGAAGTGACGCGGCGCACGCTGTGGGAGACACGGTTGGCGAGCTTACGCCGCTATCGAACCCGGCTGCTGGAGCTAGTGCGCAATCTCAGTATCGAAGACCACGCGCTGGCCCTGCCCGGTTCGTTCCGCAAGGTGGTGGCCGAAGCGATCCAAGCGACCCCCGACGGCGAGGTGCTCGCAGCGCGTAATCGGGGCGAAATCTTCCGTCAGTTCCTCAGCTGCATGCTGGCGCGCATCGACGTCACCATCAGCCACGCGATGCGCGCACAGCCCGCATCCGAGACCACCGGCTACCGCAACGCCGACCACTTGATAGATGACATCGATTTGATGCGCAATGCGCTTACCGCCACGGGCGCGCAGCGTCTGTCCGATGCCTTGCTCCTGCCGCTGCGCCGAGAGGTCGGTGTGTTTCGCTTCAGCACCGTGCGCCTGGACGTGCGCGAAAACAGCATGCGCATCAATCAGACGCTGGCCGCCATGTTCCAGCTCAGACATGACGGCGCCAATCCGCCTGCCGCCGAGTCGGCGCAATGGAAGCAATGGCTGCTATCCGAACTCGGCACAGCACGCAACGTCCCGTGCCTCTACGACGGTCTGCCGGCGGATGCGGCGGAAACACTGGCGACATTTCGCACCATTGCCCGCATGCGCGAGGAGATCGACCGCGAAGCCTTTGGCGCGCTGATCCTGAGCATGACCCGCAGCGCCGCCGACATCTTGGGGGTCTATCTCATGGCGAAAGAGAGCGGCCTTTTTGCCGATGCCACCGCTGTCGAGCGCTGCACCTTGCCGATTGTCCCGCTACTTGAAACCATTCCCGACCTGCGCAGGGCCGCCGCAATTCTCAAGGAGTTACTGGCCGTGCCGCTGGTGCAGCGCAGCCTACATGTGCAGGGCAAGATTCAGGAGGTGATGATCGGCTACTCCGATTCCAACAAGGACGGCGGCTACCTCACCGCGCACTGGGAACTGGCGAAGGCGCAGAGCAGTCTGACGCGCTTAGGGTCCGAACACGGCGTGTCGATAGCGTTCTTCCACGGCCGGGGCGGGTCGGTCAGTCGTGGCGGCGCGCCGACGGGACGCGCCATCGCCGCCGCACCGGCGGGTTCGATCCGTGGCCAGTTCCGTGTCACCGAGCAGGGTGAGGTGGTCTCCTTCAAGTACGCGAACCGCGGCACGGCGGCGTATCAGATTGAGCTGCTGGGCGCGTCGGTCGTCGAACATGTGCTGCGCTCAGAAGGGGAGGCAGCGCTGATTCCGGTGCATGAATTCCATGAAGCGATGGAGGCGCTCTCCGGCACGGCGTGGTCCGCCTACCGCAATCTGATGGAGCTGCCCTCGATGCTCGCCTATCTACAGTGTTCGAGTCCGCTGGAAGAATTGTCGCTGCTGAATATCGGCTCGCGTCCGGCGCGTCGTACTCTGGCACAAACGCTCGGCGATCTGCGGGCGATTCCCTGGGTATTCGCCTGGACGCAAAACCGGCACATGCTGTCCGGTTGGTACGGCGTCGGCAGCGGCATCAAGGCACTTCTCGACGTGCGCAAGGAGCGCGGGTTCGAACTTCTCAAACGCATGTTCCGCGAAGCGCGCCTGTTCCGGCTGATTCTTGACGATGTAGAGCGCACCCTGCTGCAAGTCGATCTGTCGATCGCCG
>Ga0208848_1000159_pt1 | contig 13274 bp, 9 predicted proteins | sample NGESurshal072012_2_FD_184455 | JGI IMG/M metagenome (GOLD analysis project Ga0208848, IMG submission 184455) | Arctic peat soil microbial communities from Barrow, Alaska - NGEE Surface sample 210-1 shallow-072012 (SPAdes) | ecosystem: Environmental > Terrestrial > Soil > Wetlands > Peat ... | reverse complement strand
GGCTCGCGCTGGTGCTGACGGTGAACGGACTGGTGGTATGGACACCGGCGGCGCCGAAGGTCGTCGTCCAGGTGGTGCCGCCGTTCGGGATGGAGGCGACAAAACCGGCGCAGCTCGCGGTGGCCGACACGCCTGCGCTGACGGTCACCGTGTCCCTGGTTGTGCTGTCGCCGCCTGTCCAGTACATCGTGAAGCTCCACACGCCAGCGGCGACGGTCTGAGCTGGCAGGTTGGTGAAGCCCCACGTGGATACGACGCCGGCGCTGGTGGACTGGATCCTGCAGGCGGTCGCCCGAGTCCCGATCGCCTGGTCGAGCGTGCTCGCGGCGCAACCCGGCGCCGTGCCACTGCCGTGCAGGTAGAGCGGGTTGCCCGCAGCGTCGACCACCGGCGCGCGCGACGCTAGCAGGGCAAGTCCGCCGAGGGCAACGATCAGCGCGATCGCAACGGCCCAGCCCAGCCAGCGGTTGCGCCGGCGCCCTGCTCTGCGCTCCACCATGCGAGCAATCGGCTGGGGGGGTGGTCGCAAATCGTGGCGCCGCCGCCGCGGCCCCAACAGCCAGCGGCGCAGGAGGTGGAGTCGCTTTAGGTGGTGTACCTCGTCAGTGACGTGCCCGGTCTTCGGGGTTCGGAACCACGGACCTTCGTCCTTGCTCACGAGCCCTTTGAAAGCTGCCCAACCCTGGAAGGGGACGAGCGCGAAGGAGAGCACCAATGCTCCCCACACTCCTTGCAGGTCGCGCACCGGGGCTTCTTCCAGGAGCAGACCGCCCAGGTTCATCAATGGCAGCGCCAAGACGTTGGAGAAGAGCAACGACCAGCCGAGCACCGCAGTCCAGCCAGGTACGTGGGCGTGAAACACGATCTCCGAAATCAGCCAGCTGAGAGTTCCGACGACGAAGAGCCCGGCCTGCAAGTAATAGATGGAGTCGAAGAGGAACTCGACCTTCTCGAGCGGGGTCACAAACGGCGAGCTCAAGATCGGCACAAACCATTTGCGGACGTTGTACGTGTGCCCTTCGGCCCACCGCATTCGCTGGCGGGCAAGTCTCGAGAACGTGCTCACACATTCGGCCGGCGTTTCCGCCCAAGGTGTGTAGGCGACTTTGTAACCGCGCGTATAGAGCTTGAGCGTGAGCTCCCAGTCCTCGGTGATGCTGGTGCCCCAGCCGACCTGGCGCAGCACGTCCGCGCGGATCATGTAGGCAGTGCCGGCGATCATCTTCAGTGAGCCAAGGGCGTCCTGGAATGGGCGCTCCACCATATAGCTCCCGGCGTATTCGGCCCTGACAGCTTCAGTGAGCCAGCTCTCCGACTTGTTCAGGACGTGCCACTGGTAGCTCTGCACGGCGGCGACGTCAGTCCTGCGTTTGATCTGCCCTCGTTCCAACGGAGTCTCCGCGCGACCAAACGTTGATTCCAGAGGCCGGTTGCTGGCACTCTCGTTCGCGTGATAGAAGTGCGGCAGAAGACGCTCGATCGAGTCCGGGAACGGTACCGAGTCGGCGTCGAACACGACGACGTATTCGGCCCTGGGGTCGGTGACCTTCAGCGCCTCACGGAGTGCACCGCCCTTGTAGCCCTGGCGGCTGTTGCGATGGAGGATCTTGAACTTTGGCCGGTCGATCCATCGCTGCAGGATTTGCACCGACTCGTCGGTGGAGTCATCGACCACGACCACCTCGTACTCCGGGTACTCGAGCTCGTCGAGCGCTTGCAGAAGCCTCTCGATCACGCGCTTTTCGTTGTAGGCGGCGACGTGAACGGAGACGAACGGGTGATACCCGAGATCGATGTGGTAGCCGTTACCGTTCCCATTGCCGTTGCCGTTGATGCGGCTGTGGCCAGTAAGGTTCGGTGACCCGTTCGAGCCGCGACCATTGCCGTTGCGAGGACCGCCGATGACAAGCGTCGTCAGCAGCACCATGGCGGTGCTCAGGTAGTACTTGATCGCATACGCAAAAAAGATGGCCCCAAGGAACAGACCCGTGAATGCGAACCCGTACGCGATCCAGTCCACGCCGCTGCGAATCTTCGACTGCGCAACCAGCTCGATGAAGCCGCGCACGATGACGACGATGGGGATCGCGCCCACGACAACAGCGGCGATGAGGATGGCGTTGAGAAGGACGCTCCACGCGACCTGGCCGCGGTCGGCCCGGGGCCCGTTCTTTGAGCCTGGCGGCGTATCTCCCGCCATCAGCCGGTCACCCGGCTTTGCGCTGCTTCACGACGCGAATCGGCCAGCTCGGAAACCGCAAAACGCCTATGACCGCCAGGGGTGACGGCGGCTGGACGCAGTCGGCCTTCGCGGACGGCCCGGTTCACCGTCTGCTGGCTGACACCCAGGAGCCGCGCTGCTTCTTTCGAGCTGACGAGGTCAGCGCGCCGGAATCTACCTTCGAGTCCGCCGAAGCCCTCGATGTCCTCCGGGAGGAAGCGGCGATGGCCGCCCGGAGTGACCACGGCCGGCCTGAACAGCCCTCTTGCCACGGCGCGAAGAACCGTCGCCCGGCTCACACCCAGGCGGTCGGCTAAATCGTTCGAGCTGATCAATGTGTGCAAATCGTGTGCTGGAGCAACGCTCATCTAACACGGTGGGATCACGCCTGCCAAGCGCCTGCTTGGTATTCCCAGAGCGATGCAGTCGTTTCGTCGTCGAAAATGTGCAAACAACGACGCAGTTGCTCGCGGATTCCGCGCCTAGACTTTTGCGTCGCAGCTCGGTGCGCTGGACCGTCAGAACGAGCAACGTCTGGGAAAAGTCAATCGGGGAATCATCATCTCTTCGAATCTCCCCCCCGCAGCCAAGCTCGGAGCCGGTGTCGAGAAATCGCCCGGCCCGAGCCTTTTTTATGGGTTTAGATCGGCTCGCCGCATCGCCCACTGGTGCAATCCCTCACGCCAGGGCCGCAGCGGCGCCACCCGACTTGAGGCAAGGCATCCGTTGAGCGGCCGTGCCGCCGGCGCGCCCAGCTCGGCGGTCGAGGCCAACGTCAGCTCCGCCTGCACCCCAAATTCCGCCAGCACGGCGCGGGCGAACTCATCCCAGCCCACACAGCCCGCGGCGACCACGTGAACGACGCCTTCCAGGCCTGATTCGGCGAGCTCGATGGCGGCGGGAGCCAGGTCGCCCGTGTAGGTCGGGTTGACCCTTTGATCGGCGACCAGGCGCAGCGGCTCCCCACCCCGCGCGCGTGACAGGATCCGCTCGGGAAAGCTTCCGCCCTTGATCGCCGAGCCGGTGTCACCGAAGAGAGCCGCGGTTCTGATCACGAGGGCGCCCGGTATAAGGTCCCGGACCCTCTGCTCGCCTTCGAGCTTGGACGACGCGTAGACGCTGAGCGGCGCCGGCAAGTCTGATTCGACGTATGGGCGCTCGAGCGCGCCGTCGAATACGAAGTTCGTCGAGAAATGAACCAGGCGAATACGGTGACGCGCGCAAGCCCGCGCCGTGTTGGCCGCGCCTTCAGAGTTCACGGCGTACGCCATGGCTCGTTCGGTCTCGGCTCGGTCGACGGCGTTGTAAGCGGCGCAGTTGAACACGATTGAGGGGCGCCGGCTGCTCAAAAGAGCGTCAAGCGCGTCGGGATCAGTCACGGACACCTCGTCGTGCGTGATGCCAGAGCCATGACCGATCAGGCGTGACAGATCCGACCCGAGCTGTCCAGCGGCCCCCAGCACGATCGCCCTCACAGCAGGCACCGTACCAATTCACGCCGGGGAGACGGTTCGCACGCCAACGTCCAATGTCAGGCCGGATTTACTCCGGCCGGCACTAACGCCTCCGCACCCCTGACCCAGCGCATGCCCCAGCCATTTCAAACAATCCCATCCTTAGGGGAAAGTGAGCAGGCGCTTTGGCGAAGCCAACGCGCCGATGAGCGGAAACCGCCTTCCGGGTTTTTCCTCATACCTAATCCAAACTCTTGCGTGGCCGGGGCGACCGGGCTTCGCCCGGTCGCGACTTTGTCTCGTAGCCTCCATGCGTTGTCGGCTTCAGACTCTTGATCAAGTCCCATCGATATACCGGAATGGGAGCGCCGGCCCTACCGATTCGCCAATCCAAGTCGGATGAGAGTGAGGGCCGGGTCGCCTGCGGCGAAGCTGCACGCGCGATGAGGGAAAACCATTCCGGGTTTTCCCTCATACGTTTAGCCGCACTAGCGTCGCTGGGTTGGCCGGGGTTTCCCCGGCCATGACTTTGTCTGCAGGCACTACTAATCGTCGCGAGGAGCAACCAATACTCAAAAGATCCCATCCATATACCGGAAAGAGAGCAGCCCCGTCGGCGAAGCCGACCGGGCGATGAGAGGGAACCATCCTGGGTTCCCTCTCATAAATCAGTCCAGCTGTTTCGCGAGTCCCGAATGCGCCAGCAGGAGGACGGTGATTTCGGCCTCGGGGGCCGGCCGCCCGACAAGGAATCCCTGCGCCGCGTCGCAGCCGGCCTCGACCAGCACTGCTTCCGCCGCGCGGTCCTGCAGTCCCTCCGCGACAACCCGCAACCCCAGGTTGTGACCAAGGCCGACCGCCGAGCGCACTATGGCCCCAGAATCCGGATCTGAAGCGAGCGCCGACACGAAAGAGCGGTCGATCTTGATCTCATTCACCGGCAACCGCATGAGGTAAAGCAGCGACGAGTAACCGGTGCCGAAGTCGTCGAGAGCCAGGCGTACGCCCATCTCGTTGAGCCGGTGCAGTGCCTTGGCCGCGGCCGCGGCCATCGCTACGCCCTCTGTGATCTCAAGCGTCAGCCTCTGCGGTTCCACCTTGAAGGTGCCGAGCGCCCGGGCGACCATCTCTTCCAGTGAGTGATCTTCGATATTGCGGGGCGACACGTTGAGCGAGACCGACACGTCGAGCCCTGCCTCGAGCCACTTGCACAGCTGCGCCAGCGCTGAATCGATGACCCACGCTGTGAGCGGATGGATGATGCCGGTCTCCTCTGCCATGGGGATGAAGCGGTCGGGCGGCATAAGCCCCTCGCGCGGATGGTTCCAGCGCACCAGGGCCTCGACCGAATGGATGGCACCGGTGGCCAGCGTGACCTGCGGTTGGTAGTGCAGCACCAGCTCACCCTGCGGTATCGACCGCCGCAGCTCGCCGGCGAGGCCTGAGCGGCGAAGTGTCTGCGCCTCCTGCTCCGGGGCGTAAACGGCGTAGCCGCCACCCGAGCGCTTCGCGACATACATCGCGACGTCGGCGCGCCGGAGCAAAGTGCTCGGATCGTCTCCGTGCAGCGGATACATCGCGGTGCCGATGGAGGCGCCAGTCTCGACCATCTGATCCGCAATCGCGAATGGTCCCTCCAGCGCCGCGAGGATCTTGCGAGCAGTGGCCACGATGTCGTCGGGATGTTTCGCATCGGTCGTGAGCACCGCGAACTCGTCCCCGCCGAGCCGCGCGATCGTATCGGTCGCGCGCAGGACGCCGCGAAGTCGCGCAGTAACCTCCTGCAGAAGGCTGTCGCCGCGGTCGTGTCCGAGCGCGTCGTTGATGTCTTTGAACCGATCGAGGTCGAGCAGCAGCACACCGAACATCTTCTGGTTGCGGCGCGCTGCAAGCAGGGCTTGACGCAGGCGGTCGCCGAACAGGCTGCGGTTCGGCAGCCCGGTCAGCGCGTCGTGCAGCGCCTGGTACTCGAGCGCGTCGGTGTGGGCCTTGCGCTCGGAGATGTCCCGGAGGGTCGCGATGAATAGGTGTCGCGAGCCGATCTGCATCGAGCTGACGACGAACTCGAGCGGGAACAGGCTTCCGTTCTTGCGCTTGCCCATCGTTTCGTGCGCGGCGCTGACAGGTATATCGAGTTTGAGCCGCCGCTCCAGGTAGTTGACGAACGCACTGCGATGCGTCGTCGCAATGAGTACGTCCGCCGGCTGGTCGACCAGCTCCTGCTCGGAATATCCGAAAAGCTTGACGACGGCGGGGTTGGCCGACTCGATGATTCCGGTCTGCTCGACGGTGGCCAAGCCGTCCGAGACGTTGTCGAGGACTGAGCGCATGCGCTTCTCGCTTTCCTGCAGCGCAATCTCAGCGCGCTTGCGCTCGACGAACTCGCCGATCTGGGACCCGACGTCGTTCATCACGGCTACCAGACCCTCGTCCAGCTCGCGCGGCGCCCACGTGTGGAGCGCGATCATCCCGACGACCCGGCGGCCGCTGCGCACCGGGAACCCGACGATGCCCCTGAGGCCCGCGGCTACGGCGGCGGCGGAGCGCGGCGAATCGTCGGACGCGACATCCGGCACCGAGACCGGCGCGCCTGTTTCCCAGACCCGCCCCGCCAGTCCACCGCCGCGGCGGTAGCTCGTCTGCGCGGCCGTCGCCTCATAGCTGGAGGTGTCGCGCCCCGGCCGCTTCCACGCTGTGACGAAGTGCATGGTCTCGCGTTCGGCGTCGACCTCCCAGTACTCGGCCAGCTCCCAATCGAGCGTCCGGCACAGCCCTTCGAGGACGCCCGGCGCAGCTTTCTCCCAACCAGGCGAGGTGACCAATGCCTCGGTGACGGCAAAACGGGCCGCCTGCAAGACCTCGGCTCGCTTGCGGTCGCGGATGTTGACGGCGACCGTCTGGAGATACAGCGGTTTGTTGTCCGGGCCGCGCACGAGCCGAGTCGTCAGGTCGACCCATACGGGCTCCCCATCCTTCCGCGTGTAGCGATTCTCGATCCGGGTCCCCTCCTCCTCGCCCGCGAGCATTCGACGCAGCGCGTCCTGGAGGGTGGGGACGTCTTCCGGGTAGGTGATGTCGAGTAGCGAAAGATTGCGCAGCTCTGCGTCGCTGTAGCCGACGAGCTGGCAGAAAGCGAGGTTGACCGTTGTGATGTGCCCGTCGAGGCCGGCAAAAACCATCCCGGCCTGGGCCTGCTCGAACAGGGTTCGGAACCTGGTCTCGCTCTCGCGCTCGGCCTCCTCCATTCGGTGTCGCTCGCTGATGTCGTGAACCAGGGCGAGCAGCCGATGCTTTCCTTCCGCAGTCAGCCGGCGCACCGCGGTCTCGACTTGGATGCGGCGTCCGTCTTTCCGGATGAGCGCCGATTCGTATCGAAACGGCACATCACCGCCCTGTAGCCGGGTGGCGAGCTGGTCAGCCAGGTGCTGGCGATCTTCGGGCGGGGCCAGCTCGACCAGCGACGCGAGGGCGGCGAGCTCCGCCGCGTCGTAGCCGGTCAGGGTTTCGTAGGCGACGTTGGCGGCGACGTAGCGGCCGTTCTCGGTGACCACGAGCCCTTCGCCGATGTCGCTGATGGCCTGGAGCAGCGATGCCTGGCGCTCGCCTTGGAAGGCGAGGTTGCGATCCAGGAGGTGCTGGCTGAGGTAGGCCAGGACCGCCAGGATGAAAAGGGCAAGGCCCCAGCCCACCAGCTCGGTGGAGCTCGCGCTGGCCGCCCACAGCCGGAAGCCTGCCGCCGCCAGGATCACGACTGCGACGACCCCGGTGATCACGGGCAGCAGACGCGCCCACCGCCGCAACCGGCGATCCTCGTTAGCCCATCCGGCTATGGCGTCAAGTGCAGAAGGGACCCGGTCCGTGGGCCCGGCGCCGGATTCATGCGGGGACGGCTTCGGATCGATGGCCAACTCGATCACGATAACGTTCGAACCCGCGCTTCGGTGCGCTGGGCACCCGTCCGGCCAGCCGGTGGGGCCTTAAGTAGCGAACCCTGAGGCTACGCTGTGAGTTCGCCGAGACCCCTGAAGGCCGCCGCCGTGGATTACTTGCTTGGTTTGGCCTGCGGGCGCTGGGGAACCGTGCGCTTGAGGGGCGGTCGGCGCTGGGCGTGGAGCGGCTTGGCCCCGTCGGCGCCATCCTTGTCCGGCGTGCGGGCTCGGCCGGACGCGGCGTTCAGGGTCTTCAGCTTGGCCAGCCGCTCCCTCTTGGCCACCAGGGCCGTTTTCAGGGCGTCGGAAAGCTGGGTGTCGTTCATCGGAACCACCCGGAGCCGGGCCTCCAGCTCGATAACCTCAACTGCGGCCCGCGTCAACTCGAGATCGATCGTTTTAGCCACTCTCTTCCTTCTTATGTACGGTTCAAGGCTACTGCCGAATCTAATAACTACCCCGTTAACGCAGAAGTTATGCCAACCCGGCTTCGCCGCCCTCTAGCGAATCGGAAGTCTATCTGGCGCCGATCGAGATTGAGCTAATCCAGGCTGATTGCATCGCGAAGCTTCTCGAAGAAGCCCTTGGAGACCTTCTCCGGCTTGCCGGTGAGGCCCCCAACCTTGCGCAGGATCGCCTTCTGATCAGGCGTCAGGTCCTTGGGGATGACGACCTGCACAACGACGTACTGGTCGCCGCGGCGGCCGCCGCGGACGTCCGGCATACCCCGGCCCGCCAGCCGAAAGGACTGGCCGTTTTGAGTGCCGGACGGGATGGCGATCTCGACCAGCCCCTCGAGCGTCGGGATCTCGATCCGGTCGCCGAGCGCCGCCTGGACCATGTTCACCCGGAGCTCATACACCGTGTCCTGCTCGTGCCGGGCGAGGTGCGCGTGCGGTTTGACGCGCAAGACGACATAGAGGTCTCCCGGCTGGCCGCCCCTGAGTCCCGCGGCTCCCTCTCCACTGAGGCGGATCTGCGAGCCGGTGTCGACGCCTGGCGGGATCTTGATGGCGAGCCGCCTGGACTTCTCTGTCCGGCCCTGGCCGCGACATTGCACGCAGGGGTTCTTGAGCAGGCGGCCGGCACCCCGGCACGTGGGACAGGTGGCCGCGGTGACGACCGCTCCGAAAATGGACTGCGCTTGCCGACGGATCTGGCCCGATCCGCGGCAGCCAGGACATGTCTCCTCCCCAGAACCTGGCTCAGCGCCGCTGCCAGAGCAGCGATCGCAGGTCGCGAGTCGCGCGACGTCGACCTGCTTCTCGACGCCCGTGAACGCCTCTTCGAAGGTGACGGTCAGGTCGTAGCGGAGGTCATCGCCCCGGTTCGAGCGCTCGCGGCGGGCTCGCCCGCCGATGCCGCCGCCGAAGAAGGTGTCGAAAATGTCCCCGAAGGGCATGTCGGAGAAGTCGACGGCCGGTCCTCCGCCCGCTTCAACCGCGGCGTGGCCGAACATGTCATACGTCCGCCGGCGACCTGGATCGGAGAGGACGGAGTAGGCCTCGCTCGCCTCTTTGAAGCGGGCCGCAGCCACCGCGTCATCCGGGTTTCGGTCCGGGTGCGAGTCCATCGCGATCTTGCGGAATGCGCGCTTCAGGTCATCGGTGGAGGCCTGGCGGGCCACGCCCAGGACTTCGTAGTAGTCGCGCTTGACGGCCACCCTCTAGAGGTGCCGCATGGGCGCCGAAGATCCGGTTGGCATCCCCAGTCGCACCTCTATTTCAGGCGGTAGTTGTTTCGCGGTCGGATTCCGGGAGCTCAGGCGGGCGCGCCAGCCTCACGAGCGCCGGTCTGACCACTCGGTCGCGGATGCGGTAGCCGCGCCGAAGCTCCGAGGTCACAGTGTCCTCGGCCTGGTCGGCCGACTCCTCGTAACCGATCGCCTCGTGGAGCTTGGGGTCGAAGGCCGCTCCGATGGCGCGGATCTGCTCCAGGCCGTGCGCGCCGAGCGCCTCCTCGAGCTTACGGACGCTGAGCTCGAGGCCCTTGACCCACGCCTCGTCGACGCCTTCCGGCTTGTGGTCGAGCGCCTTGTGGAGGTCGTCGAGCGCTGGCAGCAGCCGAGCGATGAGATCGGCTGAAGCGTGCTGGATGGTCTCGAGCTGCTCCTGGCGGCTTCGCTTCTTGTAGTTGTCGAAGTCGGCGGCCAGCCGCAGGTGGCGATCCCTGGCCTCGGCGAGGGCGGACTCCAATTCCGCGATTTTGGCCTCCATCGAAGGCAGCGCCCCGGAGGCTTGAGATGCGCCCTGTTCGCGCCCGGCCGGCTGATCTACCGTCTCGTTGCGCCGCTCTGGCTCGTGCGGTTCGTGCGGATGCTTGCGCGTGGTCATCAGTTCTTAGATACCGCGAAAAAGCGGCCCTTCAAACCCCTGCATCAGCCATACGGTCGCTCGCGCTCCGCGCGACGGCCTGCAGGCGGGCGACCGTCTGGCTGTACGCCATGCGCGTCGGGCCGATCACGCCAAGCACACCCTTGAGCCGGTTGGACGGCCCGTAGGTCGTCAGCACGACCGCACATCCTTGCAGCTGGCTCGAGGCGTTTTCCGAGCCGATGACGATCTGCAGGTCGGACTCGCCGATGAGCTGGCGGAGCAGCACGGTCAGGTAGCGGGTCTCCTCCAACACCTCGAGCACCTGGTGCAGGCGGGACGATTCCGCGAACTCAGGCTGCCGCAGCAGGTTGCGCACGCCATCGTGGACGACAAGGCTCTCGGAACCTTTCTCGTAGAGGTCCAGCACCGTAACGACGCGTCCCAGGATCTCCTTCTCGAGTCCGAGCGCTGCGCTTTCGTAGTGGCGACGGGCCTCCTCGCTGCCGCGGCCCCCGAGGGTCGAGTTGAGCCTCCCCGCGATCTTGGTGAGCTCGACCTGAGTGGCCTCCTCCGTCACCGCCAGCAACTGTTGGCGCAGGAGGTTGCCCTCGAGCAACAGGATGAGCAGAACCTCGGTCGGTTCGAGAGAAACCAGGTCGACGTGCTTGATCCGGGCCTGCGACCCCTGCGGCGCGCTGGCGACCGAAGCGTTCTGAGTCACGGCCGCGACTGTCATCGCCACCTTTTCGACCATACCCTGGACATCCGCCGGGGCCTGCCTGAGCTCGTTTTCGATGAACGACCCGACCTGCTCCGGGATCGTCTCGAGGTCCATGAGGAAGTCGACGAAGTAGCGATAGCCCGAGTCGGTCGGCACGCGCCCAGCCGATGTGTGCGGCTGGGCCAGGTACCCGAGGTCGGCCAGCTCAGCCAGCTCACTCCGAATCGTGGCGGCCGAGAGGTTGACGAAGTAGCGGCTCTGCAGCGCCTGGGAACCGACGGGCACGGCGCTCGTCGTGAACTCCTGCACTACCGCTCGAAGGATCTCCTGTTTTCTGTTCTCCATGATTTTCAGCACTCTCAGCGCGAGAGTGCTGGTTACAGTACCGCGAGCGCGATCTGGTTGTGCAGGTCCATCCCGCGCCGTGTGGGCACGATCCGGCCGTCGACGTGGGCGATGAGACCGCCGGCCGCCAGTTCCGCGAGCTCAGGTTCGAATCCCGCGGGAGCCGCCATCCCCTCCGCGGTGCGAAGGCCCAGCATCAGCGACTCGGCCGCCCGCTTGCGCGACGGCAGGTCTTCGCCATCCGCCGTGGGCTCGGGACAGGTGGCGATGTACTCACGCGGCCGGGCGACGTTCCACCACCGCCGCGCGGTGGCGCCGTCGGTGCCGTATGAGTGCGCTCCGGCGCCGGCGCCATAGACCGGCCGGCAGCGCCAGTACGCCAGGTTGTGCCGCGACTCGAAGCCGGGACGGGCCCAGTTGGAGACCTCGTAGCGCCGGTAACCCGCGCCCTCCAGCTCCGCGCATGCGGCGTCGAGGTGATCCCACTGCAGGTCGGGATCCACCTCTGGCACCCGGCCTTCCGCGCGCCGGCGCCAGAGCAGCGTGCCTTCCTCGAAGGTGAGGCAGTAGGTCGAAACGTGGTCCGGACCGAGCGCCAGCCCGCGGCGGAGCGTCTCCAGCCAGGACTCCAGGCTCTGGAACGGGACCGCATAGATCAGGTCGATGCTGATGTTGCGCATGCCCATCGACCGCGCGAGCTCGAAGGCGCGGGTCGCCTGGGCCGCGTCCGTCCTTCTCTCCAGGACCGCGAGGGCGCGTCCGTCAAACCCCTGCACGCCCAGGCTGAGACGGTTCACACCGCCCGCCATCCAGGCGTCCAGCTTTGTCTCGTCGGTGCTGGCGGGATTGGCTTCGAGCGTGACCTCCGCATCAGGAGCGATATCGAAGTTCGCCCCGATGAAGCCAAGCAGTCGCGTCGCGAGCTCAGCGGGTAGAAGGCTCGGCGTGCCGCCGCCGAGGTAGACCGTCTCCAGCTGCTCGAACGAATGGCGCTCGCGCGCCGAGTACAGCTCGCGCTCGAGCGCATCGATGTAGTCCGGCATGAGCCGGTCCATGCCGGCGTACGCGTTGAAGTCGCAGTAGCCGCACTTGTGCTTGCAGAACGGGATGTGCAAGTAGAGATGCTTGATGGCCTGCATGGTCATTCGGTCATACGCCCTTGATCGTGTAGCGCTGGCCGCGCGCCGCCTCGAGCTCGCGGCGCAGCAGATCGACGGCTTGCCGGTCGTTGGAAACGAGCTCCTTGATCCGCTGGCCCATGCGGTCTTCGACGCGCGCGATCTGGCGGCCGATCTGTTCGACGTTGGCCTGCTGGCTCCGGTAGCGCTCACGCTTGCGCCACAGCCGTGCGTGCTCGTCCCGCAGGTCGGCCACCGACCTGCGCACCTGGCAGTCGAGACACAGGCCGTCGCGAGTCTCCGAGCTCGGCACTTGCTTCCCGCACCCCCGACAGAAGATGAGAATCGCGCTCACTCGGTCACCTCCCCACTTGCTGGGAAATTAGACAGGTCACTTCCCCGCTCGCGGGGAAGGTGGCGTGCAGCGCCGGATGGGGAAGCCGGGGATGGGGTTCCGCTCACAAGATCACCTCCCCACTTGCTAGGGAATTAGATGAGTCACTTCCCCGCTCGCGGGGAAGGTGGCGCGCAGCGCCGGATGGGGGGTTGGAGTCCGTATCCACCTTAAGGTCAACCACGGTGGCCCCACTGAGCTCGCGCAGGCGATCCGGCGTGATCTCGAACACCGAGTCAGGCCGGCCGGCCGCCGCCCAGACGACCTGGTAACCAAAAAGGTCGCGGTCCATGAACACTGGGACTTCGGTCGCATGGCCGAAGGGCGGCACGCCTCCGATCGAATAGCCGGTCGCAATCCGCGCGGTCTCCGCGTCCGCCTTGAGCACCGGTTCGCCGGCGACAGCGGCAAGACATCTCTCGTCGACGCGGTTCGCGCCACTGACCAGCGCTACCACAGGCGCGCCGGCAGCGATGAACACCAATGACTTGACGATCTGCCCCACCTCGCATCCGACTGCCCGCGCCGCATCGGCCGCGGTACGCGTGCCCGCCGGAAACTCCTTCACGGCAAGGTCGGTGTGTGATGTGGCAAGCCACGTTTCGAATCGCCTCACCAGTCACAGGATAGGAGGCGCGACGGAAACCTCGGCGAGAGGTTCGGTGACCAGGGGTCCCTCCCGTGACTTCGTCACGGGGACCCCAGTGGAAGGGCCGAGCATCGCAGGGCACGCATCCGTTGATGCGTAAGCGAGAAGCGGAGGCCGCAACAACGCAG
>Ga0208848_1000157_pt1 | contig 13347 bp, 11 predicted proteins | sample NGESurshal072012_2_FD_184455 | JGI IMG/M metagenome (GOLD analysis project Ga0208848, IMG submission 184455) | Arctic peat soil microbial communities from Barrow, Alaska - NGEE Surface sample 210-1 shallow-072012 (SPAdes) | ecosystem: Environmental > Terrestrial > Soil > Wetlands > Peat ... | reverse complement strand
ATCATTTCCATTTGTGCTGCCATGCCCGCAGCAGAAGCAACTTCCGTGCCTTGACCGCGTTTAGCCCGTGGATCAACCGGTTACGTCGATTCGAAAGTCGCCGACCTTAAGCAGCGTCAATAAATTGTCAGGCGCTGAGGCGATACTTGCGCAGCTTTTCAACCAACGTCGTACGGCGGATTCGAAGCAAGCGCGCCGCCTCGGCCACGGTGCCGTCGGCTTCCACCAGCGCTCTCTGAATGAGTCCGATTTCAATGGCGCACAGATGATCCTTCAAATCGATGCCGCCGCGAGGCAGAACCGGCGCCGCAGTTTCCAGAATGTCGTTGATTTCCTGTGCGCCGATTGATTCCTCGAGCGCGGCGCTCGAGCCTAACGTTGGCGGCGAGCTCGGCGCAGCTTCCACCGGTGGCGTCACGCGCACGCCGCTGCCTATCCAACCGGCCGCTCCGGTGCTGCGATAGCGCTCGGGTAGATCTTTGGCGGAGATGGTCTGTTCCGGATACAGGATTGCGAGCCGCTCCAGCAGATTGGACAGCTCGCGCACGTTGCCCGGCCACGGATTGCGGGCGAGGCAATTCATCGCTTCCTTGTCTATGCGGATATGCCGGCCCGAAATCTGCCCCAGCCGCTGCACCAGGTGCTCTATTAGCACGGGCAAATCTTCGAGTCGATCGCGCAACGGCGGCATTTGCACCGGGAATACGTTCAAGCGATAGAAGAGATCTTCGCGGAAGCGTCCGGCGCCGATGGCCGCGTCCAGATCGCGGTGGGTAGCGGCAATGATGCGCACGTTGCAGCGAATGGTGCGATTGCTGCCGACTCGCTCGAAGCTCCGTTCCTGCAGCACGCGCAGCAGCTTTACCTGCATTTGCAGCGACATATCGCCGATTTCGTCCAAGAACAAGGTACCGCCTTCGGCGAATTCGAAGCGGCCGAGGCGCGTCGTCAATGCGCCGGTGAAGGCGCCTTTCTCGTGCCCGAAAAGCTCGCTTTCCAGCAAATCGGCCGGTATGGCGCCGCAGTTCACCGGCACGAAGGGATGACCGGCGCGCCCGGACAATTCATGGATGTGGCGTGCGACCATTTCCTTGCCGGTACCGGATTCGCCGAGTATCAGCACGTTGCTATCGCAGGGCGCCACTTGTTCGATGAGGCGATGCACCGCGCGCAGGGCGCGTGAAGTGCCGCTGGGGCGGAAGCGGTGAGATCCTGGCTGAGTCGGATGTCCATTGCGGATGTTGAAGGCTTGATTCAACACGGCGGACAGGCGCCGTTGTTTGACCGGCAGATCGAGATGAAACCACGCGATATCGGCGCTGCTCTCGGCGATTTTCGGCAAGCCGTCGGCGCTCAAAAAGATCACGGGCAGCGGCTGCGCCATCCCGCGAAGGTGGGCGACCAACTCACTCCCCTGGGCAGCCACCGCTTCGGTGCCGACGATCAACGCCAGACAATCGTGCGCCGCGCCCTGCTGGTATTGACGCAGTTCGGCCAAATCGTGAACTCGAACGGGCTCGAGATCCAAGAAGCGCAACAGCGCATCCAAGGATTGCGCTTGCGGGTCTGAGGGTTCCATCACAATTACTTTCGCATCTACCACTATTCGAGGCTCCTTCCGTGAAAAGTGTGACGGAGTCCATAGATCTCGCGTCCAATCGCAGGTAATGGCGCTAACTCATTGAGATTGTTCAGTGAATTATTAGGCTGCGCCGCATAGTAGCCGATCGGCTCGCGAGAGCAGGAGCGGGCAAACACCCGTAACTGGTGTAAGGGTTCCCGCAATGCGCGGTGCCGGGATTCGCTGTATGCCGCTTAGTGTGCGGCGAGTCGCGAGCCCGCGATCAAGCGTCTGTGGTGCCGGAAGATGAGCTTCTCGAATAGATCCACGACTGCGTCGCTCAATCCGGCGAACTCCATTTGCGCGACTTGCAGATCATTTTCACGCCGTTCGCCGACCACGGAGCATGGAATTTTGAGCGGCTGGGGCAGCGCCGGGTTGATGTAGAGCGCCAACAAACCGGTTTCACCGACGGCCGGGGCTTGTTCCGAGAACCACTCGAGGGCGCGCGGCGATATCTTGACCCGCTGCGGCGCAGGCATCGCGCCGGATCGTAACTCGGCAACCAGCCTCAGCAAGATGTTCATCTTGTACTCCAAGCGCTGCAACTCGTGCAGCAGCGCCGTGGACTCGTCTTTCAGCGCCTCGTGCACGCGCACGTCGTCCAGCGACGCCTCGGCGCCGAGCAATTGCTGATTGTCGCTGTTGAATCGGGCGAGACTCAAGCCGTCCGCCAGTGGGCCCGGAGTCCACGCCAGCGGCAGTGATTCCTCGAATATCAGCCCATCGCCGAGAAATGACTCAGGCATCCGTGACCCTAAATGACCGGCTCCTAGCGTAACATCCCGGTGGCCGAATAGGCGGTGACCGCGCGGCGGCCGACCGAGGCCAGATCGATCTCGCGTGCCTTGATGCGGCGCTGATGTTCCATCAGCCCAAGCGCCCGTTCGTTCAATTGAGCAATTGTCTGCAACAACGCGCCGGCGGCCGCATCCATCGGTTGATTCTGCGCGCGGAACGACTTGAGCAGTTGCAACCGCTCAGCGTCGAGTGTGGCGAGCGCGTCGAAGTGGCCGCCGTCGGCCGCCAACACCAGCTCCTGCGAGAGCCGCACCGCGAGTTCGAGATCCGCACAGGCTCTGGTGTCGCTCATCGCCCGTCCGCCACGATTTTATCCCAGCCGAATTTGATGGTGTTCACCAAGCCTGAGACTTCGGCAACGATCCCGGCATCATTGACGGCGTTGGCGAGCGTCAGACGTCGCAGCATGTAGTCGTAAAGGAGCGCGAGATTCTCGGCGATTTTGCCGCCCTTATCCATGTCGAGCGTCGCACTCAGCTCGCCGATCAGTCGCACGGCCTTGCCGATGGCTGCGCCCTTCGCTTTGACGTCGCTGAGCGGCAGATTGTTCTGGATGCGCCCCATACAACCCTGGGCGGTCGCAAGATTCAGCAGGATGTGCTCGAACATGATCTGCACCAGGCGGGTCGGGCTCGCGTCGGCGACCAGACCGTGGCTGCGGACGGCGCGATACTGGGCCGCGCCTTTGTTGGAATGCATCATTTTTGAATTGCCTTAGCCGGTGCTCAAACTGCCGCTGCCCAGCCCGGTATTGGTGGAGGTGCTGCTGCTGCTCGAACTGGATGCCGCGTTGAACTGCGCCGTCAAGAAACTTTGTGTCTGCTTGAGCAAGGCCACTGCCGTGTCCATGGCGTTGTACTGCGCGGTGATCGTGGCGGAATAGGTCGACAGACGGGCGTTCAAGTCGGTTTGCTGGGACGCGTTTTCCGTGAGACCCGTCTGGAGACCCTGATTGATGGTGCTCAACAAGCCGCCGGTCTTCGTATACGCATTGATCAGGGTGTTGAGCTGCGTGGCGATGCCGCCCGTACCAGCGAGCACTCCCGCCACCGAAGTCACACTCGCCGTGAGCGCATTTCCGAGTTTGGTCGAATCCGTGACAAAGCTGCCGTCCGTGTTCGCGGTGATGCCTAAACTGGCAAGTGAGTTAACCGCGCTCGTGTTTCCGGAGACGACCTGACCCACGATTTTCTGCAATTGAGTCTGGAACGACTGCAAGGTCGCATTACCTTGCAAAATGCCCGCAATCTTTGTCGAGGGATCATAGCTCGTGAGGCTCTGGATGCTGGTCACGAGGCCATTGAGTGCGGTTACGAAGGTGCCGATGGAAGTCTGAGCCCCTTGGGTATCGTTACCGACGGTCACGGTGGTCGGCGCAGTGGCCGGCGTAGTAACCGGCGTTGCCTTGATCAAGTTCAACGTGACGCCGCTGATGGCACCGGTGACCTGATTGCCGGCACTGGTGGCGGCAAAGCCGTTCAAGGCAAAGTTCGCGTCTATTGGCGCTTGCGTCTGCGTCAACGTGTTGGTGGTGGCCTTCGGATCGTACACCAGCGAGGCAAGCCCACCGTCACCGCCCGACTGAGAGACAGTGATGGCATTGGCCGCCCCGGTTGCGGTGCCGGATAGCACCAATCGGGCGCCGTCCGTCGTGGTAAGAATCGTGGCCGTGACGCCGGGGTTGTCCGCGGCGCTGTTGATGGCGTCGGCGATACCGGACAACGTGTTGTTGGTGGTGTCGATGCTGATGGCACTTGATTTGCCGCCGACGGCGATCGTCAAGGTCCCGGTGCCCAGCGTGGGATTCGCTGCCGAGGACAGGCTCGCGGCCGTCGCCAAGTTCTGCACCGTCAGCGAATATTGCGCAGGTATTGCCGCCGTGGTCGCCGATGCCGTGGCGATCGTCAAGTCACCAATGGTGGCCGTGCGGCCCGCCAGATTGACCGTCGTCTGCAACGGAATCAGTGCGGCCTGCAGTGTGGCGAGGGCGCTGCTGAAGGTACCGAACGCCGAGACCTGGGCGGTCAACGAACTCTTCTGAGAGGCCAGCTGATTGTTTTGCGCGGCACCCTCGGCTGTGGTCAACGACGTGACGATGCTGTTGATATCGAGGCCGGAACCAATGCCGGTCGATGTGACCAAGCTGCCGCCGGCGGCGGTAGCCGCGGCCAGTGAAGTCGACGAAGTCGATGTACTGCTGGAACCTATTGCTGCACTCATATGTCGACATCCTCTCTAGCGTCGCTGACCTTATCGGCAAATCGCATCAACACTTGAGCAGCGCGCCAAGATCAGGTATCACGCATCAGGCGCGACTGTCGACCAGCACGCCTGAAACGCCCAGGCTGCGCGCCAGCTCGGGAAATTGCGCCACCGAGTATTCGCCGATGACCTCGCCGCTTGCGGGGTTGATTTCTTGAATGGTCTTGCCGCTGGACGTGGGGTCCACGCGAAACTGATTCGGTCGGCCCGAGTCATTGAGGAACTTGTTCAATTGGGTGACCAACTGCGGCAAATTCGCCCTGTTGGTCGTTGTCGCGGGTGGCGCCGGCTGTTTCGAGATCCTCGCCGGTGTACCCACTGGTTGGGACGGCTGTCTCGCTGCCGCCTCGAGCGCGCCGGCATCTTTGCCGCTCACTACTTTGACTGTCGCCGGTTTCGGCGTCTGAGTCCCGTACGCGAGGTTCGCCGTTGCACTGCGCGGAACTGCATCGTTGGACATGATAAACACCTACGCTGGGTTAGAATCTCGTTGGTTTCCTGACCGTTTGCTCGCTCCGTGCAAGGTGTGCCCGAGCGCTTTCGCGCCCGGGCACCGTGTATCAACTCACTTGGAATCAACTATCGGCAATTACTGCAACAACTTGAGGATCAATTGGGGCTGCTGATTGGCCTGCGCCAACACCGAGATGCCCGCCTGTTCCAACACGTTCGACTGGGTCAGATTGGCCGTTTCCGCGGCAAAGTTCGTATCCTGAAGGGTACTACGCGCTTGGCTCAAGTTCTGGCTCGTGGAGGTCAGATTGCTCACCGCTGCCGTGAATCGATTCTGAATCGCACCCAATTGGCTGTTGAAGGCACTGACCGTCTGCAATGCCGCGTCGACCGCCGAGATCGTTGAGTTCGCACCGGTGACGGTGAGCACGTTCTGGCCGGACAGCGCGTTGGTGTTCAACGAGATGATTCCGGAGGCCTGCCCGATATTGGCGGTATCCGTTCCCGCGAGCACAATATTGCTGTTGGCCGACAAGGTCACGCTGCCCGTATTGACCTGAGCAGTTCCCGCCGTGGCACCCGCGACGACTGTGCCGAAGCCAGTACCCGTTGCGGCTGCACCTGCAGCGCCACCGCCGGCTCCCGCAGCACCCGCGGCTCCGAGGGTGATCGCACTCTGGTTGACCGATATGTCCTGACCGTCTGCAGCCGCCAGCGTGATGCCGTTGGCGCCCACCGTCGCGGTGACGCCGCCATCTTGGCTGGAATACAGATTGATCTGGGTGGCAACTTGGGCCTGTGTCAAACCCGCCGCAACGTTATTGGCACCCGAGTAGATGGCCTGGCCGTTGATCGTCAATCCGTACGTTGAGGCACCACCGGCGCCACCGGCACCCGTTGATCCCGCCGTTCCCGCCGTAGCGGCGGTAATGTTGGTGAACACGCCGGTGATCGAGTTGGTGGCGGTCGCCGTCAAGCCCGAGATGTCTGCCGCACTGATGGCGGCTGCCTTGGCATAAGCAGAGCCTGCATTCTGGCCTGCCGTGGTCGTCCCGGTAACAGCCGTGCTGGCGCTCGCGCCAATGCTGGTAGCGGCGCCGATGCCTACGGCGACCGTCAAGTTGCCCGCCGTCAGTGCCGTCGTCCCAACGATACCTGTTCCCTTGCTCGTGGCAGTCTGCCCGATCTGATCGGCGCGCACGCCCTGGGTCAGGTTGATCGATATCGTGTTGCCGACATTCGAACCGACTTGGAACGTGGTCACGCCGCTGCTGCCGTCGAGGACGTTCGAACCGTTGAATGAGGTCTGCGATGCGATCTGCGTGATTTCCGCGATCTGCTGCTGAACCTGCTGATCGAGTGCCTGACGATCCGAGGCGCTGTTGGAGCCGTTGGCCGCTTCCACCGCGAGGCTGCGAATGCTCTGCAAGCTGTTGGTCAGCGTCGCGAGTGCGCCACCGGCGGTTTGCGCTTCGGACACCGCGTCGTTCGCGTTGTTGATCGCTTGACTGGTGCCGTTGATCTGCGTGGTGAATCGGCTCGCGATCGCGAGGCCGGCGGCGTCATCGGCCGCGCTGTTGATGCGCAAACCCGACGAAAGACGCTGCAAGGACTGCGACAAGGCAGCCTGAGAAGTGGACAAATTGCGCTGCGCATTGAGCGAGTTGTAATTTGTATTGAGTACCAGTGACATGTAGGAATCTCCTGAAAGTTATTAACACCGGCCCGTCATAGGCCCTCTAGCTTGTGTTCACTTCGCCCCGTGGGCGGACCGGTGACACATTCAGAAGGTTTATCGGAAGGGTCGCGGGATTCTTTAGGAAAGATTGAGAGGCCAGGCTGACTTATCGCGGTCGTGCGTCACGCTTTCCGGACCTACCGATTGACAAATTGGCACCCGGCAGCGGCATGCCGCAGTTATCGGCCACTAGGGGCAAACCCTGAAGTCGCCACGTTTCGGCCAAGTGTCGACGCGCTGCGCCTTCTCGAGCGCGGCGCGCATGTTAACCTTTGCCGGTGTCGCATTGCGCAATTCCTTTGCTGGTTGCTTCGTCGAATCTGGACGAGGCGTGTACCGAAGCGATGAAGCATCACATAAAAGGTCGACCGGATCTGGCGGAGAGCTTGTATCGCGAGATCTTGCGCGTTGATCCCGGGCACGCAACCGCCAATCACTGCATCGGAATGGTGTACGTGCAGCTGCAGCGAGCCTCCGACGGTATTCCCCACCTTGTCGCCGCGCTCGAGGCCAATCCGCAGAGTCGGGACTACTGGTTGGGCTATATGGAAGCCCTGCTGATGAGCGGCCGGACTGATGAGGCGAAGAGCACGTTGGCTCTCGGCCGGCAGCACGGCCTCGACGGCCGGGCCGTGGAAGACTTCGCACAGCGGCTGGATGCTCACGTGCGCGCCGCACTTCATATGGAAAGTGCGATGTTGGCCCTGTTGGAAATGGGAAAGCTTTCCGAAGCGCGCGAGTCGGCGCGCGAGATGACCGAACGATTTCCCGAGCGGGGACTGGGATGGAAGACCTGGGGCGCCCTGCTGGGGGCGGCGGGACAAACGGACGATGCCCTTGCCGCGATGAGGGTGTCCGCGCGACTGATGCCGCGGGATGCGGAGACGCACACGAATCTTGCGGCGACTCTCATGAAATTGGAAAGACTTGACGAGGCCGAGGCCTGCCTCAAAACCGCGCTCGAAATCGATCCGGATTGTGCCGTGGCGTACGCGCATCTCGGGACTGTCTACCAACTGCAGCATCGATATCCGGAGGCGGAGGCATCTCTTCGACGCTCAATTCTTTTGTCGCCCAATGACATCGAATTCAATGAAATCCAACGTCGCACCTCCCTGCTCTTCGTGTTGAGCCACAATCCCGCGGTGAGCGCGGAGGACCTTTTCGACGAGCACTGTCGGGTTGGCGCACACTGGGAAGACGGCTTGGTCTCACCGCGGCCGCGGCATTCGAACATTCCTGACCCGGAGCGACGGTTGCACATAGGGATGGTGTCCGGCGACTTCTGCGACCATTCGGTCGCGAGTTTTATCGAGCCCGTGCTTGCCTTATTGAGAAACTACGAAACCATCGAGCTTCATGGCTACTACAACAAGGACTCCGAGGATCATGTGACTCGTCGTCTGCGCGGCCACTTCGACCACTGGCGCCCCGTCTTGAGTCTCTCGAACGAGCAACTGGCCGACCAGATAAAAGACGATGGGATCGACGTGCTGTTCGATTTGTCGGGCCATACCTTTCGAAATAGGCTGGCGGCGTTTGCCCTAAAGCCGGCCCCGATCCAAGTAAGTTGGCTGGGATATCCCGGTACCAGCGGACTTAGCGCAATGGACTACTACTTGGCAGACCGCCATTGGCTGCCGCCCGGTGAGTTCGACGGCCAGTTCACCGAAAAACTGGCATATCTTCCCGATCGATGGGTTTTTCAGCACCACGCGAACGCACCCGCGGTCAATGATCTGCCGGCGCTGGTGGCGGGTAGCATGACATTCGGCAGCTTTAACCGAATGAGTAAACTCACTCCCTCAACGCTGCACCTATGGGCGCCCCTGCTGCGCGCCTTGCCCAACGCCCAGATGCTGCTCGGAGACGCGCCTGCAGAGGATGATGAACGCCGGTTGATCGATGAGTTTGCCGCCCAGGGCATTACGCGCGATCGACTGATATTCCACGGCCGCAGCACGATGAACTCCTACCTGGCGCTGCATCATCGGGTGGATCTGTGCTTGGACACCGTCCCGTATGCGGGTGGCACTACGACCATGCACGCGCTGTCGATGGGCGTCCCTACGTTGACTCTTGCAGGCTCGACGCCCTTCGGGCGCGCCGGCGCCGGGATTCTCGCGCAGCTGGGACTAGAGGCATTTACGGCAACGGACGCCGCTGACTTCATTGCCAAGGGTGAATACTGGGCCACGCATCTCGGCGCACTTGCCGAGGTACGCAGAGGACTGCGCGCACGATTGCAGCAATCGCCGGAGCGACAGCCCGGCTTCTTCGTTGCGCAATTCGAACGGGCATTGCGCCATATGTGGCGGCGCTGGTGCGCGCGATTGCCGGCAGAGTCGTTCCACAGTTCCGATCTTTCCTAACCGCGACCGACCGGATCGTTGAATATCTCGTCGCATTCGGCGCGGGCGGAAGACTACGCCCGAAGCCCTGGTCAAACCACGCCTCGGTCAAACCCAGAGTAAACACCAGGAAGCGTTGGCGTCAAGAATTTGGCGCAGCCCCTGTCGAGATTTCGGGTCGGCCCGGTAGATTTCTCTGGTACCGCGCGACTTGCATGCGCCGCTCAGCGGCAATCGCATGCCGGCGGGCCGCCATTCTTTGCCTGGAACGGGCCTGGAAGCTGCTCGGCGCTATCGGCACGGGAATTGCAGGAGCTTGGGTTGTATCTTCAGAGTCAGGCGACGGGCGAGAACAGCATGGAAAGTTCGTACCAACAAAGAGGGTCTGGGCCCTAATGAGTGCTGCGATCAGAATCGTCTGCGCCACACGAGAGTCTGCTGATGGATTTGTCAAAAACACCGCGCTCGGCCGATCGCTGCAGCTTTATCCTTGGCCTTTCATAGAACTTCGGTTGTTCCCCAATAATTCCGCCGGACTGTCAGCCGTCTATAACACGGTACTGCGCGAGTCTGTGGGTCGTCCGGCCATACTCTTGTTCATTCACGATGACATTCATTTGCTCGACTTCTTCTGGCCGGAACGGCTGGTTGCAGGGCTGAACAGCTTCGACATCATCGGTCTCGCGGGCAACAAGCGACGCCTGCCGCGCCAGCCGGGTTGGATGTTTGTCGACGAAACCCTTACTCGCGACGCGCCCGAAAATCTCAGCGGCGTTGTCTGTCATGGCAAGGGCTGGCCCGCGGACGGGATCGACTACTACGGCACGCCGGGTGTACAGGTGAAAATCATGGACGGCTTGCTGCTGGCTGCACACAGTGAAACCTTGCTGTCGCAACGCATGTGCTTCGATGAGAGATTCGATTTTCATTTCTACGATATGGATTTCTGTCGCCTGGCCGAGCGCAGGAAGCTGCGTTTGGGCACCTGGCCCATTCAAGTCATGCATGAAAGCAGCGGGGCCTTCGCTACCCCCAATTGGTATCTGGGATATGAAAAGTACATGGCCAAATGGCGGTCCTGACCGTACGCAACGCGATTGGCACGTTCCTTGCTTCATCATGAACAAGATTGACGATTCAAAGCGAAGGAGTTCGAGATAAAGAACCTAAACCTGGGTTGCGGACCCAACATCATCGCCGGCTGGGACAACCTGGACCTCGATCCGGGACCGGGCGCGATTGCGTGCGACCTGACCAAAGGATTGCCCTACGGGAGCAATTCGGTGGATAACATATTTTCGGAACACTTCATCGAACACATTTCAAGAAAAGATGCGCTGTTTCTATTGGGCGAATGCAACCGCGTTCTCAAACCCGCCGGACACATCCGCATATCCACGCCCGATCTTTTCACCATTTTCAGAGACTTCTTGACGGGTCGGTTGGACCGATGGGCAAGTGTCGGATTCCTCGGAAACACGCCTTGCGAGCATCTCAATGCCGGACTACGTGAATGGGGGCACACGTTTGTCTACGACTGGAAAGAACTGGAATTGCTGTTTAATCAAGCAGGCCTTCGTAACATCGACCGCAAGCCCGTCGGTAAAAGCGACGTCACCCAATTGAGCGGTCGAGAGTCGCGGCCTTATTTCGACGACCTAATCATCGAAGCGGAAAAGGCCGCTGTCGGAGACAACCCTAGAATTGCGGTCGTAATGGCTTCGTTCAATCACGAACAATTCGTCGGTCAGGCCATCGAATCCGTCCTGGCCCAAACATTTCAGGATTTTGAATTTTGCATTACGGATGATGGCTCGTCCGATGGCACTTGCGAAGTCATTCGGGGGTACTCCGATCGACGCATAAAGTTTGTGGAACTTGGGAGCAACCGCGGCGCTTGCTATGCAATAAACCACGCAATTCGGCGATCATCAGCGCCCTACATCGCCATCATCAATTCAGACGATCTATTTTATCCGAGCAAACTCGAGAAGCAGCTCGCGGTGCTTTCGGGCAATCCATCGGTGGGCGCGGTGTTCACCCACGTGGACTTCGTGGACGAAAACAACGCACCCCTGGCCGACACGCAAGCGAAGCTCGGAGACTTCACGCAAGTCAACCGGAGCCGCCAGGACTGGTTGGCGCGCCTCTACGTCGGCGGCAACTGTCTGGCCCACCCCAGCGTGTTGATTCGCAGGAGTTGCTACTTGTGGGACGGATTTTACGACGAGCGTTTCCGGCAGCTTCCCGACTATCTCATGTGGATCCGCATTTTGAAGCGCTGGAACTTCCACATCATCCCTGAACCGCTGATCGCATTCAGGCAGTTGTCCGGCGACCGGAACGAAAGTGCCGGCAATCCGGGCGTCGAGCGCCGAACCCTTTGGGAGACGACGCAAATTGCAAAGGAGCTGATGGGATTCGAGGATTCGGATTTCAAACATGTGGTCAAATCCGTGATGCCACATGCGACCGACGACTACATTGCGATGAGAACTCGAGAAATGGTCTTCTCGGAAATGGCCCTACAGATGAAATGCACCGCGCATATACAAGCCTCCGTCGAACTAATCTATGAATCCTTTCCACGAGCGGGTTCCGGTGGCGGCTTCCATCCGCTCAAATGGCCTTCCATTCTGGCGTCCATCGTGAACCACAACGGCTTCGCACTGGTGCCTCAACCATGAAGAATATTTTCGTCACGCAGCCCTATCTGCCGCCATTGAGCGAATTCACGCCGTTTCTGGAGCAGATCTGGAAGAATCGGACCCTGACCAATGGCGGCCCGTTTCACCAGCAGTTCGAAGAAAGGCTTTGTGAGTTTCTGGGTGTCCAACACATCTCGCTGTTCACCAACGCCACCCTGGCCTTGGTCACTGCGTTGCAGTCGCTGAGAATCACCGGCGAAGTGATTACGACTCCGTATTCTTTTGTCGCCACTTCTCACTCGCTGCTTTGGAATGGAATAGCGCCGGTTTTCGTGGACATCGATCCCATTACCCTAAACCTGGATCCGTCGAAAATCGAAGCGGCGATTACGCCCAACACGACGGCCATCCTTCCTGTCCATTGTTACGGCAATCCATGCGATGTGAAGAAAATCCGGGAAATCGCCGACAATTACAACCTAAAGGTCATCTATGATGCAGCGCATGCCTTCGGTGTGCAGCACGGTGGCCGCAGCATCCTCCAGCACGGTGATCTTTCGATACTCAGCTTTCACGCCACCAAAATACTGAACACTTTCGAAGGGGGCGCGATCATCAGCCATGACAGGAAGACGAAGGTACACATTGATCACTTGAAGAACTTCGGCTATGTCGATGAAGTCACCGTTGTGTCGCCCGGAATCAATGGAAAGATGAGCGAGTTCAATGCTGCTCTCGGGGTTCTTCAGTTGCGCCACTTCGAGGAAGTAAGGGTACGGCGGCAGGTGATCGATTCGGTTTACCGTGACGGCTTGAGTGGTGTCAAGGGGATCAGCCTGTTGCGCGGCGGCCTCGACACGTCGCCGAACCACGCATACTTCCCAATCATGGTTGAGGACGACTTCGCGTCCAGCCGTGATGAGCTCTATGAGGAATTGAAGAACCGGAACGTTTTCGCGCGACGATACTTTTTCCCCTTGATTTCCGAATTTCCAATGTATCGTTCGCTGCCTTCGGCGAATCGTAGCAATCTCGCGATCGCCCATGAGGTGTCCAGGAAAATTCTGTGCCTGCCGATTTATCCGGACCTTCAATCGAATGAACAGGAACGGGTGATCTCCGCAATCATGAACATTGGCAAGCGCCGGCAGCCGCCATCGGATAATCGGATGAGAGTGGAGAGTTCGATTGGGCGCGCGTCATCCAGATGATCCGAGGCTAGCCCTTCAATGGCGTACTATACGGACGAAGAACTCAAGGGATTGGGGCTCGGCGCCTGCGGCAGCAACGTCAGGTTATCAACCCGCGCAGCTCTCCACAACGCGAAGAATATCCGCATCGGTGACCATGTCCGCATCGATGATTACTGCGTCCTCTCGGCGGGCGTCGGAGGAATCGATATCGGTAACTTCGTTCACGTTGCCGTATTTGTGTCTTTAATCGGCGCAGGCCGAATCTACTTGCAGGATTTTT
>Ga0208848_1000155_pt1 | contig 13483 bp, 12 predicted proteins | sample NGESurshal072012_2_FD_184455 | JGI IMG/M metagenome (GOLD analysis project Ga0208848, IMG submission 184455) | Arctic peat soil microbial communities from Barrow, Alaska - NGEE Surface sample 210-1 shallow-072012 (SPAdes) | ecosystem: Environmental > Terrestrial > Soil > Wetlands > Peat ... | reverse complement strand
CACATCGACACCGCCTGGCTCTGGCCGCTGCGCGAAGCGCGCCGCAAGTGCGCACGCAGCTTCTCGACGGCCCTGGCGCTGATGGACGAGTATCCCGACTACCGCTTCGCTTGCTCTCAGCCGGCCCAGTACGCGTGGATGAAGGAGCACTACCCCGACATCTATCGCGGCATCGTGGCCAAGGTCGCCTCCGGCCAGTGGGAGCCGGTCGGCGCGATGTGGGTCGAGGCGGACTGCAACCTGCCCTCGGGCGAGGCTCTCGCGCGACAGCTCCTGCACGGCAAGCGGTTCTTCATGAGGGAATTCGGCTACGAGACAAGTGAGCTGTGGCTGCCGGACGTCTTCGGGTACCCAGGCTCGCTGCCGCAGCTCATCGCCGAGGCCGGCTGCGACCACTTCCTGACGCAGAAGCTGTCATGGAACGACACCAACAAACCAGAGCACCACACCTTCATGTGGGAGGGGATCGACGGGACGCGCATCTTCACGCACTTCCCGCCCGCCGACACGTACAACGGCGACTTCAGCGCGAGTCAGGTCGTCTCGAGCGTCGCGAATTTCAAGGATCGGCTGCGCTCCGATCGGTCGCTCTACCTGTTCGGCTGGGGCGACGGAGGCGGCGGCCCGGAGCCGGACATGATCGAAGCCGCGCGCCGATTGCGAGACGTCGAGGGCGCACCGCGAGTTGAGCTGGGCACTGCGCGCGAGTTTTTCGAGCACGCGAGCGCTGAGGCGAAGGACCTCACGACCTGGGTCGGCGAGCTGTACTTCGAGCTCCATCGCGGCACGTACACATCGCAGTCGCGCACGAAGATGCTCAACCGGCGGGCGGAGCAGGCGCTGCGTGAGGCAGAGATATGGTCGGTGGCGGCGGGCGACGAATATCCGGCGGCTGAGCTGGAGGATGCCTGGAAGAAGGTGCTTCTGAACCAGTTCCACGACATACTTCCCGGTTCGAGCATCGACTGGGTCTACGAGGATGCGACGCGAGACCTGGTCGGAGTCGCGTCAACGGCTGGCACGATCACGGATCGCGCGGTCACCGGGATCGCGGGCAACGGCCCGGAGCTTGCGGTCTTCAACGTCAACTCGCATCAGCGTCGCGAGATCGTCGACCTGGGCGATCGCTTTCGCGTCGTCGAGGCGCCGGCCTGCGGATGGGCGGTACAGAAAGGCGCTTCGGTCCGGAGCGAGCAGCAGGTGACGGTTTCGGACGGCGCGATGGAAAACGACCTCCTGCGCGTGCGATGGGACCACCGAGGCTTGCTCACATCGATCTGGGATAAGGAGGCAGAGCGCGAGGTGCTCAGCCCAGGTGCTTACGGAAACCTGCTGCAGCTGCACGACGACGATCCCGCGAACTGGGACGCGTGGGACCTCGACATCGACTATCGAAAGACCGTGACCGACATCACCGGCCTTTCGATGCAGCAGGTCGAGCAGCCCGGCGGGCTTCGCGGCGCGGTCCGCTTCACTCGCGAGTTCGGCGGGTCCAGGTTCAGCCAGCGGATGGTGCTCGACGCCGCATCGCGGGTGCTGCGTTTCGAGTGCGACGTCAACTGGCAAGAGGTGCACAAGCTGCTCAAGGTCGCCTTCCCCGTCGACGTGCACTCACCGCAGGCGACCTACGAGATCCAGTTCGGCCATCTCTCGAGACCGACTCACACGAACACCAGCTGGGATCTGGCGCGCTTCGAGGTCTGCGCCCAGCGTTGGGCCGACCTGGGCGAGGCGGGCTACGGAGTCGCGCTTCTGAACGACTGCAAGTACGGCTACGACATCCTCGGCTCGGTGATGCGCCTCTCCCTGCTGCGTGCGCCGACGCACCCTGACCCGACCGCCGACCGTGGGTGGCACCGCTTCACGTACGCGCTGCTGCCGCACCCGGGCGACTTCCGGGAGGCGGGCGTGATCGAGGCGGCGGAGGACCTCAACGCGCCGCTGCGCGTGCTGCCGAGTGGATTGCGGGCAGGGTCCCAGCGTTCCCTGGTCCAGGTGAGCACGCCGCAGGTGATCGTGGAGGCGATCAAGCGCGCCGAGGACTCGAGCGCGATCGTGGTTCGCCTCTACGAGGCGTGGGGCGGCCGGTGCCGTGCCCGGTTGAGGACCACCCTGCCCGCAAAACGCGCGTGGCTCTGCGACCTGCTCGAACGCGAGCGCGGCGAGGTCGAGGTGCGGGACGGCGAGCTGGAGCTCGAGCTGACACCGTTCAAGATCCTGACCTTGAAGCTGGAGCTCTAAACCAGACGCAAAAGAGCGGCGGTCACCGCTGCGCTCGCGACTACGACCAGGAACGGGGCTCGCAGCAGCACCGCGACGACCGCGGCGGCGAGCGCGGCCGCGCGCACGTCCAGCACCAGGTGATGACCGGTGGAGAAGGTCTGCGTCGCAACCAGCGCGGCCAGCAACGCGACCGGGACCAGCGGGACCGTCCGCTGCACGCGAGGGTCTTGCAAGACGCGGGTGGGCAGCGAAAGCCCGGCGAGCTTGAGCACGTAACAGCTTGCGCAGGCGACCAGCACGCCGGCCCACATCATGTCCGCGACCTCAGCACCCCGAACAACGCGACCAGAAGCGCGACGATCAGGAGCGGAACCCCCGCCGGCACAAACGGCAGGCACACAAGCGCCACCAAACCGGCGGCGAGGGCGATCGCCATCGGCTCGCGCGCGCGCAGCCGCGGCGCGAGCAGGGCGAGGAAGGCGGCCGGCGGGGCTGCGTCGAAGCCGAGCACCTTGGGATCGGGCAGCGCATGGGTGGCGAGCGCCCCGATCAATGTGCCCAGGTTCCACAGCGTGAACACCGCCAGACCCGTGGCCCAGAAGGCGAGCCTGCTCTCCGGCACCGACTCGCGCGCGATCGCCATCGCCGTCGTCTCGTCGATCACGACGTGCGCAGCGAGGGCTCGCCTCCACCCACGCGCGTCCAGGAGCGACGAGAGTCTCAGGCCGTAGAGCGCGTTGCGTGAGCCGAGCAGGGCTGCCGTGGCGGCTCCCGCCCATACGCTGCCGCCGGCGCCGACGACACCGACCAGCGCGAACTGCGATGCGCCGGTAAACATCAACAGTGACAGGGCGCACGTCTGGAGCAGCGACAGGCCGGCCGCGGTCGAGATCGCCCCGAAAGACAGGGCATACGCGCCACTCGCGATCCCGATGCCCAGCGCGTCCCGAATCACGCCCCTTCGCGCCGGACTCCAGGTTGGGGTGGAAGCCACCTGCAGAAGTTAACCGGGTGGCTTCACCCGAGCGGTTAGTGCATCGCTGCGCCGGATGGAGACAAGACCCACCAGAGGGCGCCGAACCCGTTGACACCCTGCCCGGTCGTGTCATCAGCGACTTTGTCCTTCAGGAAGTAGTAGAGAGGGTGGCCGGCGTAGGTCACCTCGACCGTTCCATCTGTGCGCGTCGTCGTCCCCAGCAGCGAGGCTTGCGCGCCGGTCCCGGCCTGGGGAGCGCCGGTGGTGAGCACGGGAGGCCAAACCTGGGCGCAGCTCGTGTAACAGGTGGATGCCGTCCCGGTGTCAGCCACGAACAGGTAGACCGTCATCCCTTTCCCATCGACGAGGATCTGACCCAGCTTGGCGTTGGTGGCTACCGCGATCGTGGTTCCCGTTGCCGCCGAGCTCGGCGATGGGCTTGCGGTTGCCGTCGATGTCGTGCCGCCGCAGGCCGCTGCGAGCAAGATCATCGCGCCAAGGGCACTTGTGACCAAGAGTTTCGATTGCATTTGGATGCTCCTGAACAGGCTTCCGAGGATGCATCCCGATACCCGAGCGGGTTACGCGGAAACGCCTACTCCGGTGTCACGTATGCAGCTGTGAGACCGCCGTCGACGAGGAACGTCGAGCCGTTGACGTAGCTCGACTCATCGCTGGCCAAAAACAGCGCGGCGTTGGCGATCTCGCGGGCCTTGGCGAGCCGGCCCATCGGCAGATGCACGCGGCGCCGCTCGTACGCGCCAGGCGTCTCGGAGAAGAGCCGCATGAGCAGCGGCGTCTCCACGGGGCCCGGGCACAACGCGTTGACGCGGATACCCTGCCTCGCGAACTGCACCGCGAGCTCACGGCTCATCGACAGCACTGCTCCCTTCGAGGCCGTGTACGCGATCTGGGACGTCGCCGCTCCCATCAGCGCAACGAAGGAGGCGACGTTGATCACCGAGCCCCCACCGGCCTTGAGCAGGTGCGGGATGCCGTACTTGCAGCACAGGTAGACCCCTTTGGCGTTCACGGCCTGGACCCGGTCCCAGGCGTCGGGTTCGGTGGTGAGGATCGAGTCGTCGTCCGCCGGCATGATGCCGGCGTTGTTGTAGAGCACGTTGACGTGGCCGTATCGCTTCTCGGTTTCGGCGTACATGGCGTGCACGCTCTTCGGGTCGCTGACGTCAGCCTGGAAAAAGAATGCTTCCCTGCACTCGGATGCGGTCTTCACGCCCGCCTCACGACCGACGTCCGCCACGCAGACGCGCGCTCCTTCCGAGGAGAAGAGCAGCGCCGCCTCGCGGCCGATTCCGCTTGCTGCGCCCGTGATCACCGCGACCTTGCCGTCAAGCCTTCCCATTACTTTGCCTCCCTATCCGCGCTCGAACAGTCGCGCGCGCTCGAAGTCGGTGACGACCTTGTCGAAAATCGCCTGCTCGGTTCTCGCGTAGTTTAGGTAATGGTCGATGACATCGTCGCCGAACGCCTGCCGGGCCATCTTGCCTCGCTCGAGCTCGGCGATGGCGTCGCGCATCGCGTGCGGAAATCGCTTGACGTCGGATTCGTACGCGTTGCCCTTGAACTCGGGCGGTAGCTCGAGCTTCGCCTCAATCCCGTGCAGCCCCGCCGCGAGCAGGGCCGCGAAAGCCAGGTATGGGTTGGCGTCCGCGCCGGGTATACGCGACTCGGCGCGCAGGTGCTGCCCGTGACCGACGATGCGGAAGCCGCACGTCCGGTTGTCATGGCCCCAGGCAAGGGTCGTCGGCGCCCAGCTGCCGGCGGCATATCGCTTGTACGAGTTGATGGTGGGAGCCAGGAAGATCGCCAGCTCCGACGCATACGCGATATGCCCGGCCAGGTACTGCCGAAAGGTTTCCGACTCTCCGTCGAAAACACTGCGCCCTTCTTTCCAGAGGCTCGAGTGCACGTGGCACGAGCTGCCGATCCACCGGTGGTCGGGCTTGGCCATGAACGTCACGGAGCAGCCGTGCTGCTGCGCCATCTCTTTGATGCCGTTCTTGTAGATCACGTGGTTGTCCGCCATCGTCAGCGCATCGGCGAAGCGGAAGTTGATCTCCTGCTGCCCCGGCCAGGCTTCGCCTTTGGAGCTCTCGACCTGGATACCGGCGGCCTTCATGCCCCTACGGACCGCCTGGATGAAGGGCTCGTCATAGGTCGTGGCGAGGACGTGGTAGTCGAGGATGTACGGGACGGAGGGGGTCAGGTCGATGTAGTGCTTGGCGTGCGCTTCGGCGTATGTCTCCTTGAGTAGATAGAACTCGAGCTCCGAGCCAAACATCGGCTCGAAACCGAGCTTCCGGGCGCGGTCGATCTGAGCGCGCAGGACCTGGCGCGGCGACGGGCGCACCGGCTTGCCGTCGTGCCACGCGACATCGCACAGCACCAGGGCCGTCGCGTCCAACCATGGGATGAGCCGCAATGAGGCGAAGTCCGGCACCAGGTCGAAGTCGCCATACCCCTGCTCCCAGTTGGCCATCTGGTAGCCCGGCACAGTGTCCATCTCCATGTCGAGCGCAAGCAGGTAGTTGCAGCCCTCGGTCGACTCCCCGTTGTACGAGGTCTCGACGAAATACTCCGCATCCACGCGCTTGCCCATGAGGCGGCCCTGCATGTCGGTGAACGCCACGACGACCGTATCGATCTCATGGTCCGCCACCGACTTCGAGAGCTTCTCCTTGGTCAGCAATCAGTTAGTCCCCCGGTTGCGCTGGCGCGCCAATTCCTCAATTCTTTTGACGGTTGCCCCGCGCCCGGGCGACAAAGCGCTCGAAGAGCTTGCGCGCCCAGGGCAGGTCGGTGGTGAGCTCCTCCGGGTGGCACTGCACCGCGACGATGAGACCGTCATCGGACTCGACTCCCTCGACCGTCCCGTCCTCGCCGCGCGCCGTTTGCTGCAGCCCCTCTGCAAGCTTCTTGATCGCCTGGTGGTGGAGGCTGTTGACGCGAATCCGGTGCTCGCCGGCCGCGCGACCCAGCTCTGATGACGGGTCGACCTCGATCGTGTGAGCCAGGTGGCTCCGGCCGAGGGCTCGGACCTCATGACCCTCCAGGTGCTGCACCAACGAGCCGCCCATGGCGACGTTGATCACCTGCTGGCCGCGGCAGATGCCGAGCACGGGGAGCGCGCGCTCTCGGGCCTGGCGGAACAGTACAAGCTCCGTCTCGTCGAGCTCCGGGTCTGTGTCCCCGACCTTCTCGTCCCTGCGCTCTCCATAAAAGGATGGGTCCACATCCCAGCCTCCTGGCAGCAGCAGCCCGTCGACATCGGGCAGCGACTTCGTCCCCGGGACTAGGTCGACAGGTTCAGCTCCTGCTGCTTCCACCGCCCTGCGATAGGGCACGTAGTACTCCAGGCCCCGCCGCGGATGGACCGTGATCCCGATTTTCGGAAGTCGGTCCTTCAGCGAGCGGCTTTGCTCACTGGACGAGTGCGCCGCCAAGCTCGGCCTCGATCTTCGCAAGCTCTTCAGGTGTACCTTGAACCTTCGGTCCTTTGAACCAGTTCTTCGCCGAGAGGAACCAATAGCCTCCCGAGTAGATCAACACTACCGCGACCGCCACGATCGCATAGTTGAACGTGGTCAACGAGTTGCCGGGCGCAAACTGCGGCAAGACGAACAGGATCGCGATGAACACGATCCACGCGACCGCGACGATCCCGACCGGCTTGCTCCACCGGCCCAGGTGCCAGGGGCCGCGCTGGAACCGATCACCTGCCATCAGCCGCAGCAAGATCGGAATGCCGTACGCGATATATAGGCCGATCACCGCGATCGAGGTCACGGCAAAGTAGGCCACCGGGCTCCAGAGATACGGCAGGCCGAGGATGAAGGCGCCGACCGCCGCGAACCAGATGGAGTTGGTCGGAGTCCGCGTGCGCGGGTTGATGCGGTGCCAGAACTCGGAGCCGGGCACCGCGCCGTCGCGCGAGAACGCGTAGATCATGCGCGAGTTCGCGGTCACCGAGGACATGCCGCAGTAGAACTGGGCGCCGACGACGATGAAGAGCAAGAAGAGGCCCAGGTTGTGCCCCACGGCGTCGATGAAGATCTGCGCGGCCGGAGTGACCGCTGTCGACTCGCCGGCGTAATTCTGGATCGCACTGGTGACGCCGATCAGCAGGATCCACCCGGCAAACAGGGAGACCACGATCGACCACACGATCCCCCGCGGGCCGGCGATTGCGGCGTTGTGTGTTTCCTCCGTCATGTGGGCGGAAGCGTCATAGCCGGTGAACGTGTATTGGGCAAGCAGCAGTCCGATCAGGAAGACGTAGATCGTCGCCCCGGAGAAGCCGAAGCCCGTGTTGTTGACGAAGTTGGTGAACACGAACGACGCCGACTGGTGGTGCGAAGGGACGAAGAAGAGGACGACGAAGATGATCGCCACGCCGATGAGGTGCCACCACACGGAGATGTCGTTGAGAAACGCGACGAGACCGACGCCGAAGGTGTTCAGCAGCCCGTGAAGGAAGAGCACTACCCCAAAGATGAGGACGATCCAACCGGGAGTGGTCGGGTATTGGAACAGCGCGCTGAGCAGCGCGTCAGCGAACAGCGCCAGGCCGAAATCGATGCCGGCGGTGACGCCGACCTGGCCCAGCAGGTTGAACCAGCCGGTGAACCAGCTCCAGCCGGCGGAGCTGTTGCCGCCGAGCTTTGCCGCCCAGTAGTAGAGCCCACCGGCGGTCGGATAGCTCGAGCAGACTTCCGCCATCGCAAGGCCGACCAGGATCACGAAGATTCCGACCAGCGGCCAGCCGATGGTCATGATGATCGGGCCGCCGGTGTTCATGCCGTAGCCATACAGGGTTAGACAGCCGGACAGGATGGAGATGATGGTGAACGAGACGGCAAAGTTGTTGAACGTCGACATCCGCCGGCGGAGCTCCTGGGCATAGCCCATCTTGTGGAGGGTGTCGACGTCAGCAGAATGGGCCTGCACGCTCATGCTCTCTCCCCTTTCGCGCCGCGCCACCGCGTGCGCCACCGACCGCTGTAAACGTTGCGGCGAAGCTAACAGGGCTTAGGATCGTTGTCAAGGATTATCCGGAAGGGGGCCGTATGGACCGGGATGTAACAAACGTCACGATCCCTGAGTCGCGGGTAGGCGAGCTCGTCAGGCAGCGGCTCAACGACCTTAGCCCGGCCGAGCGGAAGCTCGCCAGGGCGCTGCTCGCCTCGTACCCGATCGCGGGACTGGAGAGCGTCGCCAGGTTCGCGGAGCGAGCCCATGTCAGCCCCCCGACGGTGACGCGATTCATCACCAAGCTCGGCTTTCGCGGCTACCCGGAGTTCCAGGAGACGCTGCGGCACGAGGTGCAGGCGCGCCTCTCCTCGCCGCTCACCCGATATCGCGACGATCAGCCGGCCCGAGGGACGGACTCGATGCTGAGCGACGCACTCGAGATTTCTTCCAACAACCTCAAAGCGACGATGGACGTGCTCTCGCATCGCGACGTCGCTGAGGCCGTGGAGCTCATGGCGGACGTCCGGCGACGCGTCATGGTGCTCGGCGGCAGGGTCAGCGCACCATTGGCGCGATACCTGGCCGCCCAACTCCACCTCCTGCGGCCTGGAATCGGGCTCGTGGACGCCGAGCGCAGCGGGCCGGCGCAGCAGCTCATCGACATGAGAAGGGGCGACGTGCTCGTCGTCTTCGACTACCGCCGATACCAGGGGGACACCATCGAGAGCGCCCGCTTGGCTTCCGCGCAGGGCTGCAACGTCATCCTGTTCACGGATCCCTGGCTGTCGCCTGCGTCGGGGTTTGCGCGACAGGTGATCGTGGCCAGCGTCGACACCATCGGGCCGTTCGACTCGCTGGTCGGGGCGATGGCGGTCGTGGAAGGGGTCGTCGCCGCGGTGCTGAGCCGGCTCGGCCCCCGCGCCCAGGCTCGCATGCAGAGTCTGGAGCGGCTGAGGGCAAGAGATGTCCTCGCCGTCGCCGACCAGCCGGCTGAATAGGCTCGTCGTGACCCGGGAAAACCGCCGGGCTGTGCTAGCATCCGACGCAGGTTGCGCACTACCCCCGTAGTGACGCTCTGGCCCAGGATGAGCATGGATGCCTGACTCCGCCGCCTTTGTCGCCGAGCGATTGACCCAACTCGGGTTCTCTCAATACGAGGCTCGCACCTATATCGGCCTGTTGATGGCCGATGGCGCCACCGGTTACAGCGTGGCAAACAAGACTGGCGTTCCGCAACCGAAGGTCTACGAGACCCTCCGGCGCCTCGTCGATCGAGGGGCGGCGGTGCTCACTGGTGAGCGACCTGCCCGCTACGCCGCCGTGGCCCCTGACGTGCTGCTCAACGCGCTGGAGAAGGAATTCACCTCCAAGGTTGAGGCTGCGCGACGAAGCCTCGAGACGCTGCCGGAGCGAGATTTCGTCGACCGCGGCCTGCCCATCTCACGGCTCAGCAGCCTTCCGGCTGCGATCGAGCATGCGGCGACTGCCATTTCCGGAGCGCGAAGCCGGGTTTACCTCAGCGGACGAGCCGAGGAGCTGAAAGGCCTGGCGGCCGCGGTCGACGAGGCTTCGGATCGTGGGGTGCAGTTCGTCATCGTCCACTTCGGCCCGCTGCCCTTCCACGCGCCGCGCGGAAAGGTCATGCGCCACGCCAGCACCGAGGGAACGCTTTACGCATCGCGCAAGACGCATCACCTCGCTGTGGTCGTCGACTCGAGGTGGGCGTTGTGGGCCCTTGCACGCGACGGTCGGGATTGGGAGGTCATGTACGGCGAGGTGCCCCTGGTGGCGAGCCTGGTCAAGTCGTACATCCGCCATGACCTGTTCGTGCAGAGGATGTACGCCGACCTCCCGGATGAGCTCGAGCTTCTGTACGGACCGGGCCTGCTGCAGCTGACCAACCTGTCGGATGGCGACGCCGCTGCCGAGCCGGCCACCGAGCCGATGGCGGCTTCCGACTCCTGACACACCACGGCTGATGCGGAAGATCGACCTGCACTGCTATCCCGGTACCCAGCCGTGGATCGACTCCTACGGCCCGTTCGTGGAAGCGCTCGCCACCTACTGGAAGCGTGCGTGGGTGGCCAAGGCCGAAGAAGACGTGATCGAGGAGTTCAAATCCGCCGGGGTGGAGGCTGTGCTGGTCGCATTCGACATCGAATCCGTGACCGGCGCTCCGCCTTGCAGCAACGACTACATCGCCGGGCTGCGCGACCGCCACCCGAAAACGATCCTGCAAGGCTGGGCTGCCGTCGATCCGCTGAAGGGCCCCGCCGCCCTTGACGAGGCTCGGCACGCGATCGAAGACCTTCACCTGCTTGGCTTCCACTTCCATCCGATCATGGGGCGCTACGCCGTCGATGAAGAGCGGCTCCAGCCCTTGTTCGACGTCATCGATGGGCTCAAGGTCCCCGTGATGATCGACGTGGGCACGACCGGCATGGGAGCGGGGCTTCCCGGCGGCCTTGGTTCGAAGCTTCGCCACGCCCACCCCCTCGCGCTCGACGACCTGGCGTCGAACTTCCCGAACCTGACGATCATCGCCGCACATCCGGGTTGGCCCTGGATCGACGAGATGACGGCCGTCGCCCTCCACAAGGGCAACGTGTACTGGGAGCTATCTGGTTGGGCTCCGAAATACTTTCCCGAGACATTGAAGAAGGACATCCGCGGCCGCCTGCGCGACAAGGTGATGTTCGGCAGCGACTACCCGAGCCTTGCGTACGAGCGGATCTTTCGCGAATGGGGGGAGCTCGGCTATCCCGACGAGATCATGGAGGCTGTGTTTCACAAGAACACGGAGCGCGTGCTGGGGTTGATGCGCGAGCCCAAATCGGACTACCAATCGGAATCGCGGCGCGCGTTGTGATGAACCACGCGGAGGGGAGGCGGGTTGCACTCGTCACAGGCGCCGCGCGCGGCATCGGCCGCAGCAGCGCGCTGGAGCTTGCTCGCCATGGCTATGACGTGGTCGTCAACTACAGCCGCAGCCGGGAGGCGGCGCAATCGGTCGCGGACGAGTTGACCGGCCTCGGCGTCCGGTCCCTGCTCGCCGCTGCCGACGTGGCCGATGAGTCCGCGGTCGTCGGAATGTTGGCGACGATCAAGCAGGAGTTCGGCCGGCTCGACGCCCTGGTGAACAACGCCGGGACCACCATCCCGACGCCCCCCTCGGATCTTGCCGGTCTCGACATGGCGGCCTGGGACCGCGTGCTCGCCGTCAACGTGCGAGGAATGTTCCAGGTGACACGCGCGTGCGTCCCTCTGCTCAACGAATCTGACTCGGCCGCCATCGTCAATCTCTGCAGCATTGCCGGGGTCCGACCCGGTGCGCAGCCTTTTCCCTATGCCGCGAGCAAGGCCGCCGTGGCGAATCTCACGCGCACGCTGGCGGGAGCGCTGGGCCCGAAGATCCGGGTCAATGCCGTGGCTCCCGGCTGGATGTCGGGCGAGTGGATGGAGCACGCGTTAAAAGACAACTACCAGCGCCTTATGGAGAGGCGCGCGAGCCAGACTCCACTCAGGCGCTGTGTAACGCCTGATGAGGTGGCGGTCACCATCGTGAACCTGATCACGAGCAACCCGATGGTGAACGGCGAGATCGTGGTCATCGACGGCGGTTTCTCCGCTACGACATGATCGACGGCGTCGTTCCTTTTCCTCCCGAGTTCGCGGAACGTTATCGCCGGCGCGGCTACTGGCAGGACCGGACGCTGGACCAGGTCTTCGGCGAGCTTTTCGAGCGGCATCACGATCGGGTCGCCCTCCTCGCCGGCGAAGAGACCATCACGTACGGGGAGCTGGGCCGGCGATCGGCTGCTCTCGCCGGATTCCTGCATTCACGCGGGCTCAGGCGCCTCGATCGCGTGGTCATCCATCTGCCCAACGGCCCCGAGTTCCTCTACCTCTACTTCGCCCTACAGAAGCTCGGAGTGATTCCCATCCTCGCGCTGGCGCCACACCGCCGGCTCGAGATCGACCATTTCGTCCGGCTGGCGGACGCGGTCGCTTACTTCGGGAGTGACCCGCAACTTGCAGAGGAGGTCAAGGCCGCCAACGCGTGCCTGCACGAGATCTTCATGCTCGAGGACCTGAAAGCGATCCCGTCGCACCGGGCGGCTCCCGCGATCGGGGTCGACCCTACCGACCCATGCGTGTTGCTTCTCTCTGGCGGCACTACCGGCATACCGAAGCTCATCCCTCGGACGCATAACGACTACCTCTACAACTCGCGGGCTGCAGCCGCCGTCCAGGACATCACGGCTGACAGCTGTCAGCTGTGCGTGCTTCCGCTCGCGCACAACATGCCGCTCGCGTGCCCGGGGGTGCAGGGCTTTCTTGCGGCCGGAGCTCGAATCGTGCTCGGGACCAGCACCAAGGCGCCCGACGTGTTCCAGCTCATCCAGCGGCACCGCGTGACGCACGTGGCCGGGGTGCCGGCCCTGTACATACGCTGGCTCGCCGACCCTGCATCGGGCCGGCACGACCTGACATCGGTCCAGCTCCTGCAATCCGGCGGGCAGCGCCTGCAGCCCGAGGTCCGGCGTCGAATGGCCGAGACCTTTCCCAACGCCTTCGTCCAGGAGAACTTCGGTATGAGCGAAGGCACGCTGTTCTTCGTCCGGCGCGACGACCCGGAGGAAGTTCGGCTGGAGACCGTCGGGAGTCCTGTCAGCCCCGACGACGAGGTGAGGCTCACCGACGAGGAAGGACGCGACGTTCCGGACGGACAGGTGGGAGAGCTGACGGTTCGAGGCCCCTACACGCTGCGCGGTTACTACCGCGTGCCCGAGTACAACGCGCGCCAGTTCACGCCGGACGGCTTCTACCGCTCCGGCGACCTGATGCGGCGGCACCCTTCGGGTTCGTACCTGGTGGAGGGCCGGATCAAGGACCTGGTCAACCGCGGTGGTGAGAAGATCAGCGCCGAAGAGGTCGAAAACCTCATCCTCGCGCACCCATCGGTGAAGAACGTTGCCTGCGTGCCCATCCCCGACCCGGTCCTTGGGGAGCGAATGTGTGCGTGCGTCATCCCGCACGAGGGAAGGACGCTCACGCTGGAAGAGCTGACCAAATTCCTGCTCGATGCCGGCATGGCGAAGTTCAAGCTGCCAGAGCGCTTAGAGCTGATGGAGGACTTCCCGCTGTCGAGTTTCGGAAAGGTGTCCAAGAAAGCGCTGGGTGAACGCTTTGGTTAAATTGCGCCCTGCGCGCGCCCGGCGGAAAGCGCTGGGCGAACGCTTTCGTTAAATTGCGCCCTGCGCGCGCCCGGCGGAAAGCGCTGGGCGAACG
>Ga0208848_1000154_pt1 | contig 13484 bp, 8 predicted proteins | sample NGESurshal072012_2_FD_184455 | JGI IMG/M metagenome (GOLD analysis project Ga0208848, IMG submission 184455) | Arctic peat soil microbial communities from Barrow, Alaska - NGEE Surface sample 210-1 shallow-072012 (SPAdes) | ecosystem: Environmental > Terrestrial > Soil > Wetlands > Peat ... | reverse complement strand
AACGACACGCAAATGGTTCATCCGCAACATCGCCGAGGTGCCGTGGCGCCAGTTCCCGGATCATTTCGGCGGCGCGCTGTCGAAGCCGCTGGTGATGCCCGAGACCGCGGGCTCGCAGCACATCGACTATCGCATCTCGATGTATCAGCCGATGGCCCATGTGAAAGTGCACCAACACAAGGTGCAGGAGCAGGTCTATCACGTGATCGAGGGTGAAGGCCTGATGCAGATCGATGGCAAGGATCACCTCGTGCGCAAACACGATTACATCTTCCTACCGCCGGGCGTCGATCATTCGATCTCGAACACTGGGCTTGTCGATCTCGTGTTCCTCGTCGTCACGTCGCCGGTCACTGACGACGTCAAGTAATTTGATTTGTCATGGCCGGGCTTGACCCGGCCATCTCGCTTAGGGACGCGCAATACCCTCCTAAGCTGGATCACCGGGACAAGCCCGGTGATGACAATTAAAAAGTCGCCGCATTCCTTCCCGCCCGCCGGCCGGACGCGAAGGCCCAGCCAAGATGATGGCCGTGGCCCTTGAGCAGCAGGCCGCCTTGCCCGGTCGAACCGGCCGCGTAAAGCCCGGCGATCGGCTTGTCGTTTGCATCAAGCACACGATGCTCGTGGTCGACGGCGAGCCCACCTTCCGCATGAACGAACACCGCGCGCACCGGCCCGAGCGCCACATAGGACCCGTCGCCGAGCGGCGGCCGGTTACCGACGCCGGTATTATGTGCGCGCAGAGTCTCCGCCAGCGCCGCCGCTGGCATGGCGAGCTTGCTTGCCAATCCGTCGAGCGTTGCGCCCGCGTTGAAAATATCCGCGCGGTTGCGCCGGTAGTCGTCGACATAGGCGTAAGCGACGCCGGGCGCGGTCGAGATGAAATGCGGCCAGCCGCTAAACAACGCCGCCATGCGCTTATCGAGCAAGATGTAAGCCACCTTGCCGGGCTGATCCGGCAAGGCGTAAGCCGGTTTGTCGAGCTCGTCGGTAAAGCGCTCGCCGCGCTTGTTGATCAGGAGTGCGCCCTCGGCAAACAGAGTGGGCGACGGCGCCAGCGCCGTGGTCACGAAGCTCATTACGAACGGGCGCAGCAGCGCACTCGGCATGTGTTCGAGCGACCACGCCATCAGATTCGCCAGCAGCCGCCACGGCGGCAGGCTCAACAGAATGTTGCGCCGTTGCGGCGGCACGAAGCGCAATTCCGGCCCGAGCGCCAGATCGCCGTTGACGATGCGCGCGCCGAGCGGCAAGGCCAGCTTCTGCCCATCGCCGGTCGCGGTCACGTTGACGCCGTCGATCTTGGACTCCTGCGGCCCCATGAACTGCGCCTTGAGCTCCGGATCGCTGGTAAAATCGCCGGTCGCCAGCACGATGCCGCCGCGCGCGCGAAAGCGCCGCGCTCCGTCCGCCGTCTCGCAGTCGATTGCAACCACGCGGCCATGCTCCACGACCAGCGCGGTCGCGCGCGCGCCGCATATGATCGTCACGCCGGCGCGCCGCGCTGCCTTTGCGAGATTTGTGATGAAAGAAAGTGAGTTGGGCAGCACATTGTGCATGCGCGGTTTTGAGTGCGGCGGCTCCGGCATCGGGCCATAGAAGCGGATGCCGTGCTTGAGCAGCCAGCGGAACGTGTCCGGCATCTCATCCGCCAGTACGCGACGCAAGCTTGCATTATCGCGGGAATCCAGATCGCCGTTGAAACCGGCCATGTCGCGCCAGTGCTCCGCCGGACTGTCGACAATGCCCTTGCGCGCCTGGTGCGGCGTGCCGCTGGCGGTCACCGAGCCGACCGACCAGGCGGTGGAGCCGCCGAGCTGCGCATTCTTCTCGAGCAGCACCACATCGCGGCCAAGCGCACGTGCCTCGATCGCCGCGGCCAATCCGCTGCCGCCGCCACCGACAACAACGACGTCGTGGGTGGTTTCAGATGTCACGGAGACTGCTTGGCGCGCTGGCCGGCGGTGGTGCCGGCGATCTTACCGAACACGGCGCCGTTCATCAGGCCGGTGCCGCCGGGATAGTTGAACCAGAAAATCCCGCCGACCAATTCGCCGGTGGCAAACAGCCCGGGAATCGCAGCCCCGTCCGAATCCATCACGCGCGCGCTGGTGTCGATCCGCAGTCCGCCGAAAGTGAAAGTGAGCCCGCAAGTCACTGCATAGGCTTCAAACGGCGGCTCATCGATGGTGTTGGCCCAGTTCGATTTCGGAACGCTGAGACCCTTGGTGCCACGGCCGTCCTTGACGTTCGGATCGAACGGCACGTCGGTCATCACCGCCTTGTTGTATTCCTTGATGGTCGTCAGCGCCTTGATGGGATCCACATCCTCCATCTTCTGGACCAGTTCTTCCAGCGTGTTGGCGCGCACTTTGCTCACACGCTTGATGCGATATTCGTCGCGCAGCATCGGGATGATCTTGTTGTCGAACACCTGATAGGCGAACTGCTTGGGCTGCATCAGGATCACGCGGCCGTTCTTCGCATAGGTGTAGTTGCGGAAGTCGGAGCCCTCGTCGAGGAAGCGCTCGCCATTGGCATTGATCATGATGCCCCATGGATAGGAATGCTTCTGGAAGTTGTCGCCGACCGTCAGATCGCCGGTCGCCGGCGCGTTGCGGTCCCAGGCGACCGCGTGGCCGCCCGACCAGTTGCCGATCGGCTGCGCGCCGATCTCGAGCGCCATCTTGATGCCGTCGCCGGTGTTGAAACGGGTGCCGCGAATCTTGGCGAGCTCCCAGCCCGGCCCGAGATAACGCGTGCGCATTTCGGCGTCGGCCTGGAAGCCGCCGGAAGCGAGCACCACGCATTTGGCCTTCACCTCGACGGTCTTGCCTTTATGCTTGACGCGTACGCCCTTGACGCCGTCGTCATCGGTGAGCAGCGACAGCGCGCGGGCGCCATAGGCGATGGCGACGTTGTTCTTGCGTGCGATCTTGGTCAGCGCGTCCACCAGTCCGGGCCCGCCGCCCACGGCTTCGACCGTGAGGCCGCCCCAGAACTTGAATATGCCGCCTATCTTGTAGGCTTGGCGTCCCCAAATCGGCATGAAGCGGACACCCTTGTCGCGCATCCACAGCATGGTCGCCTTGCTGCGCTTGATCAGAATTTCGCAAAGGTCGGGATCGGTGCGATATTCGGTGATGCGGCCCATGTCGTCGAAAAACTTTTCCTCGGTGTAGGTGCCGAAGTCGGACTTCGAAATCTCCTCGTCGGAGAGATCCGGCATCAGCGCGCGCAGGTCATCGACGCCATCGTAGACGCAGCGGAACGCGCCGGCGGTGAAGCGGCTGTTGCCGCCCGCCTCGTCTTCCGGCGCGCGCTCCAGCACCAGCACCGAGACGCCCTGCTCGGCCGCGGCCAGGGCTGCGCAAAACGCCGCATTGCCGGCGCCGACGACGATAACATCCACGGATTGGGGTAACGCTGTGCTCATGACGCTGCTTGAACCTCGTTCAGGTGATTGGACTTGAGATTGGGTGCACGAAATCTAGTAGCGCGAGTTTGCCGGCGCTGGCAACGATGTCGCGGTCGGGATCGCGCGAGATGATCTCCAGCATCGGCCGCGCCGTGTAGCCGACAGCCGCCAGCGCGCGCGGCACGTCGGCGAACGGCACGGTGCCGAGACCGACCGGATCGTGACGATAAACTTGCCGGCCGGTATCCGACAGATGCACCAGCGCCAGCCGCTCGCGGCATTGCCGCAAGCCATCGGCAAAATCCTCGCCGATGAAATAGGCGTTGGGAATGTCATAGACGACGCGCACCGCATCGTTGCCGTAGCGCTTGAGCGCGTCCGTCAACTGGCCGATCGCCGGCAGGAACGCGAACGGCATGTTCTCGACCCACAGCGCGGTGCCGGCTTTCTTGGCGATGGGGCAGAGCTTGTCCAAGGCCGCGAAGAAATGCCCGTTCAGTTCGGCGGCGGGTGCGGGAAACAGCGGGTTGGCTTTGCCGGGACCGATCACGACGCCGCGCGCGCCGAGCTCGCCGGCCAGCCGCACGGTTTCGCTCACCAAGTTGAGCGAATAGGCGCGCATCTCGGCCGCGGCGCCGGCGACATTGATATCGATGTTCGGCATGTTGAGCGCGGTGAGTTGCAGGCCGCGCTGCTGCATTATTCGGCGGATCGCGCTGCGCTGCGCGACCGTGAGCTCCGCCGGCCACAGATGGCCCGGGTGCACCATCAGCTCGAATTCCTCAAAGCCGAAGTCGGCCAGCCGCGCCAGGCAGGCCTCGGCGCTGTGCGACCGCATATAAGAATAGGTGTTGCACCCAAACATGGACGCGTGGACGTTTGGCTTCCGATTCACGGATGCGCGCCCTTGTGTGTGATCCGGCTAGCGCCGTCGTCTCCGCGGCAATTGCCACTCATAAAGCCGGCTACGCTTGAGTCAATAACTTCCGACATTGTGAGTTGCCCTTTGTCATTCCGGAATAACGGGTGTTATGGTTTCCTCCCTTTAACGAGCATCGGCCGCGAGGGCCCGCGCTATTCCATCCGCGACATGACGGAACAGCGCATGGTGTTATTCAACTACTAGGCTGTGAGAGGCTAACCTGGTGAGACTGCGAACCAAAGCGAACGCGAGTGAGAATCCGTCCACTTCGGCAAAGGTCGCGATCGCCCGGCTGGTGGAACCTTCGCAGCCCGATATCGACGACGATGCCGAGGACCGCCAGCGCGTCGGAGTCCAGTCACTCGGCCGCGCCTTCGCAATCCTCGAAGAAATCGCGCGCCATCGCGAAGGTGTCGGCTTGGCCGACCTAAGCAAGCTGGTCGGCTTGCACAACTCCACGACGTTCCATCTCGCCAAGACGATGGTGTCGCTTGGCTATATCCGCCAGGAAAAGGACTCCAAGCGCTACCGCGTCGGCGGGCCGCTGTTCGCGCTTGCCGCCAGTGCCCTCGACGAGATCGAGATGGTGAACGTCGCGACCCCGGTACTCGAGGACCTGTCGCGGGAAACCGGCGAAAGCAGTCATTTCGCTGTGCGTATGGGCGACGCCGTGGTCGTGATTGCCCGCACCAGCGGGCCCGGCGCGTTCCAGCTGACCGACCGCGTCGGCGTGGGGCGTCCGGCGCACTGCACGGCACTCGGCAAGGTTATCCTCGCCTCGTTGCGGCACGATCAGCTGGAGCGTTTTCTGGAACGCGTCGAGCTGAAACCATCGACCGAGAAGTCGATCACGGAAATTCCGCAATTGCTGCGCGAAATTGCCGAAATCAGGCGCAGCGGCGTCGCATACGACGACGGCGAGTTCAATCTCGAAGTTCGCTGCGTGGCGGTGCCGGTCAAGGACTTCACCGGCCAGATCATTGGCGCGCTCGGCATCTCCGGCCCAATCTGGCGCCTGTCCAACCAGGTCATGCAAAGCCGGGCGAAAACCGTGCAAGCGGCATCAAATCGCCTGTCCGCCGCATTCGGCTCGGGCGCATGATCCGGCGAAGTGGGCACCGGTTCGCCGACAAGATCATGCGCCAAATTGACAAGTTAGCGCGCGATCGGACGCAAAACCGGTACCCACTTTTGCTGATCGCGCGCAAAAGCCCTTCCAAAATCGCCTTAGGCTAAGCCGACCGTCGCTTTTGGCGTTGACAGCGGCCCACCGCTCCGGAAAGGTCGTTCAACAATAAAACAACGTCTCTCACATCATCGCATACGCGGGATCGGGGAGGGACGGCGCCCCACGCGTCCATTCGGGAGGAGACCACCAATGACCAGCTACAATCGAAGAAAGATATTGAAAGCCGGCGCCGCGTTTGCGGGCGCCTCCGCTCTTGGATTTCCGGCGATCAGCTATGGCCAGACCGACAAGATCAAGATCGGCCATCTCACGCCGCTCACCGGCTTCCTCGGCGCGCTCGGCGCCTATGCCCAGTTGGGCATGAGATTGGCCGAGGAAGAAATCAACAAGGCCGGCGGCGTCATGGGCCGCCAGCTTGACGTGATGTCGGAAGACTCGGTCAACCCGGCCACGGCCGCGACCAAGGCGCAACGGATGCTCGAGCAGGACAGCGCGACGGTCCTGATGGGCGAGATCAATTCGGCCTCCGCGGTGACCATCATGCAGGTGGCTGCGCGCAACAAAAAGCTTTTCATGCAAATCGGCGCCCGCTCCGATGCCCTGCGCGGCAAGAATTGCAACAAGTACACGTTCCACGTCGACATCCCGAACACGGTGATGGTCAACGCGGTCGGCAAGGCGCTGTTGCGCGACAACATGGTGAAGGACAAGAAGTTCTTCACACTGACGGCCGACTATATTTTCGGCCACGATCTGCTTCGCGCAGCCAAGACATTTTTCGCCGCCAACCAGGGCAACCTGATCGGCGACGAATTGATCGCGACCGATGTGACCGACTTCAGCCCCTATCTGCTCAAGATCCGGCAATCCAAGCCGGACGTGGTTTGCTCGAACCTCGCCGGCAATCAGGTCACCAACCTGATCAAGCAATATGCCGAGTTCGGTCTTCCCTATCCAATCGTCGGCTTCAACCTCAACACCGCGGACGCCTGGGCGGCCGGTGAAGGCAACCTCGCCGGCACTTGGCCGACGGTCTGGTATCACACGCTTGAAGTGCCGGCTTCCAAGACCTTCGTCGACAACTTCACCAAGAAGAACGGCAAGCCGCCGGAGAACCATGCCTGGATCGAATACGTCTCGCTCAAGATGATGGCGCAGGCCATGAACGAGACCAAATCGACCGACACCGACAAGCTGATCGCCTACTTCGAGAAGCAATCGCAGTTTGACATCCTGAAGGCGCGCAAAGCCTATTTTCGGTCGTGGGATCATCAACTGGTCCAGGAGGCCTATCCGTTCTCGCCCAAGGCCAAGGGCCAAGCCAAGGATAAGTGGGACCTCATCACGCTGGGCGCGGCAATTCCCAATGCTAACGAGCCGCTCGAGGTCATCAACCCGACTAAGGAACAGAACCCCTGCACCTTGTCATAGGACGCGGGACGCGGACGCCGCATTGGCGCTCGCGTCCGGCGACCGCGCGCCGGCGGCCGGATATGATATTGTTGCCGCCAACTTCTCCGCCGCTGGATTGAGAAACGGCTCATGTTCCTGCTGGAACAGGTGGTCAATGGCCTCGTGCTCGGAGGCTACTATCTACTTATCGCGCTCGGCCTTTCGCTGATCTTCAGCGTTGGCGGCGTGGTGAATCTGGCCCATGGCGCGTTCTATGCGCTCGGCGCCTATGCGGCGGTCGAAATCACAAAATATCTCGGCTTCGGCCCGGCGGTCGTGCTGTCGCCGATCGCCGTGGCCATGCTCGGCATCCTGTTCGAAAAGTTCATATTGCGCCGATTCTATACGGCCGATCCGATCCTCAGTCTGCTTGTGACTTTCGGACTGGCGATGATTGCCGAGCAATTGATCCGCATTGTTTGGGGCGCCGCGCCACTGTCGCAAACAATGCCGGCGAGCCTGAAAGGCGCGGTCATCGTCGGCGACTTCCTATTCTCGCGCTACCGGCTGATGCTGTTGGCCGTGGTGGCGGCGGTGCTGATCGGCATCTGGCTGCTGTTGCACAAGACCTCGTTCGGCCGCGTGGTGCGCGCCGGCATCCAGCAGCCGGACATGGTGGCCGCGCTGGGCATTCGCCTACAGCCCTATATGACCATCATCGTCATGCTCGGCGTCGGCATGGCGGCGATGGGCGGCGCTTTTTTTGCCCCCATCACGATCGTGCATCCCGCCATGGGCGCAGAGATCATCACGGTCGCTTTCGTGGTGGTGATAATCGGAGGCTTAGGCAGCTTCTGGGGCGTGGTACTGGCCGCCCTGCTGGTCGGTGTGGTGCGCGGCATCACAATCCATTTCGTACCGGCCGCGGGCGAAGCCTCAATCTACGTGTTGATGTTCCTGGTGCTGTTGTTCCGCCCGCGCGGACTGCTCGGCGAGCGTATTGAGAAATTCGAATGAAAATCGCCCAGCCCCATTCGAAATATCGGCCGTTGTTGCTCGCCGCGATTTCGCTCGTCGCGTTGCCATTCGTCATGCACGTGCTCGGTTTGAGCGTGAACACCGCCACTATGGTCGTCATCCTTGCGGTCGCGACGATGGGTCTGAACATGTGCGTGGGCTACACCGGCCTGGTGTCGTTCGGCCACAGCATCTGGTTCGGCATCGGCGCCTATGCCGCAGGCCTCATCCAGTTGCACTGGTTCCGGGACCAGATTTGGCTGCCCCTTCTGTTGTCGATGATCTTCGTCGCCGTCCTGTCGATCGCCGTCGGCATTCTCATCCTGCGCCGACGCGGCGTGTACTTCTCGCTGCTGACCCTGGCGCTGGCGGCGCTGACCTATACCGTCGCGTTCCGCTGGAGCGAGGTGACCGGCGGCGAAGATGGTCTCGGCGGCCTCAAGCGCGGCACGACCGGGCCGATCTCCCTCGACGATGCGCTTGCCTACTACATCGTGGTCGCGCTGATCGGGCTTACCGTGCTGTACGTGCTGATGCGGGTCGTGCGCTCGCCGTTCGGGCACGTGCTGCTGGCAATCCGCGAGAACCAGTTGCGCGCCACGTTTCAGGGCTATGCGGTCGAGCGTTACAAGTTGGGGGTGTTCGTGCTCTCGGCGGTGGTGACGGGATTGGCCGGCGCGCTGCTCGGATTCCAGACTTATCTGGTCTCGGCGGAAGCGGTCTCGGTGCCGTTTTCCGGCGAGCTGCTGGCGATGGTGGTGATCGGCGGCATGCACAACATGCTCGGCCCCGCGTTGGGCGCACTTTTTTTTATCCTTTTCCGCGAATTGTTTTCGATCTGGTCGTCGGATTGGCTGCTCTGGTTCGGGCTGATCTTTGTCGGCTTCGTGCTGTACTCGCCGGGCGGCCTGGTCGGTATCTGGGCGAGGCTTAGCCGGCGCTGGCGCGTGGTGCCCGAAGAAGCAGCGGCAATGACCAATCGTAAAATCTACGAGGGCTTGCCGCTGCCGGCGTTCCTGGTCCCGCAAGCGATGCACGGAACGGTGCTGGAGGTCGATGCTGTCTCGAAGCATTTCGGCGGCATTCGTGCCGTCACCAAAGCCAGTCTCAAAGTTGACGCCGGAGAAATTCATGCCCTGATCGGCCCGAACGGCGCCGGCAAGACCACGTTGTTCAATCTGGCCTCGGGCCTGTACCCGGCGGACGGCGGCACCGTGCGCCTTAACGGTCGCGAGATCCAAGGCGCGCAATCACACGCCATATGCTACCAGGGCCTGGCACGCTCGTTCCAGATAACGAATTTGTTTCGCGGCCTGTCGATCTACGAAAATTTACACCTGTCGTTGCAGGCGCAGAATCCGATGCGCTTCAATGCCTGGCGCGACATTGACAGCTACCCGGAAGTCCACGCGGAGACCGTGGAGCTGATCCGGTTCCTTGGCCTGGAAGGCATCGAGGCGATCGAGGGCGGCGAACTGTCCTATGGCGGGCAGCGCTTGTTGGATCTTGGCATCGCGCTTGGTTCCAAACCGCATGTGCTGCTGCTGGACGAGCCGCTCGCAGGGCTTGCCGCGGCCGAGCGCGAGCGCGTGTCGAGCCTGGTGAAGAAAGTGGCCGCGAATATCCCGGTCCTGATCGTCGAGCACGATATCGACCGCGTGCTCGGCTTCTCGCAGCGCGTCACCGTGATGAACCAGGGCGAAGTGCTGATGACCGGCGCGCCAAACGAGGTGCGCGCCGACCGGCGCGTGCAAGCAGTCTATACCGGCACCGGCACGCCGCCCGTCGCCAGCCGCGTCGCGGGCGAGGCGCCCGGCGCTCAGGTGTTGCGCTTCGAGCGCGTCAATTCCTTCTACGGCAAAAGCCATATCCTCAACGATGCGACGCTGGACGTGCGCGAAGGCGAGATCGTGGCTCTGCTCGGCCGCAACGGCGCCGGCAAGTCCACGCTCCTCAAGACCCTGGCCGGGCTAATCCGGCCGGCCTCCGGCACCATCGAATACGAGGGGCACAACATCGCCGGCATGCCGGCGCCCGACATCGCGCGCTTGGGCATCGGCTACGTGCCGCAAGGTCGCGGACTATTCGCGGGCATGACGGTGGCGGAGAACCTCGCGCTCGGCCGCCTGGCGCGCAAGACCGACGGCAGTAACGGCGTGGTCTGGAGTGAAGATAAAATCTTCGAGTACTTCCCGCGCCTGCAAGAGCGGATGGACATCGCGGCCGACTATCTTTCCGGCGGCGAGCAACAAATGGTGGCGGTCGCACGCGCGCTGTCCGGAAACGTCAAGCTGCTGCTACTGGACGAGCCGTTCGAGGGGTTGGCGCCGAACGTGGTGCTGGAACTGTTCAAGGTGTTCGACCAGCTACGCCGGCACGCCTCCATCGTGATCGTCGAGCATAACTTGGATCTGGTGCTGGCGCTGGCCGACCGCGTGTTCGCGCTTGAGCGCGGCGCGGTGTTCCACCAGGGACCCGCGACGGCGCTGCTCACCGATTTGAACTACCGCAAGCAGATCCTGTGGCTGTGACAACCAAGGAGGCGAGCATGCAATATTTGGTAGCGGCCGTGCTGACCGGCTTAGCGGTCTTATTCGCCAGTCACGCCGGAGCGGCGGAAGAGAAGATGACCATCGCCGTGTTCACTAAGAACTCGACCAATCCGGCCTATGACGCATTCCGCATCGGAGCCGACCAGATCGCGAAAGCCAATGGTGCGACGGCCGTGCATTTCGTGCCAAAGCAGCCGGATAACATCGACGAGCAGAAGGCGATGGTCGAACAAGTCCTCAAGGACAAGCCGGACATCGTCATCTTCATCCCCGTCGATGACGTCGCCATGGTCGAGTCGGTGAAAAAGCTCAACGATGCAAAAATTCCGGTCGTGCTGGCGTCGAACCCGCTGCCCGGCAGTTTCGTCACCTATGTCGGCGCCGATGACTTCGAGATCGGCTACCGGCAGGCGCGCTATCTGTTCGATAAGCTCGGCGGCAAGGGCAAGATCGTCGTCATCGAGGGCGTACCGGCGGCGCCGACCAATCGCGAGCGCCTGCGTGGATACAAGCGCGCCTTCGCGGAGTATCCCGGTATCCAGGTGATCGGCTCCGGGCTCGGAAACTATCAGCAGCCGGACGCCAAACGGGTCATGGAGAAATTCTTGGCCGAGCATCAGCAGATCGACGCCGTGCTCTCGGCCAATGACGGCATGGCGCTCGGCGCGTTAGAGGCGCTGAAGGAAGCCAAGCGGACTGCGATCGTCGTCGGCATCAACGGCATCCTCCCCGCGGTAAAGCAGATCGAAACCGGCGCCATCCTCGCCACCGTCGATTTCAACATGTTCAAGATCGGCTGCACGGCGACGCGCGCGGCGGTGCGCTATCTCAAGCACGAACCGCTGCCCGAGAAGGTCATGTTGCCGGCCGAAGTTATCGACAAGACCAACTACAAGGCCTGGCTGACGCCGGTGAACGAGCGTTCCTGCCCGCAATGGGCGGAAGTAACGCAGTGAGGCGTGCTACCGTTGCAGGATCATGGGCGGTGCATCCCGAAACCTGATTGTCGTTGGCCAGGGCGCAGCCGGTCTTGCCGCCGCATTGGCGGCCACTGAGGCAGCGCGCGTCCACGGCCGGCCGATCAATGTCACGATCGCCGATAAGGCTCCCGAAGACGAAGCCGGCGGCAATACGCGCTGGTCGCCGTCCAACATGCGCATGGCATCACCCAACCGCGTCGAGCAGAGCTTCGTGCACGACATGCTCGCAGCCAGCAATTTCCAGGGTGACGAGAGCTATTTCGCGCGGCTTGCGAAGGAAGCTCCGGCGACGGTCAAGTGGCTCGCATCGCACGGCATCGAATTCATTCAGCCAACCTATTATCTGGCGAAAGGCCCACCGCGCATTCAGCCGGCCGGCGGCGGCCCGGTCCTCATCAAGGAGCTGACGAGAGCTGCCAGGAAAGCCGGCGTGGTTTTTCTGTACGGCTGCGTCGCGCGGGAGATAGCCAACGAGAACGACCGCATCAGCGGTCTTGTGGTCGAGCAGAACGGCACGCACCAGACATTGGCGGCGGACGCCATCGTGCTTGCTTGTGGCGGTTTTCAGGGCAATGCCGACATGATGCGCGCGCATTTTGGCGAAGGCGCCGCGACCATGCGGCTGATATCGCCCGGTACGCGATTTAATACCGGCGACGGCATTCGAATGGCCCAGCGGCTCGGCGCCGATCGTTCGGGTGATTGGAACGGCATGCATGCCGAGCCGGTCGATGCGCGTGCCAGGAATTCCGCGCCGGTGGTGCTGGTCTATCCCTACGGCATCGTGGTCGATAAAAACGGCCGCCGTTTCTTCGACGAGGGCGCTGGCCTCGTGCACGAAACCTGGGAGTGGTTCGCGCGCGCCATCCATTTCAAGGCGCCGGGCTCGATTGCCTATGCGATCCTCGACAGCCGGTTGTTCGAAATTGCCGACTATCAGCGCGCCATTCGCTCTGAATTGCCGCCGGTGTCCGCTCATACGCTTGTCGCGTTGGCTAAACTCATCGGCGTGGATGCCGACAATCTCGTGGCAACGGTTGCGGCCTACAATGCCGCCTGCGTGGGTGACCCAAATCTTTTCGACGCGACCCGCTGCGACGGGCTTGCTGTCGCACAAACGCTGCAGCCGCCGAAGTCGAACTGGGCGCGCGCCGTCAGCGTGCCGCCCTTCCTCGCCTACCCGCTGGCCGGCGCCGTGGCGTACACATTTGGGGGCCTCGCAACGGACGACCACGCCCGCGTATTGCGCGACGGCGCGCCAATCCCCGGCCTCTTTGCTGCCGGCGAGATTACCGGGCATTTCTATGCGACTGCGCCGAATGCCGTATCAGTGCTGCGCGCGTTTGTATTCGGCAGGATTGCTGGGCACGAAGCGGCTGAAAATTTGGCGGCTAGATAGGCCGCAACGATCGCTACGTGGGTCTCGCCGCCTACCCAATGTTTAATGAAAGCCGCGCCGCGGCCAGCTTCAACGCCGCCGATGATAGGGTGTGTCGCGTAATATTTCGCCGCAAACTCACTGTGTTTACGCGTTTGGTCAGTTTTCTGTTTCAGCCGTCAATCAGCGCATTGGGCTTGGCAAAACGTTCCAACGCCGATGAGTCTTCGATGACGATATCGCGTCCGGAACTTTTCACGCCAAATTTCGCCAGCAGCGCCAGATTTCGCGACAGATTTTCCGGCGTCATCCCCAAGCGTGACGCAAGAGTTCGCTTGTCGAACATCAGTTCGACGCGCTGATGATCACCTTGCTGGTGATTGGTCTTCAGAATCCAGTTGGCCAATCGCTCGGCGCTGGTGCGCAATTTCTCGCTCTTCAGCGAACGCACGACGACGCGGTAGCGATCGGCCAGTTCATTGACGATGGAGCGCGCGAAGGCGGCATCGCACCCGAACACCTCGCGCACAGTCGGCGCCGGAATCATGAGGATCTGCGCGGGCGAGAGGGTGCGCGCCGACTTGAGATAGACCTCGTCGCGGATGACCGCCGCCAGGATGAACGTCGTCTCCG
>Ga0208848_1000153_pt1 | contig 13490 bp, 13 predicted proteins | sample NGESurshal072012_2_FD_184455 | JGI IMG/M metagenome (GOLD analysis project Ga0208848, IMG submission 184455) | Arctic peat soil microbial communities from Barrow, Alaska - NGEE Surface sample 210-1 shallow-072012 (SPAdes) | ecosystem: Environmental > Terrestrial > Soil > Wetlands > Peat ... | reverse complement strand
CGATCACCATCTTCGGCCAGCCATACACGCTTCCCGGAAGCGGCGGCCTCTCCCTGATCGGATGACCAGGGAGGGCCGGCGGGCGTCGCGTCACGCAAGCAGGGGCCAGGGCCTGGTCGAGTTCGCCTTCGTCGCGCCCATCGCGCTGGTGGTGATCACCGGGATCTTCGTCTCCTGCTTCCTCTTCTTCCAGAATTCAGCGGTGACCGATGGCGCCACCGCGGGGTCGCGGATGGCGTCGATCGAGACGTCGCTGGTCACCGTCGTGGGCGCGCAGACCTGCGAGTCGAACCTGCCCATCTCCATCGAGGCGGCGGTGGCCCAGGCTGCCCCGCAGCTCAAGGTCAACCCGGCGCGTCTCTGCGAGACGAGCGCAACCCATCTCAGCCAGGGAACCGTGATCACCAACGAGGCCAACGTCACGGTTGACGCCACACCGAACCTCGCCGGCCCGACAACGGTGACAGTGACGGTGAGCTTCTCGGGGAAGGGGATCGCCCCACCACTGACAGCGACGTACGCCATGACCGCGACCAGCACGGTCCCGGTCCTCGCCCCGTAGGTCAGCGCCGATCAGACGCGGCGATCCCGGCCGCACGCGGCGGCCGTGCTAGATTGCGGGCGATGCGCCGCGACGTGATCGCCGTCGATCCTGCAACGGGCGTTGGACGTCCATCAGACTTGTCGACGGCGACGGTCCGCAGCCTCTACATCCACATTCCCTACTGCGAGCGCAAGTGCGAGTACTGCGACTTCGTCTCGGTCGCCGGCGCCAGTGGCCAGCACGAGTATGTCGCGGCACTCATCGACGAGCTGCGCGCGGTGGGCACGGCGCTGGACGGTTGCACGCTGGACACGGTGTTCTGCGGCGGGGGAACGCCCAGCCTGCTCGACCTCGGGCTCATGGCGTCGGTGATGAACGAGGTGCGTGGCAGCTTCCGAATCGCCTCCGGCGCGGAGGTGACCCTCGAGGTCAATCCTTCCAGCGCATCGGCGCAGCGCGCCGAGGCCTGGCTGGCGGCGGGTTTCAACAGGGTCAGCGTGGGCGTCCAGAGTACCCACGCCGACATCCTCGGGTTCCTGGGCCGAGTGCACACCTCCGGACGCGCCCTGGCGGCGCTGGCCGAGGTGCGTGCCGCCGGCTTCACCAACCTCAGCGCCGACCTCATCTACGCGGTCCCCGGCCTCGACGACGGCCGCTGGCTCGAATCGTTGGAGCAGGTCATCGATGCCGGGCCCGACCACGTGTCGTGCTACGAGCTCACCGTGGAGAGCGGGACGCCGCTGCATCGGGCGGTGGCCGAGGGGCGGGTGCGCGTCGTTGACGGCGAGGCCGCGCTGCGCCAGCACCGTCTCGCGGTCGACACGCTGGCAGGCGCGGGATATGAGCAGTACGAGGTGAGCAACTTCGCCCGAGCGGGCCGCGTGTGTCGCCACAACCTCGTGTACTGGCGCAACGGTCACTATGCAAGCATCGGGGTGGGCGCCCACGGGCATCTGCCGCTGGCTGCCGCAGCAGCTTTTGGCATGACCCCGCCGGCCACCGCCATCGCCTTCCGCTACGAGCACGGCCGTGACATCGCCGCGTACATCGGGGCCCGGTGCGGGTCGCCGCTGTCGGTGCGCAACGTCGAATGGATCGACGCCGACATGCGCACGGAGGAGTCGATCATGCTGGGTCTGCGTCTGCGCGAGGGAGTTCGCCTGGACAGCGCCGCCGCGCTGCGCGAGGCGCGCGAGCTCGTCGCTGCCGGGCTCCTCGAGCTGGAGGGGTCACGAGCCCGGGCCACGCCGCGCGGCGAGGATGTGCTCAATCAGCTGGCGCTGCGCCTGGCCGCCCCCGGAGCCTGACTGTCCCATCGGCAGGGCTCGGTGTTCTGACGCTGTAACGCGTCAATCGACGATCCTGGTCCCTGCCAGACGGAGCCGTGACGATGTGCTCTCATGGGTGGAAGTCTGCGTTGCAATTGCGCAGGATTGCGGTTCATGGGCCGCCTTCACATTCATCAGCCTCCGCCGGAGCCGGTCGTGACCGAGCTGACGCGCGCGGGCCTGTCGATGTCGACGGTGCTGGCCATGGAACCGTGGAAGGCGCGCGAGGTGCTCGATCTGCTGCACAGCGCCGGCCTTCGAGACGCGCACGGTGAGCCCACAACGCCGGCCCGTGGTAGCATTTAGCACTCGATCGCACGGAGTGCTAATCCCGCGCAAGCGGACGGTGGCGGAGGAGAGAGCCTTGGAGACACCCGTCCCCATCCCGCTCGACTCGCGAAAGCAGCAGATCCTCAAGGCAGTTGTTGCGGATTACACGCGCACGGGCGTGCCGGTGGGCTCGCACGCGCTGGCCATACACCTCACCTCCTGGTCCTCGGCGACGATCCGCAACGAGCTGGCCAACCTTGTCGACGTCGGCTACCTGCTCCAGCCGCACACCTCGGCGGGGCGGGTGCCGTCCGACCGTGGCTACCGCTACTACGTCGACTTCCTGATGGAGGAGGAGGTCGTGCCGCCGTCCGTGCGTCGGCAGATGGACCCCTTCTTCACCCTGCTCACCGGCGGCCTCGAGGAGACGCTCGAGGTGGCGGCGCGAGCGCTCGCCCTGGTCACCGACGCGGTGAGCATGGTCACCGGGCCCCGCGCGCTGGGGGCAACGCTCAAGCACCTCGACATCATCTCGCTCGAGCCACGCCACGCCCTTCTGTTGCTGGTGCTCGAGGGCAACATCATCCGCCAGCAGCCCTTCCCCCTGAGCCGCGACGCCGACCAGGTGGAATTGAGTGCCCTCGCCCACAGCCTCAACCAGGCCCTCCTCGGCGCTGACGCACGAGTCGTGGCCGGGCTGGCGGTGGCGGTGGCGGAACCACCGTCCTCCCTGTGGAATGAGATGGTGGCAGCCATCGCCGCGCTGATGGAATCGGTCGACGCCGGACAGGCGACGCTCGTGGTCCACGACGGGGTGCGCAACCTGCTCCATCAACCCGAGTTCGGCGATGTCGGCCGTTTCCGCGAGGTGCTCGACCTCCTCGAGGAGGAGCGCGTGCTCGGCGAGATGCTCGCAGCCCTGGAGACCGACCAGGGCACCCAGATCATGATCGGGCGGGAGACAGGCCTGGAGCAGCTCCGCCTGTGCAGCCTGGTCATGACCACGTATCGGGTCGGCACCCAGCGCTGGGGAACCCTCGGCGTGCTCGGCCCGACGCGCATGCACTACTCGCAGGTCGCCCCCCGCGTGCGCTACGTCGCCACCCGCGTCGGCGACACGCTCAGCCGGATGCTGCGATGACCGCGCGCCGCCCGGTCAAGGCCGCCCCCGGCGACGGCTCCGCCGAGGTCGAGCCGGGAGCGGCCGAGGTCGACGCCGCCGCTCCCGCGGTCGCGAGCACGGCAGCCGACCCGCCGGAGCAGGCCCCTGTCGCCACCGCCCCCGCCGAGCCGGACGCGCGATACCTCAGGCTGGCCGCCGATTTCGAGAACTTCAGGCGGCGCAAGGCCCAGGAGCTCATCGACCGATCCCGTTATGCCAGTGAGGACGCCGCCAAGGCACTCCTCCCTGTGCTCGACAACCTCCGCCGGGCCATCGGCCACGCTGCCGACGCGGGCGACGAGGCGGTCATGGTGAGCGGGTTGGAACTCGTGGTGCGTGAGTTCGAGACGGCCCTCGAGCAGCTCGGCATCGAGCCCATCGAGGCCAAGGGCCGCCCCTTCGACCCCTCGCTGCACGAGGCGATCGGCGGCGAGGACAGTGAGGATGTCGAGGTCGACACCGTCGCCGACGAGGTGCAGCGCGGCTATCGCCTCCACGACCGGGTCATCCGCCCGTCGCTCGTACGCGTCGCCCACCCGGCGACACCGGCGCCTGAGAGGTCGTAGTGGCCACCGTCAAGCGCGACTACTACGAGGTGCTCGGCGTCCAGCGTTCGGTGGATGCCGCAGACCTGAAGAAGGCATATCGCAAGCTGGCCATGGAGTTCCACCCCGACCGCAACCAGGGCGACAAGACGGCCGAGGAGCGATTCAAGGAGGTCGGCGAGGCGTACTCGGTGCTCAGCGACCCGCAGAAGCGGCAGCGCTACGACACCTTCGGGCACGCCGCCAACGGCGCCCCCGACCTCGGCGGGTTCTCTTTTGATTCCGCCTTCGACCTCTTCGACATGTTCTTCGGGGGCGCCGGCGGGCGCCGCCGTCAGAGCGGCCCGCAGCCGGGCGCCGACCTCCGCCTGGGCGTCGACATCACCTTTGAGGAGGCCGTCTTCGGGGCCACGCGGACGGTCGAGGTGCCCCGCAAGGGCACGTGCGGTGAATGTCACGGCAGCGGCGCCGCGCCGGGGACCCAGGCGGTGCCGTGCCCCGACTGCCGGGGCAGCGGGCAGGTCCGCCGCCAGGTGCAGAGCATCTTCGGGCAGATGGTCAACGTCAGCGCCTGTCCGCACTGCCGTGGCGAGGGTCGCATCATCGAACAGCCCTGCGTCACCTGCCGCGGACAGGGGCGCGTCGATGAGCGCCAGCGGCTCGACATCACCATCCCCCCGGGTGTCGACGAGGACGTCACCCTGCGCTACGCCGGCCAGGGCGAGGCCGGCCCCCGCGGCGGTGCCCGGGGCGACCTCTACGTGGGCTTCCGGATCGCCCCCCATCCGAGCCTGGTGCGGCGCGGCGCCGATCTCCTCTACGAACTGGCCGTCAGCGTTCCCCAGGCCGTCCTCGGGGACCGCATCACGGTGCCGACCGTGAGCGGCGAGCACCAGGTCGACGTGCCCCCCGGGACGCAGCACGGCAAGGTTCTCAAGATCTCCGGCATGGGCGTGCCCCACGTGCGCAGCGGGCGCCGCGGCGACCAACTCTGCATCGTGCACGTGGCCGTGCCGACGCACCTGAGCGCCTCCGACCGCGAGCTGTACGACAAGCTGGGTCAGCGCGAGGGCAAGCCGGCCGAGGTCAAGAAGGGCTTCTTCGACGCCCTCAAGGACGCCTTCCGGGGCTGATCTGCGGGGCAGGCCTCGGGCGAGTTCCTGGCTACCCCGGCGGCCAGGTCATGTGCCGCCCGCCGAGCAGGTGGAGGTGCAGGTGACCCACCGTCTGGCCGCCGTCGTTGCCGATGTTGGTGACCACCCGATAGCCGTCGGCGGCGACTCCGTCAGCGATCGCCAGCTGCTGGGTGACATGCAGGAGCCGCGCCCAGAGCGGGTCGTCCGCGTGGGTCAACTCCGCCGCTGAGCCGAGATGCTGGCGCGGGATCACCAGGATGTGGGTGGGCGCCTGCGGGTTGATGTCACGGAAGGCGATCACGAGGTCGTCCTCGAAGACGACGTCCGCCGGGACGTCACGCGCGGCGATGGCGCAGAACAGGCAGTCCGTCATGAGACGGCGAGAGTAGCGGGTCAGCCGGGCGGCGCCGCCGCGAGGGGGTCGGCGAGGTCGCCGGAGCGTGCCATGAGGAGCGCGCAGGCAACGGCCCCGGCGTACCGGGTGCGCAGGACGCGCGGGCCCATGTGGACGAACTCGGCGCCCGCACGGCGCAGGGTGTCGATGTCGCGCGAGCCAAGCCCGCCCTCGGGCCCGATGCACAACGCCAGCGGTCGTTCGGGGTTGGCGTCCACGGCCGCGAGTGGGCTCACGCCCAGGAAGGTGCACGCCAGCAGCCGCGACCCGGGCTCCAGGGCGGCGAGCGCGTCCGGCAGCTCGACCGGCGCGTGCACTCGTGGGATCACCCCGCGCCCGGCAAGCTGGGCCGCCTCTGTGGCCACCGCCTGCCAGCGGTGCACGCGATGGGCGACGCGGCTCGCCGGCGGCCGGCTGACCACGCGCTCGGTGATGACCGGCCGCACCTCGGCGGCGCCGGCCTCGACGAGTAGATCGACGCAATCCTCCATGCGCTCGCGTGGCAGCGCCTGGATGACGGTGATGCGCAGCCGCGGCTCGCCGGTGGCGTCGCGACTCCACACGACGTCGCCCTCCACCCGGGCGGCGGCGACGCTGGTGAGCACCACGCCGGACTCGCGGCCCACGGGGTCCACGACGATGATGTCGTCGCCGGGGCGCATGCGAAGTGACCGTGCGATGTGGCCGGCGACCGAGCCTTCGAGCACGATGGCCGCGGAGGTCGAGGCCGGGCCGTCGATGAAGAAGCGCTCGGGCATCGGGATATTCTCCGCGTCCACGTCCGCCTCCGCGTCTCAGCCCGCCAGGAGATCGAGGCGCACCCGCCGCGCCGGGTTGTCGGCGTTGAGGTCGACGAGGACCACGCGCTGCCAGGTGCCGAGCACCAGTTCTCCGGCGACCACAGGCAGCGTCAGGGCGGGGCTCACGAGAACAGGGAGGAGGTGATCGGCGCCGTGCCCCAGGCTGCCGTGGCGATGTGCGTAGCGATCGTCGCGTGGGAGCAACCGTTCCAGCGCGGCCACGAGGTCTGCCTCCGATCCACTGCCCGACTCCATGAGGGCGAGGCCCGCTGTGGCGTGCAGGGCGAGGACGTTGAGCAGGCCGTCGCCCCCGCCGGCGACGAACGCCTCGAGTCGTTCCGTGATGTCGACGACCCGGCTGCGGCTGGTGTCGACCGGGACTTCCCTGGATCTCATGGGCGGTTCCTCTGGTGCACGGTGGGAGCGCGGCGGATTGTCCTGCCGGGACGACGTCCGGGGGCCGTAGCATCCCCCCGATGACCGACACACACGTCGCCGCCGGCGACGGCCTTCGCCTTGCCGTCACCGTCGCCGGCGACGGTCCGCCGCTGCTGCTCATCCCCGGCCTGGGGGCGACGCGCGTCGTGTTCGACCCCGTCTTCCCCCGTCTGATCGAGCACTTCCGGGCGGCCGTCTACGACCAGCGCGGCATCGGCGCGTCGGACGTCCCAGCGGACCCCTTCAGCACCGCGCAACTCGGCGATGACGCGGCGGCCGTGCTCGACGGTCTCGGGATGGAAGACGCAGTTGTGCTGGGCGCGTCGTTCGGGGGAATGGTCGCGCAGCAGCTCGTTGTGCGACATCCCCGGCTCGTCGGTGCCCTTGTGCTCGCCGCCACCGGGCCGGGCCGCGATCACCTGGTCGTAGCGCCCGAACAGGCCGCGACCGAGGCGCTGCTCGGCAAGGGGGCGCGCAGCCCGGAGGACGCCTACCGAATCGCCTGCACCGTGCTCTATTCGCGAGCCTTCCGCGAGGAGAACGCCGCCTTCATCGACGATCAGGTTCGCAACCGAGCCGCCCACCCCATCGCCGCCCGCGCCTTCCAGGCCCAGCTCGCCGCCTCCCGTGCCCACGACGTGTGGGACGAGCTGCCATCGATTGTGGCGCCGACCCTCGTGCTCCACGGCGGCAACGACGCCGTCATGCCGCTGGCCAACGCGGCGCTGCTCAGCCAGAGGATCCCGGGGGCGCTGCTCGAGGTCTTCGACGGGGCCGGACACCTCTTCTTCCATGAGCAGCCGCAACGCACTGCGGACGCCGTGGTCGCGTTCGCCGGCGCCCGCCGCTGAGCACCATGCCTGCTGAGCGCAGCGTCAGTCGGAATCCCTGACGTCGTGCTCGGTCTCGGCGCCGTCGCCGCCGCCGGAGATACCGGCGGCGCCGTCGACGATCTCGACGACGTCGGCATCCTCCTCGTCACGCTCGGCCACCGTCACGGAACCCCCCGCGCGATCGTCGTCCTCACCACAGTTGGCGCGGCGCCGGTTGGCCTCCTGCACCGCTGCGATCTGCGCCGGGGCTGTGGCCGTGGCCGTGGTCTCGCGAATCACCGTCACCTTGATCATGCCCGGGTACTGCATCTCGCTCTCGATCTCTCGAGCGATCTCAGCGCTCAGCTCGGGCACCTGGGAGTCGCGCACCTGCTTGGCGCGCACGAAGATGCGCAGCTCGCGTCCGGCCTGCAGAGGGAAGGCACGCTCGACCCCGGAGTGGCGGGTTGCGATCGTCTGCAGTTGCTCGAGGCGCGCCAGGTAGGTGGCCAGCGTGTCACGGCGTGCTCCCGGCCGCGATGCGCTGATGGCGTCGGCGCAGATGGTCAGCATCGCCAGGTCGGTGGTCGGCTCCTCGTCGAAGTGGTGCGCCTTGACGGCGTGGATGATCCCGGGGGACGCGCCGAGGACACGGAGCAGCTCGCCGCCGATGATCGCGTGCGAGCCCTCGACGTCGTGGTCGACCGACTTGCCGATGTCGTGGAGCATCCCCGCCTCGCGCGCAACCGTCTGCGACATGCCCAGCTCAGCGGCCAGCACGCCGCAGATGTGACCGGTCTCCTCGCAGTGCAGCAGCGCGTTCTGCCCGTATGAGAAACGGTAGTGGAGGGTGCCGATCAACTCGGCCAGCTCGGGGCGGCCCTCCATCTGCATCTCCCACAGCGCCTGCTCGCCGCGCTGGCGGACGTGGGCCTGGAGCGACCCGCGGGTGCGCGTGAGCAGTGACGGCACCTCGGCGGCCTGCAGCTTGCGGTCGACCACCTCGAGAGCGGCCTGTCGGGCCACCTCGCGGCCGATCGGGTCCATGCCGCGCAGGGTTGCCTGGGCGCGATCCTCGTCGATGCCCAGCTCCATCCCCGTCTCCTCGGCGATCACCGACAGCGCGCTGAGCAGCCGCTCGCGCCCGTGTTCGTCGAGATCCTCCAGTGAGAGCGGAGCCGCCCGGGTGGCCCCGTCGTCGTGACCGCTGAGCTGCCGTTCCATGGCCTCGGCGATGAGCGTCCGCGCCGCCGGCTCGGCGTCGCCGACGCGCTCAGCGAGCGCCGACTCGACTCGCGCGAGGTGCTCCCCAGCAAGCTCGTTCGCAGTGCGCTCGAGCACCAGCTGGGCTGCCGTCTGCCTGTCGAGGTCGGCGACGCGCTCAAAGGAGGCGATCACGTCCGCGCGCTCAGCCGCCACGGTGGCGATGCGTTCGTCGATCTCCTCGCGGCGCTTCTTGTGGAGGTGGCGGCGGTCGTCGAAGACAGCGCGGCGGTCGCGGTAAGTGCGCTCGCGCTCGTCGAGGAGTGCCTCGCCGGCCTCCACCGCCTCGTTGCGAAGGCCGACCTCCTCGTGCACGGCCTCGCGGGTGGCGAGGGCCTGGTTGCGCGCCTCGCCGATGGCGCGTTCGGCCTCGCTGCGCGCCCGGGCGGTGGCGGCGGGGTCGGGCGCCGGCACCGACCCTCCCCCGGTCAGGAACGATCGGCGCCCGGCGACGAGCGCGGCGACACCGACGCCGAAAACGAGGACGACGGCGACGACCAGGACAGCGATCACCCGCCGAGTGTAGGGGGAGCGCCGTCCGTCGCCGGTCCGGGGCTGCGGTCAGCCGCCCGGCGGCGGGTCGAAGGGGTCCGCGACCTCGGCGACCAGTTCGCGCGAGAACAGATGAGCGGCAGGGGGAAGGGTGCGGCGCCGATCCCACACCAGTGCCATGGTGCGCGCGATCGGCGGGTCGCGAAGCGGGATGACGGTCACCCGCGCCGACGGCGAGGGCAGGGGCATCGGCATCAACGTGATCCCGAGGCCGGCCTCGACCAGCCCCTGGACGATGCTGAAGTCGTCGCCCTCGTAGGCCACGGTGGTGGTCAGGCCCTGGGAGGCGAAGGCGTCGTCGATGACCTTGCGGAGGCCGCTCCGCGAACGGGGCAGGATGAGCGGCTCGTTGGGGAGGTCGCGCAGCGCGGCGGAGGTGCGTCCGGCGAGGCGGTGGCTGACGGGTACCACCACGGCGACCCGCTCGCGGAAGAGGGGTACGACCTCCAGGTCGGAGGCGTTGACTGGTGGGGGCCCGAGGATTCCGAGGTCGAAGTCGCCGGCAAGAACGCCACTGGCCACCTCAGCAGTGGTGCCCTCCTCGAGGACGAAGCGCACGCCCGGGTGAGAGCGCAGGAAGCGAGCGAGGCGTTCAGGCAGCCAGCGCGCCCCCACGGTGTGCAGGAACCCGATTCGAACCACCCCGGACTCGGCCGACACCGCACCTTCGGCATCGGCGACGGCCTCGCGGAGGTCGGCCAGCAACCTCTCCGCCCGGCCCACGAAGCGCTTCCCAGCCTGTGTGAGCCTGATCGAGCGTCCGATGCGCTCGAACAGGGGTACGCCCACCTCCTGCTCGAGGCGGGCGATCTTGCGGCTGACTGTTGAAGGATCCGCCTGCAGGGTCTCGGAGGCGCGGCCGAGATGCTCGACCCGGGCGACCTCCAGGAAAGTGCGAAGAGAGTCGGCATTGATGCGATCCATGCATCAATCTGATCCGAAAACCGCTCTTGATGTCAACGCTGCTGGCGGATAGGCTGTGATTCAAGTGGTGACCGAAGTGTCAACGGAGCTGTTGCCGAGACGACCGGCGCCAACCTAGGAGAATGAATTGCTGATCGAGAACGCGACCCAAGAGGTGCATGACGCCCGCCAGCGCCACCACCGGGAAATGGTCGAGAGGACCCGCCTGCGCCGGCTCGTCGAGCGCGTCGACGAGGTCATCAGCGCCTGCGAGGAGATCCACCTGCAGGGGATCAAGGAGACTCCGGCAGACCTCAAGTCGCGCGCCGAGGACGTCTTCAGCTTCGCCCGCAGCGCCGTGTCGAAGACCGGCGACCGCGTCGCGCTGGCCACCGTGGAGGAGGCCATCGGCCGCCGCCAGATCAAGATCACCGAGATCATGGACATCCTGTGGACCATCCAGGAGATCGTCTTCGACCTCATGCTGCCGTGGCGCACGGAGCTTCCCGAGGACGTCGAGCCGGATGGTCCGATCAGCGGTGCCCCCGACTGGAGGCGCTGGACGGCCGTCGCCTGACGCCGGCTTCAGCTCTCCTCGAGGCTGCGCCCTTCGTCGCAGACGGTGCGGTACTCGCAGCGGCTGCAATTCCACGCCGACGGATGGGGCGGGAACTCGCCGGACTGCCACGCCCGGCGCATGTCGTGCGCGGTCGCCGACAGGTGGCGGTACGACGTGTCGAGCTGCTCGCGGGTGAACTCGACCCGGGTGACCTGGGCTGTCTGGAGGTGGTGCAATTCAACAGCGACGTCGTCGCTGTGCTGGCGCCGTGAGACCGCCACCGCGTACGCCCGCACCTGGATGTCGCGGCGCAGCTGTTCCTCCATCGGCGCCGGCCCGGTCTTGTAGTCCACGACGGCGACCGCCCCCGGGCCCTCGTCGTCGAGGCGGTCCCACCGGCCGTGCACGTCGGCGTGGTCGAGCGCGATCGTGAAGGGCTCCTCGACCGCGGCGATGGTGGCGTTGCGCCACGCGTCGCCGGCGACGTAGCGGCGCAGCTGCTTCTCGCCCAGCTGGCGCAGCTCCGGGTGGCTGCCCTTGGGACCACGCGTCACGCTCCAGGCATCCCGCCATGTCTCCGCGATCACCTCCTCGCCGACGTCCTCCCCGGCGATGCGCCGCATCGCGGCGTTCTGGAGCACCGTGTGGATCAGGGTGCCGTACCAGCTGCGCACCGAAGCGGGCACGGGCATGTGGTAGCGACGGCGGTACTCGAACCGGCGGGGGCACTGCTTGAAGACACGAATGTCCGAAACTCCCACACTCAGGCGCTCCCCGGAGAGGCGCCCGGCGGCGCGCGCCGGGCGCGGATGAAGCGGAGCCGCGTCGGGCACTTCGCGGCGGCGGGCAGAGCCTGACATGGCCATCGCCGCAAGGAACGGTGACGGTGCCTCGTCTTTGAAACTGCGTGGGTAGCGGCGCGCCCGCGAGAGGATGAGGCGGTCGCGTGCCCGGCTGACAGCGACGTAGAAGAGGCGGCGCTCCTCATCGATCGCTGCATCCCCGGGCGGAGGCATCTCGGGGACGAGAGGGCCGGGCAGGGACACCGCAGCCGTGCCGGCGTGACCGCGCCCCGGCCAGCGCGCGTCGATGCAGCCGGTGAGGAACACCACCGGCCACTCGAGGCCCTTGGCGGCATGCGCGGTGAGCAGCACGACGCCGTCGTCGACCGCCTCGATGGCGGCAAGCTCGTCGGCGTTGCTGCTGTTGCGGAGCACGTCGAGGTAGCGCAGCGCCGTGGACAGGCTGCGATCGTCACTCCAGTCGGCGAAGGACTCGAGCAGTTCACCGAACTTGTTGAGGTTGGCTCCCATCTGCCGCCGTGCCAGCTCCTCGCGCTGGTCGAGCAGGCCGAGGAAATCGCTGCGCTGCAGGGCCTCGAAGAAGATGTCGCGCACGTCTTCACGCGCACTCATGGCGTGGAGCGACTCGATGTCGGCTGCGCAGCGAGCCGCACCGGCGCCGTCGTGCTCATCGACGTCCACCAGGACGTCGTCGCGGAGCAGGCCGATGAGCGGTGCGTCGTTCTCATGGCAGACGGTGACCAGGGCGAGGCGGCCACGGTTGCTGACCCTCCACGACGGCAGCTGCAGGCAGCGGAGCACCGCCTGCGAGTCGGCGGGGTCGGCGGCGGCTCCGAGCAATGCGAGCAGGTCCTTGATCTCCGGTTGGGTGAAGAAGCCACGACCCCCCTGCACCTGGTAGGGGATCTCCGCCTCGCGGAGGGCCCCGATGGCGGCGCGCATGTCCGCGTGACGCCGGAACAGCCAGGCGATGTCGGCCGCGCGCACGCCGGAGTGGATCAGCAACCGGCACTCGGAGGCGACCCCGAGTGCCTCGCTGCGCTCGTCGGCGGCTTCCCAGCACTCCACAGGATCGCCCTGGCCGCGCTCGGCATGGAGTGTCTTGGCGATGCGCGACGCGGGATCCGCCGCCCCGATGACGGCGGTGGCGGCGGCGACGATCGACGCCGTGCTCCGGTAGTTGTGCGCGAGGCTGATGCGAGCGTGGCCCGGGTAGATGCGCGAGAAGCGGTCGAGGTTGGCGAGGCTGGCGCCGCGGAACTTGTAGATCGCCTGGTCGTCGTCGGCGACCACGAGGATATTGTGGTGACTGTCCACGATCGTCTCGACGAGGCGCGCCTGCGCGTAGTTGGTGTCCTGGTACTCATCCACCATGACGTGGGTGATGGCGTCGCAGACCGCGCGACGTGGGGCGTCGTGTTCGCGCAGCAGTTGCTCAGCGCGCAGGATGGTGTCGTCGTGGTCGAGCACCGCGCTGCGCAGGTAGCGTTCGTCGAGGGCTGCGTAGACGGCGGCGAGCTCCTCTTGGCGGGCGAGCAGGGCCCGCTCGGCGGGGTCGTCGGTGGCGGCCAGGGCGTCGGCCGCCCACTGCGCGTACCGCTCCGGCGTGACCAGTTCCTGCTTGGCCTTGCCGATGACATCGAGGATCGAGTCGACGAGGTCGTGGGGTCGCAATGGATTCCACAGCGTTCGCGGCTTCAACACGCCCAGGACGGCTTCGAGGTGCAGCCAGCGCTCGGCTTCGTCGGCGATGCGGAAGGCGGGCGAGATGCCGGCCAGCCAGCCCCACTCCCGGACCACGCGCCCCGCGAACGCGTGGAAGTTGCTGAGCGGCGGCTCCCCGGCGAACGGCCCGTGCGCCGCCTCCGCCCGTGAGCGCATCTCGGCGGCGGCTTTGCGCGTGTAGGTGAGCACGAGCTGTGCCGAAGGTGGCACACCCTCCGCGGCGAGCGCGAGGCAGCGCTCGACGATCACCCGCGTC
>Ga0208848_1000152_pt1 | contig 13617 bp, 14 predicted proteins | sample NGESurshal072012_2_FD_184455 | JGI IMG/M metagenome (GOLD analysis project Ga0208848, IMG submission 184455) | Arctic peat soil microbial communities from Barrow, Alaska - NGEE Surface sample 210-1 shallow-072012 (SPAdes) | ecosystem: Environmental > Terrestrial > Soil > Wetlands > Peat ... | reverse complement strand
AAGGTCATGCGTCCCAACGCCCAGTACTTCCTCGACGTCTGCTTCGGAATGGGGACGACGTACCGGTCGGCTTTGATCCTCGGCATGCACACGGATGCCGTCGACCTCTCACCATCGGTTCCTCTGCAGATGCCCGTGTTCTATCCCGATGCATTGACGTACCTGCATAGTCCACTCAGCCGGATCATCACAGCAGACGGGCGCAACTATGTGCGGCTCACCTCACGGAGGTACGACATCATCTCGGTGGATCCGCCGCCGCCCATACAAGCAGCAGGCGCTGCGGTGCTGTACACGCAGGAGTTCTATGCCGACGCGCACCACGCACTGCGTCCCAACGGGTTGATGATGCAGTGGCTGTATTTCGGCGTCGATTTGGAGCAGTTGCGCGAACATCTGCGTACATTTCGTTCCCAGTTCGCCCACGTCTTGATCCTGATCAGTCCGCGCCACGGTGGCCTCTACATGCTCGGTTCTGACGCTCCCATCACGTGGGACGCCGCCACCGCCGCACGGATCCTCGGATCGCCACAAGCTGCCGCGGACATCGGCAGCGCGCCTGATTTCCAATATCTCCCCAAGCAAGCATTGCCGGCCATCCTCGACAGCATGTACTGGATGCAGGACGCCGAGGTCGACCGCTTCGTTGGTGACGGCCCGAAGATCACCGACGACCATCCGCTGACCGAGTACTACCTCTTGCACCAGCTGTTCAACCGCGGTCCTGACCAGCACGTCACCGAGGCAGTGCTGCGGCGACTCTGGCATTCGCCGCTACGGCCTTAGAGCTTGCGCCAATAGGTGAGCTCTGGCACCGGATCGGCCATGAGTCAGGTGGAGGCGCGTCGCTCCCGGATCCAGACCAGCGCGACGCCGGCTGCGAGGTCCGCAGGGAGAAGGAACACACCGATTGAGAAGACGCCGAGGAACGTGATCACCGCAAGTCCCAGACAGCCGAGCCCCGCCACGGGGAGGGACAGTTTGGTCCACCGATTCAACCCCACCCCGGCGAGCACCAACCCAGCAGCGACGAGCGGAACCAACAGGACGCTGCTCCATCCCAGCGGCTCCGTCCCGCTGAACGTGACGCACGATCCGCTGGAGGAACAACTGCTGCCGGCGGTCTGGTAGATGGGACCGACCAACAGATAGACGATGGCCGCCACCACCAGCAGGAGGCTCGCCGCCCCCGCAGCCTCCGCCTTCCTCACGATCGTTGTCCGACGAGCCCAGCCACAACCATGCCTCCTTGACGGACGACTCAGAGTACGGTAACCTGATCAAGTGGTCAAGTCAAGCGATCAGGATCACGGAACACTCAAGCCAACCGGAGATCAGCGCCGGCCGGGCAGGATGCCAGCCCTCGCCGGCCGGCTCAACACTGTGTCTGCGCCTCGCTCAGGCCCGCGGGCGCGCCGTCAACGACGCAGTGCGGCCGGGGATCGGATGCGTGCTCGCATCGTCGATGCGGCCCTGCAGACCCTCAGAGCGGACGGCTACCCGGGCGTCTCCATCCGCGCCATCGCCGGCGCGGGCTCATTCAGTCCCGCGCTCGTCCTCTACCACTTCGGGAGCGTTGATGGCCTCTTGCTGGCCGCCCTCGACCGGGTCAGCGGCGAACGCCTGACACGCTACAAGGCGCGTTTGCGTGACGTGTCGTCGCTGCGGACGCTGGCTGCCGCGCTTGATGAGCTCTACGGCGAGGACCTTGAGCTCGGTCAGCTCACCGCGGTTCAAGAGATCGTGGGAGCGATGGCATTCGACCCCCAGCTCGGACCGGAGATCGCGAGGCGGATGCAGCCCTGGATGACCTTTGCGGAGCAGCTCGCTGCACGCATCGTGGCCGGGTCGCCGCTCGCCGGCCTCGTGGATCCCGCTGTCATCGGTTCAGCGGTGATCGCCCTGTACATGGGTCTCGAGATTGTCACGCGCATGCAGGGTGGCGATACCAGCGGGTCGAGAGCGCTGGTGGCAATGCTGAACGAGACCGCTCCCTGGATCGACCGGCTCCTGGGCAACGGCGCCGCGGTGCCTCGTCGACGCCCGACGCGAGTGGCCGTCGACTGATGAGGATGGCGGTGTTCGAAGCGCCGATGCAGGGGTGACATGCTCGGAAACCTAGCCGAGGCCCTTCTGACGCTGGGCATGATGCTGACCGTCGTCGGAGTGCTTGCACTGACTGTCCTGCTGGTGCGCTTGCTCGCGAGGTCGAGCGTGGGAGGAGCGAAGAGTGACCGCGGTGACCCGGCGCCCCTGGGCCAGGCACCGCCGGTCGTCTACGTCGTCCTCAACATCGTTGCCGGCGCTGCCGGAGCCTTCGTCTCCCTCGAGGCCTACTACTACGGGATTCCCCTGACGGTAGCTGCAGGGGCTTTGTTCTTCCGCCAGGCACGACGCCACCGATGGTTTGCAGTCGGCGGGTTCCTGTTGGGCATGGGACTCTGTGCCGCGGGCTTCCTGAGCGCCGCGCTCACCAATCACGACCCCGCCGTGACCTACGACCCGTCCACCATCCCCACCTTCTGGGCAAGTGCTGTAGTCGCGCTCGGTGGAGCTGTGACGCTGCTCGTCGCAACCACCGCGCCTGCTCGGCATGACTCCGTTTAGCTTCGACGTGGTGAGCACGGCGCTGCGCGGCCTGTGAGTCCAGCCGGGTTGAGGTTGCGATGATCAAGACACCGAACCTGCGCGCGGTGCTCGCCGCTGCAGCGATGATTCTTGCTGGGCTCGGATACCTGGTTGCCCAACACGTGGCGTTGATGGCTGATCCAAATCCCCGCGGCACTTTTTCGGCATCTCAGGCAGTACTGTGGCCAGCATCGGCGCTTGCGATCATGGTGGGCTTGGGCCTGCTCGTTGTCGCCGCGACTCATGAATTTGGCCGTAGGCCCCAGATCCTCTTGGGTATCACGGTCGCGCTCCCAAGTGGTCGCCCGAACGATCGATACCGCGCCCGCAGGGGGCGCGTCAACGGCACGAGGACCCACCGCGCTCGGAACCTCCTCAACCAAGTCCGCATGGATTTCGCCGAGCGTAGCGGCCTGGGAATGCCCAGAACCACTACCCGGCCGAGGTGTTGGGGACTGCGAGTCGACCCAGTCATTTGTGGCGGCTGGCCACGTGCCAGTCTTGCCATCGGCATCAGAAGATGAGAGGCACCCGCGGCGAGGAAGAACGCCGCGAGCAGCCCCTGCAGAACCCAGAGCACGATATTCACGTCACGCACCCCCGCGCTGACAGTCTTCCCAGCTTGGGATGGCGGCACTCATCGGACCGTGATGGCGAGCTTGCCGCGCTTGCCGGCGGTGAAGTCCTGAAGGGCCTGACCCGCGTCCTGTAGTTCGTAGGTGCGATCGATCGGGACGGTGAGATCACCCTTGACCACGGCGGCGGCGAGCCGATCGAGGATGTCGGTCGTCGGCATGCCCATGACGGTGGTGACCTGCACTCCGGCGCGATCGACCTGGTCGGCGGGGAGACCGATCGTCGGCGATGCGCCCACCCGGCTTGAGCAGGGTGGCGAGCTGCGCGCCGTCGCCGGCGGCGTGAACGATCGCGTCGATGCCGTCAGGGTGCTGGGCTCGTACAGCGGCGTTCAGGTCGGCGGCGTAGTCGACGGTCTCGTCGGCACCGAGGCTGGTCGCGTAGTCGGCGTCCTCGGGCCTGGCGGTGGCAAGGACCGTGGCGCCGCGTTCCTTGGCGAGCTGCACGGCGAACGAGCCGACACCACCGGTGGCCCCGGAGATCAACACGATCTCGCCTGGCTTGGGGTCGATGGCGTCAATCGCGGTGAGCGCGGTGGCACCGGCGAGGGCGAGTGCGGCCGCGCTTTCAACCGCAAGTCCGTTGGGGATCTTGGCCGCGAACATTGCCGGCGCAGCGACCGGCTCGGAGAAGGTGCCGAAGCCGCCGAGCGTCATCTTCATGAACACCCCGAACACCGGGTCGCCCACCTCGAACCCGGTCACGCCGGGGCCAATGGCTTCGACCGTGCCGCCGTAATCGCGTCCCAGCACGATCGGAAGCTCGTACTCCATCCTGCCTTTGACCATGCCGCTGGCGACGGCGAGGTCCATGCCGTTCACCGAGCTGGCCTCCACGCGTACGAGCACCTCCCCCGCACCCGGTGTGGGGTTGGGCAGGTCGTGCATGGTGGGGTCGGCGGCGAAGTCGTCGATCGCGATGGCCTTCATAACGGTCTCCTGGTCTTTCCGGGTTGCCGAGGGTCGCGACCTCGTATAGTTACTAGTGTAACAATCACGTACACGACTATCTACCAGTGGGCTAAATCTCCTGTACGATGGACCCAATGGCCGAAGTCCTTCCGACCGCCGGCTCGGCGTTCACGCTTCCCAACCAGGACCTCGTCGCAGAAGCCGTCCGCTTCGCGAAGTCCTTCCAGCGGCTGCTCGCGCGCAGTCCTGACAGCTCGCTGAGCTACGACCGCGCCCGGGTTCTCGAGATGTTGCACTGCAATGGGCCGCAGCGGATGCGCGATATCGCCGATCAGGTCGACCTGCCCGCCCGCAACCTCACGGCCGTCGCGGACACCCTGGAGGCCGAACACCTCGTCCGTCGGACCCCTCACCCGACCGATCGCCGAGCCACCCTGCTCGAGGTGACTGACGCGGGGCGGTCCGCGATTGAAAGCACCCTCGGGCCACGCCTGTTGGAGATCGACGCGCTATTCGACGTGCTTTCCACCACACAGAAAGCCCGGCTACTCAGCGGCCTGAAGCTACTTGTCGATGCGATGGACGAGGTCGCGGCCGAGCAGACCTGAGCGGCGCTTCAGATTTCGGTGGGGAGCGGCGCATTCTCGTCGCGGGCGGTCTCAGCGGAATGTGACGACCCGCGGCACAGTGCGTGGCCCGCGTCGACCGGGAACGTCGCGCTCGGCGTCGTCTGCACAGCCTCAACAGTTTCCCGGCCGGTCGTACACACAAACGCAGGGCGGCCACGTCGGGCCGCCCTGGGCTGTCGCTCCGCCTAGCGCAGGCTGCCAACCCGAGCAGGAGCGGGTAGAACAGTCAGTTGATCGACGACCCGCTCGATGCCGGGAGCTGCCGATGCCGCCCACCACACCGCACGATCCTCGGCCAGTGAGGAAACCGCCCCGGTCAGGGTCGCCACGTTGCCCTGGACAGAAACGTGGACACCGTTCGCGTCGAGGTTGGCGCGCCGGTGAAGGGCGGCGCGGATGTCCTTCTCAACATCGTGGGCCGATGTGGCGGCCTTGATGGTGATCCGGTTGCTGATCTGTGTGATTCCCGCAGCATGACGGGCGATGCGCTCGGCCGCTTCCCGCTGGGATGACCATGTGACCGTTCCCTCGAGGGTCACGGATCCCTTCCTGACAGTCGCCTTGACTGACCCCACCGGCAGGGAGATCGAGTGCGCCAGAGTGTGCGAGAGTTCTTCTGCGATGTCGGTGTCGTCGCGGCGGGAGGACGCCGGGAGATGAACGTCGAGTTCGCTGGCCACGGCGACCACTCCGCGGACGCGCTTGGCGGCCTGCTCGGCGGCGACGAACTGCCAGTAGTTGGCGACGTGGCCGGACAGGGTGATGGCGCCGTCGTGTGCAGTGACACCAATGTTCGCAGCATCAATGCTCGGGTCCCAGCGCAACTCGGCCGTGACCAGATCCTGCAGTGTCGCGTTTGCGGTCTTCATGGTGCCGCCTCCGGTAGAGCCGATTGATGACACCACGACAATAGGCAAGGCTTGGCGGCGTCTGGAACGGCCGTTGGTCACCTCCTCATGTGCCACGTGTCACCAACGCTCACGGCACGAGAACCAGCTGACCGCGACGAGGCGCACCTACCGCAGGCAGTCAATCGCGGAGCGCTGCGGAAAGCGGCCGGGGCACGATGAGAGACGGCCCCTGGTGCTCGTGGAGCAGGCCGGTCGAGACCCGCTTCTCCCACGCCTCGACGCGCCCGGGCCATCGATGGCCAACGACGACGAGCGTGTCCCTCTCGGCGACCGCCTCAAGAATGCGATCCACAGGATCACCGTCAGGCGTGAGCACGTCCGGTGCGTCGCCCGCCATCTCGGCGATGGTGCGAGCGTGCCGGGCGATGACCGAAGTCGACAATGGAGGGTTGTTGCCACCGCGAACGGCGACGAGGCGGACCGGCACGCCCAGAAGACCGGCGAACCAGCCGCCCGCGACCACCACCCGGTCAGAGTCCGGGGAGGCGTTGTCGCCGATGACGACGTGACGGGGCGGCCACGCCGGCGGCCCGGAGCGAATGACCAGGACGGGAAATCCGGACCCACGGATGACGGCCTCCGAGACGCTGTCATGGAGGAAGCGAAAGAAGGCCCCGCCGCCATGTGCGCCCGTGACGATAAGGCGGGCACGGAGCTCGCCCGCGACCGCGAGAATCTGCTTGGCCCGAAAGCCCCGCCGAAGATGGCTGCCGCTCACCGTGCCGCCAATGTCGACAACTGCCCGCACCTCGTCCTCGAGTTTGGCGGCGGCTGCGCCGCCGAGCACGGCAACAGGCAGGCTGCCGGGCGCCGTCGACGCTTGCCAGACAAGCACGAGGTGCAGCGGAGCGCTGCTTCGACCCGCCACATCAACAGCGGCGACCCGTGCGGCGGCGACGTCGTCGTCATCTCCCGACGTCGCCAGGAGAACGGGGCGCAGCGCCTCAGTCGCGTCATTCACCGTCGCGCACCCGGCACGCTTGGCCCTCATCGGTGGCCACCTTGACCCTCCCAAACGCCGCCGCCACACCGGTCCGGGTGGCCCAGCGCAATCCCACGGACCCAACTCTGGGGAGCGCATGCGCGTCCATGGCGGCATGATGTCTCGCTGCTGGCGATGCGGCCACCCCCAAAGGACATCGAACACAAGGTCCTTCGGCCCCAACGGGAGAATCGTCAGCGGCGCACCTGGCGGGGTGGGCCTCTGGAGGTCACGGCGCTCCGTCGCAGGGACGACCGGCCCTTGCCCAGCGACCACAGATGCCGCATCGTGCAGTGATGAAGCAGCGCGCACCCGACGACTCAGGACCGACCGACGGCACGACGCACCGGCCATCGATGCGGGCCATGGTGCTCAAGGCCCCGCGCACTGCGCTCCTGGAGAGCAAGGTTCCGGTCCCGGAGCCTGGCGCCGGCGAAGTGCTCGTCAAGGTGCGCGCCTGCGGCCTCTGCCGCACCGACCTCCACGTCGTCGACGGCGAGCTGGAGCGTCCCAAGCTCCCACTGATCCCTGGACATCAGATCGTGGGCGAGGTGGTGACCGCCAGTCCCGATGTCAGCGACCCCCGCGTTGGTCAGCGCGTTGGAATCCCGTGGTTGGGTTGGACGTGTGGCTCGTGCGAGCACTGCCAGGCCGGACGGGAGAATCTCTGCACCAACGCGCGCTTTACTGGCTACGACATCGACGGCGGGTACGCCGAGTACGCAGTGGCGCATGCTGCCTTCTGTTTCCCGATTCCCGAGGACCTGTCCGATATTCAGGCGGCGCCGCTGCTCTGCGCTGGCCTCATCGGTTACCGGTCGCTGGTGGCTGCCGGCGACGCGCGGCGCCTCGGTCTCTACGGATTTGGGGCGGCGGCCCACATCGTTGCCCAGATCGCCCGCCACCAGGGGCGACGCGTGTTTGCGATCACCCGCCCGGGCGACATCGCCAGCCAGGACTTTGCCCGACGGCTCGGAGCCGAGTGGGCGGGCGATACCACTGCGCCACTGCCTGTCCAACTTGACGCAGCGATCATCTTTGCTCCCGCCGGCGAGCTCGTCCCACAGGCGCTGGCGGCGACCCGATCCGGCGGGACGGTAGTGTGCGCCGGCATCCACATGAGTGACATTCCGACGTTTCCGTACGCATTGCTCTGGCACGAGCGCACCCTGCGTTCGGTGGCCAACCTGACCCGGCGCGACGGTGCAGAGTTCTTCGCCCTCGTGTCACACATCTCGATACACAGCAGCGTCACACAGGTCCCACTCGAGCGTGCCAATGAGGCATTGGCGCAGCTGAAGGCGGGAAACGTCCAAGGGGCCGTTGTGCTGCGAGTAGGGCTGAGCACAGGGGCCGGAACTGCATCGTGACTGGCAAGTCGTGATCTCAGCGCCCGAGAACGCGCGAGGGTGGCCGTCAAGCGGCGGGCTGTCCGTCCGTTCGGGCGGTCACTACCAGCACAGGGAGTTGACTGCTATGTAAGACGCGGTGGCTAACGCTTCCCAGGAACATCGACCCGACATCGCCGCGGCCTCGTGAGCCCACGACGATCAGGTCGTAGCCACCCAGACGGGCCTCGCCCAGGATGGCCTCGGTGGCCGGAGCGTCAACCAGCCTTGTGGCCGCCGTCATCCCCTCGGGAAGCAGCTCGACAGCCTCGTCGATGGACGCCTGTCCTTCGGCTCGCGCCGCCTCCATCAGCTCGTCGTAGATGGATTGGGTGAGGCCACCGAGGCCCAGCTCCGGCCACGCCGACAACGTCGACGAGCATGTCAGCACGGTGAGCTTGGCGCCCTGGGTACGGGCGATGTCGGCGGCGTGCCCGAGAGCGGCCCGCGCGTGGGGGGAACGGTCGTACGCGACCAGGATCTTGGTGAACATCTCTCTCGTTTTGCCTTGCTCAGGACTCAGTCGATGCGCAGTTCGCGGGACAAGGCGACATCTCGATCATTCAAGCGGTATGTGACCGCGCTGTCGACTTCGACCACCCCATCCAAGCCGCGGACAAGGTGCGCCAGGATGTCCGCGTCGCTGCGGAGATCCACGGTACCCTCGATCCGCACCACGCCGCCGTGGACCTCGACCGTGAGGCCGGCTGGGTCGATCATGAGCCATCTCGGGATCACGCCCTCGATGACGTCGGATCGGATCTCGGCGTCGCTCCTGTTGAAACCCGCCAGCAGGTCGCGTCGGGAGACGATGCCCACCATCTGATCGTCCCCATCGAGCACCACGACGCGCTTGATGCGGTGGTGTTCAAGGAGGCGCGCAGCCGCAGCGAGCGATGTACGGGGGCCGATCGAGATCGCCGGTGCCGACAACACGTCCGCGGCGACCAACCCGCCGGCTTTCCGACGCCGCGCTCCCGCTTGGCTGCCCTCAGGCACCCACCGGCGGCGCGGCGGCGGGGGGTTCTTCTTGGCAAGGAGGTCGGCCTCGGAGACGATGCCGAGGAGGGTGCCATTGTCATCGACGACAGGGAGGGCACTCACCTCATGCCGGCGCATGAGGCCGATCATCTGGTGAAACGTGGCGGTCGGGGCGACCGTGACTACGTCGCGGCTCATGACATCCTCGACCAACAGGCGGCGTGGGCGGGGTGGCGAGGCCGGGGTGATATCCGAGTCCCGGTGGCTCTGATCTCCGCGGGCGGCCACTGCAGCGGCGGCATCGGAACGGGCGGTCATCGGGTACCTCCGGGGTGGGGGCCAACGCCATCATCCTCACCGCGACCCCCGCGCCCAGACAGAGCCAAACCGCCCGAACCACGAGGGCCGAAGGACCTCAGGGTCGCCGTCGCTGACGCGGCGGGACGATGGTTCAGGCAACACCTCGCCGCTGCGCTCGACTCCCCCACCGCGCACATCGATCACGAGGTCGCGGTTGATTCACGTCTCTGATGTGCCGGGAGCCGCAATGACGCGGGACCATCGGCACTGGTCACGCATCACGGCTGCGGTGAGACTGTGGCGCATGAGCTCGCCCAGCATGAAGACCGGCCCGATAGCCCACCACCGGCCGCAGCCGACCGAGAGATTCAGGCCCGCTGCCGATGACGACGTGCGGGAGACCACGATCTCGACCGTGATCCTCTCGGGAGATCGAGCCTGGAAATTCCGCAAGCCGGTCGCCTATCCGTTCCTCGACCAGCGCAGCGTCGGCGAGCAGCGGCGGTTGTGTGAGCGGGAGGTCGAGCTGAATTCTCGGCTGGCGCCGGATGTCTATCTCGGCGTCGTCGATGTCGACGATCCCGCAACGGGCGAGCGCCGACCCGCGACGCTGATGCGCCGCATGCCGGAAACCCGAAGCTTGTCGGCCCTGATGGCGGCGGGCCACGACCTTCGCCATGAGCTGCGTGAGATCGCCCGCGTCATGGCGACGTTTCACCTCAGCGCTGACTGCGGCCCTCGAATCGCCGTTGCGGCTGAACCCAAGGCGATCGCTGAGCGTTGGCACGGCGCGCTGACCACCCTGGCACGCTTCACCGGTACAATCCTTGATGGCGCTGCGTTGAACACCATCAGCTGCCTCGCGGATGAGTACATTGCAGGACGCTCCGCCCTGCTCGAGCGGCGGATCGCCACCGACAAGGTGGTCGACGGCCACGGCGACCTTCTCGCCGACGACATCTTCTGCCTCAGCGGTGGTCCGGCCATCCTCGATTGCCTGGAGTTCAGCGATGAGTTGCGCTACTGCGACGTCCTATCCGACGTGGCGTCCCTGGCAATGGACTGCGAACGACTCGGTCATGGCGAGCTCGGCGAGTACTTCCTCCGCCAGTACGCCATGTACACGGCCGATTCATTTCCGGCGAGCCTCGCGCACCACTACATCGCCTATCGGGCGGTGGTGCGCTGTGAAGTTGCCTGTCTTCGTCACGAGCAGGGTGCGGCTGACTCCGCCGAACAGGCCCAGACGCTGCTCCGCATCGCCCACCGCCATCTCGTCTCGGGGCGCGTGACATGGGTGCTTATCGGCGGACCTCCCGGCGTGGGCAAGTCGACCCTCGCCGGTGGGCTTGCCGACGCACTCGGGTGGACTGTGCTGCGCAGCGACGAGGTGCGCCGCGAAGTGACCGACGGGCGGGTTGGGCAGGGCACATCCGAGTGGCTATCCGATCTTTTCTCCACCAGCACGACCATCAGCACCTACGCCGAGTTGATCAGGCGGGCGCAGCTGCTGGCCGAGATGGGCGAGTCGGTGATCATCGACGCGACGTGGGCGTCTGCGGCCCTGCGTGAGACCTCTCTCCGAGCGGCTACCAACGCCGGGTGCGCACATTCTGCGCTGCGCTGCGATGCGCCAGCGCATGTGGCCGAGAACCGGGTCGCGCGCCGTATCGCCGCCGGCACGGACATTTCGATGGCCACCGTCGCCATCGCGCGTCGGATTCGTGAGGCTTTTGATGCATGGCCGGACGCCGTGGTCATCAGCACCGGCGAGTCGGTCGCCGCGGCGCTTGAGGAAGCCATCAGATCGATCCGCCCTGGCACGGAGCAGTGACGCCCCAGAGTCCTCTACAACGCGGCACGCCCTCACGATCATCTGGTGAGGCTCCTCATCAGGCCCACAGTGCCGAGATTGAGCCGCAACAGCTGTGGCGAATCCCAACCGGACCGGCTGGCAAGCTCCAGTAGCTGCTCCCCCGTCAGGTAGGCGTCCACCGTGTCACCGAGGTATCGATAGGCCTCGCGGTCGCCGGCGACCCAGCCACCGAGCCAAGGTAGGGCATGACGGAGGTAGAACGCATAACCTGCGCCCCAGGGTCCTCGCGGAGGTCGCAGAAACTCCAGCACCACCAGGCTTCCTTGGGGCCGCACCACCCGCCGCATCTCGGCCAGGGCCTTCTGCGGATCGGCCAGGTTGCGCAGACCGAAAGCGGTTGTGGCAGCGTCGAAGCTCGAGTCCTCGAACGGCAGGGTGGTGGCGTCACCCCGAACCCACTCGATGGATGGGTTGGCACCGCGGGCGACAGCCAACATGCGGTCGCTGAAGTCGAGCCCCACCACCCGTCCGCGGGGACCAACGCGATCGCGCAGCTCGAGGGTCAGCTGCCCGGTTCCGCAGGCAATGTCAAGCGCGGACCCGCCCGCCGCCAACGCCGCGGCCCCGGCCGCGCGGCGCCGCCACGCACGGTCGCGGCCAAACGAGAGTACGGTGTTCGCGCGGTCGTACCCGGGTGCGATCCGGTCGAACATCGCGCGGACCTTGCCCGCATCGCTGGCTTCGCTCGTCCGGGTGCGGCTCATCCCACCCCCACCATAATCCTCGGAATGGCGGAGTTGAATCGGCCGATCGGCTTGGGGCTGGCCGCCCGAGGGGACGTTCGGGAGGCAGTCAACTGGGCGATCCGAGCCGAGCGAGCGGGGTTGGAGTCTGTCTGGATGCACGACAGCTACTTCGAGCGCGACCCGGTCAGCTTCCTGGCCCCGATGGCGCAGGCCACCCGGCGCATCCGTCTGGGAGCGGGTGCCCTGAACCCGTACACGCGCGATCCATTTGTCGTCGCCTCGACGATGGCGACTCTCGACAATCTGGCCGAAGGGCGTGTGTCGCTGGCTTTGGGAAGCGGCCTGCCATTGCGGCTTGCGCAGATGAACATCAGCTACGAGAACGCGCCGGTCCGGGTTGGGGAATCCATCGACCAGATCCGCGCTCTATGGAGGGGAGAACGGCTGGTGCTCAACGACGCGGTACCGCCGTTGGTACCGATGTTCCCGCCCCCACGGCGGATCCCGGTCTACGTCGCTGCGTACACCAAGCCCTACCTCGAGCTGGCCGGAGAGAAGGCAGACGGCTACCTTGCTCGCCCGATGGAGTCCGTCGCCGCCTTCAGCCTGATGCGCGAGCGGGTGCTCGACTCCGCCGAGCGTCACGGTCGCGACGCCTCGGCCATTGACTTTCGCGGCTACCTGCTCAGCTACATCAGCGACTCGCGGGGCGACGCGCTGAACAGGGCGAAGAGAGAGCCGTTCGTCATCTACATGATTTCCATCCTGTCCGACACCTCGATGTCGCGGGCAGGATTTCCCAAGGAGCTCCGCGACAATGTCAACACGCTCTGGCGGGCGGAGGACTATCACGGCGCGGCCCAGGCAATCCCCGACGAGCTCCTCGCGGCCTTCGTGCTCGTCGGCACCAGGCAGGACGTTGTTGCGCGCGCCCGTGAGTACCACCGCGCCGGCATGACAGTGCCATTGCTGCAGCCGGTCGTCCAGGACGAGGCGCAGGTCCTCGCGACAATCGACGCCGCGGTCCTCTACGGCTCGGCCGTTGGCGACGCCGCCTCGGACGGCGGTGCGGCCATCGCGGTCCGCGGCTCGAGAGTGTCCGAAGCGCCCGGCCTGCGTCACCGTCTGCAGGGCGTATACGAGATCACCCGGCCGTTCAGCTTCACGGCGTCTCTGGTGCCGGTCGCGCTCGGCGGCGCCTTCGCGTGGACGCAGGGATCGGTCGCCCTCGCGCCATTCCTCGCCGCATTGTTCGCCGGTCTCAGCCTCCACGCCGGGACCAACGTGATCAATGAGATCTACGACGTCCGGCACGGCATCGACTCGATCGCCTCGCCTCGGGCCAGCCACGCCATCGTCAAAGGGCGGGTAACCGAGCGGCAAGCCTTCGCCTTGGCAGCGGTCTGCTTCGCCATCACCATCCTGCTGGGGCTGTATCTCGTGTCCGTGCGCGGACTTCTGATGCTGGCCCTCGGGGCGCTGGGCGTGCTCGGCGGCTACTTCTACACCGCTCCCCCGTTCCAGTACAAGTACCGTGCGATGGGCGTGCCACTGGTTTTCCTGCAGATGGGCGTCTTGATGACCGTGGGCGGGTATTTCGCGGCAAGCGGACGCTTCGATTGGCGCGTGGTGGTTCTCTCCGCTCCGGCTGGCCTTCTGGTGGCCGCGATCCTCCACGGCAACGAATGG
>Ga0208848_1000151_pt1 | contig 13618 bp, 17 predicted proteins | sample NGESurshal072012_2_FD_184455 | JGI IMG/M metagenome (GOLD analysis project Ga0208848, IMG submission 184455) | Arctic peat soil microbial communities from Barrow, Alaska - NGEE Surface sample 210-1 shallow-072012 (SPAdes) | ecosystem: Environmental > Terrestrial > Soil > Wetlands > Peat ... | reverse complement strand
CCCGGGTTTCTGGACAGAGAATCGCGGCAAGACCTGATCGAGTTGGCTCGGAACGGATCGGCCGCTCATCGTCTGGCCCGGCGTGCGAACGCGCTGGTGTTGCTAGACGATGGGATGAGCTGCGAGGCGATTGCGAAGGTCCTGTTGCTGGACGACGACACCATCCGCACTTGGTATCGCCTGTATGAAGAGGATGGGATCGAGGGCCTGACGAACTTCGGCTAAGAGCAGCAGTCAATATTTGCTCAACCGTGTTTTTGTCTCGGGGACGCGCTCCTATGCGACCATGACATTCTCATCGGTAGTGGGGGTCCTTGCAGTTATTGGCTTCCGAGAATTCTGCTGGTTCGCGCTCCTTAAGCCATATCTTCTTGCCGGCTCTCTGGGGATATTGCTTGAAGTGCGAGTTGCGTTCCTTGAAGTATCGATTGATGGCAGCTTTGGCTTCGTCCATTGTTTTATAATCGCTGTTGTGGATGATGGCGCGGGCCATACCGCTAAATATCGATTCGATTACATTGAGAAATTGAGCACCCGATGGCAGCGGCGCGGTCTCGACGATGGGGCCGACGGCAGCGGCATTGTGTAGGTCAATACTTTTGTACAACTGCTTGGAGACATGCCACGATGCGGCGTCCCAAGAGAGATAAATCTTCCGCCGGTCGCGATACTGATCGATCAACATCTCCATCAATCTAATCATCTCTGCTGTGTTTTTCTTCTTACTGTAGAAGTGCGTGACCTGATTGCCGGATAACTCCAGCGCCGCTGTCATAATCAAGCAGCCCTTAGATTTCTGCCACTGTGGAACGACCCGCTGCTTGCCAGGAGCGGTAAGCATTCTTCCCGGCTTCGTCTTCACGGCGAACGGGCCAAACTCGTCAATTGAAAAGAACGCTTCGTCCGAACCAAGACTTGAGAGAATTGAGCGAATTTGATCGAGTTTTTCGGAGAAGGCCGGGTCGTTTGAAGTCAGAACAATACGCGCATTGCGCCAACGATATCCCGCAGCTTTCGTAATCGTGCGTATCACCTCGGGGCACGCAGGTCGTCCCTTTTCCCGCAGGACCCGACACAAATCGGGCATGATCCATGTTGTGCGATTGATGTCGTAATTGGAAGGTGGTTCATGTAGGAGGCCGAAGACCGCTTTCTTTAATGCCTCATCGTCATACTTTCTATTGGATTTTGTTTGACGTTCGAACAATGCCGCTGCGCCGCCGCGCTTGAACGCCCGAAGGTATTTTCCGCACGGCTTTGGGTCGATGCCGAGAAAGGCAGAGATCTTGCGTCCACTAAAGCCACGACGACTTGCCAGCACAACCATGGAGCGATTGCGATCAGACAAGCGCCCGTTATACAGGCGATGAAGCAAGGTTGCTAAATCGGGAACGTCGCCAATCTCTTGGCGCAATGCATCAGCATCGATGCCCTTCTGAAGGAGGGCAAGCATCCATTCGAACCGGTTGCGTTCGGCCAAGGCTCGCTGGTCGGGCTTCGGGGCGAGCGTGATCATCCGTGCAGCTTTACGAAAGAACTGTTTCGTACGATCCGGCGAGATAATTGGTTGCTTTCCGCGGGATAGTAGGAACAGGAGTTCGATCGCGCGCTTTTTCTCTAGCGACACCAATAAGTCATAGGTGAGGTCCCAAATACAGTCCTCATTCTTCGGCATCTGTCGTGCATAATCTTTTACCTTGCTGTACCCACCGCGGAAGCCCTCTTCATCGCGGATATGCTCGTAAATGGACCGCGCTGAAAGCCTTGCGCGAGGAGGTAAAGTAGAGTTTTCCTGGAGCATCCGACGGATCGAAGCTATGTGCGGTCCAAGTCTCCGATGGTTCCGCCTTCTAGGCGCAGGGGGTTGAGGATGAGTATGGGCCAGCATTTTGCTGACGGTTTCCGGACTAATCCCAGTCTCACGGGCAACCTGTCTACGTGAGATGCCATCGACTAGAATTCGATTTCGGATTTTCGACCACTGCACTACATCGCGATACATAAGAGATCGTCCTCTTCATGTGACACGCCCTACAGGCGGGACTTATGAACATGGCACATGTGGCCTGCGCAACGGTCGCGAATGGCACTTCGCGTCATTCGCTGCGCCGCAAAATTCGATCGCTATTGGGGGCATAGCGGACATCCGACCAGGATCGCCAGCATCAATGACCCTCGGCAACATGCGCGTCAACGGCGTGCGAACGCTCGCCGCGTGGTGCCTCGGTCGCGGCAGTTTTTTCACGGAACGAAGTGCCGACGGCTCAATTATACTATATTGGCAGCATGATGGCCCGAACTCCCGCAGTAAGCCACAACCGATGACCGCCGACGAGCTAATGCCAGCCGCGCAGGCAGCGACGCTGAAGAGACTTGCGCAGGCTGCCTACGCGCTAGACGCGTTTAAGCCGAACCTCACCCGCACTGAGGCGGATATTCGCATCGCGATGTTAACGGCTAAGCTCAAGCTGCTTGACGAGCCACCGCATACACTCTGAGATACGTCGAGGAAAAGGCCGCCGGACGGTACGGCCACAACAAAAGACGACGACCCAAGTTTATCGCGCAACGGTTGCGCCAGTGTAGGGGTAGATCATGGCAGAGAAGTCCGGCCCGGAGAAATTCGCTCCGCGCGACCGGCGTCCACCTGAAAAACAGAATGACGTCGATCAGGCGGCGGCGAATGCGGTCGAGGGTGAGATCCGTGAGTTCGTCCGGCGCGACGCCTCGTTCCTGCACCGGCAACGCAGCGAGGTCGATGCGGCCAATGACCCGGCCGCCGAAAATCTGAATGCGTTGATCCGGCGCGTCGCCGGCGATTCGATGGAGGAAATCGACCGGGTCATTCGCGAGTTGGAAAGCGTGCGCGAGATGCTGCGCAACGAGGGCGAACGCGTGAGCCGTGAGATCGCCGGCTACGCCAGTCTGAGCCACGCGGCAACAACGGCGATGAAGGTAATTACCGACAGCATCAAGCAATGGAAAGACGCGGCGGACAAGTCGGGCCAACGTTCGGTGAGCTGACTTTACCGACAACAGCCTGCTCCGAACCGCCGGGAGACGTGGCGGCTCGGGGAGGCATGGCGGCTACGGGCCAGTAAGCCGCGGACGACGATTAAATTGTGAATCGCGCGCGATCCCCGCAAGTCTCGGTCGAGCCACGGATCGAGAGTTATGCCTGACGTATCGGCCGCCGAACTGACCGAAGAGACACGCTGGGTTTGCGCAATGGCGGGCTTCAGTTTCCGCTGATAGTGCGCACGATGGTCGAGAGCGGCCGTGCGTTGACCGTGTTGCCGCCGAACTCTTTCATGATCGCACTGTCGTAGTCCGCCAACGTTTGTACTGGCTCTTTCGCCTTTACCTGCACGATTTTGTAGCCGTTCGTCTTGAGCTGGACGAGCAGTTCTGGCAGCGCCACTGAAGTTCCGTGCTGGAAGTCGTGCAGCAGCACGATGCCTTTGCCGCGCTTTTTTAGCTTCGTCATCACGGACGCGGTCACCTGCTCGGGCTTCCGGATCTTGAAGTCCAAGGAATCCATATCGGTCGAGAAGATGCCGATGTTCCGCTGGCCAAGATAGTCAACCATCTCTTGCGGCTGCCTGAGCGCGGGAAAGCGGAAGAACGGTGCAGCAGGCTGTCCGAGCGCTGCGCGCACGGCGCTCACGCCCTTCTCGATCTCGTCCTTGGCCTGATCGGGCGGCAGCTTCGACAGGTCAGCATGCGACCAAGTGTGAGAGCCGATCGTGTGTCCGGCCTCCGCGACCTGCTTGAGGATTTCGGGGTGCCACATCGCATGCTTGCCGATGGGGAAGAACAAGGCTTTGGTGCATTGCGCGGCAAGTGCGCTGAGCACCGCTGGGGTGTTGCCCGGCCACGGGCCATCGTCGAAGGTGAGCACCACCTCGCCCGGCTCCAGGAAATCATAGGCCTTGTATTGCTCGAAGCCGAAGCCGGGCCCGCCGGCGGTATCGATCTCGACCACGCGGGAGACGCCGAGCGCATCCGGATTCCTGCAGACCGGGCTCGGCGCGGCGGCGGCATTGACACGGCCGGGCATTGGGGATGCAGCGGGGCTCGCGGGCGAGGCGACCGGCTGCGCCGGCGCGGGGATCGGGCGCGAAACGATCGTACCGGTCACCAGTTCCGGCTCGGCGACCTTCGCCGGCATGGCGGTCGCGACTGGCTCCCGGACCGTGAGCGCCCGACCGAACGTAAAGCTGATCGCCCCCACGGCCACCACAACGGCGCCCGCAGCGGCCAAAACCATCATCCTACGCATCGCACTATTTCCCCAAAACGCAGAAGCTGGCCCCTGATGCCTGACCGTCACGATCAGGAAAATTGGTTAACATTCGGTTCGTGGGGGCGGTCCGGCCGGAAAGTGCACGCTTCGGGCCGTGGTGCGGATCGGCGACTTCAAGTACCGATTTACCGTTCCGTCGAACGGGTAGTCGGCTCCGCTAGCTATTGAACGACGTCAAGTTTGACCTTCGCAATACCCCGGTCGATCATTCCTAGGGTTTCAGCCGCAGAATACGAGACGTCGACAACTCGTCCGGGAACGAACGGACCGCGGTCATTGACCCGAACTGTCACGGACCGCCCAGTAGCGACGTTTGTGACGCGCACTCGGGTGCCGAATGGCAACGTACGATGAGCCGCGGTCAATTCGTGCGTATCGAACTTTTCGCCGCTCGCGGTCTGTGTTCCTTCTGTGTAGAAGCTGGCAAGTCCATACGACGCATCCTGTGTCTGGGCTGCATTTTTGTCCGACGCGAACGGGGTATGCTTTTTCGTGACCGCCGCATGCCTATTCGTCACGAACGATCCCTTCCGATTGTGTTCCAACGATGCCTGTCGACTGGCGGTAAGTAATTCAGATTTGTTGGTGACAACAGAGGACTGAGCGCAGGCCGCAAGCGAAGCCGCTCCCAGAACGACGGCAAACAGCTGAACAGCTTTCCGAACACCGGCGGACGAGACCATCGGCTCGTCAAGAAAAATACGGCTTGCGTCAATGTCGACGTACGAAGTTCTGGCACAGCTGATGGAAGACATGTTGTACCCCCGACCCATCGAAATCCAACAGGCAATAAGGGCGGGACCATGGCCAGATGAAAACCAAGACGGCGTTAATCACGCAATTTCATTTTAGTGTGATGATTGTGCCACAACGGGAAACAAGGGGCTCCGGAATTGGGCGGAGCTCTGTGATTCGGTCACCGACAATTTCCGCTATCCCAAGTTCCTGGAAGCATTTCTGAGAGGGGACATCGACCGTCTCGTTGTTCTTCCCTCTACTGGTGCTGCTAGTGCTCGGGCGGTTCGGCAGCCGTCTCCAACAAACGTCCAATATACGGGCGTGGACAAACGTGGACTCCTATAACGACACCCGGCAACTCCTTGCGACATAATTTGAGACATGGCACTAGTGCTAGGCTGGCCGATGCTGGTTCTGAAACGAGGATCGAAAAAGCCGACCGAGTGGCCAATGGCCGAACGACGATTTGCAGGAAAGCCGAAAAAACGTAAATATTCACGCCAGATCGGGAACCGTTCGGGAAATCCCGGCTAATAAATCGCCCTGGCACCACGTTCACTATCGAGTGAGCCTTAAGAAAGGACAATCATGATTTGGAGCGGCATACGGGCTCGCTGGAGCCCATTCTTAATTATTGCGACAGTCACTACCGTGCTCGCGGCAGGACCAGTTCTGGCCAAGAGCAAGCCCGCGACCTACGAGGGCAAAGCGGTGCGCATCGGCCACGGCACAGCACACACCGTTGTCCGCGCCGACGCCAACGGCAAGGCGGCGTCGATCAGCATAGTCTTCACCCCGGGTATGCTTGATGGCCTGCCAAAAGCGGCCAAGGGCGCCGACCCTGATTTCCCCTATCTCCTGCCGATGCCGACGAAGGGGCCCAAGACGGTCGTCGATCACGTTGTCATCAACTGGGAGTCCGCTGGTCATCCGCCGCCGCACGTCTACGACGTGCAGCATTTCGATTTCCATTTCTACCTGGTGAGCTACGCGGCGCACATGAAAGTCGCCTTCAAGGACGAGAAGGATTCAGGCGATCCGAGCCAACAGCCACCGGCTGAACTTGTGCCAGCCGGCTACATCGTGCCGCCTGGTACGGCGGTTTCTCAAATGGGCGTGCATGCGGTTAATCCATCGGCGCCCGAATTCCACAACCAGCCGTTCAACGCAACCTTCATCTACGGCTACTACAACAAGCAGCAGACCTTCATTGAACCGATGGCGTCGCTGGCATTCCTCAAGTCGAAGCCGTCATTCTCCGCCCCGGTGACACGGCCCGCCTCCTACGCCAAGCCGGGCGCCTATCCTTCGACCTATAGCGTCAAGTATGACGACGCTCACAAGGTCTACGAGGTGGCACTAACGGATTTGAAGTAGGGCACGACTTGCTGAACAGGGAGCCCCGGAACGCTGCGGTTATAGCAGCCTCCTAATCAAAACACCTGATCGGATTTCGGAGAGACCGCCACGAGGCGGTCTTTCTGATTCAGGAGCAAGCAAGCCGCGCTTAATTCTGAAGTCTCAAATTTTCTAATCCGGCGTGCCCTCACCGTCACCAAAGCGGTACGGACTGCCATGGAAATTATCGCCGCCGCGTGTTCCGTCGTGACGAGTGGTTTCGCCATGCCGCATGCCGAAATTGTGTGTATGTGGTCGCATGAACCGCGCTAGTATCGTAAATCGGCGTTTTTGTCCGTCATCGAAGCTCTGATAAAGAGGTGCCAGCGTATCTGCGAGACGTTTCAAAACGGCACCACGGGTACTCAAGGCATCGGCCAAGCGCTGCAGTCGTATAACCGGATCAGAGGACGGTTGCTGCTCGAGCGTAGCGGCGAACCCGTCCGTCCGCATCTTGGTAAGATCACGCAATGACTGCTCGAAGTTCGGCCAGATCTTTTCTTGATCCGCGTTGAGTTTGAGTCCCGCATGCAGCGCCGCAATGCGAGCATCGGCAAATGCGGCCATGTCCTCCATATTGAACTTGGGTGCCGAATGCAGTGCCGCAAGGTCCTCATTGGTAGACGCGCCCTTATCCTCGGCAGCACTCGGCCCTTTCGGACTTTGCTGCGCATGGACGATCATCGGTCCCGCGATCATAAGCGCCGCCGCGCAGACGAATGCTCTTTTCCACATGATGGATGCTCCTTCAAACCAAATATATCGGCAAACTACTCCTTTGCCCGGAACATTGCCACTCTTCGCCACCGGCCTTGGCGCGTTGGGTCTGCTTGGCTGTTGCAGGAAGCAAAAAGCTAAAGCTGCCTGATCAATTGACCTCTGCGCCGTAGCGAAACCATTGTGATTATGATTATATGAGGCAACAGTCTCATTTGAGAGACGAGCTATGAAGCAGCTTCAGCTGTTCATGCGTGTCGCAGCGACTTTATCGCTTCTATACGCGGGCGCGCCTTTTCACTCTGAGAGAGCAAGCGCCCAAGTATTTGATTTCGGTCAGGTTGATGCATTTGAATCAATGGGTACAGGGACGCAACGTGGTGGATCGCCACCGAAGACAATTGTCGATGACGGCGATTGGCACACGGTATTTTTCACGATTCTAGAATCCGATTCCGACGCCAAAATTTATTGGAAGTCGAAGGACGGGGACCAAACAACAATCATACATGGACCAAGTGTGAAGGCATTTCAAACCGCCGGACAATTCAAGATCGAAGCTCTCGGCAACGAAAATCACAGTTTCAAGTATGGATACGTATTGTTTCGTCTAAAAAATAGTAAAGGCGAGAAGACATAAATTCTCGGCTGGCGCAGGAAGCAGAACAACGCTGCTGAACTTGCAGCCTGATCAAAATACCTGATCGGATTTCGGAGAGACCGCCGCGAGGCGGTGTTACTTTTTTGATTGAAGAGCGGCGCACCACTCCGCGATTTCATTTTCATCCATCGACTCACCGTTTGGGCCTTCAATACGGATGGCCTTACGGCCAGATGGTCGTCGCTGACAGGCGAATTTCAGAGCCATTTCGCGTGAGCTAAAAAAACTGTAGCCAATATCAGGCTCGCTAGTGTCCGTTGAGGGTGATTGGATTGATAACTTCCATTTTCCCTGACCGGGTGTTGTCATGGCCTTTCCCGCTTTGCCGTGTACTCAGCTTTGGAACTCATTCGCCGCTGGTTTGAAGGTAGCCAATACGCCCGCGCATAGGCGCTCTGGATCACGCTCGCCGCATGTCGCAAGCTCGACGATATTGCGGCGATAAGTTCATTTAGCAGGCCGGACCTATCGACCAGTTTGAGAGACTTGCAAACGTTCTCGTATGCAATACCCATGGCCTCAATCGTTTCAGGCTGAAAAGCCTGTCCGCTCAAGAATGGAATTATGTGCAAAATTGGAGTTGTCTGCATGGCGCGTCCCTTCTCACCAACCTCCGCAAACGCCCGCTCGGCTCGCCGTATTGAAGCAACAATTTGAGAACAAGTCGCCTGGATTTTTGGTTGCGTAATTTTTGGGAATTGCGTGTGAAAGGTGCCGGCACCAGCGCGCTGAGTAACCGCCGTCTCGGTCAGGACAATGCTGCCGGTAGGCCCTATGCAGCGCCGGGTTGGCGTTCCGGCGAGTCTGAACTCATGAAATCACTATAAGCCGATCCTTGTTGGCTTATTGTGAGGCGTATTGTTTATCACCTGCAGCACGAGCACTAGCAGCACCAGTAGAGGGAAGAACAATGAGACGGTCGATGTCCCCTCTCAGAAATGCTTCCAGGAACTTGGGATAATCCTGCAAGGAGACACATCCGTTTGACTGACCATCGGGGCCGAGCATATAGGGGTGGGCTAGGATGCCGGAGCGTCCGTACATGTTGCTACCGCCGACAGGATTGAGCCGAATGGCCTGAACGCCATGGTAAAGTGCTTTTCGCAAAGCGAGACGATAGACGTTAGGGGGTGTCGGTCCTCGATCTTTCTCACTCACATAACGAGTATCATCTAGCCATTTGCCGAGTCCCGAGTGCGCTTCCAGTTTTTCCCCGTTGGGCAAATAGACGACACGGCCCTCAATGTCATAGACCGCAGTACGACCAACTGCCTCGGGCGGAAGCGAGTCGTTGCGGGACTGCCCAAAGAGGTTCTTCAGAAAAGTCAAGAATGCCGATGAAGCAGCCGACGAAGGGTTTGCTGTGGATTTTGGACTCGTAGCAATGCCGTTTAAGGGAGCGGTGCCGCTCTCGACCTGCCTGTATTGTTCGATGAACGGACGAGACGGTGGCAATGGAACCGAGAGCATGTCTTCGTCAGAAGGCGCTCGCTTGGGCAGCTGACTGCCGGGGATTAACTCGCCAGAAGGTCGTTCCGTCTCGCGGTGAGACGCTTGTCCCTGGCGTGAGGCATCAGACCCCAGAGGCTCTGACAGGAAGAGCAGCGCGTTTCCGTGCGCGAACGGGCTGTCGAGAAGGGAACCGGCGCTCGCAGGTACCGAGCGGAAGGCGCAGCAATTCTCTTCGGCCTTCAGATTACTGTCGGCTTTGAGGTAAGCAGTGTGCATCCACTCGATGCCGAATGTGACCGAAGCGGCTATGGCTGCTGCAACGAGCAGAGCCTCTAGGGAAATGATAGGAGCCCTAAACGCGGCATGGCGATCACGGACTGGACAAAATATGCGTCGAGCTACGGAGTGCATAACAGGTGATACTCAGATGTTTGCTGACCTGGAATTGACCACGCCAAAGCGGACGGGCCTCTCACCGCTTCCTTGATTACGTAGCGAACGGATAGCGAATATCCCCCTATCCCGCGTCTTCAACGGAGCCTAATAAGAATGGAGAAATTATGGAAGCCATTTTTGTATAGGGAAGATTGCACCGCCGCTCCCCAGAATGACTAATGCAGCAGCGCAATCTATGCCCCACACCGGTCCCCTGACGGCTTCAGCCTTTTAAAAAGCCTACGACGTTCATCGTGATTTTATGCGCTCCAGGGACATGTCTGCCAAGCGCAGTCATGGGCCGACAGTCAGCGTCCAGTTCCAGCATCTAATCCATCAGCCCACCTGAAATAAAGGCAGTCATGGCAAATTTGCTAACATTCGTGCGCTTCCATCACCACCTTCGCGCCTTCACACGGGTCAAGGTGACAAGGAACCCTCGCAAACTGGGTGCGCGAGCGTTTTACCGTTGCACCTTTTTACCCGTGACGCGCTGGGCCGCGCGAGCCGAGCGGGACAACCGTCTCAAATTTTCAGTTTTTAGGTTCGCTAATACTCGTTCGGCATGCCCGCTTTGCCCCCAATAGCTGCCAAAATGTTGCAGTGCCGCGAATGACGCTATGTGCCATGTGTGGACGGCTCCGAGTTGGCAAGGATTTTCTTCACGTATGCAGCATTGGTCGGTGCAGCCATGTGTTCGGCCTTTAGGCATCCGGTTTCCAAAAGCCAAGCTTAACACACCGAGCACAGCGGCCGAACTCGTCGAGCACCATCCGGGTCGTGCCCGCGTGCATGGCGTTGTGCCTAAAGAACCGGCCGATCGGATTGAGCGCGCGATCCACGTCGTCGATACAATCATCCTCAATCTCGATCCGGTCGTGATCCTTGACCCACGTGCCCGGAGGCGCTTCACGTTGGCGCCGCAAAAACTCTGCGTACAACCGCTTCCTTTGCTGCTCCTTCGTCTCACAGGTCATGGTGATTTCCCCGTTTATTTGCGGTGCCGAAGCACCGCCTCGTCTATGCGATCCACCTTGCTCGGAGAAGCAGGCTGGCATCGGGCCGATTTCGCAGAAGCCCGAACTCGTGACGATGGGCCGAACCTATAAAGGTGGATGGGATAGCGCAAGAACCGACGGACCGCCGTGGGCGGCCGATCGGTTCACGTGATTAACGCGGCGTTGCCGATTTGCGAGCAGAAATTCGACCAGTCATGAGCCAGCTTGCTCCTTTTTCGAGCTGGTCGCCGCGACGGTACAGGCCGCGACGGCGCTCAAGGCGGCGTGACACTCGACCAGCTTCCAGAAATGCGAAGGCCGGCTTTATTTTTATTAGCGCGGGCAAGTTTTAGGGTTCGGGTCGGTTTTATTGTTTTTGAGAATCTTAAGTTTGTTTGTTGAAAGCGAGCATAAGCAGGACCGAGGATCTTTCGCCCGCAGCTCCGATCAATTCAGTCTTGGCCCTAACGTTACAAGGGGCCCTGCTTCAAGGCCAGTGCTACCGAGAAACTTTAGTGTCGCCTTCCAGGTGACGTTTCCATCGGGACGGATATGTTGAACGACGTCACCGGTCATTTCCATTGCGCGCAACATTCCGATCGCTATAATCTCTTCGCTCACTTCGACGTCAGGATGGTCCGCAAGGAACATTTTGTAGTAACGGTTTGCAAACTCCCAGAGGACTTTATCCATTCGGACGTTCATTGATCGCGAGTATCGCTCGGTCATCCGAGGGAGTTTGATAGTGTCAATCATAGGAACCTCCGGGTTTTTGTCCTGGCCGTGGCCATGGGCAACTCGTTTGTGCGCCACCGTTTCCCGGAGTGGGTCGGTTAGGCTGTGGCCTTGAAGCACATGAGCCACCATCGGAACGATGGACTTCTATATAGGTGAGCAACGCCGAAAGGCAACTGCACACGGAGGGATGGTTAATCTGATCGGCGACCGTTCACCGTCTCAGCAACCGCAGTGTGAAGGAAACGATCCTGTGCTCTGCACTCCGCCGCACGAGCACCGTGCGCGTCGAGATGATGCCGAGAGTGAGGCGCGAGCGCGACGTGCGAGGAATGCGCAGCCATCAAGCGCCTGAGCCGGTGATTGAGATCGAGCCCGAGATCGAGGTGGACAACAGCGCGCTGCATCGCCTTGGGGCATCAGTCATGGTGGTTGTCCTGGGATCACCACCTCTACCGCCCAATATTCGTTCGCGGGGTGCAAATAAAAAAGGCCCCCTCAAGCGGATCACCCGCGAGGTGGCCATTTGCGCGTCGGAAAATGAAGAAACCGGCGCGAGCGGATCACACTGTCTCAGTCCAGTGCTTATTGATTTGCTCGGGTGTGAAAAACTCCCCGACTGTCAGGCCGGGCGTGTCCGGCATGGCGTTGGCTACCCGTTGCTCAAAGCGTGCCATGTGTTCGCTGTGGCGCGCGGCCGTCTCGTGATCTATTTTGCCACGGTCTAACAGGACTCGCATCTGCTGCCCGTCAATGCGGTTCGCTGACAAGTCCTCGTAAGTCAGTTTCGTGTCGGGGTCATCAAACCGCGCACTTGAATGCTCGGCAGCGCGTACCGCCTCGAAAATCCTTTGCGCTTCCGCTGTGTACGCTGCCTTGGGCCGTCATCTATGGCGGCATAGCGAGCGATCGCTTCGTCGCGAAAGATCGCCCATGCGTCGTCACTGTCTTCGTGCTCTTGGATGCAGTTGTAAGCGAGCGCCTGCAAATCGCTTTCTGATTTAGTGTGCATGAATGTTCTCCAGTTTCCATGTTGAGTTGATCGACACCCCGAACATAATGCGGCCCCCGCCACATGCAACTCATAATTGAAATTATGGTTTAGACACGTGTAAACGAGGTCATTTTAAGCTGCGACCACATCGGCGCGCGTCGGGGCGATGAACTTGACCCGGCCGAACTGTGTGTGACCCTGATCGAACAAGCCGGCGGTCATAAAGTGCACAGCAGCAAAGTCGGCCGTCGCGGCGGCCCGCTCGACAGGATCGTCAAGGTCGCGAATACAGCACGCGACGAAGGCGATGTATTTAACCGGCCACGCCTTGGGGTGCCGGCGAGCGCGCCTTCGGGCGCGAATACCGGCTTTCATGCCGGCGATGAGGCTGGCGGACTTGGTTTGGGTCATTGGGGAGTGTCCAAAGGGACCTCCTCAATGTAGGTGCCCCGCACCGCCCTAGCAAAGACCGCTTGTGGCGCTGGTAAACAATCCCCTACTCGCCCCACCGAACAGAAAAACCAGCCGTTCGTTGATTTGTAGGTTCAATGGCCAATACCCATCTTTTATATGGATTTTAGGCCTTTCAGCGCCGCGCCAGCGCCGCAGGGCCGCCAAAGCCGGCCTATCCCCTTATCCGCCGGGCGGGCATGGTTTCCAATCCATTAACGGTCGGCTGCTAGGTTTTGGAGCCAAATTGGCCCCGATGACATGCTGATTGTCTGTCCGAGCTGCGCGACCTCCTACATGATCGACCAGGCCTCTGTCGGCCCGGCCGGGCGCACCGTGCGTTGCGCCCGCTGCAAGGTGACCTGGATCGCCGGCGAACCGAAGAGCACGCCCGATATGACCGCCTTCGTGGACAGCGTGATCGCGGACGCCGGGGCTCAATCGACGCCGCTCGCCCACACGGAGGCGGCGCCACCGCCCACTGCGGCCGCGCCACCGCCGCCGTCCGCGCAAGCCGCCGCCGCCGACGTTGGCGCCGAAGACTCCGAATCGATCACCGCGACCGACAGCAAGGCGCCGCCGGTCGAGCCGCCGCCACCGGAACCCGCACCGGCCGAGACGCCGGCAGCGGAGCCGGCCATGATCGCCGATGCGCCGTCGCTGGTGCCGCCGATCGAGCATGAGCCGCTGCCGGATGCGGCCAATGCCGAGCCCGATTCCGAAGACGCCGAAAG
>Ga0208848_1000150_pt1 | contig 13623 bp, 14 predicted proteins | sample NGESurshal072012_2_FD_184455 | JGI IMG/M metagenome (GOLD analysis project Ga0208848, IMG submission 184455) | Arctic peat soil microbial communities from Barrow, Alaska - NGEE Surface sample 210-1 shallow-072012 (SPAdes) | ecosystem: Environmental > Terrestrial > Soil > Wetlands > Peat ... | reverse complement strand
GAGACTGCGGCGGGGTCAGAGAGCACGGCATGTTCGGAAACGGAAGCATCGAGGAACCTGAGAGATCCACTGTGACCTCGGCTCGTAGCGGAAACGAGCGGAGTATGCTGGACGAATGGAACATTCCTGAGAAAGGCAAACGCTGCAGTGGAAGTCGGATTCGCTGGTAGTACTCAGAGCGCGGGAAAGCCGCGCACACGGGGGAGCGGCGAAGCAGATGAAGACTGACTTTAGGGAAACATCACCCGCACTCGCAGAGGCAGGAGCATGATGTCAACGCAACTGAGTCAGATAGCGAAGAAGATCGTCGCGAAAGTCATCTGGGGAGCCCAGTGCGGGAAATCCGCACGCTGGGTTCTGCTTGGGGAGACGAGTTCAAGAAGCCAAGCTCGCTCGGTGAGGGCACTGGCGCGAAAGTGTCAGATAACAGCGAGGCTCCGCAAAGGGCTACAGCCTCAAGGCTCGTCTCTACCATCCCACGAATCTAGTTTTTGGAAGCGACAGCCAGAGAAAACGATCAGATCAGACCCTCGAACACCACTTGCGCCGCCCCGAATGCCAGCCGTCGGCCGTTCTTCGAATCTGGTCTTCCAGCCAGTTCAGAATAGAACTACCATTCGCGTCAGTTCGGGGTTCATTCCAAGGATCCCGATCAAATGAGAGTGATTAAATGAGCACACCGCGGACAATACGCCTGTCGCCCAACGACAATGTCGTTGTCGCCGTCGATCAGATCGCGGCTTACGCGAAGATCGCGGGCTTGACGGCTCGCGAGCTCGTGCCGCGCGGCCACAAGATGGCCGTGACCGCCATTGGTGAAGGTGAGCCGGTACGCAAATACAGCCAGATCATCGGCTTTGCGTCGAAGCCGATCGCGGCCGGCGACTGGGTGCATGAGCATAACGTCAAGATGCATGATTTCGCACGCGACTATCGTTTCGCCGAAGCGGCAAAGAATGACGAAGTCCTGCCGCCGGAACTGCGCGCGACATTCCAAGGCTATGTGCGCCCAAACGGCAAGACCGGCACACGAAATTATATTGGCATTCTCACTTCGGTGAATTGCTCGGCCTCGGCGGCGAAATTCATCGCCGAGGAGGTCAATCGCTCCGACATTCTCGACGACTATCCCGAGATCGATGGCGCCGTTGCATTCGTTCACGGCACCGGCTGTGGCATGGCCGCTCATGGCGAGGGCTGGGATCTGTTGCGGCGAACGCAATGGGGTTATGCGACGCATCCCAATCTCGGTGCTGTGCTGATGGTCGGCCTCGGCTGCGAGGTCTTTCAGATCGACCGCATGAAAGACGAATACGGCATGGTGGAAGGCGATCACTTCCAAACCATGACCATCCAGGCAACGGGCGGTACGAAGAAGACGGTCGATCAAGGGGTCGAACGCATTAAAGCGATCCTGCCGGTTGCCGCAGCCGCCAAGCGGGAAACGCGGCCGGCCTCAGAGATCGTGTTGGCGCTCCAATGCGGCGGCTCGGACGGCTTTTCCGGCATCACCGCAAATCCGGCGCTGGGCGCCGCGGTCGATCTTTTGGTCAAGCACGGCGGCACCGGCGTGCTCGCGGAAACTCCCGAAATCTATGGCGCCGAGCATCTGCTGACGCGACGCGCCGTCAATCGCGCGGTCGGCGAAAAACTTGTCGAGCGCATTCGCTGGTGGGAGGACTACACCAAGCGCAACGGCGGCGAGATCAACAATAATCCGGCGCCCGGCAACAAGGCGGGCGGGCTCACCACAATTCTGGAGAAGTCTTTGGGCGCGGCGGCCAAAGGCGGCACCACTACGCTGCGCGCAATTTACGAATATGCCGAATCGGTCATGGAGAAGGGTTTCGTCTTCATGGATACTCCCGGCTATGACCCAGTCGGCGCTACTGGGCAGGTTGCTGGCGGCTGCAATGTCATGTGTTTCACCACCGGCCGTGGCTCGGCATTCGGCTGCAAGCCGACGCCCTCAATCAAGCTTGCCACCAACACCGAGATGTATCGACGCATGACCGACGACATGGACATCAATTGCGGCGATATTCTCGACGGCATCTCGATCGAAATGAAGGGCCAGGAAATCTTCGACAAGGTTCTGCAGGTTGCTTCTGGTACGCACACCAAATCGGAAGACCTGGGCTATGGCGATCAGGAATTCGTACCGTGGCAAATCGGAGCAATCATGTAGACCGGACGCCAGCCGTTCCGGCCATCTCTTTTATGCATAATGACGTTCGAGTCCTCTCGGAGCCACCAGAAATCAATGGTTTCTAACGGTAAAATATCGGACTTTGACATTGACCTGACCGGGCTTTTTTGGACCAAGCTTTATGAGAAAATCAGTTTGGATGATTTTCGCGCGGGGGCAGATCTTGCTGTTGCTTCGGTTCAGCGGCCACATTCCGTAATCTGCTATTCTGCGAATCCAGCCCCCTGCCCACGACTGCTTAGCTGTCCGAGCCGGATTGCTCAGTAAGAAACACGTTTGGGCGATAATCAGTAGCGTTTGTCTCGAGATGGACGAAATCAAGAAAGAGAACGAGGTGTGGCGGAAAGCAGAAAACGTCACCAAGGCTGCCCACTTCGGACTTTCGCCGAAGGCCTCAAGTCTCAGCGTAAGAACTTGGATCGCACGTTGTCCCGGGACAAAACACCCCCTCGAACTGCAGCCAAAGCGAAATCGGTTCTACTGCGGGTACTGCAGAGTTGGAGGCGGTATAGACAAACTCGACGAGTTTGCTGCCCAGAGCAGGAGTACACGGAGATGGGAAGGAAGAGGCATACGGCTGAAGAGATTGTTTCGAAATTTCGGCAGGTTGATGTACTGACGGCACAGGGCCATGCGGTGGTGGACGCGATCCGCTCGCCTGACAAAACGGGTGAGTCGCGTGAGCTATGAGTTCGACTTCGCCGCCGTTTTCGCCGCGTGGCCCGAGTTGCTGCAGGGCATGCTCAACTCTCTCGTGCTCTCGGCGCTGGCGATGGTGATCGGCATGGTTGTCGCGGTGGGAGGAGCGCTTGGCAAAACCTCGGGGCCGAGACCGCTGCGCTTGATGATCGATGGCTACATAGAGTTGATTCGCAACACACCATTTCTGGTCCAGATTTTCCTGATCTACTTCGGGCTTCCCGCGCTCGGCATACGGCTCTCCTCAAATATGGCCGCACTCCTGGCCCTAGTGGTCAATGTCGGTGCTTACGGTATCGAGATCGTCCGCGCCGGTATCGAAAGCATTCAAAAGGGTCAGATAGAAGCTGGAAAATCCCTTGGCATGCGACCGCTCCAGATTTTCCGCTACATCATCCTGAAGCCTGCCATTCAGGCGATTTACCCGTCGCTCACCAGCCAGTTCATCCTATTGATGCTGAATTCGAGCGTGTGCTCCGCGATTGCGGCGAGCGAACTCACGGCGGTCGCCGGCGACATCCAATCGCGCACGTTCCGCAGCTTCGAGGTCTATTTCGTCGTCACCTGCATGTACTTGGCGATGTCAGTCCTCTTCTGGACCGTCTTTGCCGCAACTGAGCGCGTCTTCCTGAGAAAGGCGACCCGGTAAGGCGATGCGCGAACTCGGACCAAACGAGATCCTCTTCATCCTGGCGGCAGTGCGCTGGACATTGCTTCTGTCCATCACCGCCTTTCTCGGAGGTGCCATGGGGGGCGTGCCTGTTGCTCTGGCCCGGACCAGCGAGTTCAGATGGATGAGGCTCACGGCTACTGGCTACATCAAAATCTTTCAGGGCACGCCTCTACTGATGCAGCTCTTTCTCGCTTTCTTCGTGCCCGGGCTGTTCGGTTGGTCGGTCGATCCCTGGATGGCGGCGGTGCTGGGCTTGTCGCTCCATGCCAGTGCTTTCCTCGGCGAAATCTGGCGCGGCGCCATCGAGAGCGTGCCACGCGGCCAATGGGAGGCAGCTGCCTCGCTTGGCCTGCACTATAGTCCGAAGATGGCGCTGGTCGTAGCGCCCCAGGCGATGCGGATTGCAATTCCGCCGACGATCGGATTCCTCGTCCAACTGGTCAAGGGCACCTCGCTAGCTTCGATCATCGGCTTCGTTGAACTCACCCGCGCGGCGCAGGTGATCAACAACGCCACCTTCAAGCCCTTCACGATCTTCGCGCTCGTCGCGCTGGTCTACTTCCTGATATGCTGGCCGATGTCGGCTTACAGCAAAAGAATGGAGCGTAAGCTCCTCATCGCGTCACGTTGAGTACCTCGATGTCATTGAGCGAGCAACCCACCAAAAACCCACAGGAGAACGTTGCATGTTTTTTTCGAGACCCATTTTGCGTCGCAGCTTCGGCTCCCTGCTTTTAGTCAGCCTCGTCGCCGCAACCCTAAGCACCGTCCCCGCTAAGGCTGCGACGCCAGATGAGGTCAAAGCGCGGGGCAAACTCATGGTCGGCGTCTTGACGGACTATCCGCCCTTCGGCGGCACCGATGCACAGCAGCAGCCGGCTGGATATGATGCAGACGTCGCTAGGCTCCTGGCGAAGTCGCTTGGCGTGACGGCCGACCTTGTGCCTGTGACAGGCCCGAACCGTATCCCCTATCTGCTGACAAACAAGGTCGACGTTCTGATCGCCACCTTCGGCATTACAGCCGAGCGGTCCAAGCAAGTGCTGTTCTCCAACCCGTACAGCACACTGACGATTTATGTGCTCGCGCCCAAAAACCTGAATGTGAAAACGCCGGAGGATCTGAAGATAGTCACAATCAGCGTGGCGCGCGCCTCGACGCAGGATACCGCGATCACCGCCATCGCGCCGCCGGGCACGCCATTGAAGCGCTTTGACGATGACGCGACGGCGCTGCAGGCGCTGATCTCAGGCCAAGTCCAGGCGATCGGTGCAAGCAACACCATCCTCGCCCAGATCACTAAGGACTATCCGCAGCTCAACATCGAGCCCAAGATCATCTTGAAGGAGCAGGGGAACGGCATGGCCTTCCGCAAATCCGACACCGCGCTGCAGGAATACGCCAACAAGTTCATCGCGGAGATCGAAAACAATGGCGAGTTGAACGCCATCAACAAGCGTTGGTTCGGTACCGAGTTTAAAAAACTGCCGCCGATGCCGCAGTTCTGAACCGGAAAAACTAGTGCGCCCGGCCTAGTACCTGGCGCGCTATTTACCGGTTCATTCGAAGAACGGATATCTCATGACGACCGAGACCGACACCGCCGCTGTGAATCATGACACTAGCGACGAGATCATCTCGATGTGCCAGGTGAACAAGTTCTTTGGCACCTTTCAAGCGCTGCGAAATGTCGATCTCTCGGTATCGCGGGGCGAGCGGATCGTCATCTGCGGTCCGTCCGGCTCCGGAAAATCGACGCTGATCCGCTGCCTCAACCAGCTGGAGGAGCATCAGTCGGGTGAGATCGTGATCGAAGGTATAAGGGTGCATGCCGGCCTGCGCGGCATCGAGACGGTCCGGCGTGAGATCGGCATGGTATTCCAGAGCTTCAACCTTTTTCCGCACCTGACCGTACTGGAGAACTGCATGCTCGCGCCAATGAAGGTCCGCGGCATCAGCAAGTCCGAGGCGGAGGCCACCGCGCGTAAGGTCTTGGATCGCGTCCATATCCCGGAGCAAGCACACAAGTACCCGATCCAGCTGTCTGGAGGTCAACAGCAGCGCGTCGCGATCGCGCGCTCGCTTTGCATGAACCCGAAGATTATGCTGTTCGACGAACCGACGTCAGCGCTCGATCCGGAGATGGTCAGAGAGGTACTCGACGTGATGGTCAAACTCGCGGAGAGCGGCATGACGATGCTCGTCGTAACCCATGAGATGGGATTCGCTCGCAAGGTCGCCGATCGCGTAGTTTTCATGGACGCTGGCGAGATCGTCGAAGTCGCGCCACCGGAACGTTTCTTCTCCGCGCCGGAGAACGAGCGGACCCAGCGCTTCCTCAGCCAGATCCAGCATGCTGTGCAGCAATGACGCCATCCGCACGGCCTGCCGCCAGGCTCAGGACCGCTTCGGGTCAAAATCGACAAACTCACAGTGAGCATCAGTACCGGTCTGGATGTCCGTTATTGGCTGTGTGTACCGAAAACCTAAACCCGGACATAGTGGTGATGAAGCCCGCCAAGGATCGGGCGTGAACTTATGGTTCCGGTTCGCTGAACCGGGCGAGAGACCGGCGCATCTTTGTTCAATGACCGATGCGTTCTGATGTCGTTGTAATAGTGGGCATAGGCACGCAGAATCCGACGCAGATGCGCTTCGCCCAAGACGATGAAATGATCCACACACTTGCGCCGGATCGACCCGATTAGCCGTTCGGCAAAACCATTCTGCCAAGGCGAGGCTGGTGCAGTAGGCTTGTCCCGAATGCCCATGGCGCGCAATCGGCTTGCGACGACCGCCTGTGTGTACCGAAAACCTCAACGTTGATAAATCAAAAGATGAAACTTTTTCACAAAAACACAAGGACGCAGAATTCCTCGCAGCGCCAATTGAAAAGCTTTCAGCTAAAGATTTTACTATCTGCAAAGCTTCGTCGGGCCATGCCCTCACGCCCTCTTCACCTCCCGTCCGCCCAGATAAGCCGCGCGAACCTCCTCGTTGTCCCACAGCGCCTTGGGCCTGCCTTCGACCACTAGGCGCCCGGTTTCCAGCACGTAGCCGCGGTCGGCGACCGCGAGCGCCATGTGAGCGTTCTGCTCGACCAGCAGTACCGTTGTCTCGCGACGGATTTTGGCGATCACACGGTAGACCAGCTGTACCAGGAGCGGCGCTAGGCCGAGCGAAGGCTCGTCCAGGAGCAGGAGCTTGGGCTTCGACATCAGGCCGCGGGCGATCGCGACCATCTGCTGCTGCCCGCCCGAGAGGGTCCAGCCCAGCGCGTGCTCGAAGGGCTTGATCTCGGGAAAGATCCCGAACATTCGTTCCGTGTCTGCCTCCAGCTCGGCGCGCGTCATGGTGCGATTCGAACCGCCAAGAATGATATTCTCGCGCACCGTGAGACCGGGAAAAACGCGCCGTCCCTCCGGCACATGGGCGACGCCGAGACGGACGATCGCTTCGGGCGATAGTCCGGCGATCGATTGGCCGAGAAACCGTACGGCGCCTGATTGCGGTTTCATCAGGCCGGAAATCGTTCGCAACGTCGTGCTCTTTCCGGCCCCGTTGGCGCCGAGCAGCGCCACGATCTCACCCTCCTCGACGTGGAGCGAGAGGCCCTTTAGCGCCTCGACCTTGCCGTAGGCTGCGACTGTCTGATCGAGCTCAAGAAGACGCACCGACCCGCTCCTCCCCCAGATAGGCCGCGACCACCTTCGGATTGCGCAGCACCTCCTCGGGCGTGCCGTCGGCGATGCGGCGGCCGAAATTGAGCACCGTGATGTGGTCGGCGATCTGTTCCACTAGGTTCATGTCGTGGTCAATGATGCAGATGGTGAGCCCATGGCCCTTGAGCCGCTTCAACAGGCCGACCAGCTCGTTCTTCTCGATGTGATTGAGGCCCGCACCCGGCTCGTCGAGCAGGAGGAGCTTCGGGCTGCCGGCGAGCGCCCGCGCGATCTCGGCGAGACGCTGGTGGCCGTAAGAGAGGCTACCGACCGCATCGTGCGCCCGGTCGGCCAAGCCCACGATGTCGAGTGCCGCCAGCGCGTGGCGTGTCAGGCCGGCCGCATGGCCCGGCACCACATGGCCGGGCCGTTCGGCACCGACCATGACGTTGTCGATGACGCTCATGTTGCCGAACAGGCGAATGTTCTGGAACGTGCGGCCGAGGCCACGGCCGGCGCGCTGGTGCGGCTTCAGACGCGTGACGTCGCGGTCGTCGAGCTCGATGCGGCCCGCGATCGGCCGGTAGATGCCGCTCAGCACATTGAGCAGTGTTGTCTTGCCCGAACCATTGGGCCCAATCAGCGCATGAACGGTATTGCGTGCGATGGCCAAGTCGACCTCGTCGACCGCCTTGAGGCCGCCGAAGTGCTTGGACAGCGAGGTGACGCGCAAGATCAGCGAGCCGTCGGCGCGGCCGACCTCGCGGGTGAGCGGGAGCGGCGCGATCTCGCCCGGAGCAATCCGCATCGTCGGATTGAGCTTGCGCCACAGCGCAGTGACAAAACCCCAGATGCCGTCGGGCATGAACACCATAATCAGGATGACGGCGCCGCCATAGACCGCCAGATAGACGTTCTTGAGGAAACGCAGCCACTCCGGCAGCAAGATCAGCAGGCAGGTGCCGAGCACGGTGCCAACCGGCGAGCGCGAGCCGCCGATCAGCACCATGGTGAGGAACACGATCGACTCGCTGAAGCTGAACTGGTCCGGGCTGATATACGAGAAGCCGCCGGCGAACAGTCCGCCGCCGAAGCCGCCAAGTAGCGCCGAGAGCGTGAAGGCGACGACCTTGGTGCGATAGGTGTCGACGCCGGTGACGCCGGCGGCGAGCTCGTTGTCGCGCACCGCCTGCATGGCACGTCCGAGCCTCGTTTTGCGCAGGTGCCAGACAAGGAGACCGACCCCATAGAGCGCCGCGATGCACATCGCCAGATAGTGGCCGCTGTCGAGGAAATAGCCGCCGAACAGCGTCGGACGCTTGATGTTGAGCACGCCATCGGGGCCGCGGGTAAGCGAGACCCAGTTGGTAAGAATGAGCGACAGGATGGTTTGAAAGCTGATAGTCACCATCGCCAAATAGTGTCCGCCGAGCCGCAAGGAGGTGAGGCCGAGCACACCACCGGCAATGCACGCAAGCACCACCCCGACGACCAGTGCCGGCAGGAACGGGAGGCCGAAGGTCGTAGTGCCGAGCCCTACGCTGTAGGCCCCGAGGCTGAAGAACGCTGCCTGCGCCAGATTGATCTGGCCCGCATAGCCGAGCACGATGGTGAGCCCGAGCACCGCGATCGCGTAGGTCGAGGCCTGCATCAGGAGATTGAGCACATAGGCCGACAGCATCGTGAAGTTGGCGAACGCGACCGTGACGACCGCGGTCACCAGGTAGAGCACGACGCCGAGCCAAATCTGCCCGGCCTTGCCACCGGCCGTCGTGGTTGTGGTGCCGGCGGTCATGCTTTTTCGGCGATCCGCTCGCCGAAGATGCCCTGCGGGCGAAACAGCAGGAACACGAACAGCACCAGGAATGCAAAACCGTCCTTGTAGGGGACCGAGATATAGGCGGCGCCGAACGTCTCGATCACGCCGAGCGCCAGCCCGCCGACAATAGCACCGGTAACGTCGCCGAAGCCGCCGATGATACTTGCTGCGAAGGCCTTGAGCGCGATCGAGGATGCCATGCCGACCGAGACGAAGAGCACCGGCGCCACCAGGATGCCGGCGAGCCCGCCGAGCACCGCACTGTAGGCGAAGGTCAGCATGATCATCAGCGCCACCGGGATGCCGAGCAGGCTCGCCATCTCCTTGTCCTGGGAGGTGGCCTGCATCTTCTTGCCGATCAGCGTGCGCTCGAAGAATAGGTACTGGAACGTGACTACCACGATGGTCACGGCGAGGATCAGGAGATACTGGCTGTCGAAGAAGACGTCGCCGATGTTAAAGCCCTGGCTGGCGAAGAGGCCGGGGAGGCTCTGCGGCTGCGGTCCGTAGGCGACGAGTACGCCGTTCTCAAGCAGGATCGAGGCGCCGATGGTGCTGATGATGACGGGCAGGAAGCTGCGGTTGCGCAACGGGTAGTAGACGCCGAGATTGAACAGGGCACCGAACAGCACCAGTACGGCAAGCGTGATCAGGATGCTCAGCCAGTAGGGCCATCCGAGATCGACTGCCAGCACGATCATCGCGAATGCGCCGAGCATGGCGAAGTCGCCTTGCGCGAAATTGACTACGTTGGTGGCGCGGTAGATCAGCACGAAGCCAAGCGCCACCAGCGCATAGATGCTGCCGACGCCGATGCCGGTGAACAGGAGCTGAAGAGCAAATCCCATCGATGCCACTGAGCAGGTTTGCCTTCATCGAACCACAGATCCGATCAAGGCAAACCTGCGGGACTTTCAGATTTTGCAGGATCTCGTGGTAGCGGCCATTGGTGGTGGGAATCACGAATTCCCGCTTGGCCCGAGCCGCTATTCCTTGAAGTCGATGCGCTTGTCGAAGACGATCGTTCCGTCGGCGTTCTTGACGATGTTGTAGCCGTGCAGGCCATCGCCATTCTTGTCGAAATTGTAGGTGCCCTCGGCGCCTTCGTAACCCTTCACGGCGATCAGCGCGGCACGGATCTTGTCCGGCTCCAGGCTCTTTGCATTGTTTATCGCCAGGGCGAGGATGTGCACCGCGTCATAGGGCCACGATGCGAAGATATCAGGGGTTGCCTTGTAGGCGGCCTCGTATTTGGCGTGGAAATCCTTGGCGGGTGGCGCCGAATCCTTGTTGAAGTCCACAACCGCATAGGTGCCGTAGAGCGCCGGTCCGCCGAGCTTCAACGCATTGGTGGTGGCGTTCGACGGCGAGCCGACCCACGTGATAATGACGCCGAGCTGCCGCATCTGCTTGGCCAGGATCGCAACATCCGCCTCGAACGTCATATAGGAACCAAGCACGTCGGCCCCCGACCGCTTGAGCGCCAGCGCCACCGGCGTGAAATCTTGCGAATTGTTGGGATAGCCCTGGACCAGCACCGGCTCGACACCGAGACCCTTGAGCGCCTCGGTGAGGTTCTTCATGCCTGCGGTGCCGAATGCGTCGGTGGAGTGCACGATCGCCCACTTCTTTTTGCCGAGCGTGTTCGTGCCGAAGTCGGCGATCACCCGCGCCGAGAACGTGTCGTTGGGCCGGAAGCGAAACAGCCACGGGTTATCCATGTGGGTGAGCGTCGGGTCGGTGCCGCCGATCATCACCGGCTTGCCGAGCTTGAGCACGTCCGGCGCCATCGCATGGATCTGCGTGCTGCGGATCGGGCCGATGAATGCCACGATGTCCTTGTCGCCGGCGAGCTTGCTGAAGGCGAGCACGGCGCCCGGATTAGTGGTCTGGTCGTCCTCGATAGCCGCCTCGATCTGCCGGCCGAGAATGCCTCCCGCTTTGTTGACCTCGTCGACCGCGAGCTTGAAGCCCTGGGATTGCAATTGCCCGGAGAACGCACCAGGCCCGGTGAGCGGTGCCACCATGCCGATCTTGATCGTGTCGGCTGCCTCAACGTTCGTGGCCATCATTGCGATCGCGCCCGCCACGGCGATCAAAACGGCCTTCAATTTGGCCCGCATGCTTTCCTCCGCATATGACGAATTCTTCAAGGATTATTGTTTTGCAGCATGATTTCATCGGCGCGCCGGCGACACAAGGGAATTCGAAGATCACGGCACATCCGGCGCTTGGGCAAGACGAACAACCTGCCCAAGGCGCCCATGGATTAGGTATAAGTTCGGCACTTCGGTTCTTAACGTATTGATCGGCCGTGATAATCCGAGAGATTCGTGAGCGCGAGGTACCACGCCGCGGTCGGCCGCGGCGCGGTGACACCGCTCATTGCGGCAGCTCGACCTTACTACCCGTTGTGGATGCTCGGGCGCGACTTCCCGCTGGCGCGTTCATATTTACGGGCGATATAGTGATGATTAGCGTTCGCTTACTTTTGGGGGCGCGTGCAAATGAAGCTCGGCAAACCTTTGGTAGCGTTTGCGATGGGCGATCCCGCGGGTATTAGCTCCGAGATCGCGGCGCGCCTGCTTCACAGCGCCAAGATCAGGGCTGCCGCGAATATTGTCGCATTCGGCGACGTGCGGGTTCTCGAGGCCGGTGCCAAAGTCGCCGGCCTGGCTCTGGACGTCGATTTCGTATCCAATATCGACAAAGTGCCAGACAGGTCTACGCGGCCCGTTCTGGTCGATCTGGCAAGCCTCGATCCGAATGATATTAAGATCGGGCAGGTGTCGCAGCGCGGTGGCGCATTTGCGATCGAGAATTTTCGAACAGCTCTGCGATACGCAGCCGAAGGCAAAGCCGCAGCCGTGTTCTTCACACCCTTCAACAAGAAGGCGATGAGTGCTCGCTCACGCCAGTTACGACGATGAGATTACCTTCGTACGTGAGACCCTTGATCATGTCGGCGCCGCTAGTGAATTCAATGTCTTGGACAATTTATGGAATGCGCGCGTCACGTCGCACATCCCGTTGTCGAAGGTGGCGGGGGCGATCTCGGAAGAGTCGATCCTTCGAAGTTTGACTTTGACGAATGCGTCGATGCTCGGGGCTGGTTTTACGCGCCCGCGCATCGCAGTCGCCGCGCTCAATCCGCATGCCGGGGACGGCGGAAATTTCGGCCGCGAAGAAATCGACGTGATTGAGCCTGCCGTTCGCGTCGCCGCCGCAAATGGCCTTGCGGTTGAGGGGCCATTCCCTGCCGATACAGTTTTTTTGCGGGCGAGGAATGGCCAATTTGATGCGGTGCTGACGATGTATCACGATCAAGGTCAGATCGCGATGAAGCTCATGGGCTTCGACCGTGGCTCTACGCTAATCGGGGGATTTCCATTTTCGATCTGCACCCCGGCGCATGGCACAGCATACGACATTGCCGGCAAAGGCATCGCCAATACCGGCGCGAGTGAGCAGGCATTCTTGCTCGCGGCGCGGATGTCGCATCAGCAATCTCCTGCAGAGGCTGCGATCACATGACTATGAAAAAACGATGCAAAAATGGAGGAATGGTTGATCGGCTTTGTGAAACGGAAGGCCTTCTGATCCGCTGATGTTTCGTGCGGTGCGCCGCGTTTGACGAAATCTAAAAACCGAAGAGTAGGATGGCACGTATAGGGTTTATCGGCGTTGGCGTTATGGGTCGTGAGATGGTGCCCAATCTGCTGAAAGCAGGACACCGTGTCAGCGTCTTCGATGTGAATATCAAAGCCGCCGAAAAATTGCGCGACGACGGCGCTGAGCTTGCGCTTTCAGTTGCAGACGCCGTGCGCGATGCGGAAGTCGCCATCACGATGTTGCCCGATACGCCGCATGTTCAGGCGGTGTTGCTCGGCACAGACGGTATTCTGGCGACTCCTCCCGCTGGCCGCATCGTCGTCGATATGAGCACCATTTCTCCGCAAGCAACGCGCGACATGAATGCCGCCCTCGCAAAGGCCGGCGTCGCGATGCTCGATGCTCCGGTATCTGGCGGACCGCAGGGCGCGAAAAACGCGACGCTGTCGATTATGGTGGGCGGAGACCGCACGGCGCTGGAACGCGCACGCCCGGTTCTGGCCGCCATGGGAACGACGATTGTCCATATGGGCGATTCCGGCGCGGGGCAGGTGACCAAACTTTGTAACCAGCTGGTAGTCGGAATTAATCTGCAAGCTGTCTGTGAGGCCCTTGCCCTCGGCCGGGCGTCGGGAGTCGACCTCTATAAACTGCGCGATGCATTGCTGGGTGGCTCTGCGGCCTCGTGGATGATGCAGAATCTCGCGCCTAAAATGATAGCCAAGGACGATAGTGCCGGCTTTCGCATCGATTTGATGCTGAAGGATCTCCGCTTGGCCGGCGAATTGGTGTCGGTTCCGAAAACTCCATCCATTTGATTCGCGATCGCCGGCGAATCAGAACATGATTACTGGATGTTCGCTATTGCCTTCCTTTTCGTCCGCGTGCTGTGCGACTGTTTCAAGTCGCGACGACGGCTTGAAGCCGAAGTCCTGGTGCTGCGGCATCA
>Ga0208848_1000149_pt1 | contig 13632 bp, 15 predicted proteins | sample NGESurshal072012_2_FD_184455 | JGI IMG/M metagenome (GOLD analysis project Ga0208848, IMG submission 184455) | Arctic peat soil microbial communities from Barrow, Alaska - NGEE Surface sample 210-1 shallow-072012 (SPAdes) | ecosystem: Environmental > Terrestrial > Soil > Wetlands > Peat ... | reverse complement strand
CAGTTGAGCGTAGAGACGTGCCATGTCAGCGAGTCTGCCCGATATTCAGCGCGCTGCGTCCGATCGCAGCGTGGAGGTCACCGAAGCAGCAGGGCAGTGTCGATCCCCACGTGGGCCTGGGCGCTGACGGCGCGATGGGCGGCGCGAGCCGCCGCGAGGCACCCCGGCGAGCAGTAGCGGCCGCGAAGCTCCATGGCTTTGAACCCGTCATATCCGGAGCCGCAGTGGGCGCAGATCTTGACACCGCGTAGACGCTGGCGACGTGCCATGTGGGGTCTCCTGTGAGGGGGCGTGTGCGGGGACTGGTATGAGAACGACACGAACACCGGTTTGGTAACGGCCGGGCGCATCGTGCCACGAAATCGACCCGCGTGCGCGCCTGCGGACCGGTCCCGAGGTCAGTCCGGCAGGCGGAGGGCGAGCAGGGTCACGTTGTCCGTGCCCCCGGCGTCGAGGGCCGCCTGGGCAGCCCGCTCGACGACCGCCGTCAGCGGTCCGGGCGTCTCCAGCAGGACGGCGATGTCGTCGTCACTGATCGGCTCCCAGAAGCCGTCGCTGCAGAGCATGAGGAGGTCGCCGCCCTCCAGCGTGATCGACAGCAGCTCGGCCTCGAGCTCGTCGCCGAGCACAGCCCGGGTGATGACGTTGCGGCGCGGGTGGCGGCGCTCAGACCCGGGCGCCAGCGCGCCGGCCCGCACCTGATCGCCCACCCAGGAGTGGTCGCTGGTCACGACCGTCGCCACGCCGGCATGGACCACGTAGGCGCGGCTGTCACCCGCGTGGCCGATGACGGCGTCGTGGCCGAGCACCGCGGCGATGGTCAGGGTCGTGCCCGGCTGGCCGTTGATCTCCGAACGGACCACTGCCACGGCGTCGTTCGCCGCGTCCACGGCGGCGGCCACGGTGTCGCGGTCCGCCTGGCCGCCGGCGAGCACCTTGAGCGCCGCGGACACGGCCGCCACGGCCGCCTCACCGCCGCCGGGCATGCCCCCCATGCCGTCGGCCACGACCACGGCGACGCCGGCGCCGCTGCGCAGCGGGGTCGCGGCGAAGGCGTCCTGGTTCTCCTTGCGGACGGGGCCGATGTGGGTTGCCGCGGCGATCGACAGCGAATCCGTGGAGGCGGCCGACAGGTCGACGACGGTGACCGCGGCAGGGATCGTCAACGCCCCGCGCCGGCGGACTCGGGCTCGGCTGCGGCGCGGCGGCCCAGCAGCAGCTCCACCACCTCGTCGGCGATGACCACGGGGTCGTCGCACTGGATCGTGGTCATGCCCAACTCCGTGGCGGCGTCGACGTTGCAATGCAGGTCGTCGACGAAGAGACACTCACGCGGCTCGAGGCCGAGGCGCTCGCAGGTGAGCAGGAAGATGGCCGGGTCGGGCTTGCGCAGCCGCACCTGCGAGGAGTCCACGACAACGTCGAACAAGTCGTCGACGGGGAGCAGCGACCGCCACACCGACTCACCGCTGCGCGAGATGTTGGTGAGCAGCGCGGTGCGGTAGCCGGCGCCCTTGACCTGGCGGACAGCGTCGATCATGGCGCCGCATGCGGCCATCCCGCGGCCGAAGACCACGTACGCGGCGGTGCGGCCGTCGACGCCCGGGTGGCCACCCTGGGCGATGTAGCGCGCGGTCATGCGGTCGAAGAACTCGTCGTCGGAGATCTCGCCCGTCTCCAGCAGATGGAGGTCGTGGACGCCGGTCGGCAGGTGGTAGACGTCCTTGAACTCGTTCATGAAGAAGCGGAGGAGATCAAGCTGGACAGGGTCCTCGATCGTCTTCCGGTGGCGGCCGACCGGCTCGGTCATGACGCCGCCGAGATCGAAGATGGCGCCCCGGAGTGGGCGCTCCCACGATCCCTGGTTCACTCGACCATTGTGCCCGATCCCTCCCGAGCGGCCGCGACGAGGCGCGCTGCGGGCGCGGATCGCCTGGGGCGGAGGAGGCGTTGCGTCAGGACGCTGAGCGGATCTTCTGCAGCCGCTTCAGCGTGTCCGCCAGGGCCCGCACCAGCTCCTCGCGGGGCGCATCCGGGTCGAGCACGGGGCTGCTGTCGGTGGGCGGCACGTTGGGGATGGGATGCCCGGCGGTCGCCGCTGCCGCGGCGGGGAAGGTCTCGTCAGTGGGGCGCAGCCGGGCGCGGCGGAACCGCGACGCGGCCTCTGGCGGGGTGCGGCGCAACCGCTTCTCGAGGCGCGCCCTGGCGTCGTCGCGAAACATGGCCGAGCCGGCGAACTCCTCGACCGCCGCCAGGGCGATGTCGAGGAGGCTGTTGCCGGCAGCGACGGTGACATTGCGGATCCCCTGGTAGTGCTGAGCGTCCTCCGCTGACGCGACGCCCACCACGAACCGGCCGTCGAGGCCGGGCAGCCACTGCGCGATGCCGCGCTCATCGACGAGGAGGAAGACAGGCACGCTGTCCTCCGGGATGGCATGCGCCCACCAGCGATCGAGTTTGGCCTGGCGGTCGCTGTCGGCGAAGAAAGCGACACCGCGCACCGGCGGGACCGCGATCACGGCGAGCGGGCTGTCGGGACGGCGAACCTCATCGAGTGCCGCGGCGAGGCGCTGCGCGTCCTCGACATCGGGCACCAGCACGGTCATCGCGTACTGCTGCGCGGAGTCAACGGAAATAGCGTCGATCCCTCCGGGTGGTGTGACGTTGGACGCGGACGTGGGCTGCGACTTCGATCCGTAACTCTGCCCACGATGATAGCAATGGCGGAGGGGTGCTCTGGGGCGACGAGCGTCGGCGGCCGGCATGCGCACACCGAGCGTGCGCGCTGCAGCGTGTTACGCGGACCCGAAAGTGACCGGCGCGCGCGCGCTGCGATCCACGGTGAGAGTGAAGATGTCGTTGCGGCTGTAGTGGCCGGCGACGTCGAGGGTGCGATGGGCCGCAGCCACCCTTCCCGGGTCGATCTCCGCAAGCAACAACCCGTGCTCTTCATGAAGTGGGCCGGCGACGAGGTCGCCGCCGGGCGCGACCACAACGGAGTCACCGGAGTTGATCCATTCCGCGTCGTCGGGGAACAGCTGCTCGCGGCCGGGGAACGTCGCGGGTATGTCCGCACCGCGCAGTGAACAGCCGGAGCCGATCACCCAGCAACGACCCTCTGATGCGATGTGTCGCAGCGTCGCGATCCACACGTCGCCTTCGTCCCATGTCGACGCGATGTAGATCTCCACACCGTCCGCGTACAACGCATAGCGAGCAAGCGGCATGTAGTTCTCCCAGCAGATCAGCGATCCCACTCTGCCGACCGCGGTCTCCATGACACGAAGACCGCTGGCGTCACCCATCCCCCACACCATCCGCTCCGGGTTGGTCGGCACCAGCTTGCGGTGACGGTTGAGAATTGTCCCATCCGAACCGATGGTGACAACGGTGTTGTAGAGCGTGGCGCGACCGAAGTCTCCGTCGCGCTCGTGCACGCCGCAGACCACGACCACCTTGCGCTCGGCTGCGGCATCGCGGAGGGCACGCAACCCGTCGGCGGCGAGGTCGACGCTGTTGTCGACCAGCTGCGCGTGGATCTCGCTGGTGAGGTCGAAGTCGGTCCCTGGGCGCAGGCGCCAGATCCACGCCGGGTAACCGGGGATGTAGGTCTCGGGGAAGACGAGGAGCCGTGACCCGGCGTCGGCCGCCACATGGAGGTTCTCCACCGCTCTGGCCAGGGTGGCCTCGCGGTCGAGCAGAACCGGCGGCTGCTGGACGACGGCCACAGTCAGGGTCGTGGGCGATCCTTCCCGGTTCATGCGCCGGCCGTGACCGCCACCGGCTGAGGCAGGTCGGTGGCGCGCAGGATCTCGTCCGCGTTGAGGGTGTCGTGCTCGAGCAGCGCGTGGGCCAGCCCGTCGAGCCTGGTGCGATTGTCCTGCAGCAGCTCCACAGCCTGGGCAAGGCATTCGTCGGAGATGCGCTTCACCTCGGCGTCGATCCGCTGCGCGGTCGCGTCGCTGTACGGGCGCTGGGTCCCGAAGACCATCGCGCCGCCGTCCTCCGAGTAGTTGAGTGCGCCGATAACGGGGCTCATCCCCCAGCGCACCACCATCTCCCGCGCGATGCTGGTGACGGTGCGCAGGTCCGCCTCGGCCCCCGTGCTGACCACGCCGTAGATGAGCTTCTCGGCAGCCCTGCCGCCGAGCGCTCCGGTGATGCGCCCGCGCAGGTAGTCCTCGCCGTAGTTGAAGCGGTCGTCGACGGGCGTCTGCGTCGTCGCACCGAGGGACTGGCCACGGGGGATGATCGACACGCGGCTGACCGGGTCTGCTCCCGGGAGGAGCAGCCCGAGCAGCGCGTGTCCGGATTCGTGGTACGCGATGCGTTCGCGATCAAGGGCAGTGAGCGTCAGCTTGCGCTCCGACCCCAGCTCGACCTTCTCGAGCGCGATGGTGAAGTCCGTCAGGGTGACCAGCGACGCACCGCGTCGCGCGGCGGAGAGCGCCGCTTCGTTGGCGAGGTTGCGCAGGTCGGCGCCGACCATGCCCGCGCTTTGCGCGGCGATCTCGTTGAGGTCGATGCTGCTGTCGAGCGGGATGTTTCGCGTGTGGATGAGCAGGATCGCCAGTCGCCCGCGGCGGTCTGGGGAGTGCACCTGGATGCGGCGGTCGAACCGTCCCGGGCGCAGCAGGGCCGGGTCGAGGACATCGGCACGGTTGGTGGCGGCGAGGACGATGACGCCCTCGTGGGGGTCGAAGCCGTCCATCTCGGTGAGGATCTGGTTGAGCGTCTGCTCCTGCTCGTCGTTGCTGCCCATCCGCAGCGCGGCACTGCGGGACCGGCCCACCGCGTCCATCTCGTCGATGAAGATGATCGCCGGAGCAGCGGCGCGTGCCTTGTTGAAGAGGTCGCGCACGCGCGACGCGCCCACGCCGACGATGGCCTCGATGAACTCCGATGCGGAGATGGAGAAGAACGGCACGCCGGCCTCGCCGGCAACCGCCCGCGCCAGCAGGGTCTTGCCGGTGCCGGGCGCACCGATGAGGAGAACGCCCTTGGGGACTGTGCCGCCGAGGCGCTCGTACTTGGCCGGCTCCTTGAGAAAGTCGACAACCTCGAGCAGCTCGGCCTTGACCTCGTCGATGCCGGCGACGTCGGCGAAGGTCGTCGCCGGACGCTCGGCGTTGTAGAGGCGTGCGCCACTCTGACCGAACCGTCCCAGGATGCCGCCGGCGCCTCCGCCGCGCAGTGCCGACATGCGCCGGCTGATGAAGACGAACAGCAGCACAAGCAGCAGCACCGGGCCGAAGCTCTCGAGCAGCGTCTCCCAGAGCGGCGTGGCCGGGTTGGGGTTCTCGGCGTTGATCGTCACCGAGTGCGCCTGCAGGAGGGCTTCGAGGTTGTCCGAGGCGAACGAGGGCCTCTGCGTGGAGAAGTTGGTTGCGGTGGCCTGGCCGGGTGCGGGGCCCACGGGCTTCTTGGTGGTGCCGATGATGGCGTCCGAGGTGCTCGTGACCGTCGTGACGTTGCCGTCCGTCACCTGCTGCACGAAGACGTTGTAGGGAATGACCACCGTGGTGGGCTGGGCGGGGGCGAAGAAGACGTCAGCGAAGAGGATGTTGAGGCCGAACAGGACCGCGAGAGTGATCAGGAAGTTGCGCGATCGGTAGGGGCTCTGCACCGGAGCGGGCTGGCCCGGCATGCCGGGCCGGCGGGCCGGCGGGGCGCTTCCGCCCGGGGGTGACGGCATCCGCCACGGCCTGTTGAGGAAACGTCGCGGCTTGGGGTCGCCGTTGGGGGAAGGGTCTGGCACGGATCAAGCCTAGCGCCGCCTGTGCCAACTCGTCTCGTCAGGAGTCACGGCGATGGGGCGCCGGGCGGCTGTCAGCTCTCCGCCGCGCCGACCGCCGGGCCCGGTCGGTGTCCATATGATCCGTCGCGTGGAACGCCCCAGCTCGACGGATGAACGTGTGCAGTGGCTGATGGATCGCGCGGAGATCGCCGAATGCCTGGTCGGCTACGCCCGCTGCATCGACCGTCGCGACTGGGCAGGGCTGCAGGACAGCTACACCGAGGACGGGGTCATGCAGCACGGCGAGGTGTCGGTCGCGCGCGAGGCCATGCCCGACCTCTCGGAGCGCATCCTCGCCGGGTGTTCGTCATCGCACCACCTGGTGGGCGACCCGTCAATAGAGGTGGACGGCGACCATGCGCGAACGCACTCGCACTACATCGCCACCCACGTCTCGGAAGGCACAGCTGTCAGGCGGCAGGGCGGCGGCTGGTATGACTGCGAACTGCGACGCACCGAGCGGGGCTGGAAGTTCACCCGCGTGAAGTCCACCACCGCGTGGCGCACCGGCGAGCCCCTCCAACTCCACTGAGGGGGCGAGACCGGCTTTATCCCCCCGGCGCCTTTCGCCTGGGGGCGCGGCTCGCGGGCGTGGCCGGCGGCGGAAGCTGGTCGCTGGCGGCCTTCTCGCGAGAGATGAACGAACCCAGCTCCTGGATGGTGCTCATCAGAGGGGCGGGGAACACGACGGTGGTGTTCTTGTCGACGCCCATCTCGACAAGGGTCTGCAGGTTGCGGAGCTGGAGCGCCAGGGGGTGGGCCATCATGATGTCCGCGGCCACGGCGAGCTGGTCGGCGGCCAGCGCCTCGCCCTCGGCGGCGATGATCTTGGCCCGCTTCTCGCGCTCGGCCTCCGCCTGGCGCGCCATCGCGCGCTTCATGCTGTCCGGGAGCTGGATGTCCTTCAACTCCACGAGGGTGACCAGCAGGCCCCAGTCGGCGGTGGCGACGTCGAGGATCGTGCGGATGCTCTGGTTGATCCGGTCGGTCTCGGCCAGCGTCTCATCGAGGGTGTGCTGCCCGACCACCTTGCGCAGCGTCGTCTGCGCGATCTGGTTGATGGCAGCGCCCACGTTCTCGATGGCCACCACCGACTTGACGGCGTCGACGACCTTGAAGTAGGCGACCGCCGAGACGTCGATGCTGACGTTGTCGCGCGTGATGATCCCCTGCGACTGGATCGGCATCGTGACGATGCGCAGGGATATGCGGCGGAGCACGTCGATGATGGGAATGATCGGCCGCAGCCCCGGTGCGCGGACGCCGATGACCTGGCCGAGCCGGAAGTGGACGCCCATCTCGTACTGCTGCACGACTCGAATCGAGAGCAGCAAGGCGAACACCGCCAAGACAATGACAACGATCGCGACGATGAGTAGCGCGTCCATGCTGGGCACCCCTGCGTGACCCCGGGAATACTACGCCCCGCGCATTGCAGACGCAGGCGGCCACCTTGACTCTCGGCCTGTTCCATTTGCGGACGCCCGGAGAGCCTTGGCGGGGATGCCGACCCTCTCGAGTACGCGCGAGTATGCCAGCGCGGTCAGACAATGGCCGTCAGTAAGAGACGACGACCTCCCCGTCGTGCCACTCCGGATCGGACTCCATGAGGTCGCGGAGGCGCTGGTAGTTCCCCGTCGTCTCGGGCCGGGCGCTGTTCGATGCGTACACCTCGCGGCTCTCCCAGACACCGGCGACCCAATGCTCGCGGGGATCGGCATCGGACCGGTAGACGGTGAGCGCGCGGGAGCCGGGCGGACGGTCTCCGGACAGCTCGGTCATGAGCTGCTTGAACTCATCTTCCTTGCCTTCCTTGATGCGCCAGCGGGAGATGGATCCGTACATGACTAGTCCTCCTTTGGATGTTTCCGGGCCGGCGAGAGTATAGGTTGGGCGATGCCGCTCCGCCATGAGGTGCGGCTAGCATGTACCGACCGCCGCGTCGACCATTGCCCCGCCTGCGGTCGCGGCGGCGAGGAGCACGCAGCAATTGGTCGGGGCGACTGGATTCGAACCAGCGACCCCCTGCTCCCAAAGCAGGTGCGCTACCGGGCTGCGCCACGCCCCGACGCCCTCAGAGCATAGGGCGAACCGGCGCTGAAGTCGTGCGCGACGCCACACTGTCCGAGTGGATCTCCTCGACGCCGGCATCGTCGTGCTTGCTGCGTCCGCCCTGTTCTCAGGCTACCGCCGCGGCATCAGCTGGGTGGGGCCATCGCTGCTTGGGCTCCTCCTCGGCATCGTCATCGGAGCTGCCGTGGCGCCTCCACTGGCCGCAGTCTTCAGCAAGCAGCCCAATGTCCAGCCGCTGATCACCTCAGGCATCTTCCTCGCGATCGTGCTGGTCATCCAGGGCGTCGGGACCACCATCGGCTTCCGCGCCCGGGTCCGCAGCCTGCGCACTCGCTTCGCCATGGCCGACAGCGCGCTGGGCTCGATCCTCGCCATCGGCGGTGTGCTGGTGGGCTCGTGGTACCTGGGTCTGACGTTCTCGCAGAGCCCCTGGGCGGCATTGGACACCCAGATCAACGGCTCCGCGATCGAGAAAGCCCTCGATTCCGTGGCGCCCCGGCCGCCGGGCTTCCTCGCCACCCTTGAGAACGCCCTGCGCAACAGCAGCTTCCCCAACCCCTTCTCGGTGATCGGGCCCATCGGGCCGGCGCCGGCGCCGATCCCGCAGCTGGTCAACACCGCGGGGATCAGGGCGGCGTTTGCGGTGACGTCCAAGGTGATCGCCTTCGGTTGCGGAGGCGCTGACGCGGGGTCGGCGTGGCCAATCGGCCAGGACGACGTGGTTACCAACGCGCACGTGGTGGCCGGCTCGCAGCGGGTCGAGGTCGACACCACGGACGGCGCCACCCACCCGGCCACGGTGGTGCTCTTCAACCCCGACGTCGACGTGGCCATCCTCCACGTGCCCGGCCTCAACGAGGCCGCATTGCCGATCGCCACCACCGACCCCGCCCGCGGCGTCACTGGCGCGGCCATCGGCTACCCGGGCGGACAGACCGAGACGGTCGCCCCCGCCCAGGTGCGCGGCACCGAGTCGGCGCAGGGATACAACATCTACAACTCGGGGGTGGTCAGCCGCACCATCGAGGTGCTCGCTGCGAAGATCATCCCGGGCAACAGCGGCGGCCCGCTGGTCGACACCGCGGGCACCGTTCAGGGCCTCGTGTTCGCCGCCAGCACCACCAACCCTGACGAGGGCTACGCGCTCAGCATGACGGAGATCGCCACGTTCCTCGCTCAGGGGCGCGGGCAGACGGCGGCAGTGTCGACGCAGTCCTGCACCGGCGGGTGAGCTCGGCGCCGACCAGGCGTGGATCCTGTTGAGATCAGGCACCTCAGTGCGCGAGCCGAAGCAGTGCCGTGACGCCGACGGCCACGGCCACCACCACGAGGAAGGGAGCCCGCAGGAGCACGGCGACAAACGCCGCAACGAGCCCGCCCACGCGGGCGTCGACGCCGAGATGAGTGCCCGAGGTGAACGTCTGCACTGCGACCAGGGTCGCCAGCAACGCCACGGGCAGCATGTTGCTGATGTGACCGACGCGGGCGTTGCCGAGCACCCGGCGCGGCACGGAAAGGCCGGCGAGCTTGAGCGCGTAGCAGCCGGCAGAGCCGGCCAGGACGGCGAGCCACATGTCAGGCCGGCCCTGATGCGGGAACGTCCGCGGGCGGCTCGGAGGGAGCAGCGCGGGTGACGGCGCCGACGACGATGGCCACCAGGGCGGCGACAAGCACGGGCCCTCCGACGGGCACGAACGGCACACTGGCAATGGCGATGGCAGCCGCCAGCAGCGCAACGCCAACGGCGGTCCGCGACCGCACCCGGGGCGCGAGCAACGCCAGGAAGGCGGCGGGCGCGGCGGCGTCGAGGCCCACCTTGCGGGGATCGGACAGCGCGTGCGCTCCCAGCGCCCCGATGAGCGTTCCCAGGTTCCAGAGGATGAAGACGCTGATGCCGGTGGCCCAGAATCCCAGCCGGTTGGCCCGGTCGCTGGGGCGGCCCAGGCTCATGGCGGTCGACTCGTCGATCACCAGCTGCGCCGCCACCACCTTGCGCGGGCCGCGCACGTCGAGCAATGGAGCCAGCCTCAACCCGTAGAGCGCGTTGCGCGTGCCCAGAAGCACCGCTGTCGCGGCCGCCGTGAGCGCGGCGCCTCCCGATCCCAGCACACCGACCAGCGCGTACTGCGACGCCCCGCTGAACATCACCAGGGAGAGCGCGCACGTCTGCACCACAGACAGGCCGGACGTGGTGGAGATGGCCCCGAAGGAGAGCGCGTATGCCCCGGTGGCGACCCCGATGCCGATCGCGTCTCGCAGGATGGCGGTCCGCACGCGACGCCAGTCCTCAGGCGTTGGCTCCATGTGGAGCAACGCTAGCGTCTGCCGCGGGTGGCGGCGTGATCGTCAGCCGGCGGGAGCTGTGACGGCGCCCTTCGGTTGCCCGGAGCGACCCACCCAGAGCGCGTCCAGCCGCGCCTCGATGGTCCCGCGGCGCGCGCTCACCTCGTCCTCGAGTTGAGCCAGTTGCTCCTGGCGATGATGCACCAGCTCCAGCTGGGTGTCCGCGCACTGCAACGCGGCGCGCAGGATGCGCCGCCGGTCGGCCTCCGTCGTGGCTCCTGACCACTCGTCGCGGAGGTTGCGCCGCACCGACTCCACCTCGATCAGCGTGCTCAACTGCTCCAGGGACAGCCCGAGAAGGTCGCGAAAGCGCATCACCTCGCGCACGCGCTCGACATCGGCCGCGGTGTACACGCGATGCCCCCCCTTGCGCCGCTCGCCTTCCGGCGTCAGCAGGCCGATCTCCTCGTAGTACCGGATCGTGCGCGGCGTCGTCCCCGCCATGTCGGCGACGTCGCCGACCCGCAGCAGCGCCGGTGGCGCCTCGATCGCGGCGGTCACACGTTCACCTGCGGCGCGGCCGACGCGGCACGAAGCTCGAGCTGGCGGGCGTGCGACGGGCGCATCATCGAGACCGCGGCACCGGCGAGCGAGACCACCGTCAGGATCCAGAGAGCCAGGTGCATGTTGTTGATGAAGGGCGCCAGCTGGCCCGCGGTGAGGCCCTGGGCCAGCCCGGAGAAGATCTTGAAGAGCACCGCGGTTGGCACCGCCGCGGTGACGACGGCCATCACGAACGCAATCGAGATCACCGCGCCGGCGTTCTGCACCAGCAGCCGCGCCCCGGCGGCGATGCCACGGCGGTGGGCAGCGACCGCCCCCATCATCGCCGCGGTGTTGGGCGAGTTGAACAGGCCGGAGCCGCACCCGACAATGAACAGCCAGAGGCCCGACTGCCAGAACGGCGTGTTCACGGCGAGCGTGGTCATGGCGGCAAGCCCCACCGCGCTCACGACCATGCCGAGCGACGCCAGCGTGCGCGAGCCGCGCCGATCGGCGATCACCCCGGCGATCGGCGACGCGATGAGCATCCCCACCGCCAGCGGGGTGAGCTTGAGGCCCGCCGTCAGCGCGGAATCGCCCTGCGCGCCCTGGAAGTAGAAGACAAAGATGAACATCAACGCAAAGCGCGACAGGCCGTTCAGGAACGACGCTCCGGCGGCGGCGGAGAACAGGCGGTCGCGGAACAGGGACAGGTCCAGCATCGGCGCACGCTGAGACGACTCGATGTAGATGAAGAGTGGCAGCAACACGATGGCCGCCGCGAAACCGAGGATCACGATGGGGTCGCCCCATCCGGTCAGCCCGCCGCGCGAGATGGCCAGCACGAGGCCTGTGAAGCCCACGAGGAACGTCACCGTCCCGAGCGGATCCAGGCCGCGAACCGAGTCGCGCCGGCTGGTGTCGACGAGCACCGCAAGCGCCCAGGCGGCGCCGATGATGCCGAAGGGCACGTTGAACCAGAACACCCACTGCCACGAGATGCTCACCAGCGCGCCCCCCAGCACAGGACCGAGAACCAGCCCGACAGCGGCGACCATCACGTTGGTGCCCATGGCAACCCCCAGCTGCGACACGGGGAAGGCGTCGGTCACGATCGCGGCCGCATTGGCGAAGAGGAACGCGGCGCCGATCCCTTGCAGCACTCGCCAGAGGATCAACTCCGTTCCCGACCCCGCGAAGCCCGCCCCCAGGGACGCGAGCGCGAACACGACGAACCCGGCCGCGAACGCGTGCTTGCGACCGAAAAGGTCAGAGAGGCGGCCGGCGCTGAGCACCAGGACTGTCGAGGCGATCATGTAGGCGAGGATCACCCACACCAGCTCGAGCAACGACGTGTGCAGGCTCGTCTCCAGCGTGGGCAGCGCGATGATCAGAGTGCCGGAGTTGACGGTCGCCATCAGCATCCCCAGCGACGTGCAGGAGAGGGCCCACCACTTGTAATGGCGGTGGTCCGAACCGACGCCCGGCGAGCGCCGCCGGGCCGTGCTGAAATCGAGATCGGCCATCGCTCTCCTGGAGCCCGAACTGAAATAGACGTTTACGGAAGAATGCGATTGTAGCGGGCGCGGCCGCGCCCGACTTCAGCCGTGCAGGATCGGGCCCGTGCTGACCGCCTCGAAGGCGCTCCCGGGCACGGACTTGAGCTGGTTGAGATCGTTGTCATTCCAGCGCCCGTCGGTGGAGCCGCTGATGTACCAGCTGCTGCCGTTGTCGGCCACGATCATCCCGTAGGTCCTGAGCGCGGTGAGGATGACCAGCGACTCACCGTGGTACGGGGTCAGGTCGAACGACGCCTTGAGCCGGAAGCGCGCGCCCATCGGTGGGTCGCTGGCATCGGCCACGCCCGCCTGGTGGGTCGCCGGGTGGATGAAGCCGTTCTGGCTCTGGTCGACGGTGAAGCGGAGCGCGTGGTCGATCACCCCGGAGGCCACCTCGTCGTAGCGCACCAGGCCGGGGAGGATCGGCAGGCCCGCGGCGTCGGCAGAGGTCCAGGTGTCGGGGCGCAAGGCGTCGCTGCCCAGGTTGAACACTGCCCCGGACGCCGCGTCCCAGCCAGCGCCGAGCCGGTGGGCGGAGTACAGCTCATAGAGATGACAGTTCCCGGAATCCACCACCAGCACATGGGCGTCGCTGCCGGCCTCGACGGGCGCGTTGAGCGGCACGGGGTATGGACCGGGATCGCTCTCGCTGCCGTACGCGGTGAACGTGATGGGGACGAACGGCTGGCTCCCCGGAACGAGAACGAAGGGGATGCCGTAGGACAGGTTGGACCCGAAATCCGGGTGCAGGAATTGCTTGAAGGAGTCAATGCGCGCGACGTACGCGCTCGAGTTGGGATCAACCGCCGCGTGCGAGATGTCCTGGTTCCACGCGTTGTTGGCGGGGAACACGGCGCACCCACCGATGGTGGGGCCGCCGGCACGCCCGACCACATGGGCTGGGGTCGCCGGGCGCGGCGCCGGCGGTGCCGGGCGCGGCGTCGGAGGGCGGGTGGCGGCGCTCATCGGGACCGGCGTCGGTGACGCCGTCTGTTTGGTGGCGTCCGACGGCAACCGCAGCGCGACCCCGGAGGGCGGGTGCCGCGGAATGGTGAGGGCGGTGCTGCCGCACGCGGTGAGGCTGAGCACGACCAGGCCGGCCGCGAGCCGCGGTCGCGACCTCCCGCGTTGGAGCGGTTGGGGCTGCATCGCCCCATCATCAGCCCGTCCCTGGCCCAGCTTGTGACGAACCGGTAACCGCAGCGACCTATCGGCGCCCCGGCGGGTGGGGCCGATCACCGTGGCGCGGATGCTTCCCAACCGTCCCCCGAACCTCGCTGTCGACTTATGGTGGCGGCGGAATGACGTCGCGAGCATTTGTTACCGGTGGGACAGGTTTCCTCGGCGGGGCGCTCGTCGAGAGCCTGGTGGATTCCG
>Ga0208848_1000148_pt1 | contig 13666 bp, 15 predicted proteins | sample NGESurshal072012_2_FD_184455 | JGI IMG/M metagenome (GOLD analysis project Ga0208848, IMG submission 184455) | Arctic peat soil microbial communities from Barrow, Alaska - NGEE Surface sample 210-1 shallow-072012 (SPAdes) | ecosystem: Environmental > Terrestrial > Soil > Wetlands > Peat ... | reverse complement strand
GCCGGGGAAGGTGGAGCGCAGCGCCGGATGGGGGGACCCAACTTGGCACCTCCCCGCTTGCCGGGGAGGTCCCGCCGAAGGCGGGGGTGGGGGGACACAAACTTGCTAGAGAGATTCGACCAGCTGCTTAGCGCTCATGAACGCGAAGCCCATCCCGTGGCCGTTGAAGCCGGCGCAGGTATACACGTTTCGCACTCCGTCCACCGGCCCGACCAGCGGGAGGCCCGACTCGGTGAACCCCATGATCCCGGCCCAGCGGTGCGTGGCCTGGCTCCCGGCGGTCATCTCAGCCAGCCGGCGGTCGAGGTGCTCCTGGATCTGCGGAGTCGGCTCGTCGTCGGAGCTGATCTCATCGGCTAACGCGGTGTCGCGCCAGCCGCCGATCAAGACCTCGCCACTGGGCAGCTGCCGCCAGTAGCGATATCCGAAATGCGAGTAAGTCGGCATGTCGCACACGGACCTGGAGATCGGTGCGGAGGCGAGCATCTGGGCTCGCGTCGGCTGGATCTTCACCTGCGGCAGCAAGAGTGGCGTGTATGCGTTGGTGGCGAGGATGACGGCGCCGGCGCGGCACTCACGTTCGCCGGCGCGCACCGTCACCTCGGCGCCGGCTGGTTCGATCGCCGTGACCTCGACGCCTTCGAGGATCGCGCCTGCTCTGGAACGCCGTGCGAGCGCGCCCACCAGCGCCGCGGGATTGACCTCGCCGTCGCGTGGGTTCAGCAGGCCCCGGCCGTCCCAGCGCGCTTCGAATCCATCGTCGCGCAGCAGCTGCCCGGACTCTTCGAGCCGGGCACGTTCCTCATCGCCTGAGGCGAGGGTCATGCTGCCGAGCCGGCGGTGACCAACGTCGTCACGCTCGACGGCCTCGAGCATCCGGTCATGGTTCTCATTCGTGGTGTGCCACACCTCACGCGCCTTCTCGCGCCCGAAGATGCGCACCGCCTCGGCATAGCAGTCCGCCACGCCGGCGAGGAGGAATCCCGCGTTGCGTCCGCTTGCGCCGGCGGCGAGATGGTGGCGCTCGACCAGGACGGCGCTGAAGCGGCGCTTGGCGAGATGGTGCATCAGGCTCGTGCCGGCGATCCCGCCGCCGATGACCAGCACGTCGGCGCGGTCGGGCAGCAGCCCTGGATAGCTCTCTGACGGCGGCTTCCAGAAGGGGACGCTCATTTGCCCCACGAACTCTGAGGCTACGCCATGAGTTCGTGTGGGCCCGAAAGGCGGTCAATTCTCGTGTCCAAATAGAATCAACTGGCAAGTGGAGAGCTACGACGTCCTGGTGGTCGGCGGAGGGCTGGCCGGCCTCAGGGCAGCGATAGCCGCCGTGGAGACGAATCCGCGCATCAAGGTCGGGATGGTCTCCAAGGTCTACCCGATGCGCAGCCATACCGTGTCCGCCGAAGGCGGCGCCGCCGCCGTCCTGCGGCCAGAGGACTCGTACGAGACCCACGCCTACGACACAATCAAGGGCTCGGACTACCTGGCCGACCAGGAGGTGGTCGAGGCATTTGTGCGCGAGGCGCCCATCGAAGTGATCCAGATGGAGCACTGGGGCTGCCCATGGAGCCGAGATCCGGACGGCAAGATCTCCGTCCGGCCCTTCGGCGGGATGACGACCTGGCGCACCTGCTTCGCCGCCGACAAGAGCGGCTTCCACATGCTCCACACGGTGTTTCAGACCTCGCTCAAGTACAAGCAGATTCACCGCCATGACGAGGCCTTTGTCACCAAGCTGCTCATCGAGGGCTCGCGCTGCGTGGGCGTGATTGCCCTCGACCAGCGCTCCGGGCGGTTCGACGCGATCACGGCGAAGGCCGTGATCCTGGCCACGGGAGGTCTGGGTCGCGTCTATGCATTCACGACCAATGGCAACATCTGCACCGGCGACGGAATGGCGCTCGCTTATCGCGCCGGGGTCGGCTTGAAGGACATGGAGATGGTCCAGTTCCATCCGACCGGGCTGCCGTTCACCGGCATCCTCATCACTGAAGCGGTGAGGGGAGAGGGCGGTTACCTCACCAACAGCGAAGGCGAGCGCTTCCTCAAGCGGTACGTGCCCAACAAGATGGAGCTGGGGCCGCGCGACATCATCTCGCGAGCCATGACCGTCGAGTTTGAAGAAGGCCGCGGCTTCGAGGGGCCGCATGGCAAGTACATGCACCTTGACGTCCGGCACCTCGGCGAGGACCTGATCGATCGCAAGCTGCCGTTCATGCGCGAGCTTGGCCGCGAGTTCGTGGGCATCGACATCGTCCACGAGCCCATACCCGTGCGCCCTGTGCAGCACTACATGATGGGCGGGGTCGACGCGGATATCTCGTGTGCTACGGCCATCCCCGGCCTCTACGCCGCCGGTGAGTGCGCCAACGTCGGCCTCAACGGCGGAAATCGGTTGGGCTCCAACTCGCTGTCAGAGTGCCTTGTCTTCGGCGCGGCAGCCGGAAGGGCGGCCAGCGCGTACGCGAGCTCGGTAAGCGCGGTTGCAACCAACCCGATCGACGCAATGCTGTGGGACGAGGCGCGTCGGGTCGAGTCGGCGTACCTGGAGAAGACCGGTGGGGAGGAGCGGATTGGCACCATCCGGGAGGAGATGCAGCGGGACATGGACGCCGGTGCCGGCGTGTTCCGCACACGCGAGGGGCTGGACAAGCTCACGGAGCAGCTTGGCGGGCTTCGCGAAAGATTCGAGCGCATCAAGATCGAGGACTCGAGCCGCACGTTCAACACCGAGCTCACCGCGGCCCTGGAGCTCGATTTCATGCTTGAAGTGAGCCAGTCGATCGTCGCTTCGGCCCTGGCGCGTGAGGAGTCGCGTGGAGCGCACGCGCGGCGGGACTTCCCCGAGCGGAATGACGAGAAGTACCTGAAGCACACGGTCGCCTTCAGTCGTGCGAGCGAGAGCGCGCGCCCGCGTCTGGAATACCGCGACGTCCACATCACGAACTTCAAACCACAGGCGCGTACGTACTAGGACTAGAGGAGATTCAGTTGGCTGAGAAGCGGATCACCATCATGGCGACGCGGTTCGATCCCGACAAGGACTCGGCGCCTCGCCTGCAGTCATACGACATCCCGTTCCCCGACGAAAGCATGGTCGTCCTCGACGGGCTCAACTACATCAAGGCCCACGTCGACGGCACCCTGAGCTATCGCTGGTCCTGCCGCATGGGCATCTGCGGAAGCTGCGGGATGATGGTCAACGGCACACCGAAGCTCACTTGCAATGCGTTTCTGCGCGATTACTGGCCGAAGCCCGTCATCGTCGAGCCGCTCAGCAACTTTCCGATCATCCGCGACCTGGTCATCGACATGGAGGACTTCATGCACAAGCTGAAGTCCATCAAGCCGTGGATCATCCGCAAGCAGGAGATTCCACTGGGTGCGGGAGAGCATCGCCAGACCACTTCGCAGATCGATGACTTCAGGCAGTTCAGCCAGTGCATCAACTGCATGCTCTGTTACGCGGCCTGTCCGGTGTACGGACTCAACGATGAGTTTCTCGGGCCTGCCGCGATCGCGCTCGCGCGACGCTACAACCTCGATTCGCGCGACCAGGGACTCAAGGAGAGGTTGCCTGTGATCGCGGACTCCGAAGGCATCTGGGAGTGCAGCTTCGTCGGTGAATGTTCGGTCGTGTGCCCCAAAGGAGTCGACCCGGCGAAGGCGATCCAGCAGACCAAGCTCGACACGACGATGCGCTTTCTGCTCCCGTACGGAAACCGCGAGCCTTGACGGCACAGGCGCACAACTCCACGCAGGCGGCCACCCGCAGCTACAGGTGGTCTATGCCCGCCGCGTGGTGGACGCGCAAGCGTCACTACCTTCTGTACTTCGTTCGCGAGTTCACCGCCCTGCCGATGGCGCTGTGGCTCCTGTGGTTCCTGGTCGAGATAAAGCGGGCTGGCGCTGGATCTGCGGGCTACGTGCCACACAGCTCCATCGCATTCGTCATCTTCAGCGTGATCTGCCTTTTGTTCGCCCTGTATCACAGCGTGACTTTTCTCAGCCTGGCCGGAGTAATCCTTCACCCGAAGGTCATGGGCCGGCCCGTCCCGCCGCGGCTCGTGGTTCTTGCGATGTTTGGCCAGTGGGCGGTGGCCTCGATCGTGATCGGCGCGGTGCTGATCGGGTTTGCAAGATGAGGGCGCAAGCACACCTCCCCGCTAGCCGGGGGGGAAACCCTTGAGATGAGCGCGGAAGTCGCACACAAACAAAGGCCCGCCCTGATGCACCTCTTCTGGTGGTTCATGTTCTCGCAGGGAGGCGTCTTGGCCGCGTTGTTGATCCCGGTTCACATCCTCGTCCAGGGGATTCTCGGACCGCTCGGCATCGTGCCCGTGGTGGACCGCCACTACGACACGTGGATACGCATCCTGGGCAACCCGATCGTGAAGCTGTACCTCCTGGTCCTGATCGCGGTGCCGTTCTTCCTTTTCGCGCACCGCTTGCGCTACCTGCTCGTCGACCTTGGCGTGGCGGGGGCCAAGAGCGTCCCAGCGCAGGTCATCTTCTACGGCGGAGCGATTGCAGTCTCGCTGGTCACGATCTGGGTGCTCTTGACAACCGCGCCGATCTCCCTTGGCTGATCGAGTGTTCACGGTCGAGGCGTTTCCGGCGCCTGAGCTCGGGAACGCGAGCTTCCTCGTCGCGGACCCCGACCGCGGCGTCGGGCTTGTCGTCGATCCCCTTCGCGACATCGACGGATACCTGAGCCGCGCCGACGCGCTCGGCATCAAGCTCACGCACGCGCTCGATACTCACCTCCACAACGATTTCGTCTCCGGCCGGCGTGAGCTGGAGGCTGAGGCAGGCACCGCGATCGGCGAGATTGACTCGGGGCACGAGGTCGCCGTAGGCGGGTTGACGCTGCAGGCGCTCCACACTCCGGGCCACACGCCCGACCACAAAAGCTACCTGCTGGTGGAGGGAGACCGGCCGCGCGCCCTCTTTTCGGGTGGTGCCGTAATGGTCGGCGCGATCGCACGGACCGACCTCTTCGGGCCGCACCTCGCGGTCCACCTCGCGCTCGAGGCGCTGCGCACGCTGCAGGTCCGGCTCCGTGGCCTGCCTGACGACATCGCGGTGTATCCGACGCACGGCAGCGGGTCGTTCTGCGGCACAGGCGGCGGAAGCGGGCACGAGACCACGCTCGGCCGCGAGCGATCGACGAATCCATTCTTTCTGACCACCGAGGTGATGCCGTTCCTCGCTCGGGTCCTCAACCAGCAGCGCTATCCCGCCTACTACCGGGATATGGCCGGCATCAACCGCGAAGGCGCTCCGTTGCTCGGGCGCAGGCCTGCGCCGCCTACGAAGTTGAGCGCCTCGGAGGTTGGCCGGCTGATGACCGAAGGCGCCGCGGTCGTCGACGTGCGCCAAGGGCGCCACTATGACGGCGGCCACATCCCCGGCAGCTACAGCGTCGGCCTGGACGGTCCGTTCAGCGCCTGGGTGGGATGGCTGATCCCGCGTACCCGGCCCATCGTGCTTGCCGGCGGCACCGACCCGCAGCACCGTGAAGCGCTCCTTCAGCTGCATCGCATCGGGTTCGACAGCGTCGCCGGCGCCCTTGACGGCGGCATGGACGCATGGCGGTCGAGCGGGCGGTCGCTATCCACCTTCGAAACCGTGGACGTCGAAGACATGGCGGACTGGATCTTGAGCGCGGAGCCGATGACGGTGGTCGACACCCGGGACGAGCATGAATGGGCGGCCGGCCACGTCCCCGGGTCGGTCCACCTGTACGTTCCCGACGTTCCGCACCATGCCGGAGAGATTCCTCCCGAGGCACCGGTCGCCGCCTATTGTGCCTCCGGCTATAGGGCCGGGATAGCAGCGAGCCTGCTGGAGCAGGCGGGGCTGAAGCGGATCATCCACGTCAACGGTCCCTACTCGGACTGGGATCGCTTGCACCTGGCGGAGTCTGTGCCCTAGGTCCAGAACTCGATCGCGACTAACTCAGGTACTTGACATAGTCAGCTACCGTGCTATATTCACCCCATGCCCGAGGACGGAGTTCACGACAGCCAGCTCCTGAAAGGGGTCCTGTCCCTGGCGCTCATGCGCCTGCTCGCCGAACGTGAGTCCTACGGCTACGAGCTCGTAACACAACTGCACGGGCTCGGCCTCACCGAGGTGCAGGACGGCTCGGTCTACCCGGCCCTCGGCAGGCTCGAGCGAGACGGCCACGTCACCTCGAGGCTGGTGGCCTCGTCCTCGGGAGCCGCCCGCAAGTACTACCGCCTCTCGGCCACCGGCTACGCCGCCCTCGAGCACATCGAGCGGGCCTGGCAAAGCCTGGTCCGTGCCCTCGAGCCGATCCTGTCCAAACCAGTACCCGCAAAGCCCAAGGAGGCATTGCCATGAACGAGGGGGCGCTGACCACGAAAGACCGAATGCGAATCGAGGGTGCGGTCAGGCGCGTGGACTGGGTGCTCGACGGGCGCGTGCCCATGGCCAAGCGGCGCCAGATCCGCAGCGAGCTGCGATCCAATCTCATCGATGCATCGCAGCAGGTCGGGGCCGCCAACGCGATCCGGCAGCTAGGCGACCTCCGCGCGCTGGCCTCCTCGTACCTCGAGCTGTACCGAGGGAGGTTCGACTTCCAGGCAGGGTCGTTGTGGGCGATCATCACGTACGCGGCAATAGAAGCGCTTGGCTTTGCCCTGCTGATCGCTTTTCACGCCGGGGTCGCCGCGGGAGGCTCGCATGGCGGCAGCTACTCGTTCGAGTTCTGGCCTGGCTTTGGTCCCTTCCGGGGCAGCACCGGGGCTGACGGATTGAGCTTCGAGGTGCTGTTTTTTTCGCCGGCGCACTTGCTGCTGATGCTCATCGCGTTCGTGGTCGGAAGCAGCTACCGGAGCATCTTCGCCCGCCGCACGACCTAGCGCTTTCGCGCGCGCCATATCTCCTCGGACGGCCAGAGCTTCGCCCACTTCGCCGGCACCCACTGGTAGTACGGGTGATTGACCGCGTCGTCCTGCGCGAAGACCTCGCGGAAGTCGACGACTTCGAATCCGGTCTTGAGCAAGAGCTGGAACATGTCAGATCCGCTGATATGAAACACGGTCTCCGGTTTGCCTTCATCCGTCCAGTCGAACCGGTGCATGCCTTTCTGGGGGCGGACCAGCCGCTCGCCCAGGTCGCCGTCGTCGGGCGAGCACAGGATTTGCACAGTGCTGTTGCGCATGAACATCAGCTGGCCGCCCGGGCGTAGCAGACGCGCAGCCTCGGGGATCCAGCGGTAGGGGTCGCACCAGAGGGATGCGCCGTACTCCGAAAACGCGAGGTCGAACGTGGCATCGGGCAGCGGCACGTCCTCTGCATTGGCCTCGATGAGCTCGATCCCCAACCCGAACTCACGGTCCAGCTCGCGCGCGGTGGCGAGCTGCGCGGGCGTTATGTCGACGCCTACAACGCGGCGCGCGCCGCGCCTCTTGAGCCAGGCAGCCCAGTACGCGGTGCCGCACCCGAGCTCGATGACATCGAGCCCTCGAACCTCCGGCAGTGCCTTGAGGTCGGCTTCGGGCACTTTGAAGGGGCCCCAATGTGGCTCCTGACTCCATGACTCGCGTGCGCTACCGCCCGTGTAACGAGCGTTGGATTTGGTCCAGGCCGCCACGTTGTGGACGAGATAATCCGGCGCCGCGGCCTTCTTCTTCGGTTTCTTGGCGGTCGGTTTTCTGGTCGTCTTCTCAGGCATCGGTGGTGGCCGCTTCCAAGAGCGATGCGAACTTGCGTTGCGCGGCCTCACGTCTGGTTGGGATGTGCTCGCTCGGCCAGATGCCCTTGGGCGCCTTGTAGCCCGCCAGGATCTGCCGCGCCACCGAGACGCGGTGGACCTCGTCGGGGCCGTCGTAGATCCGCGCAGCACGCGCATGCCGGTACATCTCTTCGAGCGGCAGGTCGGACGAATAGCCGAGGGATCCGTTGACCTGGATGGCGCGGTCGATCACGTCGTGCAGGACCTTCGCACCGAAGAACTTGATCATCGATATCTCCTTGCGGGCCGCAGCCGCACCCTCGGTGTCGATCACCCAGGCCGCGTGAAGCGTCATCAAGCGTGCCGCCGACATCTCGGCGGCCGAGTCCGCAATCCAGCTCTGGACCGTTTCGTGGCCGGCCAGCTTCTTGCCGAACGCCTCCCGCTGCAGCGCCCGTTCGCACAGCATGTCGAAGGCTCGGCGCGCCTGGCCGAGCCAGCGCATGCAGTGATGTATGCGGCCGGGACCAAGCCGCGCCTGAGCGATGAGGAAGCCCTGGCCGCGCTCGCCGACAAGGTTGTCCTTTGGCACACGGACGTTGTCGTAGATGATCTCGGCGTGGCCGTACCCGAAGTGGTCGCCACCGCCCATCGTCTCGACGTTGCGGATCTTCTTGAGGCCGGGCGTGTCACCCGGGACGATGATCATCGAAGCGCGTTGATACGGCCCCGCGTCCGGCTCGGTGACGACCATCGCGATCAGGAAGTCGGCAATCATGCCGTTGGACGTGAACCACTTGTGGCCGTTGATCACCCACTCGTCGCCGTCGAGGACGGCGGTGCTCGAGAGGAGCGTTGGGTCTGAGCCGGCGGTGTTCGGCTCGGTCATCGAAAACCCGGAGCGCATCTTTCCGTCCAGCAGCGGGTGGAGCCACCGCTTCTTTTGCGCCTCGTTTCCGAAGTGGGCGAGGACCTCGGAGTTGCCGGAGTCGGGAGCCTGGTTGCCGAAGACGATGGGACCCCACATCGAAGCGCCCTCGATCTCGTGCATAAGGCCCAGCTTCACCTGGCCGTAGCCCTGGCCGCCAAGCTCAGGCGGAAGGTGTGTGGCCCACAGCTTTCGCTGCTTGACCTCCTGTTGTAGAGGACGGATCGCGCGCATGAACCCGGCCTCGTCAGCCTGCAGCACCTCGATCGGGTAGACCTCGTCGCGCATGAAGCCACGCATCCATTCGAGCTTGGCTTCGAACTCCGGTTCGGTCGAGAAATCCCAGGTCATATGAGCCTCCTAGAACCCCACGAACTCTGAGGCTGCGCCGTGAGTTCGCGGGGACCCCTCAACTAAACCCCGCGATCGAGAAGCTGGATGCCCTCGTTGATCATGCCGACGATGGTAGTCGTCAGCCCTTCGTACATGGGATCCGGACGCTTGCCGCGACGGTGAAGCATGAGGTTGTAGCCGAAGATCGATGCGTACTTGTACAGGCTCATCGCGGCGAACCACCGCATCTCCTCGGGATCGGCGCCATACAGGCGGTACAGATCGTCGATCGAGACGTCGATCGCTCCGCCCGGGTTGGGCGCACCCTGGTACTGGCGGCGGATGGAGACGATGCACAGACAGCCGAGGTCGAGCAGCGGCTGGCCGACCTGTGCGATCTCCCAGTCGAGGACCGCGACGACCTCCGGTCCTCGGAAAAGCATGTTTCCGTAGTGATAGTCACCATGGACAAGCGTCGGAGCTCGTTCGACCGGCAGCTGGACGGACAGCAAGCCGCCGAGCTCGCCGGCACGGATCGTGAGCTCCTCCGGGGCCCGCTGCATGAGCATTGCCCAGCGCATCATCTCGGCTTGCAGGCCGACGGATTCCTCGTCGCCGATCCCGGTTTTATCGAGCGGCAGCGCGTGGAGGCGCTTGAGGACGCCGACCGCGGACGCTGCGATGTCGAGCGCCTTCTGCTCGGTCGCGGCTTTTTCGATACGCGTTCCTTCGATGGCTTCCATGAGGATGAATGGGCGGCCGTCGATAACCGCTTCCGTGCTCATCGCCGGGATCTTTGGAGTGGGGAGGCCCGCGGCGTGCAGGGCGGACATGATCCGGCCCTGCCTGACGACATCCGCCGGTCCGGCGATGCGCGCTCCGGGCGGGGGAAGGCGAAGCACGTAGCGCTCAGGGCCTTCGCCGTCTTCAACCGTGACGAAATAGGTGAAGCCGGAATGGCCTTCAGGTATCGCCTCGATGGCGATCACGCGCAGCTCGGGCCGGCCGAGCCTGTGCCGGCATTCGGACTCGAGGTCGTGACGGATCTGCTCGCTCATTCGAGGTGCGCCACGTCGCCGAGGGCGCCGACCAAGCGGTGTTCGCCGAGGACCCTGACGACGCTGATGCTCGTGTAGTACGGATACATACGAAGCTGACCTGGCTCGAGGCGCAGCACATCGGTGAGGTAGGCCATGAGCGCCGCGCCATGGCTGACGGCCACGACGCGCTGGCCAGGGTGTCGCTGGGCGATTTCGTCGACCACCGCGCGCATCCGTTCGACCACGCCCGAGGGCGGCTCGCGGAAGTCCAACGACCCGTCCTCGTTTACGTCGAGCGCCATTTCAATCAGCCGGTCGTCGACGCGCACGTCATCGCTGATCGCCTTCGCGGTCTCCATCGCGCGCCGATAGGGACTCGAGTAAACAGCAGTGGGCTGCATCCGCCGCACGCGCTCGGCGAGGCGGGTTGCCTGGTCGCGGCCGAGCGCGCTGAGCGGCGGATCAGCCGTATCGACGAGGTCCTGATAACAGTCCGCGTGGCGAACGAGCCAGACCTCGGTCACACCCTCGACCCCGATCAGAAAGGCGGCCTCTAGAGCTCGCATGGCCCGGGTGAGCTGTTCCGAGCCGGCTGCCACGGCTAACATTCGACCACATGCTCCGGGTCGTGGGCATCGTCGCCCTCATCGTCCTAGCCACCGCCTGCGCTCAGACAACCGTCAAAACGGTGCCTTCGCCGTCGCCCGTGATCGCCCAGGGGAATTGGACACAGGGTCTGACGTTCACCGGAGATGTGCCGGGCCAGATGTCAGGAATCGTCGCGGACACAACCGACCAGACAAGCGACTGCACGGGTTCGAAAACCCATACCGGAGAGAAATGGGCGGACACGTTCTATGGAACTCTCGATTCAAGTGGGCAGGTCTGGGGGGTCGTTATCGAGGTCGCCAACTTCAGCGGGCCGGGCACTTATCTCAACAATGCAGCCATCGTCGAGATGCACAGCGCGGACATTTCCAAGGTCTGGCAAAGCCGAGCTGGGGACAAAATCACGTTCACGATCGATCGCAGTCAGCAATCGGGCACCATTGATGCAACGTTGACCAATGCCACCACCGGCAAGGTCGCCTCGCAGCACATCACCGGGACCTGGAACTGTCGCGGCTGACGAGATGGAAGTCAGGTTTGACGGTCACTGCTTTGGCTGCGGCCCACTAAACCTCGACGGGCTGCGCCTGGTCTTTGTGCCGGGACCGTCCGGATCGGTCGCTGAGTTCGTGGTGCCGGACAAGTTTCAGAGCTGGGCGGGAATGGCCCACGGCGGCATCATGGCTCTGATGCTGGACGAAGCTGTGGGCTGGGCGGCGTGGCACGCCGGGCACCCGGGGGTGACCGGGCGGCTGCAGGTGAGCTACCGCCGGCCGTTGAAGTTGGGCGAAGCGGTCCGGGTGGCGGGCAAGGTGGAGAAGGTCAGGCGATCCCTGGTGTACGCATCAGCCGTGATCGAGAACCGGGACGACGGCTCCCGAATCGCCGATGCGACCGCCACGCTGATGGAAGCCAAGACCGTGGTGGACCCGATCGGCCGGTAGAATCACACCTTCGGTCGGGCGCGCAGCGTGCAGCGCGTCGCGTAAGTGTCGGGGGCTGGCGCAGTTTGGCAGCGCGCACGGTTCGGGACCGTGAGGCCCCGGGTTCAAATCCCGGGCCCCCGACCAATTTCTGAATACGAATCCCGTGATCCGCGACTGTCCCGGTAGTCGCCGGGTCACAGCCGGGTCACAATTTCCCCGGGAAGTAATCAGAGATGGCTGTTGCGGACACGATCCAGACCAATCCCGATTAGCAGCTAGGCTTCGCGACATTCGGAGTCCAATGTGAAATTCGAGGTCCGAGAACTCGCGGCAGGGGAGACTCATGAGCTCCGGCGGTCAGTATCCGCAGATGGACGTGCAGACCTGCCGACCATGCACTACGAGCTCGACGATGCTTCCGACTCATGGCATCTCGGCGCGGTTGATCCAAGCGGTAGGGTCGTCGGAATTTCGAGCTTCTATCGGGAGGCATGCCCTGCTCGACCTGAAGTCCCGGAGTCGTTTCAGCTGCAGTTCATGGCCGTCGACCCCTCGGTCCAACGCGAAGGCATTGGCTCTTCCATTCTGAGTGAAGGTCTCCGACGGTTGCAGTCCATGGGTGCGAAACTTTTGTGGGCATCTGCTCGCGACAACGCCGTGCCCTTCTATGAGCGCTTTGGATTCGAAGTGGTACCGGACAGCGCATCCCTACCCGCATCGACCGGTCGCCCTCACCATCTGATCCTTCTGGAGATTCAGCAACAAGAACGCCGAGAGGTCGGCGGCGGCGATCGCGCACCTCAAATGGCTTCAGACTCCGCGCCAGTTAGAACCGAGCCCGGCAATCCCTTCGACTTGCGAGGAGCATGGGATCAGCAGTCTGAGGCGTGGACACTCTGGGCTCGCGCTCCGGAGCATGACTCTTACTGGCGCTTTGGTCGAGCCGAGTTCTTCCAACTTTTGCCGGCGCCTGGGCGGCTGACGCTTGACGTCGGCTGCGGTGAGGGTCGCGTATCCCGCGACCTCATCGGCATTGGCCACAAGGTCATTGCATTGGATGCTTCGAGGGCGATGATGAGGGCTACGGTCGAAGCGTCCCCTGAACTACCTGCGCTCGTTGCCGACGCCGCCGCTCTTCCCGTCACTGATGGTTGCTGCGACCTAGTCATTGCCTACATGTCGCTTCAAGACGTCGACGATATGCCATCGGCAGTGCGCGAAGTGGGGCGGGCATTGGAGCCTGGAGGTCACCTGTGCATGGCAATTGTTCACCCACTCAATTCGGCTGGGCGTTTTGCAAGCCTCGATCCCAATGCGTCCTTCGTAATCCAAGGCTCTTACCTAGACGCTCACACGTATGTCGAGACGGTCGCGCGCAGTGGTCTGGAAATGACGTTCTCCAGCGTTCACCGTCCTATAGAGGCGTATTTCCGGGCGCTTGAGGAGGCGGGTTTGATGGTGGAGTCGCTTCGCGAAGTCCCAGTCGGAAAGCCATCATCAGATGATCCGCGCCACCAACGTTGGCGTCGCCTACCCCTGTTCCTCTTTGTGCGAGCTGTTAAGGGAGACCGGACTCCCCACTAAGCTGCACGCCAGCCGAGTTAATAATGCCCTCGCTCGGGAGGAGTATCCGGGCTGCTGGAAGTTAGATTCACACAAAAACGAGGTAGCCTGATCCCGTGTCGCGTCAGGCCAGATCCCTTCGCGTATTGCTGATTACCGACTTGACTGGACCGCAATACTGGATATGTGGACCGCGAGCGGCTGCATTCAAGCGTGAACTTGAGAATCATCGCGTCGTTATTGGGGCACTGCCCGATGACTGGGCGACCATCGGCTTGGAGCGCTGGATCGCTGACTTTCGCTGGGATGCGGCCGTAGTTGTGCCCTTCGGCGCCGACATGAGCTCAAGCCCGATGGGAATGGGATACGTGAGTGCCTCCGACGTACGGATGAGAGATGGACGTCCCCGACTCTTCATTTCCCTCGTGCACGACGCCCAGCTTCCCTATTTCTACTCCCGGGGCATGCCAACGCTGCTTCCTGAGGAGCCGCAAGAGGCAGTGCCTCTCCTTATTACGGCAATGAAAGCCAAGTCGTATCGGCGGCCCGCACCCTCGCATTC